>WSSedL1CaDRAFT_10000130_pt1 | contig 48944 bp, 38 predicted proteins | sample WetSurSL1Cattail_FD_9464 | JGI IMG/M metagenome (IMG submission 9464)
GTCTGCTTTATGCGGCGGCGGAAGATATGATTTGCTTATTGGATTGCTTGGAGGCAAGCCGACTCCTGGAGTTGGTTTTGCGGCAGGCATAGAAAGAATTATATTAGCGTGCGAAAACGAAGGCTGCTTTAACCTGCCAGAAGATTCTATTGATTTTTACATAGTAAGACTTGATAAGGAATTAACAGGCAAAGCTTATGAATATGCCGCTCAGTTACGACGTAGTAATTATGTAGTTGAACTTGACTACTCCGAAAAAAGCGTAAAAGCCCAGATGCGCGAAGCGAACAAGTGTAATTGCAAATACGCGCTTTTTGTTGGAGGCGAAGAGTTTAAGGAAGGGAAAGCCGGTCTGAAAAATATGCAAAACGGCGAACAACAGTTAGTTTCTTTAGAAAATTTAGTCTCAGAAATCAAAACATTATCAGAGAAATAAATGCCATTAAAAAAACCAATTGAAGCGCCCAAAATTCCTAAAACCAGGAAAAAGACTACAGAAACTTTAAAGAATGCAATCCCTTCTCAAAAAGAAGGCGCAATTGAGTATATTTGTAAGGCTTATTTTAATTACGATAAAGTACTTCGGAAACAAACCTGTAATATTTCAATCGAAACGGTTAAAGAGTTTACAGTTCTTAACTATATATTATCAACTGACGTAAAAAAAACAAAAAATGTAATTGATATCAGCATACTGGGGCTAAACACAACGCAGTCGTATCTTACATTAGTTCAGCCTGCTAAAGCAGAATTGTTTTTTGAGGACATCTTTGGCAAGCATACAATAAATGTTATTAAGCAGGATGGCAGCATTAATTCAGCTATATTTGACTTTAATATCTATAAAAAAGAAATCAAATTGGTAGAGCAGTTCTTGCCTCAAAAGAAAAACAATAAAAAGTTTTGCGAGTTTTCAGTTTCAGAATTAGATTTTACATTTTCAGAATGAGGAATTTTTAATGTGTCCCGATTTATTTAAGATTGGTCCTTTTACAGTTCATGGCTATGGTTTGATGCTCGGCATAGCTTTTATAGTTGCAAGCTATATACTATCTAAAGAGCTCGTCCGTAAAAAAATGGATCCAAATCTTGCAACTGAAATAACGCTATTTGCAATAATATTTGGGATTGCGGGCGCAAAGCTGTTTTATCTTTTTGAAAACTGGGACGCTTTTTTACGCAACCCAATTGATATGATTTTTTCTGCCGGAGGATTAACATTTTACGGCGGATTGATTGTTGTGATATTAGCGTTGTTTATTTATATAAGACGAAAAAAAATCCCGTTTTTAGTCATTGCCGATATTACGGCTCCTTCGCTGGCTATCGCTTATGGAATTGGGCGTATTGGATGTCATCTTGCCGGAGACGGCGATTATGGATTGCCTACAAATCTGCCATGGGGTTTTAACTATGAGCATGGCACAGTGCCTCCTTCTGTAATGTTTATTAATACCAATGTCGCAAAAAATTACCCAAATGGCATCGTTCCGGATAATACTCCGCTTCATCCAGCGCCGCTCTATGAATTTTTAGCCGCAGTTGTAATTTTTTCTATTTTATGGAAGCTGCGTAAAAAAAACTGGATAGACGGAAAACTATTTATGTTCTATTTAATTCTTGCAGCAATTGAACGTTTTTCTATAGAATTTATAAGACTTAATCCTGCATTATTATTTGGATTGAGCGAAGCGCAAATTATTTCGATTGTATTATTTGTTGCAGGAATATCGGGTCTTTTCTATTTTTATAAAAATCCTCAGTTAATAGAAAACAAATACGTCCCGCCTGTATTAGTAAATACTGAGCCGAAAGAAAAAGGTAAACAGAATAAATAATGAAAAATATTATTGGTCGTAAACCTGCGCTTGAGGCTATTAAATCTGGAGAAGCAGTAACTAAAATATATCTCCTTCATGGTCAAAAGGGAGAAATAATTGACGAAATAAAAAGAGCCGCGGCAAAGAAAGATATTCCAATTAGCGAGATACCAGCCGATAGATTTGCAAAATATACCAATCAGCAAAATTCGCAGGGGGTAGTGGCTTTTCTTTCCGAGCAGAAAAATTATCAGATAGACGAAATAATTGACGCGGCTAAAAAATCAAGATATCCTCTTATATTAGCTCTTGACACTATACAGGATACTCATAATTTAGGCGCAATATTGCGTACAGCGGAGTGTTGCGGAGTTGATGGAATAATACTGACAAGGCACAACTCGGCTCCAATTAACGAGACAGTATATAAGACTTCGGCTGGAGCGGTTAATCATTTAAAAATCTGTACGGTTAATAATTTAAGTCAGGCTTTAGACCAGCTTAAGAGAGAAGAGTTTTGGATAATCGGTTCTTCGCTACAGGATTCAAAAGAATACGCAAAAGTTGATTACAAGATGCCGGTAGTATTGGTGCTTGGCAATGAAGAAAAAGGGATAAGGCGGTTAACAGCCGAAAAATGCGACATACTTGTTCGCATTCCAATGAAAGGGGAAATACAATCATTAAACGTTTCCGTCGCCGCTGGCATCCTAATGTTTGAAACACTAAGACAAAGAGGAAGCTAGAATAAATTAAGCGCGGGTTTGTTTATCCATTCGTCAAAACGAATTATATTTTTATCAATAACTCGTTTTTCGATATCAGCTTCAAAATCTTCAATACTTTTTTTTACTACTAATTCATAATCAGCTTTTTGGCTCCAGGTATTTAACCGTTCCATATAGTCAAAATTTTGAGGGGCGTTGGCTTGTTCTTGCAAAACCAACATTTTGCATTCCTTCGGGTCAAATTTGCCAAACGGGGAAAAAGTTTTGTCTAATGCCTCAAACAAAGTAATAGTTTTAAATAAACTTTTTTGAATCGAATCTTCATTGAGATCCAAATTAATTATCTCTCCAGAAAAAATAACGCCGTTTCCGCCAATAAAGTCGATATTAGGATTCCCAATTAAGAACTTACTTATCGAGTCTTCTTTGAATTCATATCCAATGTTAAGCTTTTCATTAATAGTCTTATTGCTTCTAAATTTTTTGCGAAAAGAACTGTTCAATTTTGAGGATAGCGTTCCTTTTATTTCGTTTTTTGATAAAAAATCTTTTTCGCTATAATCGGCTATATATTTTGAGTATAAGGGATCGAATTCCGATATCAAATCATCGCTAATAATAGTTTGGGGTTTTGTAAACCGCAAATTTCCATTTTCATAAACCGAAAGATAATCTAACAAACATTTGTTGTAATTTTTTTTTGAAAATTCGTTAATAGAAAAATCAATCAGATAAGACTTCTTTTTACCAAAAGCTGAATTAATTCGTTTATATCTTTCAGTTGAAGTTTTAATTTTCGAAAAAACTCCATCTTCCGAAATTAAAATAAGACCAATACCAAAACCTTCATCTCTGTTATTGTCTGGGTAATATTTAATGATTGATAAATAACCTTTCATTTTATAAACCTATTTGTTCTAATAAAATATTAAAATGCTCTTTTACTTTTCCTTTTCGATAGTTAATAAAGTTAATAATTTGGCGCTTTTCATAAATGGAAACTGGCCAAGCCGCAGGGATATTATTAACAATATTAGTAACGACATTATCGGAAATATTAGCTATCAAATCACATTCTTTTTCTATTTGGCTTCTAATAAATATACCTAAGTAATCATTTAATAGAGAAAAAAGTTCTTTATCGACCAAAATATCTCCTATTGGCGGTATTTCTTCAATTTCGTTCTTTATAAGTGAATATCTCAATCCTGTAAAAATACTTGAATGATCTATTGCAATCAACCCAATTTCTCGTCCAATCTCCTGGATCAATAGGTTAGGGTTGTTTGGAGAGCGATCGTTATTTCTTAACCAAACATCAAAAACGCAGATATTAATTATATCCTCTATGACTTTAAAATTATCTTTTCGGTCTATGATGATATCAATAATATAATCTATTGAATTTACGTTTTCTACGTAGTCATGTAAATATTTTGAGCCAAAACATAATCCTTGAGGTTTTCCATGGTTAAATATGAAATCAGATGGTAGGATATCTGTATCAACTGTGATCAAGGAAAAATCAGGAATAGGGATTTGTGCAATTTGAGCCAATTGTGCGGCTATAAATTCATTTATTAAATGTATGTAATTACGACCTACTTGCGAATGTTTAACAACATATTTCTCATTGTCGCTGCATAAAAACAGGCTTGGATAACTTCCGCGAGTTTCAAATTCTTTAATGAAAAGTTTCGCTTTAAGAACATGGTGTTCAATAATCATAAAATTTGTCGTGAACTAACTACATTATTAAAAATAAGCCAAACAGAATAATTATGGACAAAAGCTAATATTTTCCCTTGCAAATATCAAATGTAATAAAAACTTAAAACCTTTCTCGCAAAGTTACCTTTTATTATGAGGCAATACGTCCTAATGCGATATATAATCTAACTTACATAAAAACAAGCTTTAACTAAGAAAAAAATAATAGTAAAGGCTCTTATTAGGGTGGGCATATTTATCCCCCAATCTGTTTCCTTGACTACCTTAGACCATTTATCTATATTTGAAACGGAAATTTTATCATTTATTGGAAACTAAATTTTTGAGCCAGTATAAAAAAACGATTCTTCCCTGCGGAATAAAAGTGATTTCTGAAAACGTAGATTATCTTAAATCGTTTTCGCTGGGCTTTTGGTTCGACGTTGGCTCCAGAGACGAGGTTTCTGCAAATAACGGCATAACCCATTTTATAGAGCATATGCTTTTTAAAGGGACAAAAAAAAGAAACGCTAAACAAATAGCCGACGAAATAGAATCGAGCGGAGGTTATTTAAACGCCTTTACGTCAAAAGAGCATACTTGCTATTATGGAAGAGGCTTGTGTTCGCATATAGAAAAAGCGTTTGACGTTTTAGCCGATATGGTGCAAAATCCGGCATTCAAACCTGCCGAAATAAAAAAAGAATCCGGCGTTGTAATTGACGAGCTTTATGATATTGAAGATAGTCCGGAAGAATTAATATTTGATAAATTTGAAGAAGCAGTTTTCAAAAAGAACTCATTAAACCTGCCTATTATCGGCACAGAAAGCAATATTCAGGCTTTCAGCCAGACCGACTTAAACAATTATATAGCGGAAAAATACGGAAGCAATAAGCTTATTATTGCCGCTTCTGGCGCCGTAGATCATGACCAAATTGTTAAGCTTGCCCAAAAATACGTGACCAAAGATTTTGCAAAATCAAAAGTAAAACGGAAAAATACTCCTATTAAAAAAGGAGGGGATACTCTTAAAGTAATTGAAAAGGATATTCAGCAGATTCATGCAATTTTAGGCAGAATGACTTACGGTTATAAAGATGAAGCGCGCATGAAAATTGCAGTATTTAATCAGGTGTTGGGCGAAGGAAGCAGTTCAAGACTATTTCAGGCAGTGAGAGAAAAAAATGGAATTGCATATCAGGTAAATACATTTTTGAATTCGTTTTATGACGTATCTACGTTTGGAGTTTATTTATCTACAAACGAAAAAATGATGGATAAAGCTTTGTCTATTATTTACAAAGAATTTAAGAAAATCAGAGAAAAGAAAGTCTCGGGAAAAGAACTGAGCAAAGCGAAGGAATCGTTAAAAGGAGGCCTGATAATAGGGCTTGAAAGCGCTTCGCATAGAATGACGCGCATAGCTCAATCAGAAATTTATTTCAATGAAATAAGAACCGTAGAAGAATCGCTTGAGAAAATTGATTTGGTGACAGCAGATGATATTTTGGAAGCCGCCAATGAATTATTAATAGAAGATATGTTCGATAAAGTTATAATTAAATCACAAAAGTCCAAATTAAAATTTGCCGCTTAATGGCAACAAAACAATAAAATTAGAGAGGTTAACTATGTTAGTCGGAGTCCCAAAAGAGATCAAAACAAATGAAAACAGAGTTGCTCTTACTCCTGCAGGCGTATCAGCTTTGGTAAAAAACGGTCACAAAGTAATCGTAGAAACCAATGCCGGAGTAGGCAGCGCTTTTTCTAACGAAGAGTATGTTAAAGCTGGCGCAGAAATTATTGCTACAGCGGCTGAAGTATTTGCAAAAGCAGATATGATTATGAAGGTTAAAGAACCAATCAGCAAAGAATATGATTTAATCAGAGAAGGTCAGATTTTATTTACTTATTTCCACTTTGCAGCAAATAAAGAATTGACTGACGCAATTATCAAATCAAAATCAATCGCAATCGCTTTTGAAACAGTACAGAGAAAAGATCGTTCTTTGCCATTGTTGATTCCTATGAGCGAAGTTGCTGGTAGAATGGCTCCTCAGGAAGGCGCTAAATATTTAGAAAAAGTATACGGCGGTCGCGGTGTATTATTAAGCGGCGTTCCGGGAACAGGCCCAGCTGAAGTAGTAGTATTAGGCGGCGGTATGGTTGGAACAAACGCAGCTAAAATTGCAGCAGGTCTTGGCGCTCGCGTTACTGTATTTGATAACAATCTTGATAGATTACGTTACTTAGACGATGTTATGCCTAAGAACATTTCTTTAATGTATTCAAATGAATATAATATCAGACAAGCTCTTCCAAAAGCTGATTTGGTTATCGGCGCAGTTTTAATACCTGGCGCAGTAACTCCTAAATTAGTTACAAGAGATATGCTTAAAATAATGAAAGAAGGTTCTGTTATTGTAGACGTTGCAGTAGATCAGGGCGGATGTATTGAAACATGCCATGCTACAACTCACGATAATCCTACTTACGTAATTGACGGAGTAGTTCACTATTGCGTAGCTAACATGCCTGGCGCAGTTCCTGTAACTTCAACTCTTGCATTAGCTCAGGCTACTTTGCCTTATGCTGTTGAAATTGCAAACAAAGGTTATTTAAAAGCTCTTCAGACCAATAGCGATCTGAAAGCAGGTTTAAATATAATTGACGGTAAAGTTACATTTAAAGGCGTTGCTGACGCATTTGGTCTTGAATATCATGAACCAGATTCGCTTTTAAAATAAGAATAGCTAATAAATCTGATTTCAGAGTTTGAATTTCAGATAAATTTAGTAATTTAATAAGGGGTTTTAACTTTGATTTTTACGTTAAAACCCCTTATAATTAATATAAGTCTTTAAAAGATTTGAAAATATATTAATAAGATAGTTTATAGGGTTGATTGTAAATGCCTAAAATAGTAATAGATGATAAAGAACTGGATTTTAATCAGGGTCAAACGATTATACAGATTGCAGAAGAAAATGGAATTGATATTCCGCATTTCTGCTGGCACGAATGCTTATCTGTTTCCGGCAACTGCAGGATGTGTCTTGTAGAAGTTGAAAAAATTCCTAAGCTTGTAATTGCATGTTCTACAATTGCGGCAGACGGAATGGTAGTGCATACTCAATCGGAAAAAACAGTAAAAGCAAGAAGCGCCGTAATGGAGTTTTTGTTGATTAATCACCCGTTAGACTGTCCTATCTGCGATGAAGCCGGGGAATGTAAGTTACAACAATACGCTTATTCTCACAGCGTCGGGGAAAGCAGATTCACAGAAGAAAAAAATCATAAAAAGAAAAGAGTCCCTCTTGGCCCTTACGTAATGTTTGACGCTGAAAGATGTATTTCTTGTTCAAGATGCATCCGTTTTTGCGATGAAATTGCAGGCGAAAAACAACTAACGTTTGTACAAAGAGGAGATAAAGTTACAATTGTTACAGCCCCTGGTAAACAGCTTGATAACCCATATTCGCTAAATGTTACGGATATTTGTCCGGTAGGAGCATTAACCAATAGAGACTTTAGATTTAAATCCAGAGTCTGGGATATGTCTTCTACTAAATCAATTTGTTCCGGCTGTTCGCGCGGATGCAACATTGAAGTATGGGTTCGGAATAACGAAATTCTGCGGCTTACGCCAAGGCATAACGCAGAGGTTAACAGCTATTGGATGTGCGATAATGGACGGCTTAATACTTTTAAACATGTTAACGCCGAAAATCGCGTAGACGGCCCTTATCTGAAAAGAGAAGGCAACCTTATAAAAACCGGTTGGGACGAAGCCATAGCTTTTGCAGTATCGGAATTGAAATCGTTTGGAAAGGATGAAATTGCCTTTATAGGTTCGGCTTTTGCTACTTGTGAAGACAATTACATTTTTGCTAAATTTGCTAAATCTGCATGGAGCGCAAAGAATATAGATTTCTTAAGGCACGTTAAACCTGGCGAGAGCGATAAACTTCTTGTTATGGAAGATAAATCTCCAAACGCGTTAGGCGCGCAATTAGCCGGTATTCAGCCAGGCAAAGGGGGATTGAATTTTGAAGGAATAATTCACGCAATTAAAGAAGGCAAAATAAAAGCTCTTTACTTGCTGGAAGACGATTTAGCCGCTATTAAACCTGAATATGAAAGCGCGCTAAAGAAATTAGAATTGCTTATTGTTCATTCTTCCAATTTTAATAAAACTACCGATATAGCCGACCTTATATTACCTGCGTCGACCTATGCCGAAAAGCACGGAACTTTTGTTAATTTTGACGGAAGAGTTCAAAGAATACGATCGGCAGTGACTACAGAAGATTTTGACAGAAGTTTAGACGGCTTTGAGCAAAGCAGATTAGATAAGTTCGGCTCTCCGTTTGATAAATGGTCGAGCCCTAAAAAAATGGACGCAAGATCTTCATGGAGGATTATTGCGGCTATGTATAGCGCTCTGGGGCATAAAATAAAACATACTATGTCTCAAGAAGTGTTTGACGAAATTTCGGAAACTATTCCGGAGTTTCAGGGGTTAAATTATAGCGTTATAGGCGATACAGGCGCAAAAATCAAATTGAAATCTGCTGAAACTAAAAGCATAAAAGTTTAAATTCGGAGAAATTGATTTATTATGGGAATACTTGAGCTTGCAATAATTACAATAGTAAAGATACTGATTGTTTTAACATTAGTGTTATTAACAGTAGCTTATCTTGTTTATTTTGAAAGAAAAATAAGCGCATGGATACAGAACAGAATAGGGCCTAACAGGGTCGGATATCTGGGTTTGTTGCAGCCGTTTGCAGACGTTTTAAAATTACTATTAAAAGAAGATATCGTTCCTACAGTATCAAATCATCCCCTGCATGCATTAGCCCCTATGATAGCATTGTTTGTAGCGTTTTCTACCTATGCGGTAATTCCAATGGGGCCGACGATAACGTTATTTGGCTGGCAAATACCTTTGGCTGTGGCTGATATTAATATGGGCATTCTTTATGTGCTGGCTATTACTTCTCTCGGCGTTTATGCAATTACATTTGCGGGATGGTCTTCGGGCAGCAAGTATTCGCTGCTTGGCGGAATCAGGTCTTCTGCTCAGATGATTTCCTACGAAATATCAATGGGCTTTTCTGTCGGCGGAGTCGTTTTGCTTGCGTCGTCTTTACGCCCTATCGCAATAGTTGAAGCGCAGAGCGGCTTGATGTGGAACGCATTTATTCAGCCGATAGGATTTATTACTTTTTTAGTCGCCGCTTTTGCGGAGACAAACAGGCTTCCATTCGATTTACCTGAAGCGGAACCTGAGTTAGTAGGCGGTTATCATACGGAATACAGCAGTATGAAGTTTGCCGCGTTCTTTCTTGCTGAATATGCTAACATGATTATAAGCAGCGCGCTGATAGTAACGCTCTATCTTGGCGGCTGGCAGATACCGTTTATAGAGAGGCTTAATTTACCAGTAGGATTAACAGTAGCTTTGCAGGTTGGAGCTTTTTGCTTCAAATTAGCAGTGTTGTTGTTCTTCTTTATCTGGGTAAGATGGAGCATCCCAAGATTCAGATATGACCAATTAATGAGCTTAGGCTGGAAGGTAATGTTCCCGCTTTCGCTGCTGAATATAATCTGGGTGGCAATCTTGATAATGGTTTTTAAGATATAATTTTTCGGAGAGTTGATGTCGGTTAAGAAAAGGAAAAAAGATTTTACATTTTTAGAGAATATGTATATTCCCGAAATTGTGAAAGGGATGGCTTTAACTTTAAAGATGATGTTTCGTCCTAAAGTTACAATGCAGTATCCTGAAGTAAGATTTGAGCCGCCTTCTTCTTACAGAGGCCGCCCTGTGTTAGGACAGGAAGAAAATGGCGAAGAGCGATGCGTCGCCTGCGGGTTGTGTTCAAGGGTATGCCCGTCGCTGGCTATTGAAGTGCAGGCTGCCGAAACGACTCGTGAAAAAGAGCGCTTCCCTGAAAAGTTTGAAATAAATATGCTAAGGTGCATCTTCTGCGGTTTTTGCGAAGAGGTTTGCCCTGAAGAAGCGATTATAATGAGTAAAGACTACGAGCTTGTGTTTGATAACAGAGCCGATGCAATTTATGGTAAAGAAAAACTTTTAGTTCCTGTTAAAAAATTAGAAGACAGGATACAGTTTATAAGAAAGTATAAATAGATTTTAAAAATATTTTAATTTTAAAGGTGAGATCGATTTGATTTGATTTCACTTTTTTTGTTATATATATTTTGTGTATGTAAAAGGAGTTAATGTAAAATGAATACGCTGAAAACAACTTTTTTAATGGCTCTGATGATGGTTCTTTTCCTTTTTATAGGAAACATCCTTGGAGGATCGTCTGGTATGACAATAGCGTTTATGTTTGCGCTTGTAATGAATTTTGGATCGTATTGGTTCTCGGATAAAATTGTGCTTGCTATGTATAGGGCTAAAGAGGTGGACGCTTCTACGGCTCCCAAATTATATGCGTTAGTTGAAGACTTAGCAAAAAGAGCCGGTCTGCCGACTCCTCGCGTATATGTAATTGAAAATCCGACTCCAAATGCGTTTGCCACTGGCAGAAACCCAAATCATGCGGCTATAGCAGTTAATACGGGAATATTACAGATTTTAAATAACGACGAACTTTCCGGCGTGCTTGGTCATGAACTTGCCCATGTAAAGCATAGAGATATTTTAACAGGGACTATTGTTGCTACTATGGTTGGAACAATTACTTTTGTGGCTCAAATGGCAGGCTGGGCGGCTATGTTTGGAGGACGCGGCGTAGATAGAAGAGATAATGAAGGCGGCATTGGCGCGCTTCTTATGCTAATATTAGCCCCTATTGCGGCTACTCTTATTCAGCTGGCAATATCACGTTCAAGAGAGTATGACGCTGATAAAGGCGGAGCTGAAATTTCCGGCTCTCCGCTTGCTTTAGCTTCTGCATTGCAAAAACTAACGCAGGCTAACGAGCTTATGCCTATTGAAAACGCCAAACCAGCAACCGCTCATATGTTTATTGTTAATCCTCTTAGCGGCGGCGGAATGACAAAGCTATTTTCTACTCATCCTCCTATGGAAGAAAGAATCAAGAGACTTGAAGAATTGGCTCGCATTAGATAAGATTCATAAAATTTTTACCTCCCGGCGTTTTAACCGGGAGGCTTTTTACATTAATGGGAAAAACAATAAAAAATAAGAACTTCTTTTTTTTGTTTACCGTTATTTTTATAACGGCTTCCGGTTTTTTATTCCCGCAGGATATCTCAAATCTTCAGGCTCTCAACAATATAGTAGATTCTTCAATTTCCATAATAGTTAAAGAGAACAATCTTATAGGAAAATCGATTTCCGTGGAGAATAAGCTTGTCCCAGTATTTTCTGTCTTTAATAACCAGATAATTTCATCGCTAAATAAATACGGAGTTCGATTATCGGACTCGGTTAAAAGTTTGAAGATGAGTTATTCAATAGAAGAGGCGGGCGTTAATTATGAAAATTTATCGCGAGACGGTTTGTTTGGCAAGTATTATATAGAGCGTAATTTCAGACTGAAAGGGAACTATATAATCGCTTCAAAAGAAACAGCCTTGAAAAATTTCTCTTTTAGCTTCCGCGATACTGTGCAATTTGACGATCTTAAAAAAAGAGAAAATCCATCTATCCCTTTCACTCAGGGCGAAATTCCTGCGGAGCCGGTCTGGTCAAGCCTTTTAGAGCCTGCCGTAGCTGTTGGAGGCGCGGCTGTAATTATTTATCTTTTCTTTGCCGTAAGAAGCAAATAAAAGATTTACGAGAACTTCTTCTTACCGCAATACAAAGGTTTTTATAAATGGAAATAATATTTTTATTCGTTGGTATTCTAACCGGCGCCGGCTTCTTTTGGCTTCGGAATAAACAGATTACAGCTTTAACAGAAAAAACAAAAAATGAACTTCAGGCGGAACTGCAAAGCGTAAAAAACGAGTTGGAAAAAAAACGAAACGAAATTACTAACTCGGTTAAACAAAGCGCAATGCTGCAGGCTGAAAATAATTTTTTAAAAGAAAAACTCGAACAGCAAAAAACAGACTACCAGCAGCTTGGCGATAGATTCAGCGCTGAGTTTAAACTGCTTGCAAACCAGATACTTGAAGATAAAAGCAAAAGATTTACGGAAGTTAACAGGTTGAATATTGAAAGCCTGCTTAATCCGCTTGGTAAAAATATTGAAGAGTTTAAGAAAAGGGTAGAAGAGACTTACGATAAAGAATCAAAGCAAAGATTTTCGCTGGAAGAAAAAATAAAGTCGCTGGTGGAGCTGAATATAAGAATTAGCGAAGACGCCAATAATCTTACAAAGGCGTTAAAAGGCGAATCGAAAACTCAGGGCGACTGGGGCGAAATGATTTTGGAAAATATCCTTGAAAAATCCGGGCTTGCTAAAGGCAGAGAATATTTTACTCAAGCCTATTTATCAGACGAGCAGGGGAATCCGCTAAAAAATGCGCAGGGGGAAAAACTTCGTCCCGATGTAATTATCAGCTATCCTGATAATAGGAAAGTGATAATCGATTCAAAAGTTTCATTGGTTAGTTATGAGCGGTATAATTCTACCGATAGCGTTGAAGAGCAGGGAAAATATTTATCGGATCTAATAAGATCGGTGCGCAATCACATAGACGGATTGAGCGGAAAAAGTTATCAGGATTTTGCCGCTTCGCTTGATTTTGTGATGATGTTTATTCCTATTGAACCAGTTTATTTCTTGGTAATGCAAAAAGACCCTGATATGTGGAACTATGCTTATAGCAAAAGAATATTGCTGATTAGTCCTACAAATTTAATAGCCGCATTAAAAATGATTCAGGATTTATGGAAAAGGGAATATCAAAACCGGAACGCAATGGAAATTGCCGAACGCGGCGGACAGTTGTACGATAAGTTTGCAGGGCTTTGGGAAACGTTAAAAATTCTTGGCGAGTCCATAGACCGCGTAAAGAAAAACTACGATTCCGCCGTTTTACAAATCAAAGACGGGCGCGGGAATTTAATCGGTCAGGTAGAAAAGCTTAAAGAACTTGGAGTTAAAGCTAAAAAGAGTTTGCCGGAAAGCTTGCAGGAGTGACGCAGTTATTTCGGTTAAGTTGTTTTTATTTATTTGATAAGCGTAAGCGCCGTTTTTACATTATTATTCATATCGGATAATAAAAGCGGCGTGGCGGTTGTAATTAGCCTTCAAATTTGAGCTCTATTAAAAATGGCAATTACTTAAGTTATTGTAAAATACATAGTTAAATCTCCCAGCTTAATATAAAAAATACCTCAAGCCAGCAAGTTTTGTATTGAAATGCCCGGCTGTTTTTAGTATATTAAATGTTTATTTTCCGAAATATAGGACGCTTTTTAGGAATGCGAAGTTATAAGTATGCTTTTTTACTGTTTATCATTTTACTCTCTTTTACAATCCCCCAGTTATATGGGCAGGTAGTATTTAAGGGATTATCAGAAAACACTATAGATTTTTCACGGTCGCCATTTTTCGGGAGTTCAAAAACCCGTTATTTTATCCCGTTAAACGGCACATGGATGGCCGGCAAGTATAACGGGAACGAGCAGGATTATATCACTGTTCCATCAGGATTTGAAAACAAGGGAGAATATGCATATGAAAAATATTTCTCTTTAACCCAGGAGCAGGTAGAAAACCACAAACTTAAATTATTCTTTTTGGGAATAAATTATTCAGCAGACATTTCGCTTAATAATAAAATTATTTATCAGCACACCGGGGGTAATTTCCCGTTTTCAATCGATCTGCCAAAAGACATTTTATCCTATAAAAAAAGCAACGTTTTATCTATAAGGCTCAATTATAATATTGACGCAGAAAACACAATTCCTGTAAAACAAAGATTTTTATTTCCAAGCGAACTTGGCGGTATTTTTAGAGACGCTTACATTCAGGTTATGCCAAGCGCTGCAATATCAGATTATAAGTTCTCTTACCAGCTGTCAGAAAATGTAGGAAGAGCCCGGATTTCCATTTCTACAAGAGTTGAAAACAATTCGCCCAATTTTAAAAACGATACTACGGCTTTCGGGTCAGATTTTTCATTGAGAGTTTCAGTCGTTTCTCCTTACGGGCAAAACTCAATAGCTTCCGACTTTGTATCATTTAAGATAAATAAAAATAAAGAAAGACAAGTCTCACAAAGCGTAGACGTAATATCTCCGTCGCTTTGGTCCAATGCAAATCCCAATACTTATATTCTTAGAATAGAATTGTACAAGGGGGATGCTCTTCTTGACGTTGCAAACAGCTCAATTTCGTTTTATTCGCTCGAAGTCCGGAAGGATTCTATTTTATTTAATGGAGCGCCGTTTGCATTTAAGGGGGTAACTTATTTCCCTTCAAATTATCAGTACGGCACCATGATGTCGTATGATAAAATGGAAGCGGATTTAAAGATGATAAAGGATTTAGGTTTTAATGCGGTAAGATTCCCAAAATCTCTGCCCCATCCTTACTATTTAGACTTGTGCGAAAAATTAGGACTTCTTGCCTTAGTAGAGCTTCCGTTAAATTCCGTTCCAGACAAAATTATTTCTTCGGAAAATTTTGTAGCCCGCAGCAGGATATTTGTAAATCAGTTTATGAAGTCGTATCACAACTATTCGGCTATAGCGGCAATAGGGCTTGGCAGTTCGTACAAAGGAAACTCGCAGGCTGATATAAATTTTATTTCGGAAATGAACCGGATGGTAAAAGCCGATTTGAACAAACTAACGTACGCGTCTTTTGCTAATGAAAAAATTGACGAGATAGACGGACTTGATCTTTATGGAGTAGAGTATTTCAATAAATCCGTAGCGGACGACGATCCTTTTGACGATATTCAGGCTAAGCTTGGCAAGGGAAGAGTGTTTGTAAGCGAAGCTACTTACGTTGCAAATCTTGGCAGCAGCAACGGATATACTAATGATAACAGCTACGAAGCTCAGGCGAAGTATTTTTATGACCTTATTGATTACGCTGAAAATAATCCTCTTGCCGGTTTTTTTATCAATACAATGTTCGATTACAGAGGGACTTTTGCTTCTGTAATAGCTGGATATGACGAAGACGAAGTATACAGAATTGGCGTCGTAGGCGAAGATCATCAGACGGACCGTCTTGCCTATAAAGTAATTTACTCAAAACTTCACAATACGGAAAAAGTTACAATACCTATTGGCAGCAAAAAAGACGAAGCTCCAATGGCGTTTATTTTATTCGGTCTTGGCATAGCCTTAGCTCTTGGAATAATTTTTAATTCCGGGCGTAAATTTAGAGAAGACGCATTGCGCGCTTTATTAAGACCGTACAACTTTTATTCAGACGTTCGCGATCAGAGGATAATGTCGAGTTTTTATACCTCTGTTCTTGCAGTTTTATGCGCCGCTATTTCTTCGTTGCTCCTTTCAAATTTATTATTCTATTTTAAGGGGAGCATGGAGCTTGAAAAATTATTGCTATCGTTCGGCAGCAACCGATTAATGAAAATCTTCAGCTATCTTGCATGGCACCCGGTTGCGTCTCTTGTATATCTTACAATAATTTCATTTGCAGTAATGATAGCGCTTGTGCTTATAGTAAAAGGCGTATCATTCTTTGTAAGAATAAGAGTCTTTTTATGGACGTCATATTATTCCGTAATATGGTCGTTTTTACCTTTAGTCCTTTTAATTCCTGTAGGGTTGGTTCTTTTCAGGATATTAAACGCAAATATAGCAAATGTTTATATATTCAGCGGATTAGGCGTATTCACTGTTTGGATAGCTTACCGTTTTATAAAAGGGGTATATGTTATATTTGACGTATCGGCCTCAAAGGTATATTTCTACGGAATTATATTTTCACTATTAATATTGGGCAGCATTTTATTCTATTTCCAACTCAGCAATTCTACAATAGATTACCTGCTATATTATCTCAAACAAGGTTAAGTATTTAGAGAGAAAATTTGTATCTATCAAAATTAGAAATATTAGGATTTAAATCGTTTGCTCTTAAAACTGAAGTGAGTTTCAATCCCGGAGTCACTTCTATAGTTGGACCGAACGGTTGCGGGAAAACAAACATCGTCGACGCCATCCGCTGGTGCCTTGGAGAACAGCGAAGCGGCGCTTTAAGAAGCGACAAAATGGAAAACGTGATATTTAACGGAACTACTAACCGTAAGCCTATGGGCATGTCGGAGGTTTCGCTAACTATCGAAAACAATAAGGGAATTCTTCCTACAGAGTATTCGCAGGTTACAATTACCAGACGTATTTTCCGTTCTGGCGAAAGCGAGTATCTTTTGAATAAAAATCTCTGCCGGTTGAAGGATATAACAAATCTTTTTATGGATACAGGCATAGGCGCTAACGCTTATTCTGTTATTGAACTTAAAATGATTGAAACTATCCTTAGCAGCAAAGCCGAAGAAAGACGATTGATGTTTGAGGAAGCCGCCGGCGTAAATAAATATAAAATGCGCCGCAGATTAGCTATAAGAAAATTAGACGAAGTAAAAGCCGATCTTACGCGCGTTAACGATATAGTTTCAGAAGTAGAGAAAAAAGTTAATTCGCTTGAGCGTCAGGCAAAAAAAGCGGATAAGTACAATAAAATTTCTACTACTCTGCGCGAGCTTGAACTTGAACTTGCCGAAAGAGAATTAGCTCTTTTCAATTTCCAGAAGATTAGCAATAAGGATATCAGAGAAGAAAAGCTCAAAGAAAAAATTGGGATTGAATCTGAAATAACAAAATATGAAGACGAGCTTCAAACCTTAAAAGCTCAGGCTTCCGAAGCTGAATCAAAACTGAAAAGCAAAAGAACTGAAATCTATGTTCAAACGGAAAAAATACACGGCATACAGCAAAATATTTCAGTCTCTGAAGAAAGAAAAAAATCTCTTGAACGAAACATAGAGCGTTTTACTCAGGAGCTTGAAGAACTGAAATATCAGCTTGAGGAAAATGAAGATTTAGTTGTTGATAACAAAGACAAGATTACTAAAACAGCCGAATCAATAACGGCAAAAGAAGAAGAAAAAACACTGAGAGCGGAGGACGTTACAAAATTTAGGGACGTTCTTTCAGGAAAAAGAGAAAACCTGAAAACAAAATCCGACCAGATGATTGATAAATTCAAAGAGATTAACAATAAAGAAAACGATCTTAAGAATATTGAAAAATCTTTGAATACTGCCAACGCAAGCATTGAAAAGATAAACGAAAAAATTCAGTCTTTAACAGGCAACGTTGCTAAAACCGTCGGCTATCTTGAAGAATTAGCTCAGGAGAAAACAGAAACTGAAGAAAAATTAGCCGAAGCTGAAGAATTATACACGCAGAAACAGAAAGAAAAAGATTCTCTTGAACAATCTCTTAACGCTTCAAGAGGAAAAGAACTTGAAGAACGCAGTATAATTAACGGATTGAAAGACAAAATCAGTTTTATTAAGAGTCTTATAGATAATCTTGAAGGCGTTTCGAAAGGAGCAAAAGCTCTGCTCGAAAACAATGCCTGGATTAGCGGGCATAAAACTCTTTTAGCTCATATCGGCAGTTCTTCCGAAGAATACAGATTTGCAGTTGAGGCCGCTCTTAAGAATAACCTGAATAATATTCTTATTGAATCTATTGACGATTTAAGAAGCGGAATTGAATATCTTAAAAACAACGATATTGGAAAGGCTTCGTTTTACCTTCCGGGATTAAGAGACGAATCGAAAAAAACTTTAAGCCAAAAGCTTACTCGTTTTCTTAATAACCAGAATATTAAAAAGATAAAAAAAGAACAGGGCTTTATAGGCTGGGCTGAAAGTTTTGTTGAGACTGAAGAAAAATGGAGACCGTTTTTCCAGAAAATGCTTTACAAAATTGCAGTGGTCGATTCTTTGGAAACGGCAGTGCATTTGTTTCAGAAATACCCTGACTTTAGTTTCGCTACTACAAACGGCGATTTTATCAATTCCGTTGGAATTGTAGAAGGCGGTTCGGCGCCTAAGTTAGACGATTCCCTTTTTGGAAGGAAACAGATTTTAGATAACCTTATGGCTGAGTTTCCTAAAAGAGAAGCGGCTCTTGAAGTTATTAAAGAAGAAATTAAACAAACAGAAGAAAAACTTAACGCAATTGATCTTAAAGTTCTTTCGGATAAAGGCCGTTTTTTAGTTAACGATTTAGCCAATGTAGAAAAACAAATTGCTCAGTTTGAGTTTGAAAAGAAGAAAGCTTCAGACGAAATTGAAAAAGCTCATGTTGAACTTCAGGAACTTGCAAGCCAGTCAAACCGGTATGATAACGATAGAATTAAGCTTGTTGAGAATTTAGAAAAAGAACTTGAGGAAAAACAAAAAGCAGACGCTGAAAGAGAAGAGCTTGAACACAACGTTAAAGAATCGGAAAATGAATTTAACCATATCCAGGCCGCGCTAAATAAAGTAAACCTTGAATATGAAAGATTGCTTGGCGAAAAGAAAAATCTTGAAAACGAATTAGAACGAAGCGAAAATGCAATTGTTAATATAAATAAATCAATTGATAAGCGTGATATAGATATTAAAACTTCTACCGAAGAAAGCGCTTCGCTGTCGTCCAGTATTGAAGATATTCAATTGGACTTAGACGAACTTGAATTTGAAAAAACAAAACTGACTAAAGACGAAACTGAAATTGACGCTCTTTACCGCACTATACGCGCTCAAATTGTAGACTTAGAAAAAGCGCAAAATCAATTTAGGGCAAAGCGGGAAGAAGCGGCTAATATAATTCACTCGGCTGAAATTAAATTGAATGAACTTGACCTGAAGATTGAAAATCTTAAGGCTAATATTCAGGAATCGTATTCGTTAGAGATTGAGAAAAAAGAATTTGAAGACAACGATACTTTCGATTTTAAACAACGGTCTGAAGAAGTGCACTCGCTTAAGCAGCAGATACGCACTTTAGGTCCTATTAACCTTTTATCTTATTCTGAATACGAAGAAGAAAAAGGAAGATTGGAGTTTTTGCAGAAACAAAGAAAAGACCTTGTTGAATCCGAAAAAGACGTAATAAATACTATTGATGAAATTAACACGACTGCGCAGCAGCTATTTTCAGATACATTTGAAATTATACGTGGTCATTTTATCCGTATATTCAGAGGATTGTTTAATCCTGGCGATGAAGCGGATTTGAAATTAGAAGAAAACGTAGACCCTCTGGAAGCGAAAATTGAAATAATCGCAAAGCCTAAAGGCAAACGCCCAACGTCAATTGAACTGCTTTCCGGAGGCGAAAAGACCCTTACGGCTATAGCTCTACTATTCTCTATTTATTTAGTAAAACCAAGTCCTTTCTGTATACTTGATGAAATTGACGCTCCGCTTGATGATGCGAACGTTGATCGTTTTACTAAAATTATAAAAGAGTTTAGCGTAGAGACTCAATTCATCGTAATAACTCACAACAAAAGAACGATGGAAGCCGCCGAAACTTTATATGGCGTTACTATGCAGGAAGAAGGAATTTCCAAATTAGTAAGCGTAAGATTTAATGACGATTTTCAAGTTGAATAGAAGTATTATGAATAAAAATAAAGCTGATATATTTCCCGGCCCAAAAAAAAAGGCGGCGGGGAGAATTATATCTTTAGCTGTTTTGGCTTTTGCATTATCTGCCGGCTCGCTAAAAGCGCAATGGGTTAACGATCCATCCCAAAATACATGTATGGTCGTCGATACTCATAACCCAATTAATATTTCGGCGGTAAGCAATAAAGAAGGAGGCTTTTTCGTTTTTTGGGAGGATACCCAAAACGGTTCAAAACCAAATATTTCCTTCCAGTTTATTGATAAATTTGGCAAACCTGGTTTTAGGAACGACGGTAAAAAAGTTAGTTATCTTACCGGAAAAAAAATCCAGCCATTGGTCGCTAAGCATAGCGGAAACTCTGCAGTTGTAATTTGGAAAGATTACTCGTTCGAAGCCCAGGGAAGTCTGATTGCTCAAAGAGTATTTAATAATGGCGTTCTTGGATGGAGCGATAACGGTTTGCAGATTACAGGAAAACAAAATATTGTAGATTACGCAATTAGCTCCGATTCATCTGGTAATATATTTGTAGCGTTTATAGAAAAAACAAGTAATGATCCTTCCGGCGCATATAAAATTTTTATTCAGAAGATATCTCCAAACGGTTACATATTATTCAAATCAGAAGGCATTTTAGTCCATAAATCAGGCTCTCGCGATAACGCAATCAGCATATTAGCCGATGAAGAAGGGGGCGCGTTTTTGTTCTGGTTGGAAAACAATAATAGCAAATCGCAGCTGGTAGGCAAACACATCGATTCCCAGGGCAAATCAGTCTGGGGCAGAAGCCCAATATTAATTTCAAGTTCGTTAAATAACGTTCTTTCCTTTACAGCCGCAGTTACGGACGATCAATCAGTTTACATAGCCTGGCAGGCGCAAGGCAGAACTAAAGATATCCTGCATCAGCTAATTAGTTTTACAGGCAAAGGTTTATGGGGATACGGCGGCAGGCTTGCCGTTCAATCAAAACAGAACCAGTTAAACCCTAATATAGCAGTTAGCGACTCTTCTTTATTTTTAAGCTGGACGAACGAGAGCGCTCATAATAAAGACGTTTATATACAAAAGTACAGAACTGACGGCTCTCCTGTTTGGCAGGAAAGCGGCGTGCCTGTAATTAAATCGCCAGGCGATCAGTTTGGTCAGAAAATTATTAACGATTCAAAATCAGGCGTATTTGTAGCCTGGATTGACAAACGCGTCGATTCTCTTAAAGCCGATATCTATGGTCAACGGTTTAATAAATGGGGCATCCCGCTTTGGGATTCTCTTGGAGCTCCTCTTGCTAAATTTAAAAATTCTGAAAAGAGCTATCTGTCTCTTCTTGCAGACGCAGATAATAATACGGTAATCATTTTTAAGGATAAGAGAACACAGAACAGCGAAATCTATGGTCAGAAAATATTCTCTGTCTCTTCAGTTACTCCAAGACCATTAGGAGTAAAAACCAGTCTGGTAAAAGATTCTATTCATGTTTCCTGGTATAATCCAAGCGAAGTTGAAACAAGCGAGTTTGCCGTTCAGAAACTTAACGACTCAGACCCTGACGACCAGAAATGGGTAACTATTGCCACTATAAAAAAAGAAGAAAGCATTAAGAATTATTTTGAAATTACAGAAAAGTCTTTGACTCCGGGAGTGCTAAGTTACAGGGTGGTTATGACCGATAAAGACGGAGAGTCTTTTGTATCTGAAGTTTCGCAGGTAAATAATTTTGTCGAAAATTCCGGCATTATTTTAGGGCAAAATTTCCCTAATCCATTTTCCGGTTCTACGGTAATTAGTTTTTATTTGCCAACTGCTGCTAAGATATCCATAGAATTTTATAACAGTAAACTTGAAACAGTTAAAGAAATTCAGAACCAGTATTATGACGCCGGCGAAACTAAAATTACTTTTACAGCAGACGATCTTCCGGCTGGAATTTACTTCTACAGATTAAAAGCCGGAACTTACGTAGACGTAAAGAAAATGGTTCTTGTAAAATAGCTAATGGATAAAGTATTTAAAATTTTCGTAGATTTTGACGGCACTATAAGCTGTAAAGACGTTGGAGCGGCTATTTTTGAAGAATTTGGAGACCACGAAAAGGTCGAAAAAATACAGAAAGATTTACACGAAAATAAAATAACGGCGCTGCAATGCTGGGTTTCGCTTTTTGAGGCTGTTGAAAAATGGGATTTCGATTTATTAAGAAAGTTCATTGACACAATTAACATAGACGAAAGTTTTGCCGATTTTATTAAATACTGCAAACTGAATAATTTTCAACTATTTATTCTGAGCGACGGATTTAATTTGTATATAAACAGAATCCTTGAAAAAGAAGGGATAGAGCCGGTTGAAGTTATTTCTAATAAATGGGAAATTGTAGACGATAAAGTTAAGTTGACTTATCCGTTTATGGACGAAGAGTGCAAGGATTGCGCAAACTGCAAACGAAATCACATCATTAATAACAGCGGCGATGATGAATATACCGTCTATATTGGAGACGGAACTTCAGACAGATGCCCGGCTCAATATTGTGATTTTATTTTTGCTAAGGACTTTTTATTGAAATACTGCGAAAAAGAGCGAATCTCGTTTTCGCCATTCAGAGATTTCAACGACGTATCGCGAAAGATAGATCAGCTGAACCAAAAGAAAAATCTTAAAAAAAGGCATCAGGCTGATCTTAAACGAAAAGAATGCTATATGAGGGGGTAAATTTAGACTTATATTTGCTTAATTTATTTTGTAACTTTCAAAGTTAAGGATTAACTTTAATAGAAAAATACAATATGCAAAATTTAGCCGGAAAGATTTTTAAGTACCGCAGTTATACGCCCATTCCTTTTATAATAGTTATGCTGGCATTCCAGCGGGCGAATATCTGGAGTTTGATAATAGGTTTCGTAATAGCTTGTTTCGGCGAGTTTATGCGGCTATGGGGAGTAAGCTGGGCTGGCAGCGAAACGCGCACTACAGGCGACGTAGGCGGGACGTATTTAGTAATTAGCGGTCCGTTCGGTCACCTTAGGAATCCTCTTTATTTTGGCAACATCCTGTTGTACCTAGGTATTGGCGTCATGTCATATTCCTTATTCCCATATCTTCAGATTGTAGCGTTTCTCTTTTTCGCTTTTCAGTATTATAATATTGTAAAGGCCGAAGAAGGATATCTTATCAAAGCATTTGGCGAAAATTACGAGAAATACAGCAAGAATGTTCCGCGCTTTATTCCGCGTATATCATCTTATAAAGACGAAAAACTTGCTCAGCCGGCTTTTAATTTACGCGCTGGGTTTCGTTCAGAAAAAAGAACTTTACAGGCATTCAGTTTTGTGACGGTTACTCTCATTTTAATATGGATTATAGGTAAAATTTGAGTAGTGAAATAATGTTAATTGCCGGCGAAGCTTCCGGCGACTTGCATGGAGCTTTACTGGTGGAAGAACTAAAAAAGATTGAACCCGGGCTAATTATCAGCGGGGTTGGCGGAGATAAAATGAAGGCTGCAGGAATGGAGCTGATTTATCATATTAAAAGTATGTCTTTTTTGGGTTTTGCCGAAGTAATTAAACATTTACCGCACATTAAAAAAGTCCGTAAAACCCTAATTGATTATATAATTGAGAAAAAAATAACTACTGTCGTATTAATCGATTACCCTGGTTTTAACCTTAGCATAGCAAAAAAATTAAAAGCCCTCAACGTTAAACTCATCTATTATATTTCTCCGCAAATATGGGCCTGGGGCGCTGGAAGAGTAAAGAAAATTAAAAAGCTGATTACCAAAATGCTTGTGGTTTTCCGTTTTGAAGCCGATTTTTATAAAAATCACAATATAGACGCCGAGTTTGTAGGTCATCCGCTTATTGACCAGATAAGCAAATATAAATTATTAGATAAAAAAAGTTTTTTTGAACGTTTTAATTTAGATAACGATAAAAAAATTCTTTTGATTCTTGCTGGCAGCCGGGAACATGAAGTGAAGGAAATTTTTCCCGAATGCGTTAACGCCGCTCTTGCAATAGCTAAAGAATTTAACATGCAGGTAGTAGTTGGACGCTCGCCAAACATTGACGAGGATGCGTTTGAACTGCCGGGTAGAAATGACGAATTTAAAGTAATTAAAGATTTTACTTACGAACTGATGAGCTACTCTACTTTTGGAATAATTAAATCAGGCACTTCAACTTTAGAAGCGGCTCTTTTTAAACTTCCAATGGTGGTGGTATATAAGACTAACTTTTTAACTTATCTGATAGGACGCCTATTAGTAAAAGTGAAAAATATAGGGCTGGTAAATATAGTTTACGGTAAAACTCTTGTGCCGGAAATAATACAGAACGATTTAACTACAGATAATATTTATAACGAAAGCAAAAGATTTTTAAGCGATAAAACTCTTTATGAGTTTACGATAGCCAAATTAGGCGAAATTAAAGAATTGCTAGGCAGCGCAGGCGCATCGGCAAAAGCGGCGCAAAGAATACACTTATTGATGAATGACGCATAAAAAAATAAAACAGAATTTTCTCCGCTTTATTGGTAATTTTTTGATTAGCGCTCTGGCTGGTATCTATTGCGATACTTTGAAAATCAGGAAGATCAATTCCGGCGGAATAGAGGCGATGCTTGCAAAGAATGAAAATTTCGTTCTTGCGTTTTGGCACGGTTCAATGCTTATTCCATGGTACGTGCACCGCGAACAAAATTTGGTCGCGTTAGTAAGTAAAAGTAAAGACGGCGGACTTTTAGCCCGGCTTCTTGAAAAATGGAAATATGACGTGGTGAGAGGTTCAAGCAACGACGGAGGCGGCGAAGCGTTGAAATTATTGTTGGTTAACGCCAGGAATAAACGCACAATTTGTATTACTCCAGACGGACCTAAAGGACCGCTTCACGTATTTAAAGCGGGCGCTATTATCTGCGCCATGAGAACCGGTATCCCTGTGTTTTTATGCGCAGTGAATAACCAGAAAAAAAGAGTTCTTGGAAGCTGGGATAAATTTGAAATACCAAAGCTGTTTTCTACGGTCGATTTTATTTATTCTGATCCGGTTTATGTGGCTAAAAATTTAGGACGGGAAGAAATTTCCAAAGTGATTTTGGACTGTGAAAATAAAATGAACCAATTGCTTGAGAAGGCAAAAAGTCAGGTTTGAGAATGTCCGGAAAAAAAATGATATGAAGCTATTAAGAATTTTACTTTTACCTTTTGTTCCTGTATATACTCTGATAATTTTAATCAGAAATTATCTGTTTGATAGAGGAATATTTAAAAGCAGAAAAGTAAACGCTAAAATAATTTCTACAGGAAACCTGAATGTGGGAGGTTCCGGAAAAACTCCCCTTGTGATATATATAAGTAATCTCCTTAAGACTAAAAACATAAAAGGCGGAGTTCTGAGCCGCGGTTATGGAAGAAAAACTAAGGGGTATTTGTTAGTTTCGGATGGTAACGAAATAAAAACGACGGTAGAACAAAGCGGAGATGAAATATACCTAACCGTCGACGAGTGTAACGTTCCGGCAGGAGTGTCGGAAAATCGGGTACAAGGCGCAAGCCGTTTGATAAGCGATACGGGCGTGGAAGCAATAGTATTAGACGACGCATTTCAGCACAGATGGATTTATCGCGATATTGATCTTCTGATCATTGAGCAGAAATTTCTAACCTGTAATGAAGAACTCAGTCATTTACTTTTGCCTACAGGCAACCTTCGCGAGGGCTTTAGCTCAATTGAACGCGCGGACGCCGTAATAATAAACAGAAAGTTTAGCGAAAAGAGCGAAATACCCGCTCAATTCGATAAATATCTTAAAAATAAGAAAGTATTCTTTGCTCATTATAAATCAGTTGGTTTCGTAGACGTGAAAAGACGCTCATTCTATAAGATAAGCGATTTTGAAGGCCAGAAAAGCCTTGTCGTCTGCGGAATTGCAAAGCCGTTTTCATTTTTAAACGCTTTGAAGCAAAATAATATCTCGACTTTGAATAATTTAATCTTTAAAGATCATAAACGATATTGCGAAAAAGAAGTTCAAAAAATAAGAAAAGAATTTTACTCTGTAAATGCTCATTCTGTGATCACGACTCATAAAGATGCAGTAAAACTTGTTCAGTTTTCAAAACAATTGGATGATATAGATATATACTATCTAAAAATTGAATTGGAATTTGATGACAAAAATGAGTTTGACAACTTTATAATAAATAAAATAAATACGAGTTCGCGCAATTAGCCCGGCGGTATTTATGTTGTATAAATAACAAAAAGAGGAAAGAAAGACATGGCAAGTAAAAACAACAAGTATGTTTACTTTTTTGGCGGCAAAAAAGCTGAAGGAAAAGCAGACATGAAGAATTTGCTTGGCGGTAAAGGCGCAAACCTGGCCGAAATGGTAAACATCGGATTACCTGTTCCTGCCGGCTTTACGATTACCACAGAAGTATGTACTTATTTTTATGATAATAAGAAAAAGTACCCGAAGGAGTTGAAGGATCAGGTGGAAGCTTCTCTTAAAAAGATCGAAAAAGAAATGGGGGCAAAATTTGGCGATCCAAACAACCCTCTTTTAGTTTCTGTCAGAAGCGGCGCAAGAGCTTCTATGCCTGGCATGATGGATACAATCCTCAACCTTGGTCTTAATGACGTTACAGTTCAGGGAGTAATTAAAAATACTAATAACCCAAGATTCGCTTTTGATTCATACCGAAGGTTTGTTCAAATGTATGGCGATGTTGTTTTAGGTTTAAAGCCTGTTGATAAACACGACCCGGATCCATTTGAAGAAATCCTTGAGAATAAAAAGCGCGAGAAAAACGTTAAGTTGGATACGGAATTATCCGCTGAAGACTTGAAGGAATTAGTTGAAGAGTTTAAAGCTGCAATAAAAGAAAGAACCGGGCATGCTTTCCCAAATAATCCGATGGAACAGCTATGGGGAGCGATAGGCGCAGTGTTCGGTTCATGGATGAACGAAAGAGCGATTGTTTACAGAAAATTAAATGATATTCCTGCAAGCTGGGGAACCGCAGTCAGCGTGCAGTCAATGGTATTTGGCAATATGGGCGAAGAATCGGGCACAGGCGTAGCGTTTACCCGCGATCCTGCAGCCGGAGAAAATATTTTCTACGGAGAGTATTTATTTAACGCTCAGGGAGAAGACGTTGTAGCGGGTATTAGAACCCCTCTTCCAATTTCGGAGTTAAAAAAAGACAACGCTAAACTTTATAAACAGCTTGACGGAATTCGCAATATTTTAGAAAAGCATTATAAAGATATGCTTGATATTGAGTTTACAATTCAACAGGGCAAACTTTGGATGCTTCAATGCCGCATAGGCAAGAGAACAGGTTTTGCCGCAGTCAAAATGGCTGTTGATATGGTTAAAGAAAAATTAATCACAAAAGAACAGGCTCTTTTAAGAATAGAGCCAATACAGTTGAATCAGCTGTTAAGACCAATCTTTGACCAGAACGAAAAGAAAATTGCTATTGAACAAGGCAAGTTGCTGGCTAAAGGCTTAAACGCTGGGCCGGGAGCCGCTTCAGGTAAAATTGCTTTATCGGCTGAAGACGCTGAAGAAATGGCCAAACATGGCGAAAAAGTAATTCTTGTTCGTATAGAAACTTCTCCAGAAGATATTAAAGGAATGAACGCTGCGGAAGGTATTTTAACCGCTCGCGGAGGAATGACTTCTCATGCCGCTTTAGTAGCCCGTCAGATGGGCAAAGTCTGCGTTGCAGGCTGCGGAAAGTTGATAATTAATTACAAAGAAAGAACAGTCGGAGCCGAAGGGGTTGATACCGTATTGAACGAAGGCGATTATATTTCTATCGACGGTTCGACCGGCGAAGTTCTTATAGGCAAACTTGAGACAAAACCATCTGAAGTTATACAGGTTTTAATCAGCAAAACCATTGCCGCAAAAGATTCCAAAGTTTTCCAAACCTATAACAGCTTAATGACGTGGGCTGATAGTTTTAGAAAACTAACTATCAGAACAAATGCAGATCAGCCTGATCAGGCCGCTAATGCAATTGCTTTTGGCGCGGAAGGAATCGGTTTGTGTAGAACCGAACATATGTTCTTCGGCGGAGATAGAATAATGTCCGTAAGAAAAATGATTGTAGCCGAGACGATTGAAGCAAGAAAAGAAGCTCTTGCCGAATTGCTGCCTCTGCAGAGAGAAGATTTCTATGGATTGTTTAAAGTTATGGGCGACCGCCCGACTACAATTCGCACATTGGACCCTCCGTTGCATGAATTTTTGCCTCATCAGGAAAGAGAGATAGACGCATTAGCTAAGGCGTTAAATATGCCTATTCTTAAGCTGACAGAAAAAATTGCAAGCCTTCATGAATTTAACCCGATGCTGGGTTTCAGAGGCTGCCGTTTGGGAGTCGTTTATCCGGAGATTACAGAGATGCAGGCGCGCGCTATTTTTGAAGCGGCTTGCGACGCAGCAAAAGAGAAAATAAAAGTTAAACCAGAAATTATGATTCCTCTTGTAAGCGACGTATCAGAATTTAAGCTTCAGGAAGATATTGTAAGAAAAACAGCCGCCGAAGTAATGAAAGAAAAAGGCGTAAAAATTAATTATATGGTAGGTACGATGATTGAGCTGCCTCGTGCCGCCCTCACAGCTGACGAAATAGCCGGAAGAGCGGAATTTTTCAGCTTTGGAACAAACGATCTTACTCAGACAACATTTGGACTTTCGAGAGACGACGCAGGCAAGTTCCTGCCGTTGTATGTCGCAAAGGAATTGTTGCCTAACGATCCGTTTGAAGCGCTCGACCAAAAGGGCGTAGGTCAGTTAATTAAAATTGGAACCGAAAAAGGTAGAAGCGTAAGACCTAATTTGAAAGTCGGTATTTGCGGAGAACACGGAGGAGAGCCTTCTTCCGTAGAATTCTGTCATAGATCCGGTTTGAATTATGTAAGCTGTTCGCCTTTCAGAGTGCCAATTGCAAGACTTGCAGCAGCAATTGCCGTTGTTAAAGAACTCCAGTCCGGCAAGAAGCCGGCGGCAAAAAAAGCTGTACAGAAGAGCAAAAAGTCGGCTCAAAAAAAGAAATAAGCCTCTTAATTCAATTAGGCGAATAATTGGCAAAGCAGGAGGCGCTTTTTAGCGCCTCCTATTGATTACTAAATGTTAACTATGAAGGAAATTGTAAAATGAAATTATCTGATTTCAAGTATAATCTTACTAAAACCAGTATTGCAAAACATCCGGTTACCCCGCGCGATAAAGCCAAACTAATGGTTATTAACAGGGAAACTCAGGTTGCAGAAAATAAAGTGTTTAGCGACGTAGTAGATTATATGGAGAAAGGGGATGTTCTTGTCGTTAATGAAACAAGAGTATTCCAGGCAAGATTATACGGCAAAAAAGAGAAGACCAACGCTAAAATAGAAGTTTTTCTTTTAAGAGAATTAAATGCCGACGAGTGTATCTGGGACGTTATTGTAGACCCTGCTAGAAAAGTTAGAATCGGGAATAAAATATATTTTAACGATAAACTTTGGTGCGAGGTTATTGATAATACAACTTCCCGCGGTAGAACCGTAAGGTTTAACCAGCCAGGCAATATTTATAAAGCAGTCGAAAAAATTGGTTATACTCCTTTGCCCCCTTATATTAAAAGGGAACCAGAAGCCGCAGATAAAGAAGACTATCAGACTGTTTATGCGCGCGTAGACGGCTCTGTTGCAGCTCCGACTGCCGGGCTTCATTTTACTCCTAAACTTTTGGAAAAACTAAAGAAAAAAGGAGTTGAAGTCGTTCCGGTCATCTTGCATATTGGGTTAGGAACATTCAGACCTGTAGAGGTTGAAGACCTTACCAAGCATAAAATGGATTCCGAGTATTTTGATATTACAGTTCAGGCGGCGGAAAAAATTAATAAAGCCATCCTTAATAAACACAATGTGTTTGCAGTAGGCACCAGCGCTACAAGAGCTCTTGAAACAAGCGTTACCGCCGAAGGATTAGTTAAGGCCAATAGAGGATGGACGGATAAATTTATCTTCCCTCCTTATGAATTTAAAATTGTGAAAAGACTTATTACTAATTTCCACTCCCCGGAATCAACATTGATTATGTTAGTCGCGGCGTTCTCAGATACAGATCTGATTATGAAGTGCTACAAAAAAGCGCTTAAAGAAAATTACAGGTTCTTAAGCTATGGCGACGCAATGCTTCTTCTATGAGAACTTTTGCAATCATTCCTGCAGGTGGGAAAGGAAAACGGACTGGTAAAAATTTACCAAAGCAATATCTCAAAATTTTTGGAAAGGAAATTATTGTTTATACTTTGGAAGTATTTCAGAAGTCGCCGCTTATTGACGAAATTATTATTGCAGCGGAACCTTGTTATTTTAACAAACTTTTGAAAATAAAAGAAAAGTATAAGTTAAATAAAATTTCTCAGATAATACCTGGCGGCAAAGAGAGGCAGGATTCCGTTTTTAATGCGCTCTCTGCCATTCAGGCAAAAAAGACTGACATTGTTCTTGTACACGACGCGGCCAGACCTTTTTTATCGGCTAAAATATTAAGCGAAGCTATTATTGCCGCCAAGAAAAAAGGAAACGCTGTGGTCTGTATAAAAGCGCGGGATACTCTAATTAACGGTGACGGATGTGTTGAAAATTATATAAACAGGGATACTGTTTATTATGTGCAGACGCCGCAGATTTTTAAGTATGCCGATCTGATGGTTGCATTTGAAAAAGCGAAAGCTGAAAACTTTATCGGGACTGACGAGTCTGCGCTTGCAAAAAACGCGGGTTTTATGGTTAACATTGTGGAAGGCTCTCTGCTTAATTTTAAAATAACTACGGCCGACGACATTGACGTTTTCAAACGATTGATGAAAAAGGCTTAGTCTTTTAATAAATTTATTCTCAAACAACAGGGCTGAATGGCCCTGCTGTTATTTTAAAATGAGTTGTGTTTACAGAGTCGCCATAAGCATAAGGGGCTCTAATAATTCCTATGTTCATTCCGATAATAGTGTATCAGATTTGTCGTTTGTATTTTACGTAAAATTAGTTATTTTAGCTAAGCAAATTGAAATTTTAGGATCGATAACTTTATGTATTTAATGGCAGTAATAGTGCTTTTATCCTACTTAGTTGGCTCTATACCAACAAGTATTATTATTAGTAAACTAGTAAGAGGTATTGATATCCGCGAACACGGAAGCGGAAATGCCGGCGGCACTAACGTTTATCGCGTTATGGGCTGGAAATACGGCTTATTGGTTATCCTACTTGACGCTCTTAAAGGAGTAATAGCAGTCGTATTTGTAGCGCGTCTTCACTATGGCAATATGCCTTTTGAAAATGCGACTCCTTTTGACGACTTTACTTTAGTTCAGATTATTGCCGGACTTTCAGCTGTTATTGGTCATATCTGGACTGTCTTTGCAAACTTCAAAGGCGGAAAAGGAATTGCGACCGCGCTTGGCATGCTTATTATAGTTGCAACTGTCGACATGCTTGTAGCTCTCGGAGTATTTGTTTTAGTCGTCGTTTTTTCCAGATATATTTCGCTCGGTTCTGTATTAGCCGCTATTGCAGTTCCGCTTACATTAATAGTAAGAGAAAATATTTTTCATGTTGATATCCCCGGATATTCTACGCTTTTGCCGTTCATCATTGGTCTTTCGCTTCTTGTTATATACACGCACAGAAAGAACCTGGTTCGCTTAGTTAACGGTAATGAAAACAAAATTAGTTTTTCCAAGAAGAAGTAATCTATATAAACACCAAATTAAATGAAAATTTCTGTAATTGGCGCAGGCGGATGGGGTACTACACTTGCCATCCTTCTCCATTATAATGGACACAATGTAACTCTGTGGGAATATGATAAAAAATATGCCAAACAAATAGTAAAACACAGAGAGAATATCACATATCTGCCAGATATTCCTATCCCGGAAGAAATAATAATTACTTCAGATCTTCTTGAAGCGACTTACGATAAGAACATGCTTATATTAGCTGTTCCTACGCAGTTTTTAAGAAGCATTGTGAAGGAAATAAAACCTTATAATATTAAAAATACAATTTTAGTCAGCGTATCTAAAGGCATCGAGAATAATTCTCTTTTAACGATGTCTCAGATATTCAAAGAAGAATTTGAAGAATTAAGTCCAAGCCAGATAGGGGTTATTTCTGGTCCAAGCCACGCTGAAGAAGTAAGCCGCAGAGTGCCGACGGCGGTTGTTGGAGCTTCTTTAGATAAAGCTACGGCTAAAACAATACAATCAACTTTTATGACCTCGTATTTTAGAGTATATTCTTCTACGGATGTGCTTGGGGTTGAACTTGGCGGAGCATTTAAAAATGTTATTGCTATAGGCGCGGGAATTATTGACGGCGCAAAATTTGGCGATAATACTAAAGCCGCAATTATGACGCGCGGAGTAGCGGAAATATCGCGTCTTGGAATTGCTATGGGCGCAAAGCCTTCTACATTTTCGGGCTTATCAGGCATGGGCGATTTAATTGTTACATGCATGAGCAGGCACAGCCGCAACAGATTTGTAGGCGAAAAAATTGGCGAAGGTAAAAAACTTAAAGATATTTTAAGCGGCATGTCAGCCGTTGCAGAAGGCGTTGAAACAAGCAGGTCTGCTTCGCAGCTTGCAAGAAAATATGACATAGAGACCCCCATTACCAGCGAAGTATATAAAATGTTATTTGAAGGCAAGGACCCTGTTAAATCAACTAACGATTTAATGACCCGCGATATGAAAGACGAGTGAGCCCCGGAAATTCAAATATATTAGACCAATCTGTTCAATACCTCAAATCTGTAGGTCCCAAGAGGGCTGAGTCCTTTAATAAAATCGGAATAAAAACAATCAGGGATCTGCTTTTCTATTTCCCTTCAAAATACCTGGATAGAACTACGCTTTTAACTTCGTCTCAGGTTTATGAATATTCAATTAACGGATTTGAAGGCGAAGCTACGGTTATTGGCAGGGTTGCAGATAAAGAAAAAAGAAGATTCGGCAATAAAGAAATTTTATCAGTTAAGTTTAAAGATTCCGCCGGTTTTTTTGAATGCGTATGGTTTCAGGGAGCTAAGTATTTTGAGAAGTATTTTAAGGAAGGGGAAATTTACGCAATATCAGCGAAGCCTGCGCTCTCTAAATATGGCGAGGTTAGGTTTACTCATCCCGATTTTGATAAAATTACCGACGATGAATCGCAGGTGTTTCATAACACGGGCAAAATTATCCCGGTTTACAGCGTAAAGAAAGAACTGAAAGAAACTAATATCGGCGATTTGAGTCTGCGGAAAATAATCAGCGATACTGTTGAAAAATATGCTGACGACCTTGCCGAATCGCTTCCGGAAGAAATAAAAAAAGAGCATAACTTAACCGATATTATTCCCGCAATAAAAAATATTCATCTGCCGCAAAACCAAAAACTGCTTGAAGAGGCAAAACAAAGATTTAAATTTGAAGAATTCTTTTATATAGAAATTCTCGTCGCTTTGAAGAAGCATAATTATGGTCATAATCTTCAGGGAGTTTCATTATCGGTTAAAACCGATCTTGTGCAAAACTTCCTAAAAACCCTTCCGTTTAAATTAACGCAGGCGCAGTTAAAAGTTCTGAGCGAAATCCGGAAAGATATGGAACGCGCTCAGCCGATGAACCGCCTTTTGCAGGGGGACGTAGGAAGCGGTAAAACCATCGTAGCGTTGATTTCTATGCTGATAGCCATAGATAATGGGTATCAGGCGGTATTAATGGCACCTACAGAGATTCTGGCCGATCAGCACGCTAAAAGCATTTCAAAGATGTTGAATAAACTAAGCGAGGAATTTGAAGGCAGGCAAATAAAAGTCAGTCTGCTTCTAGGGGGGCAAAAAAAATCAGTTAAGAATAAAAATCTTGAAGAGATTGAGCAAGAAGCCGACATAATTATAGGAACTCATGCCTTGTTTGAAAGCAATGTAGTGTTTAAGAATCTCGGTTTAGTGATAATTGACGAACAACACCGCTTTGGAGTTGTACAAAGAGCTAAACTGCAAAACAAAGGCGGGACTCCTGACGTAATAGTTATGACCGCCACTCCAATTCCGCGAACTTTATCTATGACGGTATATGGCGATCTTGATATTTCCACAATAGACGAAATGCCAAAGAACCGGATACCGATACGTACCTTATTGCGCGGCGAAGCTATACTGCCAGAGATTTATAAATTTATAATAGATAAAAAAGAGGAAGGGTATCAGGCGTTTATAGTTTATCCGTTGGTTGCCGAATCGGAAAAATTAGAATTAAAAGCCGCAGAAACTTATTACAAAGAATTATCAGAAACATATTTCCAGGGGCTTAATGTCGGATTGATTCACGGTAAAATGAACTGGCAGGAAAAAGAAGAAGTGATGCTTCTGTTTGCCGCAAAAAAATATGACGTTCTGATTTCTACGACGGTCATAGAGGTGGGTATTGATATCCCTGACGCCAATATTATACTGATAAACGACGCTCACCGTTTTGGACTTTCGCAGCTTCACCAGTTGCGAGGCAGAGTAGGCAGAAGCGATAAGCAGGCTTATTGTATTTTAGTAACTAAAGACGAGCTTGCAGTAAGCTCGTCTTACAAGAATGTTAACTTTGAATATTTATCTCCGGTTCAGTTGGAACGATATAAATCTACCATACGTTTACAAGCTATGGTGAAGTATATTAGCGGATTTAAACTTTCGGAGATAGACTTAAAATTACGCGGGCCGGGAGACATATTTGGAATAAAACAAAGCGGATTTCCCGAACTTAAATACGGAGATATTGTTAAAGATACAGCCGCGCTTATAAAAGCTAAAGAAGCTGCTTTTGCAGTGATAGAAGACGACCCGCATCTTGCAAAAGAGAAAAATAAAACCATCCGAAAAAATATTATTGAGCATTATTCTCAGAATATTAACTACGCCAAAATTGCTTAATAAAAAAACAATAAACTGTTTTTAAATTATTATTAAATATTTCTCATCATTAGTTTGTCTAAGTAAAAAAAAGAAGAAAATAATTTAAATTTATTGGTTTAAAAACATAAAACTTGTTGCTTTAAAATTTATAATACTTATATTTGTACAAAAAAAAATTGGAAGGAGAATTTATTATTTCATCTATTATTGTTGATAGATTGAATGTGGTTTTAACGTTCAATGTAAAACCGGAAAGCGACAATTTCTCCGAATCAGTATCTCCATTCCATAACATCCATTCTCAAAATTCAGAAAAAAAAACAGATACTTACGCAGAATGGGATACATGGGAAACGATTCATGCTTTAAGAGACGCATTGTCTGCGCGTCATAACGTAACGTTAGTAGAAGCTAATGAAGATTTTATTTATAAAGTTAAAGAAGCTGAGCCTGATATTGTTTTTAACGTGGCCGAAGGGCTTAACGGTATAAGCCGGGAAGCCCAGATACCCGCAATATTGGAGATGCTTGGCATTCCGTATACGGGTTCAGACCCTCAAACTTTATCTATATGTTTAGATAAAGCCCGCACTAAAGAAATCCTTTCTTATTACAATATCAAAAACGCAAAATTTTTTATTACAGACGACGTAAACTTATCAGACAGTCGCGGTTTAACATTTCCTTTAATTGTAAAACCTATATGCGAAGGTTCAAGCAAAGGAATTTTTTCATCTTCTTTTGTAAAGAATGAAAGCGAATTAAAAAGCGAAGTCGCCAGAGTGGTAAATGAATATAATCAGGAAGCTTTAGTAGAAGAATTTTTAAGCGGAAAGGAATTTACGGTCGCCTTAATTGGCAACGGAGCTGAAACGGAAGTATTGCCTATAGTAGAAATAAATTTTAACGAATTCCCCAAAGACTTTACGCCAATATACTCCTATGAAGCTAAATGGATAATTGATACAAAAGAAAATCCATTAGACGTTTTTACATGCCCGGCCAAAATAGATAAACTTTTAGAAGAAAAGATAAAAAAAACGGCGTTAGCCGCATATAAAATTTTAAGGTGCAAGGACTGGAGCCGGATTGATATCCGCCTGGATAACGACGGCGAACCAAATGTAATAGAAATTAATCCGCTTCCTGGCATTCTGCCAAATCCAGAAGAAAATTCCTGCTATCCAAAGGCGGCAAGAAGCGCCGGATTAGACTATAGCAGTATGATTAACAAAGTGTTGCTTGTTGCGGCTAAACGGAATAATTTGCTATGAAAGACGATTCAAAAATATTAATCTGCTATAATTCCCCCGTTTCAATATTTTCCATTTACAATGGAAAGCCGGAAGATATTGATACCGGTTCCGACGACCTTTCCGAAACAAGCTTTTTGAACGAAATAAAAACAATTGAAAAATCATTACGAAAGTATTTTAAGAATGTCAGTTCGTTTGCTATAGATAGAAACGTAAAGAGAACGACGGCAAAACTTTCAAAAGCTGATCCGGATGTTATTTTTAATTTTGTCGAATCGGTTGAAGGCATATCGCTATATGAATCGTTTAACGCCGGTTTGTTTGAACTGCTTGGCTTGGAATACACAGGCAATAAACCACAATGCCTTGGCAATTGTCTAAATAAGTATAAAGCGAAACTAATTCTTTCTTCTTACGGGGTTAATACTCCTAAAGCATTTATTGTTAAAAAAGAAGAAAATGCAGATTTGGAAAATATAAGCGTTGGTTTTCCTGTGATACTAAAACTGTTAACCGAAGATGCCAGTATAGGAATTTCAGAATATTCGGTAGTGAAAAATGAAACTGAACTAAAAAAACAATTAAGCTTTTTAAAAGCTACTTACAACCAGGATGTTATAATAGAAGAATATATTGACGGACGAGAATTGAACGTCGCAATCCTGGGGGAAGAAGTTCTTCCAATTTCAGAAATAAAGTTTGACGGACTTCCTGAAAATTTACCGAAAATTGTAACGTACGACGGCAAGTGGTTATCGCAAAGTTTGTATTATGAAAACACGGTGCCTAAGTGCCCTGCAATTATTGACGATGAACTTAAGCAAAAGATAACTGAAACGGCGCTAACGTCGTTTAAAGCGATGGGATGCAGAGATTATGCGCGGGTTGATATTAGGCTAAACAGAGAAGGAACTCCTTATGTTATAGAAGTAAATCCTAATCCTGATATTTCAACGGATTCTGGTTTTGCAAGAGCCGCGACTGCTACGGGATTAACGCATCCGGAATTATTAAATACTATTGCGAAATTTGCATTAAAAAGAAAAGAAGATGTTGCGCAAATTAAAGTCGGATGATAAAGCTGAATTGGAAAATCTTCTAAAGAAGATTACAAACTTTAACCAAAGCGATTTTGAAGTGGCTATGGAATTAGTTAATACAGCGGTTAGTTTTCCGGGGCAGACGGATTACAACATATTTGTATTTGAAGAAGAAGGAAAAATTTTAGGTTATCATTGCACAGGCAAACGTCCTCTTACTGACGCGGTTTTTGATTTATATTGGATAGTTGCAGATCCGGATTCCGGCAGGAAAGGAATTGGAGCTCAATTATTAAAACACTCTGAAGAGTTTGTAAAAGAACAAAAAGGCAGATGGCTTTTGGCGGAAACTACTTCCAAAGAAAGTTATGATAAAACAAGAAAGTTTTATTTGAAAAATGATTATAAAGTGATTGCGCACATAGACGATTTTTATGCGGTAGACGAAGATTTAATCATTTACGGTAAGAAGTTTAATTATAATTAAATTGAGGATAGTCATGGAACAGTGGCAGCAAATGATCAGGAATAGCATACACACTGTCGATCAGCTTGTTGAAAAATTTAATATAGATAGAAAAATTGCCGAAGAATTAGACGAATTTTTTCAGGCAAGGATTAATCCATATTATTTGAGTCTAATTAGATATCCTGGAGACCCGATATGGCAGCAATGCGTTCCAAATAAAGCTGAACTTGAAGATATAGACGCTGAAGAAGATCCATTGATGGAAGACGCTATGAGTCCCGTTCCTAATATTACGCACCGGTACCCGGATAGAGCTCTGTTTCTTGTAACGAGTCAGTGCGGTTTATATTGCCGTTTTTGCACACGAAAGAGAAAAGTAGGTAATTACGATAAAATATCAATGAAAGGGCTTGAGTCTGCATTTAAATACTTAGAAGCTCATACTGAAATTCGCGACGTTATTCTTTCCGGCGGAGATCCGCTGATGCTTACAGACGCGATGCTTGAAAAAATACTAAAACGATTAAGACAAATTGAACATATAGAAATTATTCGCCTCGGAACAAAAATGCCGTGCGTGCTTCCGCAGAGAATTACTCCTAAATTATGCGAAATGATTAAAAAGTATCATCCTGTTTATGTTAATACGCATTTTAATCATCCGTGGGAAATTACTCCTGAAAGTACAAAAGCGTGCGAAATGCTGGCAAACGCCGGAGTTCCTGTTGGCAATCAAATGGTTTTAATGAAGGGCGTTAACGACGACCCTGCTACAGTAAAAGAGCTTATGCATAAACTGCTTAAGATACGCGTAAAACCTTACTACATGTATATGGCTGATGAAACTAAAGGAGCTAACCACTTTAGGACTTCTATAGAAACCGGAATTGAAATAATAGAAAATCTTAGAGGTCATACAAGCGGTCTTGCAATTCCTCATTTTGTAATAGACGCGCCTGGCGGTGGCGGAAAAATTCCTCTACTGCCTAATTATGTTCTTCATCAGGATGAAGATAAAATTATATTGAGGAACTTCAAAAACCAGATTTATACTTATAAGAATTTCAAAGACAAGTTAAATCCGGGTAAGAAGGAGGGCAAAAACGGAAATGGCAATGGAAAGCATGCCGAACCTGAACAGGTTGTCGTTGAAAAAATTGATTTGCCTGTGTTAGAGGAAATTCAGAATTAGTTTGTCCTGAGTAAAGTTGGTTATAGTAATTTTAACGATCATGGGTTAGATGTCATTCCTGCGAAAGCAGGAATCTAAAGCTCGACACTATTCAGAGATTTTCACTTTCGCGGGAATTACATTTTATCTGGATAGTTTCAGTTACGTTTGCCTCATAAAAAAACCTTCAAGGCAAATAAGCCCTGAAGGTTATAAAGAATAATTCCTGAAATAATTAAGCAGGTTTTATAATTCCAAGGAACTGGTCTGCTTTTAAGCAGGCTCCGCCTACCAAAGCTCCGTCGATATCAGCCTGACCCAATAATTCTTTTGCATTATCCGGTTTAACGCTTCCGCCGTATTGGATGATTAATTTATCGGCAACTGCCTGTGAATACAACTTAGCTACTAATCCGCGGATAAACGCATGAACTTCTTCTGCCTGAGCAGGTGAAGCTGTTTTGCCTGTGCCAATAGCCCAGACTGGTTCGTATGCTATGATGATATTTGCAATGCCTTCAGCTGGAACGCCGGCAAGTCCTTCGGTAACCTGAGTTTCAATTACTTTTTTAGTAATATCGCTTTCTCTTTCTTCCAACGATTCGCCTACGCAAAAGATTGGTTTAAGATCGCTGGCTAAAGCCTTCTGGATTTTCTTGTTAATCAGCTCGTTGCTTTCTTTAAAGATTACTCTTCTTTCAGAGTGACCTAAGATAACATACTCGCTGCCTGCGCTCTTTAACATATCCGCAGAAATTTCGGCTGTAAAAGCGCCGCTTTCTTCAAAATACATATTCTGTGCGCCAAGCTTAATAACAGTTCCTTTGATTAACGTACTGGCTGTTTCAAGCGAAGTGAAAGGAGGACAGATTATTACTTCAACATTAGCTGGAACGTCTTTTAATCCAGCTTTAATTCCTGAAATCAATTCAGCGGTTTCCGGAATGTTTTTATTCATCTTCCAGTTGCCTGCAATTACTTTATTACGCATTATTTCCTCAAATGTTAAATTTTTCTTTTTTTATTTGCATTCCAAATTTACTAAACAATTGTTTATCCTACAATGTTATATGTGAGGGAGTTTTTTTTGATGCGAAAAACAAACCTTCCAGTCGCTCGCGCACTGGAAGGTTGAAAAAAACTGAAGAAGCTCTATCTAAAAAATCCTATTCTTGAGAAAATAAAATTCCGCTTTGCTTGTGTAAGGCAAACAGACTAGAACAGGCGCGCCTGTTCTACGAAGGGAAAATAAACATAAAACAAAATAACGGCAGGATTTGCCCTTTGGTCTGTATACTTTATTATTAAAATATTATATTAAGTTTTTGATTAATTAATAAAAAGGCAGATTGTTTTTGGATAAGAAATTAGCGGTGATTGCTTGCAGCGGCGGAATGGATAGTTGCGTTACTACGGCAATTGCAAAAGAAAGTTATGATGTGGCTCTGGCGCATTTTAATTATGGTCAGAAAACCGAAAAAAGAGAATTGCAGGCTTTTAACGATATAGCCGATTTTTACGGCTCAGATAAAAGGTTAATAATTGATTTTTCTCATTTTGCCAAGATAGGCGGGTCTTCTTTAACGGATGATAATATTAAAGTGAAAGACGCGGACTTGAAAAACACGGAAGTTCCAAACTCCTACGTTCCATTTAGGAACGCAAATATTTTAGCCGCGTGCGTTAGCTGGGCTGAGGTTATTGGCGCCGAAGCGGTTTATGTCGGAGCCGTATATGAGGATGCAAGCGGATATCCTGATTGCAGACCGGAATTTTATAAAGCGTTTGAAGTCATGGCCGATATAGGAACAAAACCGGAAACGAAAATAAAAATTATTACTCCTATTATTCATCTTTCAAAGGCGGAGATAGTAAAAAAAGGAATTGAGCTAAACGCTCCCATCCATCTTTCATGGTCGTGCTACCAAAGCAGCGAAGAAGCATGCGGCGTATGCGATAGCTGCGCTTACAGACTGAGAGGCTTTCAGCAGGCGGGAGTAGAAGATAAAATTAAATACAAAGTGAAACCAAATTATTTATAAGAGCGAGAGGATTAAAATGAGCGAGAAAACGAATTTATTAGAAACTTTCCCAAATCAGTATCCAAATAGAGATTACAGAATTGTGCACGAAGCCCCCGAATTTACTTCGGTCTGTCCTAAAACCGGACAGCCTGACTTTGCCACAATGACCCTTGAATACATACCGAACGAACTTTGCATTGAATTAAAATCCTTAAAAATATATTATACTTCTTTTAGGAATGACGGCATTTATTACGAAAGCGTAACAAATAAAATTCTGGAAGATTTAATTGAAGTAGTTAAACCCCGGTTTATGCGCATAACAGCCGAGTTTAACGTAAGAGGCGGCATTTCGTCGGTTATTGAAGCCGAGTATGAAAGTCCGGAATTTCAGGCAAAATTATGGAAAGCAGAATAAACTAACAGGAATATATGACTGACGTATTAACTCTAAAAAAGAATTTTTACCGCGATAAAGAAAATCTATTTAAGAATCCGGCTCTTCAAAAAGACGGATATAAACTGAGCAAAGCTTACAGTCTGCTTGTTGAAGAATGTATTGAAAAAGCGCTTGGGGATAAAACGTTTAATTTCGCAGTAGCTTCAAGCGGCAGTTTTAGCCGCAGAGAGCTTGCTCCGTTTTCTGATATTGACTTGATGATAATTGTCGAGTCGTTTGAAGAAAATGAAGAAGAGATTAAAAGTATTGTTCAGATTCTTTGGGATTGTGGAATAGAAGTATCGCACACCATAAGAGATTTTTTTGATATAGAAAAATTTCTCGCCGAAGAACTTAATACGTTTACTCAGTTTTTTGAAACAAGATTTTTGCTTGGCAACAGCGATATATATAATAAATGGAACAAAAAAGTTTTTTCGCTGATTGACGACAACGCAATTGTAAGGCTGCTTAAAGAGTATTTTCAGGATATTCAGGATAGATACGATAAATATGGGGATTCCCCCAAAGTTCTAGAGCCCAATGTGAAAATGACAGCCGGAGGGCTAAGGGATCTTCAGGCTGTGGAGTGGATGTTTATCCTCAAGAATAAAATATTTCTTAATAAACAGAACGAAACTACTCAGGCGGAAAACTTTTTTAGCATTCTTGAAGAGAGCAATTATACGACGCTTACAGAGTGTTCCCGCTTACGTAAAAGTTACAAATTAATCCTTACCGTACGAAACCTTCTTCACATAACATCAAAACAAAAAACAGACCGATTCGAATTTAACGCGCAAATAAAAGTAGCTAAAGTATTTGGTTATACTAAAGACAATTTTAATCTATTTATGAAAGAATATTTTGAAGCTACTACAATAATAAACCGGTTCTGTAAAACAATGGTAAAAAGGTTTAATGAAGAAATTTCAAACCCTTTGCCAGACGCTTTGTTTATAGACTTAGACGCAGATTACAGAATGAAAAACAAAGTAATCTCATTCTGGGGCGAGCAGTCTTTAACGCTCTCTACTATTCTAAGAGCTTTTTATTACCGCGGTTTTTACGGCGCGTCTTTTGACGAAAATTTACGTTCCCAGATTATCCAAAATATAGAAAAATATAAAAACGCTTCTTTTGACGAGCTTGAGTCTTCTGTCTTTTTTAGAGAAATATTAAGACTGGAAAAAAATGTAGGACAAACTTTATCAGTAATGAACGAGCTGGGCGTTTTAGGAACCTTTCTTCCGGAGTTCAAAGACCTTGAAGGTTTTTTGCAGCATGGCGTATATCATTGCTATACCGCAGACGAACATACTCTAATGACAATTCAGAATTTAGAAAAATTAGATAAAGATACTTCGCACGTAGGGAAATTATACAATACGCTAAAGAGCAGGGAAATATTATTTCTCTCGCTGCTTTTGCATGACATCGCTAAACCAATCAACATTTCCGGACATGAAATAATTGGAGCCGAAATGGCATCGTCTATCGCTCAAAGGCTTGGCTATAGCGATTCAGAGATTGAGCAGGTAAGGTTTTTGGTTTATAACCATTTGTCTATGGAACAGGTCGCGTTTAGAAGGAATCTTAATGATCCTGAAACGTTGAATAATTTTACTTCAAAGTTTAATTCCATAGAAGACCTTGAGCTGTTGTACCTTTTAACTTATGCCGATTTATCGGCTGTTAATTCTGCCGTATGGACTTCCTGGAAAAGCGATCTTTTATTTGAGCTTTTAAGCAAGAGCAAAGCGATGCTTGAAGAACAAAAAACCGGCGAAGAATTATTAATGTCCTCAATTGAGCTAATCCCTAAAGAGATAAGTAAGTATTCGGATGAAATTTCTGAACGGGACGTGAAAGAGCATATTGAATCTATTAACGATATTACATATGCGCAGCAATTCACTGACGAAGAAATTGCCAAACACGTTGAAGAAATTGAACGCGGCGAAAAACTTTCTGTTATATTTAAAGAACTTGCGGATTTTACAAGCATCACAGTTATTGTGCAGGATTTCCCTTCTTTGCTTTCAAAGTTATGCGGCGTGCTTTCCATTAACGATGCGAACATACATGACGCAAAGATATTTACGCGTAAAGACGGTATTGTAATAGATACTTTCAGCGTAACGGATTTTAGAAGCGGAGCTACAATAGAGCCGGAAAAATACGGGAAAATTAAAAGCGATTTTAAAAAAGTTGTAAATGGCATACTACAATTAAACTGCGAATTTAAAAATTTAAAATCACGCTGGTGGCGCATTGAAAATAAATTTTTCAAACGTACTGGTAAAATAAATATTTCGTTTGAAGATCATGACAGGTATACTATTATTGATATAATTTCGCCCGATAGACTCGGATTTTTATATCAGATAACAGACAAAATGAGCGAACTTGGATTATATATTTATTTTGCAAAAATTGCCACAAGAGGCGACGATATAGTAGACGCATTCTACATCCTTGATAGAAACGGCAAGAAAGTTTCTGAAAGCGATAAGGAATTAATAGTAAGCGAGTTGACTGAAACAATTACACAAATGTTATAGGCCTTAAATTGAATTTTATGGAAAAAGAAAAACCGATCGGAGTATTTGATTCCGGAATCGGGGGCATGTCGGTGATGAAGCAATTAATCTCGGCAATGCCAAACGAAGATATTGTATATTTTGGAGATACTGCGCGCGTGCCTTATGGGTCAAAATCGAACGCGACCGTCGTAGAGTACTCAATGCAAATAGCAAAATTTTTAGCGAACAAAAATATCAAAGCTTTAGTAGTAGCCTGCAATACGGTTTCTTCTATTGCTCTGCCAAGTTTGCGTCAAAAATATAACATCCCAATTATTGGGGTTATAGAACCCGGCGCTGAGTTTGCGCTTAGAGAGACTAAGACCGGCAGAATTGGCGTTATAGGCACCCGCGCTACAATTGCTAATAACGCTTATTCAAAATCGATATTGAAACGCAATCCCAAAGTTGAAGTGTTTGAAAAAGCCTGCCCATTGTTTGTCCCTCTTGCCGAAGAAGGCTGGCTGAAGCATAAAGCCGTATATGATATTGCAGAAGAATATCTGAAGGAGCTGCGCGATTTGAACATAGACACTCTTGTGCTTGGCTGCACTCATTATCCTATCTTAAGGGAAGTGATTCAGGAAGTGATAGGCAAGGACGTTAAGCTGGTTGATTCCGGCGTTACTACCGCGGAGGTTGTGCGCGAAGAAATTGATAGAATAGGATTTCTTACCAATTCAAATTCTATGGGCAATCAGAGAATTTTTGTGACGGACATAAACCCTAATTTTAAAGACGTGGCGGAATTATTTCTTGGAATGAAATTAAAAGAAATTGATAAAGTCGACTTGGAAACTTTAACCGCTTAAAATTTATATGGAGATATTATGCCGCTGAATTTAGAAATAAAAGTAGCTCTTAAGAGTCTCGCTCACGCTGAAAGCTTATTGCGAAAACTTAAAATTAAAAAAGCTAAAACTCTTATTCAAAAAGACGTTTACTATATAAATAAAAACGGATTGCTTAAGCTGAGAGTAGAAGGCGACAGTAATGTTTTAATTAGATACAAACGGGATGAGAAAGGGAAAAACCGCTGGTCTAATTATGAACTATTAACGCTTACCGGAAAGAATCCGGAAAAGTATTTGAAAAATATTTTTGATATAGAAGCCGTCGTTCAAAAAAACAGGGATTTGTATCTTTATAAAAATACAAGAATACATTTAGATAAAGTAAAAGGGCTTGGCTGCTTTCTTGAACTTGAAACTCTATTGATGGACGATAAAGAAGACGCTAAAAAGAGATTTGATTTTCTTGTAAAAGAACTTGAGCTTGATACTGTTAATCAGATCAGAAAATCGTATAGAGATATTACTATTGAAAAACAAAAAGCAAAAACAGCTAAATGATTTTAACTAAATATAAAATTGATTCGATTGATTTTGATAAATTAATTGAAGAAAAAATTTTAAGTAAAAAAATCAACGAGCTTTTGCTCATTGTTCCTACCAACAGAAAAATCCGCCATTTAAAAAAAGAATTAATTTCTGCATCGCCTGATAAATCGAGCGGTAAAATAAATCTTGAAACCATAGGCACGTTTTCTTCTAAATTAGTTTTGGAAGATTCTTTTTCAAACAGATTGCTAAGCGACGCCGCGGCAAAAGTATTATTAAAACAGGCCTTTGAAGAATCGGAGTTGAAGTACTTCTCGCTGTATAAATCGGACATTCCGGACGGAACTCTTGAACGAATAAAAAATGTAATATCAGAATATAAGATGCACGGCATTTCCGATGATGATCTTTTGCGGGAAGCGGAAAAATTAGAAACTTCGGAAAAGCTTAAGGCTGAAGATATTGCGCATGTTTACAAAGCTTACGGGCGCCGATGCAGAGAGCTTGGCGTGCGGGAAACCGGGGATATATATGAAGAGCTGAATACATATTCTTCTCAGGAATTTGAAAGCAAATTTATTAAAATATATCCAGATGTAAGACTAATATTGATTGACGGGTTTGACGAGTTTACAATTCCTGAAACTCAAATTATAAATTCAATGTCCAATATTACAGGATGTAATCTGTTTTTGCGGTTCGATTACTATCAGGGGAATAATTATATCTTTTCGCATCTCGACGGCAGTTATGAAAAGTTTTTAGAAAAAGGATTTTCTAAAATAGAGGACAGGTCGTATTTCCCTAAAAAAGATTTTCAGGAACTGATAAGAAGGCGGCTATTTAAAACGGGGCATGCAGATAAGAATAGTAAATTTAGCGATTCGGTTAACGTAATAAAAGCCGGCACGCGCGAAAAAGAAGTAGAGCTGATATCTAAGGAGATAAAAGAATTACTGATTAAGAAAAAAGTAGAGCCCCATAAAATATGCGTCGTCTTTAATCTTATACAACAATACTCCCCGGCAGTAAGAGACATATTTAGTCTTAACGGAATTCCGTTTAATCTAACCGATCGTTTTGCTCTGCAAACTTTCTATCCAGTAATAGAAATAATAAAATTATTAGAAGTATTAGAAAATGATTTTTATTATAAAGACGTTTCCAGCGTATTAGGCGGAGCGCTCTTTGATAAAGATGAAATTGATTCGTATAACCTTTTACAAACAGCGGTAAAACTAAAATTAGTCGCCGGGTATGAAAACCAAATTGCCAAAATAAGCGACGCAAAAAAATCTCTTGAGCGTTATAAAGACGGACAAGATAATTCAGTGAAAAAAGCGAAGTTAGAAAAGGCTCTTGCCGATCTTAAAACATTGAAAAAGATTCTTGCTCCTTTTGATAAAGAAATGTCTCCTCCAGAGTTTCTTGATAATCTGAAGAGACTTATATACACAAGAAATCTTCCTGCAAAAATATTAAACGGTATGGAAGAGCGTAAAGAAGAAAATCTGAAATCAATTGAATCGCTGCTTGAGACGGTTGACGAACTTTGCGACCTTTTTGCGTTAGAGTATGGCGAAAAGAAAAAATTTGATCTAGGGTTTTATCTTAAAAATTTGCGCACGGCGGTAAAAGGAGTCCGGTTTAATACAAAAGAAAAATCTAACTATGGCGTATTGGTAACAAACCTAAATGAAATACGCGGGTTTAATTTTGAATATATATTTATTGGCGGCCTTACAGACGGCGATTTGCCAACGCGCTATAGCCCCGAAATATTTTTCTCCGGTTCGTTTTGTAAAAATGATTTAAGACATATTACTGAAGAACGGTATCATTTTTATCAGTCGCTTTGTTCATGGAGCAAGGAGCTGTATCTTTCTTATCCGGAAAAAGAAAAGAAAAAAGAACTTACAAAATCAAGTTTCCTTGCTGAGTTTCAGGCTCTTTTTACTACGGGGATTATTACAGAAGAAAAATTTGCAAATAAACTTTATAACATTGAAGAAGTCCTTAGGATGGCCGGAGCCGCAGAATTTGCCGACGCAGAAGATATATATACCGGCAATTCTATTGATATAAAAAAAATCCGAAATGATATTAGATTTTATAGCGACAGAATTATTAATCCTTTTGCGGAAGCGGCAGGGAACGGATATATTTATAACGGGCTTACTGACGATGAAAAAGAAAAATTAGCCCGGCTAAAAAATGAAAATTATTCTATCACGCAGCTGGAGACTTATTCTCTCTGTCCATTCAGATATTATATTGACAGGGTGTTATCGCTGAATGAAATTGAAGAGCCTAAAGAAGAGATTGAAGCGTTTGAACTTGGCAGCCTGATTCACTCTATTTTATATGAATACTACAAAGTTACAAGCGCAAGAGGGATTGACGCCGCTTCGCAAAACAAAGAAGAGTCTCTAGAAGCTGAAAAAATATTATATGATATAGCCGAAAAGAAAATTGAAGACGCGGGATTTTATTCTCCTTTCTCTTTTTACGAAAAAGAAAGGATACTTGGTTTGAATGGTAAAAAAGAAGAATCAATTTTATATAGATTCCTTGAAGTAGAAAAAAACAGAAACGTAAATTTTACCCCATCTTATTTTGAAATAGCCTTTGGCAAAAATCGTTACGAAGAATCTAGCGCAATTAATCTTAAAGTTGAAAACGTGAGCGTAACTGGAAAGATTGACCGTATTGACGTTGACGGCGGGCAAAAAAGATATAAAATTATCGACTATAAATCCGGCGGAAAAAAGCCAAAAGAGGAAGAGCTGAAAGAAGGGCTCTCGCTCCAATTGCCTTTGTATATGTATGCCGCAAAGGAATTATTAAAGGAAAAAACAGGCGGCGAGTTTCAGCCGGCCGCAGCAGATATATTCTCGTTAAAGCTTGGGAAAGATTTTGGGCGAAGCTCGATACTCCCCGCTAAGCAGCGCGGCAACTATGACGCCGCTACCGATGAACAAAAAACAGAATTGATAACATTTAACGAAGAACTAATTGAAACATGCAAGCGAAGCATTGTAAATTATGTCGATGCAATTTCTAAAGGGGCGTTTAATATTTCTAAGTTAAAAGATAGAAAAAACAGAGCCTGCAAATACTGCGCTCATTCTTCAATCTGCCGTGTAGACGAAATTACCGAAGGTAAGAATTAATAATTAGCATAATAAAAAAGCGGAAATTTTGTCATCCCCATGAAAGCGGGAATTTTTTTTATGATAGTAGTTTGTTATTAACTTGACAAAAAAATTATTGATCTTTATATTGGCATTTAGAATTAGAAATGAATAACGCAATAAAAAATATTAACCCAAATTATTTTTATGACTCCGTCACAAGCGGAAGCGTTGCGCTCAATTCTATAAAAGTCCTTTCTGTACTCGGGATTACCGTGGTCGTTAGTGTGAATAGCCTTGTGGTTATTCTCAACTGATACATAGGTCAATCCCAATCAAATTATAAATAAGAAACAACAACAAATATTAAATAACGATTAGGGTTGACCTGATCCCGGATTTGTATATCAAAAATCTGTTTTAGTTATTTAATAATATTGTTGGGTAAATCAAAATGAAAGAAAGCAAACCAATTTTATCAGGCGAAGAAATTTTTTTTGAATGTTTAAAACGCGAAGGCGTAGAAGTAATGTTTGGGTATCCGGGCAGCGCTGTTATTACGCTTTATGATTATCTTTACGACGTAGATTTTTTAAAACATATATTAGTGCGCCATGAACAAGGCGCAACGCACATGGCCGAAGGATACGCTAAGGCGACAGGCAAAGTAGGCGT
>WSSedL1CaDRAFT_10000131_pt1 | contig 48932 bp, 39 predicted proteins | sample WetSurSL1Cattail_FD_9464 | JGI IMG/M metagenome (IMG submission 9464)
CATTTCTTCGCTGCTTCTGGGCTGCGGCTGCTGCATTTGGGCCGTGGTGACGCGCCTGCATTACCGGTCCTATCGCCTTGCCATGCGCGCCGCCTTGGGCCGCGCTCAGGCTGATATCCGATTCCGCGAAGCGATGATCTCCGCTTGCCCCGAGGCCATCGCCGTTCTCAGCACGGACATGAACGCGCCACTCAGCTATCGCGGCGGTGCCGGTCTGTTGCAGGCCAGTCTCAACGGACCCGATGCGGCCGCTCTCGCCGTCAAGCTGGAGGACCTGCTCGCTACCGGTACCGGGTTCATCGCCACAGTCCGTACCGCGAATTACCCGCAAGTCGATGTGCGCGGCTGCGCCGTCGGGTCGCGCGCCGCGGTGTTCTTCCATATCGATAAGACCGGTGCCGAACCTGAAGCCGATTTCGCCGCCGTGCTCGATGCATTGCCGCTACCGGTATGGGTCCGCAACAAGCACCTCGTCCTGACCTGGGCAAACCGCACGTTCCTGGCAGCCACCGGTACGGCGACGTTGCGCGATGCGCTGCTGAAGGATGCAAGCCTCGACCGCTCCGAACGCGATCTCGCACGTGCCGCCGGTGAAGGCCACGACACCACTGCCGCCAAGCGATATGCCGTATTCAATGGCGAACGGCATTCCCTCGCGCTCGACTTGAAGCGCCTGCCCGACCACTCCATCGCCGGTTTTGCACTCGACACAACGGCGCAGGCGCGTGCCGAATCCCGGCTGCAACTTTCGATCGATGCGTTCGGCGCCGTGCTCAACACCCTTGATACAGCGGTTGCGATCTTTGGCACTGATACCGGGCTTGTCGCCTACAACAACGCCTTTGTCCGGATGTGGACTCTGCCCGAGCCGTGGCTCAAGGCCCATCCGACCATGTCTGACGTGCTCGACCGGTTGCGCGAAATGCGGCGTGTGCCGGAACAGCGCAATTTCGCTGCCTGGAAGAAGGAATTTCTGCAGCAGTTCCATGATGCGAACGAGCATGCCGTGGAAACTTGGCATTTGCCGACCGGCATCAGCATCGACGTGCGTTCCGCCCCCTATTTGCCCGGTGGCACGGTCTATCTTTTCCGCGACATCAGCGAACGAATTCGCGTGGCTTCGGCTCACCAACTCCTGCTCCACACCCAGCGCGCCCTCCTCGATACGATGGATAACGCGCTCGCGCTGTTCGGACCGGATGGGCGCCTGCGCCTGCACAACAACGCCTTCGCCAGTCTTTGGGAAATCAGCGAGAACGAACTGGCGGGCCAGCCGCATCTCACCAAAATCGCCGCTCTCTGCGCCGGCCGTACAGGACGCGACGGCATCTGGAGCATGATTGCATCCGGTGTGAATTCCAGCCAGCCCGAGCGTCTCGGCGAATGGGGCGATCTGGAACGCGCCGACGGCAAAGCATTGTCGGCATCCCTCAAGCGCCTGCCCGACAGCGCCACACTGGTGACGTTCACGGACAACACCGATCTGGCGCGATTCTCCGAGATGACCGCAAAGCCGAAGCTGGTGACGGCCGCTTGAGCCTATCGTTGGTGTCCTGAATTGGCACAATGTGGGATGTGGTTATCGCGTACTTCTTTTTGTATGCGCTTATGACACCATTGCATCGGAAAGTTCCAGGATTTGTTACGCCTTGCTTACATTCCCTCGCAAACGCAGTGATTTTATCCGCTTTGCTGGCGTGTTTTGTTGGCGCTGACGCGTGGACGGAAGGCGCATTGATGACGAATGCTCATCCCATCTGCATTGTCGATGACGACGACGAGACGCGGGCATCGCTGCGTCTGCTCCTTGAAACGGCCGCGTTCACCGTCAGGGACTACGCCAGTGCTGCCGAGTTTCTGGGCGACGACGTGTTCGGTGCCGCCTGTCTGATCGCCGATCTGTGCATGCCGGGCATGGACGGGATGGCGCTTCAACGCGAGGTCGCCCGCCGCCGCGGCGACCTTCCCGTTCTCCTTGTGTCGGGCTATGGCGAAGTGGGCCTCGCCGTGCAAGCGATGAAGGCTGGCGCGGTCGACTTCCTGGAGAAACCGGTCGCTGCCGGTCAACTTCTGGCGAGTATCCGCCGCGCCATCTTCATAAGTGAGCAGAGCAGCGCAAAAAAATCCGAAGCGCGCACGGCGCGGCGCCTCTTGGGCCAGCTCACGCCACAAGAAAAGCGTGTTCTGGACGAACTCGTCGCGGGGCAATCCAACAAGGCGGTCGCGCAGAAGCTCGGCATCTCGCCGCGCACGGTGGAAGTCTACCGCGCGCAGATCATGAATAAGCTAAACGCGCACGGCCTGACCGACCTCGTTCGCACCACCATTGCCGCCCGGCCCCGCAAGTGACGCCGCACTGGCGCGCATAGGTCTTGGCTCTTCGCGGGTTCGGCGCGAGCTATGGCATTAAGGTCCGCCCACAGACGACTCAATCCGCATTTACAACAACCTGCGGTTTAGACTTCTAACAATCATTATTTCCGTGGCGTTGCCAATTGCGCTCATAAGCGTTCTTTATACGCTGCAATCGTTTTCCGCGCGACGCGACGGGAGTTTGGATGTCTCCAAAAGCAGCCAATTCAATCGACGCCTACGTGGCCGGAAGATTGCGCTCGTGCCGCAAGCAGCTTGGGCTATCCCAGGGCGAGATCGCCAAAAAGATCGGGGTGACGTTCCAGCAAATCCAGAAATACGAGGCCGGACTCAACCGAATCGGCGCCGGCCGCTTGTTCGAACTGGCGCAGCTTTACGGCATTCCGATGCAGGACCTGTTTCCGAAGAGTGCCGGTACCAGCGACGGCGTCAAACGGGCGGAAAAGCTCGATGAAGTCTCTAGTTTTGCCGCCAGCACCGAAGGCTGGAAACTGTGCGAGGGCTTCCTGCGCATCAAAGATCCGCTCCAGCGCCGTACGATTGTCAGCCTCGTCCAGGAAATGGCCAAAGATTGAGCCGCCTTCATGCTGGCCTCAGTCCACCGGCATCATGCCCGGCATCATGTTCATGTTGAGATGATACATGATCCAGAGCGAACCGATCACCAAGATGCCCACAACGATCACCGCAAAGGCGAAGGCCGCGTTGTTCCAGAGCTGACTCGAACTCCGGTTCATGTGCAGGAAGTATACGAGGTGCACGCCGATCTGAACGATGCCGACGGCGATCACCGCCGGGATCAGGATCGCCGCCGACGCGGCATGAGTCATCACCAGCGCGAACGGGATCGCTGTCAGGATCACCGACAGGACAAAGCCGGTGAGATAGGACTTCACCGTGGCGTGGCTGGCGCCGCTGGCATTGGCATTATGGTTGTCGTTCATCAGGCCGCTCCCAACAGATAGACGATGCTGAAGACCCCGATCCAAACGATATCGAGGAAGTGCCAGAACAGGCTGAGGCATAACAGCCGCGTGCGGCTCTCCGCCGTGAGCCCACGCAGCGCCAGTTGGGCAAACATTACCGCCATCCAGACCAAGCCCGAGGTCACATGCAGTCCGTGGGTGCCGACCAGCGTGAAAAAGCCCGACAGAAAGCCGGAACGGTCCGGCCCGGCCCCTTCGGCGACCAGCTTGCCGAACTCATGCACTTCCATCCCGAGAAAGCCGAGGCCACACAGAAACGTCAGCGCCAGCCAGACGAACACGGTGCGCAGATTGCCCTGCCCCGCGGCGATCATGGCAAGGCCATAGGTCAGGCTGGAGACCAGCAACAAGCCGGTTTCGATGGCGACAAACGACAGGTCGAACAGGTCGCGGCCGGCCGGCCCGCCATTCAAATTTTCGCGCAGCACCACGAAGGCGGCAAAGATCGAAGCGAACAGAACGCAATCGCTCATCAGATAGATCCAGAAGCCGAGCGGCGTCTTGCTGGCCTCCGGATGCTCATCGTGGGCAGGCGTGAAGTCTTGGGTTACGGCGGTCATTGCGCCACCTCCGTCGCCTTGGCGTTGAAGTGAAGCGCTTCTGTTGCAGCTACGGTCTCTGGCGGCACAAAATAATCGCGATGCGCGTCGAAACTATGCCAGATGGTTGCCGCCAGCATGACCAGGAACGCCCCGACGGCCATCCACCAGATGTGCCAAGTCATCGCGAATCCGAGTCCGATCGACAAGATGCCAAGGATCACACCGGTGCCAGTGTTCCGCGGCATGTGGATGCGGTCGTAGCGCGGTTCCAGTTTCGGTGCGTGACCTTCCTGCTTCATGGTCCAGAAGGCGTCGATGCCTTTGACGACGGGCAGATTGGCAAAATTGTAGAACGGCGGCGGCGACGAGGTCGCCCATTCGAGGGTGCGTCCGTGCCAGGGATCGCCAATCACATCCTTCAGCTTATCGCGCTTGATAATCGAAAGAATGATCTGCAGCACCGTCGCAGCGATGCCGATGCCGATCAACACAGCGCCGATCGCCGCCACGATCAGGTACGCATGCCAGACCGGATTGTCGACATGGCTGAGGCGGCGGGTCATGCCCATCAGGCCGAGCGCGTAGATCGGCATGAAGGCGACGTAGAACCCGGTGAACCAACACCAGAACGATACCTTGCCGAGCGTAGGATCGAGTTTGAAGCCGGTCGCCTTGGGGAACCAGTAATAGAAACCCGCCATGACGCCGAACACCACGCCGCCGATGATGGTGTTGTGGAAGTGGGCGACCAGGAACAGCGAATTGTGCAGTACGAAGTCGGCCGGCGGCACCGCCAACAACACGCCAGTCATACCGCCGATGGCAAAGGTGATGATGAAGCCGATGGTCCATAGCACCGGCACTTCCAATCGCACCCGGCCGCGATACATCGTGAACAGCCAATTGAAAATCTTCACGCCGGTGGGAATGGAAATGATCATCGTCATGATGCCGAAGAAGGCATTGACGTTGGCGCCCGAGCCCATGGTGAAGAAGTGATGCAGCCAGACGAGGAACGACAGCACCGTTATGCACATCGTGGCGTAGACCATCGAGGTGTAACCGAATAGCGGTTTGCTCGAGAAGGTCGCCGTCACCTCCGAGAAAATGCCGAAGCACGGCAATACGAGAATGTAGACCTCGGGATGGCCCCACGCCCAGATGAGGTTGACGTACATCATCGGGTTGCCGCCGCCGTCATGGGTGAAGAAGTGCATGCCGAGATAGCGGTCGAGGCCCAGCATCCCCAGCGTCACCGTCAGGATCGGGAAGGCGGCGACGATCAGCATGTTGGCGCCCAGCGTCGTCCAGGTGAAGATCGGCATGTGCATCAGCTTCATGCCCGGCGCCCGCATCTTGAAGATGGTCGTGATGAAGTTCACGCCCGTAAGAAGCGTTCCGATTCCAGAAATCTGCAGCGCCCAAATGTAATAGTCGACTCCGACGCCCGGCGAGAACGCCAGCTCCGATAGCGGCGGATAGGCCAGCCAGCCGGTATGGGCGAATTCGCCGATGGCCAGCGAAATGTTGACCAGCATGGCGCCGCCGACCGTGAACCAGAAGCTCAGCGAATTGAGGTACGGGAACGCCACGTCGCGAGCACCGATTTGCAGCGGCATGACGATGTTCATCAGCCCAATCACAAACGGCATCGCCATGAAGAAGATCATGATGACGCCGTGGGCGGTGAAGATCTGGTCGAAATGATCCGGCGGCAGATAACCGGCCGCACCGGCCGACGCCATCGCCTGCTGGCCGCGCATCAATATCGCATCGGAAAAGCCGCGCAGCAGCATCACCAAGGCGAGGATGATATACATGATGCCGATCCGCTTATGATCGACGCTCGTCAGCCATTCGTCCCATAGCCATTTCCAGCGTTTCAGATAGGTCAGCGCACCAACAACGGCGAGCGCAGCCACAACCATACCGACCACGGCACTCATGACGATGGGTTCGTGCAGAGGAATGGCATTGAGGGTCAGCCGGCCGAATATAAGGCTCTCGCGCATGGCGTCAGCTCTTCTTCTGGGATTTGGGGTCGCAGATCTTGCCCTTGGGCACCGGCCCCTTGATCTGGGACATGCTCACCGCGTCGGCCGTGCAGAGGCCACCGAGCGCGCATTGATTGAGAATGCGGTCGAAGAGCCCGGTTGCCACCGAACCGTAGCGCGCTACGGCATGCGAGCCGGGCTTGACCAGCGTACGATAAGCATCGGTATCGAGCGGCGGCGCCAGCTTGGCTTTGGCGACCCATGCCTTCAGCGCGGCAGGATCGAGCGCTTCGGCCGTGAAGTGCATGTCGGCAAAGCCGTGACCGGAATAGTTTGCCGACAGTCCCATATAGCTGCCGGGGTGATCGGCCTTAAGGTAGAGCTGCGTCTGCATGCCGGCCATGGTGTAAATTTGGCTGCCGAGTTGCGGAATGAAAAACGCGTTCATCACCCCCGACGAGGTTAGCGAAAAATGCACCGGACGCCCGGCCGGCAGCGCCAATTCGTTCACCGAAGCGACACCGTATTCGGGATAGATGAAGAGCCATTTCCAATCGAGCGAGACGACCTGCACCTCCAGCGGCTTTTCGGCGGAAGCGATCGGCTGGCGCGGATCGAGCGTATGGGTCGCAATCCAGGTCACCGTGCCGAGGATCAGGATGATCACCACCGGGATCGACCACACCACCGCTTCGATGGCGCCCGAATGACTCCACTCCGGCGCGTACGTCGCCTTGGTGTTGGAGGCGCGATACTTCCAGGCGAAGACGAGCACCATGATGATCACCGGTACCACGACGATCAGCATCAACCCGATGGCCAGGAAAATGATATTCCTCTCCGCTTCGCCGATAGGCCCTTTGGGGTCCAAAAGCACAGCGTCACAGCCGCTGAGAAAAAGGGCGGCAAACGTCAGCGTGGCGGCGCGCGCCCCACGTTTGGCCCATGCGGCCCGTTTGGATATGGGTGACAAGCTCGAATCCCAACCCGCGGCGGAGGAAAGAACGATCCCGATCCGGCCTGTCGCAGCGACCGGAGTGAGCAAGCCAAGGTCTTGACGTCATTAGAGAGTTGGCGCTGGACGCGATCAGACTTGGCCCATTGCAACTGCTCCGACGCCGCACTTTGGCATTACTCTAAACAGCGACAGCAGGTGGTCGCAAGCAATCGGCCAAAATGTCGCAAAGCCGCCTGTCCTAGCAGAACAGCCCCAAACCAAACGGCCCGCATCGCTGCGGGCCGCAGTTGTCCCTGCCCCCCTTATGCGCCCTCACCAGCCCGTCGCGCGGCACGTCCTGAGAGCCTTTTCAGCACTATTCACTTTGCTGATCTCGCGGTAGGCGATATCTGCATAGTCGGTCGGCAAAATGTCGATGGGTTCGCGTACAAGTTCGCCGAAATGAGCATAATTCCCCGTCATCGTCATGGCGTAATCGCCGAAGAACAGCGTGCCATAGATCAGAGGAATTTTGCGCTGGCGGGCTATCTTCCACAGATCGCGGCGCTGTGCGTCGATCCCCATCCATGCCATCGTCCGGTTATCGGGTACGCCCGTTTGCCGCAATGTCTCGAAATCTGCCAGTTTTTCGAAGCTATAGATCACAGTGATGTCGGGGTCGGCATCGTGGAAAGCCTTTGCTTGCTCCGCCGAATAGACCACCACGGACGCATAGGGCTCAGCCTTGGCACTTCGCACCGCCGCAGCTACGGCCTTGTTGTCTGTGCCCTCTTTCATATCAAGTGCCACGAGACCGCGCCCCCGCATCCATTCCAGGATGTCTGCCAATGTCGGGATACGGAACGGCGTGACGGCGCCATCATTATCTTTGAGATGCAGCGTGGCCATCTTGGCCCAGGGCGTTTCACTGACCTTGCCATGGCCGGTGGTGGTGCGATCCAGGGTGTCATCGTGCATAACCATCAGAACCCCGTCTGATGACGTCCGCACATCGGTTTCGAGCAGCGCGGGCTCCTTCGCCAAGGTATTGGCAAAGGTCTCGATGGCGCTTTCCGGATAACCGGGCACGGGTCCGCCGCGATGGGCGCTGACCAGGGTGGTTTTGCCGTGCAGACAGGTGAACAATTCTGCCATCGAGGCATGCGGATTGCGGATCGGCACTTTGGGCTCAGGCAAACCTGCGCCCCATCCGGCCACAATAAATATCCCGCCGCATAGCAAGACGCGCAATAGACGTGCCGTCCCCATCTTACAGCCCCGCCTTTACGCCGACATAGAAGGCGCGGCCCGGCGAACGAAAGGTGTAAACCTCCTCATATTTTTCGTCGCCGAGGTTCTCCACGCGACCGTAGAGCTGGAACATATCGTTGATCTTCCAGAAACCACCGGCGCTAACGAGCGTGAAAGCCTTGAGATGGGCACGCCCCGTCGGCGTAACGCTGTAGTCGTAATCCTGCTGATTACCATTGTAGCGGACAGTCATATTGGCACCGTAATCGGCATTGTCCGATGCCCAGGCCAGATTGAAGCTTCCAATATTGGGCGCGCGCCGCACTTCCAGGAACCCCTCCTGACGGGCATGCAGATAGGTGTAGGCAACATCGGCGCTCCAGTTCTGGTCGAGCCGCAGCGCGATGGTGGCTTCGATGCCGCGTTGCGGTGACGAAACGACCGCATTGTATGGCGTCGAATAGTAGGAAGTGTCTGTAAAGACATATTTCGTTGCGATCTCATCGGAGAGGATGCTGCTGAAATAAGTCGTGCCGAGCTTCACCTGTCCGTCCAATAAGGTCTGCTCGAATCCTGCTTCCCAGCCTTCCGAGGTTTCTGGCTTGAGGTTGGGATTGCCGACAAAAGTCCCCGCGGAATAGCCGAACAATTCGGTCATGCCGGGACTCTTGATGCCGCTGCCCGCAGCCGCGTGCAGGCGCAAACCCATATCGAAGAGATAACTGGCTTGCAGGTGATAGGTGGTGTCGTCCTCGAAATTGTAATTCTTATCGAAGCGGACGGCGCCACCGAGCGCCAAACGATTATCGTAGACGACATTGTAGTCCGCGACCAATCCGACACTGTCGTTGTGGTGCAAATCAGTTATGGCATAGCCGCTGGGATCGGTATTGCGATAGTATTCGCGCTCAAGATCGATGGCGCCGGTTACCGTGTGCTGCCAAGCACCAGTGGCAAAATCGAAAGCCGTAACATAGGACAGCTTTTCGCGCTGGCCCTTGTCGCCAGCACTGCGTGTGTCCGCCTGATAGCCGCTATTGCCGTAAGTGTTACGCGCGGCATTGACGCCCTGGATCGTCAAGGCATGTTTCCAATGGCCATCAAGCAACGCATATTCGGCGGATGCCAAACCATATATGGCCTGATTGTGATACGAGCCGTTGCCATCGACTTCGAACCCATAGGTCGGACTGCCGTAGTTGAAGTCTTGCTCGTTGATTTTGCTGTCGGTGTTACTCAGGCGGGCTACCAACTTCAGCGTCAGATCACCGATTGCGTAGCTGAACTTTCCCGACAATGTTTTCCCCGTGGAGCCCAGGTTGCGCTTACCAAAGCGCGAATCCGGCACGCCGTCAGTATTGTAGTAGCCGCCACTTACTGCGTAATCGAGCCCGCTTACCACGCCTGCTGCGCGCAGCGAACCCTGCACGGTGCCAAAGGAGCCGCCCTCGACGCGCGCTCTGTACCCCGGCGCCTCGGTGCCGCTCGCCGTGATGTAGCTGATAACGCCACCAATGGCATCCGAGCCATATAACGCGCTCTGCTGACCGCGCAGCACTTCCACCCGCGCCGCGTCGTCGGCGATCAGCGTGGCGAAATCGAATTCACCCTGAAAAGGATCGCTCACCTTGATACCATCGATCAACACCAGCGTGTGATTGCCTTCGGCGCCGCGCATACGGATCTGCGTCAAACCACCGACCGGGCCGGTACGACTGACTTCGATGCCAGGAATGTCGCGCAACACATCCGAAACAAACTGCGTCTGTCGGATCTCAATATCATGACTGCTGAGTGTGCTGAGGGAGGAGCCGACAAAATCGGCACGGGTGTCCCCCAAAAGAGAAGCGCTCACCACTACGGTTTCGATCGTGTCGGCACTCTCCGTCGCCGCCGAAGCCGCGCTGAGTAGAAGTGAAACCGTAGCACAACCACATAGTGCCGCCTTTTTGAAACGATCCAATTTACGCACGCAAACACCCCACTCGTTTGTTCTGGAGTGCCCGCAGTACGAGCGTTGTGCGACAGACGCGTCATAAAACAGAAACAGTGCAGCGACGGTCGCGCATAAACGCACTTAGTGTCTCAGGGAAAAACGAAATCACCAGCGCGACACAATTGGGCGCATAATCGGCACAGAGACTATAAGGGGGAACGACATGACCGATGTGACAGGCAGCACATGGATAAAGGTACTGCGGCAATTTCGCAGTCACCAAGGCATCACCCAAACCGCTTTTGCCAGCATGCTCGGCGTCAACCAAACAACGATATCGCGTTGGGAATCGGGCCGGGACCTTCCCAGCCCTGCGGCACAACATCGTATTCGTGACCTCATACGCCGCAAGACTGCGGATCGGCACGATGGTGTCGTCCGCGTGCGCGTGCGCCACTCGGTATGGCCTGCTTCTATCGTCTGCAAAGGTGCCGTATTTCTTGAATGCAACCAAGGTGTCGCAAGCGCGATCGGTCGCACTGGAACCGATATGCGGGGATGGTCCGTCTACGGAAATTTTGGCCCGCAAACCGATGAAGTCACCAAACAGTGGGAAATGTCCGGCATCTTTAAGGGAGACGTGGCTCTGACCATCACCATTAACGTCTTGGATCTGGGCAACGGACAGCCGGTATACCTGCGCACCATGGATTCACCACACATGGCCTGTGACGGCGACATCTGGTCGATTTGCGAGGTGCAGCGCATCGACGAGCCGACCTATCACCGACTGCGGAACGAGTTCGGCGGCACCACATTAGTGGTCCCATTTGACGCCATGGGCTGATCCCGTCAATCGGGATAGGCCCGCTGCTGACATCAGACCAACAGACGACGTCACGACGCCTCGGCCAAATCGGCCTCTTCGACCGACGAAGCGAATAACGTCTCGTCCGCCGTCAGCAGGTTGGGCAGATCGAACAAAACCACGAAGCCCGCATCGTTGCGAACCACGCCGGCGATGTAATCGGAGCGCCAAGCCACCCCCACGTCCGGTGCGGCTTCGATCTGTTCGGCGACGAAATTCGTCACTTCCAGGACCTTGTCGGCCACCACCCCTAGCGACAGAACGCGGTCGGAGAGCGGAACGTCCAGCACCATGATCCGGGTCGCCGGCGTCGGCGGCACTTTCGGCAAGCCCAGCTTGAGACGCAAATCGATCACCGGCGTGCCACGCCCGCGCACGTCGATCAGCCCAAGCATGTAATCCGGGCCTTCCGGAATACGGAACGTTTCACGGTAGTCCAGAATTTCGCGCACGAAAGCGACCGGCACCGCGAACATTTCCGCTCCCAGACGGAGCGTCACAAACTGGGCTTCGTCGGAAGCGTCAGTCATATCACGCGTACTCCTCGAAACCGTCGTCATCCTTATCGGCCGTTTTCTGCGACAAGTTCATGGCGAACCCCTTGACGCGGGCTTGCTGCTCGGCCACCGCATTTTTGGCCGGCCCCGACTTGCGGACAGCCGCTGACTTAGAGATCGGCCTGACCACGACATGAGATGCAGGCGAAGCAGTACGCCTGGAGAGGGCTAAGGACGGCTTCGCCTGCACGCTTCCGGACCCACTGTCGGTGCGGAAAAAGGCTATAGAGGTCTGCAACTCATCGGACTGCGATGCCAGTTCTTCACTGGTCGCCGACATCTCTTCGGACGCCGCGGCGTTCTGCTGGGTGACCTTGTCGAGCTGCTGCAAAGCGTCGTTGATCTGGGCGGCGCCGATATCCTGCTCGCGACAGGCGGCGGAAATCTCGGCAACCAGCTCGGACGTCTTGCGGATATCGGGAACGAGGCGAACCAACATTTCGCCGGCGGCTTGGGCGGCCTGGACCGTCTCGCCCGACAATCCGCTGATCTCGGTAGCAGCGGTTTGGCTGCGTTCGGCAAGCTTGCGCACTTCCGAAGCGACCACTGCGAAGCCTTTGCCATGTTCGCCGGCGCGGGCGGCTTCGACCGCGGCATTCAGGGCCAAGAGGTCCGTCTGGCGGGCGATCTCCTGCACGATGTTGATCTTTGTCGCGATCGTCTGCATCGCGATAACCGCCCGGTTGACCGCGTCCCCGGACTTCTCGGCGTCGGTGGCAGACTGCCTGGACATCTTTTCGGTCTCGTTGGCGTTTTCGGCATTCTGCTTGATGTTGGAGGCCATCTCTTCCATCGAGGCCGACACTTCCTCGGCGGCGGAGGCCTGTTCGGTGGCGCCTTGGCTCATCTGCTCGGCAGTCGACGACAATTCCTGGCTGCCCGAGGCGACGTTGCAGGCAGCCGCGACGGAATCGCCAACCACGCTGCGCAGTCGTTCGACCATCAAGTTGACCGTCGTAATGACGTCCTTCACCTCGTCGTTCGTCCGAACCGTGATAATCTGAGTCAGGTCACCATTTGCGACCGTTTCCGTCGCCTGAGAGATCATTTTGAGACCGGCGCTGACCGAAACCATGACCCAAACGGCGAACGCAATGGCCACGAGCGCGGCAACGAACGCCACCGCGAACAGGATGTTGCGTGTCGTCTGATATAATTGCCCGGCCGCGTCATTCGCCACCTTCACTTCGCCAACCGTTAGTTCGACGATCTCATCCGTCGTCTTCTGCATCGCAAGATTGGTGCGGTAGAGATCGCCGAATGCGACAGCCTTGGCCTCATCGATCCGGCCTGCCAGGGCGAATTCGGCAAGCCGTGAATCCTGCGCCTTCATGTCTTCCCACTCCTGGCGCATTCTCTCGTATTTGGGTTTGCCGATCTCGGAAGAAACGTTGTAGCCATGCTCCAATGCGGTATCCATATTTGAACGGATCTGCGTCAGCGCTTCGCCATAGGATCGCTTCTTCTGCGCGTCATCTGTCAACATCAGGTTCTTTTCGGTCCGCGCCACATCGAGAAGATCGATCTTGACCTGCTGCGCGGTTTTCATCCGCTCCACCGGACCGGCCGTCATCGCAGTCAGCGTGTCGTTCATTGTCGACAGTCCACGGATACCGTATCCGGTCGCGGCGATCAGCATGAGAACGGTGAGCCCGAAGGCCAGACCCAATTTCAGTTTGATGGTGAAGCGCATTTCTTCCTCCTGGAAGGGTAAACCCGTGTTAGGCGAAAATGCCTGCAATCTGTACACACCCGAAACTGTGGAATTGCGCGACGCTGTCGTTGTGTGGCGCATTCAGGAACTGGCGGTAAGCCGCCCTTCTCGTTTGGATGGGCGTGACACCCGCGATCATTGCGATTGCCTCCCCGCATCATTTCCCTTCCCTTGCGTTAGCAACCAGACTCTCGCGGTTACGTTGAGCGCGTGCTAATCGTACTACCGCCGCGATGGTCCGTTCGGATGATTGATGGTTATTTACAATTGCGCAGATTCTCACAAAGCACGTGCATCATACGGAACACCCAATTCAGGGCAGCACGCGACGGACCCAATATGTGCAACGGGTCGCGTTGAATTTGATACGTTTTGCCACAAGTGCGTGAGCAGGGACCATTATGACCAGCGCGGGCACAGTTACCGCTTCACCTTTCGACATCCCATGGACGCAGTGACTGATCAGACATCGCAGTTCAGCGCTGCCGTTGCGCTCATCTACGAGACCATTATTGGAGAGACAAAACGCGCCGCGATGGAACAAGCGCTCTGTGCTCTGCTGCAAGCGGACGAGCTCTTGTTCACGTTCCACAATATTCCGCATCCACGTTCCGGCCGGCGTAAAACTGCAGACGATCTGTACAATCCCAAAGCCAGCGGCCCCCAGGAAGAAGCCTCGCACGTTTCACAGAAAGTGCGTGCCGCCGGGCATATTTTGTCGATCGATGTTTTCGACCGCGGCAACGACAAGCTTAAGCTGCTTGTCCTGCGCAACCCTGGCCGCGTTCCGTTCAGCGACCACGATTTGGCGTGGCTGTCGCTGTTGCGGCCGCATCTGCGCAACGCGGCTTTCGTCAAGTCGCTCATACCGGACGACCTGCTCGGGTGCTCGGCCGGCAGTCACCTTGTCCGCTCCATGTCCGAAGGTCTGATCATCACGACCGCCGACGGCACGATCGAATGGCTCAATCCCACAGCGCAGAATATTCTCGCGGCAGGTCAAGGACTCGCCAACGTGAATGGCCGGTTGCGTGCCGCGCGCGCGTTCGAAGCGGCGCGGATTAAAATGCTGATACGTGAAGCAGTCGATGGCCGCTCCGGATCCATGTTGGTCGACCATGCCTCGATGTGGCTTCCCTACGGATTGGTCTTCGCTCCTCTCGAATTCGACTTCAGGCCAGCGACAACCACGTCGAATGCCTACCAATCGAGATCCGTGCTGGTGACGATCAAGGACATGCGCCAGCACGTCGACGTCATCGTCGAACGTCTGACGGACGTATTCGGCTTGTCGAAAGCCGAGCAGCGGATCGGGGCACTGCTGTTGACCGGCTCTAACCTGCAGGCAGCGGCCACGACTATGGGAAAGTCGATCACCACGGTCAAAAAGCAGCTTCGCAGCATGCTGACAAAAACCGGTGCGCGCAGCCAGGCGGAACTGATGAGCATGTTCCTGTCGGTTCCAAGCCTGATCTAAAAAAACAACGGCCCGCGATCGCTCGCAGGCCGCTGCCGTAATTCGTAAGCGAAAACCGTTTTAGCGCTTCGAGAACTGGAAGCTGCGACGGGCTTTTGGCTTGCCGTACTTCTTGCGTTCGACCGCACGCGGGTCACGAGTGAGGAAGCCGCCCGGCTTCAACACGGCGCGCAGCGACGGCTCATAGTTCACCAGCGCGCGGCTGATGCCGTGGCGCACCGCACCGGCCTGCCCCGACAATCCGCCGCCCGTAACCGTCACGACCACGTCAAACTGGCCGTCGCGATTGGCGGCGATCAGCGGCTGGCGCACGACCATGCGCAGCACCGCGCGGGCGAAGTAGACCTTCTCGTCCTTGCTGTTGACCGTGATGGTGCCCTTGCCCGGCTTCACCCACACGCGTGCCACCGCATTCTTGCGGCGGCCGGTCGCATAGGAACGGCCCTTGGCATCGCGCTTGCCGACCGCGGCCGCGGCCGTCTCGGCGGCGGTGGCGGGCTTCGCCTTGATCAGCGTCGTTTTTAGTTCACTGAAACTCTTAACTTCGTCCGCCATATCAGGCCGCCTTCACATGGTAATGGGTGTTCTTGGGGCTGAGCTTCGCCACGTCCAGCACGCCGGGCAACTGGGCGGCATGGGGATGCTCGGCGCCAGCATAGACGCGCAAGTTGGCGAGCTGGCGGCGGCCAAGCGGTCCGTGCGGCAGCATGCGCTCGATGGCCTTCTCGACGATGCGCTCAGGATGGGCCCCGCGCATGATGTCGCCGGCGAAACGTTCCTTGATACCGCCGATGTAGCCGGTGTGATGGTAGTACACCTTCTTCTTCAGCTTATTGCCGGTGAGAAGACACTTGGCAGCGTTGATGATGATGACGTTGTCGCCGCAATCCATATGCGGGGTATAGGTGGCTTTATGCTTGCCACGCAGGCGTGTCGCGACGAGAGCAGCAAGCCGGCCGACAACCAAACCGCTGGCGTCGATCACGACCCACTTCTTCTCGATCTCGGAGGCCTTAGCCGAGTAGGTGGTCATGGGTGGAAAATTCCTTATAGCGGACGCCGCCTATACGGGCATCTTCGCCGGAGGTCAAGCGAATGGGGCTTATTTTCCGCGATTTTCGTTGTGCGGTATTATGATACCACAACCATCTGACCGCGGCAGATCAGATTCTACCAGCCGGGTTTTGGCCTTAGACTTTTTAGTCGACTAACTCTGTTGGTGTACATCTTTTATCACCAGTATTTTTTTGTTATTTATAATATTGTCCACCGATATTGACGTACACCGCACTCCCATTATCTCATGCTCCTGTACAAATGTTGGAACCGCATTTGACCGGAGGCACGATGGACCGCAGGAACCGTAGCACGAACGCCAATCGCATGGTTTGCGCCGCGCCCATGATGTCGGCGTGTTGTATGCCGGACTAGCGCCTCCTCAACCACCGCACGTCCCCCTCTCCACCCCGGCCAGCGCCGGGGCACGGATAGCTGTTGCCGAACGCCAAGGAAAAACCGATGACCATTTCTTCCCTCCGCTTGCGCCCGCTGCTTCTCCTATCCACCTCGCTCGCCGTCACGCTCCTCACCGGCCAAGCCATAGCTGACGTGGTGGCCGACGCCCCCGGTACCGAGACAGTGATCGTCACCGGTACGCACGTTGCGGGCCGTTCGAAGCTCGATACCCTGGCGCCGGTCGATGTCGTCGCGCCAGCCGAGCTGCAGAACCGCGGCAGTACCGAATTCGCCGCCGCCCTGGCCGAAAGCGTTCCGTCGCTCACCTTCCCGCGCGCCTCGGTGGTGGACGCCACCGATTCCGTCCGCCCGGCGATTTTGCGCGGCCTGTCGCCCGACGAGACACTGGTATTGGTCAACGGTCTGCGCCAGCACGCTTCGGCGCTGGTCAACATCAACGGCTCGGTCGGACGCGGGGCGGCGGCAGTCGACCTCAACACCATTCCGACCGATGCGCTGGAATCGGTCGAAGTGCTGCGCGACGGCGCCTCGGCCCAATACGGTTCGGATGCTATCGCCGGCGTCGTCAACTTGCGGCTCAAGCAGGCGTCAAGCGGCGGCGGCGCCAGCATCACCGGCGGCGTCTATCCGACCTCGGTAAAAACGGCGCGCGGCAGCCGCGACGAACTCGATGGCGCGACCGTCACGGTCTCGGCCTGGCAAGGAATATCGCTCGGCGGCAACGGCTTTCTCACCGTGACTGGCGAATACCTGCACCGCGAGCCGACCGGCCGCTCGGACTACGATCCGCGCACGTCGGCCAATGGTAAGATCACGGCCCGCATCGGCGATCCACAAATCGATCCGCAATGGTCGTTCGTCGCCAACGCCGGATATGACCTCGACGCCGACTGGCAGGTCTACGGCTGGGTCCAGTATCAGGACCGCCAGAGCAAAAGCGCCGCCTTCCCGCGACTTTATGATAACACCAACAACGTCACCGCGATCTATCCCAACGGCTTTTTGCCCAAGATCGCCGTCGGCACGCAGGATGTCAGCACCGCCGGTGGATTGCGCGGAACGGTGCTGGGCTGGAAAGCCGATTTCAGCGTCACGTACGGCCGCAATGCGCTCGATTTTTCGACCCTCGACAGCCTCAACGCAACCTACGGCGCGTCCTCGCCGACCACGTTCAACGACGGCAGCTTAATCTACAATCAGACTGTACTCGACGCCGCCTTCAGCCGCGGCTTCGATGTCGGACTGGCCGGGCCGCTGAATTTCGCCTGGGGTCTCGAGGAGCGCTTCGAAAATTATCAGATCGAAGCCGGTCAACCCGAAAGCTATGACCGCGGCCCGCTCGGTTCCAACACGTCGCTGGCGGGTGGCGCGCAAGGCTTTGTCGGGTTCCAGCCCTCCAATGTCGTCGACAAGGACCGCAGCAATTTTGCGGCGTATGTCGATCTCGAACTGCCGGTCACCACGGCGCTGACGGTGGATGGCGCGGTGCGGTTCGAGCACTACTCCGACTTCGGCGACACCCTGACCGGCAAAATCTCCGGCCGCTACGATTTCAGCCCGAACTTCGCGTTGCGCGGCTCGTTCTCGACCGGCTTTAGGGCGCCGTCGCTGCAGCAGTCCTATTTCACCTCGACGTCGTCGGTGATCCAAAACGGCGCGGTGGTGGAAACCGGGACCTTCCCGTCCACCAGCGCGGTGGCGGTGGCCCTCGGCGGCAAGCCGCTCAAGGCGGAGAAGTCGAAAAACTACTCGGTCGGTACGGTGGTTCGCTTCGGCGGCTTCGATCTCACGGTGGATGCCTATCGCATCGACATCGACAACCAGATCGTGCTGTCGGAGTTGATCAACCGCAGCTTCTCGACCCAGGTTGCGTCCTTGCTTGATCCACTCGGCATCCAGGCGGCACGCTTCTTCCTCAACGGCGTGGCGAGCCGCACCCGCGGCATCGATGCGGTCGGTCACTACAAGCTTCCGGCCGACGCCTTCGGCGAATTCGATTTCACATTGGCCGCCAACTACAACGATGTGGCGGTCACCAAAGTCCCGACCAATTCGTCGGTGCTCAGTCCGGTGCCGACGCTGTTCGCGCGCCAACGCATCCTGACCCTGACCAACGGGACGCCCGAGTACAAAGTGACGGCATCGACGGATTGGAGCTTGGACAAATTCGGCGCCACGTTCCGGGCGACCTATTACGGCGACGTGTTGCAGCCCGCCTCTACCGCGTCGGGCGATTACTGGACCGGCAACAAAATCCTGTTCGATCTAGAGACCCGCTACCAGATCACGGACAACGTCGGAATCGCCGCCGGTGCCGACAACATTCTCGACACCTATCCCACCGCCGTGCCGGCATCTCTAAACAGCAACGGCGTACTCGGCTTTCCCTATTACTCGCCCTTCGGGTTCAACGGCCGCTACGTTTACGGCCGCCTGAACGTGAAGTGGTAATTTGTGATATTTGAAGACCTGCCGGGGGCGGTGCGAGCCGCTCCCGGTAATTTCTTATGACCGCCGCCAGGAGCCTTCCGGCACGAAACTCTCACGTGTGGTTTGCTGCAGCACTGCCGCCAGATGCGCTTTGTTCATCGGGATGCAATAGGCCGGACGTGCCCGCTCGATTTTCCAACTATCGGCCAACGTTCCCACATCGACGGTGTCGAAACCGGCGCGGTCGATGAACGTCGCCACGATTTGTTTGGTCTCACCATCATCGCCCGCGATCGGCAGTGCGCGGCGCCCAGACGTTCCGGCGGGTCGTCCATCGGTTATGATCTGCGCTGCCAAGATTGCATTAAACGCCTTCACCACGCTCGCACCCGGAAGCTGCCGCGCCAAGAGTCCGCTGGTGGTGATGGCATGGCTGTCCAGTTCGGCGACCCGACCGTCGCGCTCAGGGTAGTAATTGCCGGTATCCATCACGATCTTGCCGTCGAACAGCGCTATTGGTAGCAACGGATAGGCCTTGAGCGGAATGGCGACGGCGACAAGGTCGCCGAAAGCGACCGCTTCGACCGCGGTGCCAACCTCGCAGCCCAAAGCCGACGCCAATTCGGAAATCGTCTCTGGCCCGCGCGCATTACTCAGCATGGCGCGATACCCGTAGCGGCCTGCGATCGTCGCAATCGCCTGCCCGATATGTCCTGCTCCGACAATGCCGATGTTCATGGATGCCTCATGCGCTGATAGTGACCATTCTTCGGCGAGATCGTACCACACGGCAGTCCGGCCATGCCCACCGGCAGTGCCCCTTGGGCTTTCACTGTATTTGCCCTACATAGATACCTGAACCGGACGTGTTTTCCGCCGCCCCGCCGTAGAATTCGAGACTGAAATGCCGAGCTACCCCGACGACCTGATCAAATCGATCCTGCGTTCGAACCGCTTCATTGCCATGGTGGGGGCCAGCGGCAACGAGATGCGGCCGAGCTACTTCGCGATGAAGTATCTGCTCGATAAGGGCTTCCGGGTGCGGCCGGTCAATCCCGGCATGGCGGGCAAGACGATCCTGAACCAATCGGTCTACGCCTCGCTGAAGGACGTACCGGCGCCAATCGAGATCGTCGACATCTTCCGTGGGTCCGAATACGCCCCCGCCATCGTGGCGGAGGCCCTTAAGGAACGCGAACGCCTCGGCATCAAAGTGATCTGGATGCAGCTCACCGTGATCAGCGAAGAAGCCGCGAAAATGGCCGAGGACGCCGGTCTCACCGTCATTATGGATCGCTGCCCCAAGATCGAATACGGCCGCTTCTGCGGCGAGATCGGCTGGATGGGCATCAACCGAAAATTGATCGACAACCGCAAGCCCAAGCTGTTTTCCAAAGGCGGCGCGCTGATGATCGAAGACAAGCCCCGCACCAAAGCAAGCTGATTGTAAGCGCCGCATCTCAGACTGAATTGCAGGTACTGCGGCGCATGATTTTCTGCGTCATGCGATTTTGCACCTCTCGGTCTGCAATTTGAGATAGCATACCCTGCGATACGCAATCGGAGGGGTTCGATGAGCGAAACAGCATGGCATCGCTTTGCCGCCGACAATAAGCGCGATACCGCGCCCTACATTGTGCCCTTCATCATTCTGATCGTCGGGCTGCTTTTTCTGTTTCCGGCGTATTGGCATGTCCCCGACCGGAGCCAATACCTGATGGCACTCGGGGTCGGCCTGCTCGTTGCCGGCGGCGCCACCCTGATCGGCGGGTTGATCGGCTTTTTGTTCGGGTTGCCCCGCAAAGTTTCTGCAACCCGCACGGCCACCACAACGACCGGTGATGACGACAGTTACGACGCCAATACCAATCTCGAACAGATTTCGGATTGGCTGACCAAGATCCTGCTCGGTGCCGGACTGACGCAAGCTGGCAGCATCGTCCACTACATCGGTAATCTGGCCGAACTTGCTGGCAAGAACCTGCCGTACGTCCCCGCGGAATCGACCATTATTCTGGCTGAGTTCGCTTATTTTTCGGTGGCCGGATTCCTCGCCTTTTATTTGTGGACGCGGGTCAAGATCACCGCGGCATTTTCCGATGCCGAACGGCTGCGCAAGGAATTGTGCCAACGCCAAAAGGGCGATGCCAAGGCCAAGGCCGACGCGCGCGCCATCGATCTTGCCAAATGCCAGCTCGGCGACGGCGAGGAGAAACCTTCAAAGACGGATTTGGAACAGGCCATTCGCGACGCCAATCCGGACGTACGGGCGCTGATCTTCTTTCGGGCGCAGAAGCAACGTCTGCAGAATGAGCAAAACGCTGCCGACCGTCAGGCCTTGCTGCGGACGATCCCGGTCTTCGAGGCGCTCATCGCCAGCGACACCGACGGGGTGTATCACGCCAATCACGGCGAGATCGGCTTTGCTTGGAAAGGCGATTCCCAGTGGCAGAAAGCCATCGCGCGGCTAACCGAGGCGATCGACATCCGCAAAGAACATCCCTCGCCCAACGATCAGCCCTACTGGCATGCGTATGAAGGAGCACGGGCCGTCTGCAACATTCGATTAGACGAAGCCGTGCGCAACGGCCAACCATCGCCACCGGAGATCTGTGAACCGATCCTCAGCGATCTTTCGCTGGCATTTGACGACAAGGAAATCTGGCCAGGAATTCTTGCTCTGTCGAAAGCATGGCTGCAGCTCAACGGTAGGGCGTGGCTAAAGGCGAAAAACATTACGGTGCCGGAAAACCACCCGTAAACGAACGACTGGCTTGAAACCGCCGCGGGAATAACTAGCTCTTGATCCTAGGGAGGCGGCTGCGCGCCACGCGCTTGACCCTTGCCCACTCTCCCCCCCGGGGGTACAGCTAAATCCGAAAAAACAATGATCAAGGGCTGGCGTTTCAGCCCTTTCGGCATACCAGGAGCGGTAGATGGCAGAATATGGCTTCGACACCTTAAGTGTTCATGCGGGCGCGCAGCCTGATCCGGCGACGGGAGCCCGCGCCACGCCGATCTATCAGACCACCGCTTATGTGTTCGAAGATTCCGATCAAGCCGCGGCGCTATTCAATCTGCAGGTCTTCGGCAACATCTATTCGCGCATCAACAACCCCACCAATGCGGTGCTGGAAGAGCGCGTTGCGGCATTGGAAGGTGGCCGGGCGGGATTGGCGACGGCGTCAGGCCATGCGGCGCAAGTCGTCGCTCTCTTCACCTTGATGAGCCCCGGCAAGAACATCGTGGCGGCGCGCCAGCTCTATGGCGGCTCGATCAACCAGTTCAACCAGACCTTCGCCAATTTCGACTGGCATGTGAAGTGGGTCGACGGCACCAAGCCGGAAGAGTTCAAGGCACTGATCGATGACAACACCCGCGCGGTCTACATCGAGAGCCTAGCCAATCCCGGCGGCGTCATCTGCGATATCGAAGCCATCGCCAAGATCGCGCACGCGGCGGGCGTGCCGCTGGTCGTCGACAACACCTTGGCCTCGCCCTACCTCATCAAGCCGATTGAATGGGGCGCCGACATCGTGCTGCATTCGGCCACCAAGTTCCTCGGCGGCCATGGCAACTCGATGGCCGGCGTGATTGTCGATAGCGGTAAGTTCGATTGGGGCAGCGGCAAATTTCCGATCATCTCCGAGCCCTGCCCGTCTTATCACGGCATGCGGATGTGGGAGACCTTCGGCGACATGGCCTATGCCATCGCTTGCCGCGTGCTGGCACTGCGCGACCTTGGGCCATGTCTGTCGCCGCAAAACGCCTTTTATATCCTGCAAGGCATCGAGACGCTGCCGCTGCGCATGCAGCGCCATTGCGACAACGCGCTGGCTGTCGCGCGCTGGCTGAAGAACAATCCGAAAGTGGCCTGGGTGAACTATGCCGGCCTGGAGGACAATCCCTCCTATGCGCTGCACCAGAAGTATTGCCCCAAGGGCGCCGGTAGCGTCTTCACCTTCGGCGTCAAGGGCGGCTACGACGCGGGGCTCGGCCTGGTCAACAAGGTGCGCCTGTTCAGCCACCTCGCCAACATCGGCGACACCCGCAGCCTGATCATCCATCCGGCCTCCACCACCCATCGCCAGCTTTCCAGCGAAGACCGTACCAAGGCGGGCGCCGGCGACGACGTCGTGCGCCTTTCGATCGGCATCGAGAGCATTGAAGACATCATCGCCGATCTGGATCAGGCACTGAAGGATTAGGCGCGGCGCAGAAAAGTGGCGCTTACCCTCCCCGCAGTCCTACTGCGAACAGCAGCGCGGCATTTTCGGATGTCTGGCCTTCGTTGCTGGCCCAGGAGCCTCGCTCGCAGAGATCAAGGTAGCACTTGGCGGCGGGCGTACCGCGGGCGCTGACGGCCTGCAGCGGCGGATCGGCGCCTTGGGTGTAGGCATTGGGGCCGCCGGTCGCCCAGCCGGGTATGGCAATACCCTCGTCGCGATAGATCCAGTGCCAGGGATGTTCGACGCGTTTGGTGCCGTGGCCGGTGACAAACGTCTGCCCCAGCGCGTTGAGCCCCAGTGCGTAATCAAGAACGCGCGCACCACCGTCGCGGTATTTGGCGCCAAGGTCCAGCGCGTGCGCCATGAAACAGGCATTGGCAGCGTTGAGCGCGTCCTCGACCGAACCCCAGAAATAGACCCGCGGATTGCCGTTGCAACCATAGACATCCGACGCGGACGCGGTGATCACAGCATCAGCGGCGGCACTGATTTTCGCGATGGCCACGTCATGGGCCCGGCCCGCCGGTCCCTGCGCCAGCGCCAGAGCACCGAGGATTTGCGGCGTGATCCAGGACGACGGCACCACGCCACGGGCGTCAAATTCCTCCGCCGCGCGAACCTCCAGCGTGGAATCGATCCGCGCCATCTCGCCGAGCGCCCACATCGCTTTGGCCGGAATATCGCTGAACGCGTAGTAGGGATCGTTGGTCGCCACGGCGGGATGTGCCGTTAACCACGCCCACGCCGCCAGGGCCGCCTTGCGACAACGCTCCGCATACGGTGCATCATAAGGCTTGAAGACGCGGCTCGCCTGCGCCATCGCAGCGGCGAACACCGCCGCATCCCAGCTCTCCGCGGGCTTGGCGTGGCGCTCGCTAGTGTCGTCGGCGGGCAACACACCCCATGGCAGGTTCGGCTCGGCATCGACCTTGTGCAGCACACTGCCGTCGGTGTTCTGCATCTTTGCCATCCAGTCGAGGCCCCAGCGCGCTTCCGCCAGGATGTCGGGCAAGCCCGGCGTGGCGGGAACATTCAGCGACAAGGCGGCCGCTTCAGGACGCAATTCGAACAGCCACATCATGTGACTGACCGAAAGCGCGGCCATATGCACCCATTTGCCGAAATCGCCCGCGTTGTACCAGCCGCCGGAAAGATCGCGTTTGACGCCATCGACTGGCATCGCACCGTCGCTTAAGTGACCCGCGGCGTGGTGTACCTTGGTTACGGGATCGTCGGTCGCAGTGTTGGCGCGGATGAGCCGGTAGGCGCGTACGGCATCACGCAACAGCGGCTTGTACACATCCGTACCGATCGCAAAAGGATGCGAGCGTTTGCCGTCCACGACAATGCAATAGGTGCCAGGCGCCGTCAGCGCCGAAAAATCCGCGGCGCGTACGAACTCGCCGGCCGAAGCGGTCTGGTCGATTGGCGCGCCGTCGAGGCTCCCGCGAAATGCCACCGCACCATCGCTGCGCTCGATGGTGAACGGCGCCGCGGCAGCGTGGGCGCTCACCGTCCAGCAAAACCGCTTCAAATCGGCGGGCAGAAAACCGATCTGGTTGGTCTTGGGTAAAGCGATGATCGGATTGGCGGCGGGCTCCGCCGTGGCCGAGCCTGCCCAAAGCGCAGCCGCCATCCCGCCCAAAATGCTGCGCCGCGTCGCTCGCATGTCCGTCCCCGTCGGTAATTTGCGCCAGTATAGGTCAAAACCGTCCGAAACGGGATCGGGCCTTTGTGACCGGTCACCTTGCTACCGCTCCAACTGCGGCACCGAACGGTGACAGATCGCTGATATGGTTAGTGCGAAGTAAAGCAAGCGGGTGCCGCCGACCGCTAAAAACACCCCCAAAACCACCGTATTTTTTTCGGACAATGCGACCGATGACACCGAGCGCGCACCTAAGTGATTTACACCCCGTTAAACTCAAGCAGCCATGATCGGTCACGAGGGAGTTTGGCATGAGTGCGGTTGGCAAACCGAAGATCGTTCTGCTCGGGCAAAAGGATCCGGCAAAGGATGTCGAGCTTTCGCTCGACGAAGGGCCGTTCGAATCCTGGCTCGCTGTGGCCCAAGACATGTGGGGTCAGGGCAACCTGACGCCGTGCGACAGCGCATTCGCATCGCGCGCCATTGGCACCATCGTTCCCACCCAGGGCGGCAATTTCGGTTGCGTCTGCTATCAGCTCGGCCACCGGCTTTTCACCTTCAGCCGCGAGGCCGGCATCTGGATCGACACCTTCGAAGGCGAATCCGCACTCTCCAAATTGGAAAAGCGCCCGAAGGACAAGGTCAAGCTCGCGACCTGGAAGCCCGGCTCGGGCCAGCTCGGTTCCAATCGCCTCACCCATCTCGCGATCCTGTCGCCGTCAAAACTCGGCGGTTCGCCGCAAGCCCTCGCCGCAGAAGCCGCCAAAGCCCTCAAAAAGGAAGGACAGCTGTTCCTTGCGGACATCATTTGTGGGCCAAAGGGCAAGCCGGCGGCCGACCGCCGTCGCGTCGAGGACTGGAAGACGTGGCTCACCAATGCCGGGCTGAAATTCTATTCCGAGGTGGATATCACCACCGAAATCCGCGGCACCCTGCTGCGCGGCCTGCACAACTCCGTCAACATGGCGGCCAATGTCCGCAAGTTGCAGGAGCCATGGAAAGGTCAGCGCTTCAAGGCATTCGAGAAGGAACTCGAACAGGTCGTCGTGCTCCACACCGCGTTCGAGCGTGACCTGGCGGCGGCGGCAGGTCTCTATTTCACCAAAACCTGACGTTCCCGCGAGGCTTTCGCCCCGCGGAACGCAGACTGTGAACGCTACGCCTTCAGATTGGCGTTGGCAAAATCCCAATTGACCAGATGCGCGAGGAACGTCTTGACGTAATCCGGGCGGCGGTTCTGGTAATCGAGATAATAAGCGTGCTCCCACACATCGGCGGTGAGTAGCGGAATCTGGCCGTGTACCAGCGGGGTGTCAGCATTAGCGGTCGCCGTGATGTCGAGCTTGCCGCCGTCGAGCACCAGCCACGCCCAGCCCGAACCGAATTGCCCAACCGCCGTGGCCGAGAACTTCTCCACAAACGCGTCATAGCCGCCGAAGTCTTTTTCGATCCGCGCCGCGAGTTCGCCGGTGGGCTTGCCGCCGCCGTTCGGCTTCATCGAATGCCACAGGAAGGTATGGTTCCACACCTGCGCCGCGTTGTTGAACAGACCTTTCTTCGAGGAATCGTTGGCCGCGGCCTTGATGATCTCCTCAAGCGAGGCACCGGCAAGACCGGTACCAGCGATGAATTTGTTGGTGTTGGTGACATAGGCGGCGTGGTGCTTGTCGTGATGGAACTCAAGCGTCTTAGCGCTGATGTGGGGGCTAAGCGCGTCTTTGGCATATGGCAGGTCGGGAAGCTGAATTGTCATGACAATCTCCAGTCAAATTCCATCGGCGGCAAAAGGAGGCCGCGACTCCATAGATTAGAGGTATTACAAAATACGTCACAGAATTCAATAAAAAAGGCCGAATCCAGCCATTATTTGTGTCTCACGAAATACCAAAAGCGGCGCACGCCCTTCGGCACACCCCGCTTTTGAACACCAGAGATGGTCCCTGGTGGGTTCAGTCCGTCTCAAGCGGTCCCGGCACCACACAATCTGCGGGCGCCCGGCATTCCAACTCATGACAGAGTTTTTCGGCGTCCTTGTCCATGCCGGCCCAGCGCAGCTTGGCGATGAGTCCCTTCAGACCTTCGAGGTCATCGGGCTGAATGGCATCTTGCTTGCGCCCTTGCCTAGAACCTTGCAACATTACTGTCTCCAGATCCGCGTGTTTTGTTCGTTCTTGTTGCCGCGATCAAATGGTCGCTTGCACGCGATTTCGCGGCTTCACCCTTTTATATCAATTCGGGTCTTTACGGACGGTTGAAGCTCTGTTTGGGTTGTCACAGCACGTCTGCGGTTTCGTCATAGCGCCGCTCACAAAACAGCCTCAATTGCACAATGCTGGGAGCCATCATGAAGACAATCCTTCGCGCCACCGTTGTTGTAGCGCTTACAACCGCAGCACTGGCCGCGACCATTCCGGCGCCACCCGCAACGCCATCCGACGCCACCAGCGACGTGGTGCAAGGCGTGAAGGTCGCCGATCCCTATCGCTGGCTGGAGAATTGGTCCGATCCGAAGGTTCAGGCCTGGAGCGCGGCGCAGAACGATCGCACCCGCGCTTATCTCGACGCTCTGCCGGGTGAGAAACCTGTTGCCGCGGAATTAACCCGGCTGATCTCGACGACATCGCCGGCCCTCGTTGGCTTTATCCCGCGCGGAAAACTCGTTTTTGCCACCTACTCCGACCCCAAGCTCCAGCAGCCGGTGATCGTCACGCTGAATGCGGCGGCCAATCCGGCTTCGAAGAAAGTTCTTATCGATCCCAACATGCTCGATGCATCCGGTCATATTGCGGTGGATTGGTATGTACCCTCACATGATGGCTCGAAGGTGGCGGTATCACTGTCCAAGGACGGCAGCGAAGACGGCACGCTGCATGTCTTCGACGTGGCGACGGGCAAGGAAATCGAACCACCGATCGCGCGCGTGCAGTATCCGACCGCGGGCGGAAGCCTCGCTTGGGCGGCGGACGGCAAGGGCTTCTGGTATACTCGCTATCCCGGCCCCGACGCACCGGCCGATGACCAGCACTTCAATATGCAAGTCTATTTCCATGTCCTCGGCAGCGATGCCGCGAACGATGCGCTGGTACTCGCCGCCAAGGACGGACTCGACCGCGTCTCGGAAATCTTCCTCGATAACGAGCATAATCTGCCGACCGTGATGGCCCGCGTGCAAAAGGGCGACGGCGGCATCTGGACGTATTACGTGCTCGAACAGGGCAAACCGTCGTTACGCATCGGTGTGCCGGAGGACAACATCGTCCAGGCTGGATTCGGACCGGACGGCGCCGTCTATGCCATTTCGCGCAAGGGCTCTTCGAACGGGTTCGTGGTCAAGCTCGATCACCCGGTGGTGGACGGTCTTTCCCATGCCAAGGTGCTGGTCCCAGAATCCGAGGTGGCGATCGAGTCAAGCAATGACAGCGGCCTCACCATCACCAAAGACCGCCTGTTCGTGCGCGATATCGTCGGCGGCCCCAATCAGGTGCGCATCTTCACGCTCGACGGCAAGCCGGTCGGCACACTGCCACTGCCGGAAATCGCCGCCAACGGCGACATCATCGAGATGGCAAATGGTAAGATCCTGTTCAGCGTCTCCAGCTATCTGCGTCCCGTCCATCACGACATGTGGGACCCGAAGACCGGCAAGGTAGAAGAAACCGCGCTGAAGGTGATCTCGCCGGTGAAGTTCGATGACGCGACCGTGACCCGCGTGTTCGCGACGTCGAAAGACGGCACCAAGGTTCCGCTCAACATCATCATGAAGAAAGGCACCAAGCTCGACGGCAACAATCCGGTGCTGCTCTACGGTTATGGCGGCTACGGCGTGAACATGAACCCAGGATTCCTCGGCGCCTTCCGGCGGCTGTGGCTCGATGCCGGTGGCATCTATGTCCTTGCCAACATCCGCGGCGGTGCCGAATACGGCGAGAAATGGCATCAACAAGGTATGCTGACCAAGAAGCAGAACGTGTTCGACGATTTCGCCGCCGCCGGGCAGTATCTGATCGACAACAAGTATACCTCCCACGCCAAACTCGCGCTGATGGGTGGATCGAACGGCGGCTTGTTGATGGGCGCCGAGATCACCCAACACCCGGGCCTCGCGCGCGCGGTGGTTTCGGCGGTCGGCATCTACGACATGGTGCGGGTCGAGCTCGATCCCAACGGCTCGTTCAACACCACCGAATTCGGCACGGTGAAGAACCCGGACGAGTTCCAGGCGCTGTACGCTTATTCACCCTATCATCATGTTGTCGCCAAGACGGCCTATCCGGCGGTGCTGATGACAACCGGCGCCACCGACGGCCGCGTCAACCCCATGCATTCACGCAAGTTTACCGCCGCGCTGCAGGCGGCGAGCAGTTCCAGCCAGCCAATCCTTCTGCGGACCAACATGCATGCCGGTCACGGCATCGGCTCGTCGCTGAACGACCGCATCGCCGAACAAACCGACATGCTGAGCTTCCTGTTTGATCAGCTTGGCATGGAGTGGCATAAATCTCCCTGATAGAGTTGGGGCGGGTGATTGCGCCCGCCCCAACCGTCACTTCGAGGTGTGCGATGCGCAAAGCTTGCCTTCTTCTCGCCTTCGGAGTGATGGTCTCCGCCACTTATGCCGATTGCCCGGTGCCGCCGCCGGCGCAGCGCGACATCATCGCCGACAGCTATTACGATGATCCGCCGATCTATTCGCACATCGATCCGGTGCGCCATGCTGCTTACGAGGCAGCGGTCAAGCCGTTCGAGTTCTATCTGCACGCCGTTGCCAAGATGGCGAGCACCGGCGACAAGGCGTGCACCTTGCGCTGGCTGGTCGCCTGGGCCGAGGGCGATGCCATGCTCGGTACGATCAAAAAGGAACAGGCGCATTACGAACGCAAATGGCTGCTGGCGGGCCTGGCGCTCTCCTATGCCAAGGTGCGCGACGCGGCGACAAACGACCAGCGGGCGAGTATTGACGCCTGGCTGCAGGCGCTTGCTTATGGCGTCCGCCGCCATTCCGACGCACACAAAGGCACCCGCAACAATCACTATTATTGGGAAGGCCTCGCGGTCGGCGCCACCGGCGCGGTGACCGGCAATGCCAAAGACCTGGAATGGGCGCGTGGCGTTTTCCATGCGGCGGAAGCCGACATTACCGACGACGGCACCCTGCCCCTCGAAATGAAACGCGGTAGCCGGGCGCAGCGTTATCACCTGTTCTCGGCCGCGCCGCTGGCGATGCTGGAAAGCATTCTGGACGAGCATTCGGTGAAAATGGAAAAGCTGGTGGTGTTTTGCTTTTCCGGCCGGAAGGATATCGACTGGGTCGCCAAACATGCCGGTGTGCCGCAGATCGGCGTTCTCAACGACGATTACGATTGGGTGGCGATCTATTTCCGCCACAACCCACCGCAAACCGACGCCTGGAACATCCTGGGAATGCACACTGGGCGGCTTTATGTGACCCGCCTTGGCGGCGATCTCGAAAAGCCGAACCCGCTGGAGCATGTGGCGGGGAAGTGAGGCATTTCTCCCTACCGTCATCACCCGCAAATGCGGGTGATCCAGGTCACGCCTGTCTTGTCCTCGGAAGAAATGCCAGATGAAACCTGGATGGCCCGCAGCCGCGGGCCATGACACTATGGTTGTGGCGCCGTCCCCGACACAATCCGCACGTCGTGTTGCGGATAAGGAATGGTGATGCCGGCTGTTTTGAAGCGATCCCAAATGGCGAGCAGGACCTCGCTTTTGACATTGGCGGTGCCCTGGCGCGGGTCGTCGATCCAGAAATAAATCTTGAGATTGACTGAACTGTCGCCGAATTCCTTGACCACCGCCATCGGCGCCGGATTTGCCAGCACACGTTTGACCGAACCCGCCGCCTCTTGGCACAAGCCGATCGCCTGATGCGGATCGGCGTCGTAGGAAATTCCCACCGACAACTCCAATGCGATCACCGCATCGGTATAGCTCCAGTTCTCGACCCCGTTCTCGATAAAATAATCATTGGGGATGAGGTGTTCGATGCCGCCGAGCGTGCGCAAGGTCACATAACGCGCGCTCATGTTGGTGACCCAGCCGTAGGTGTCCTTGTACTTCAGGATATCGCCCGGCTTGATCGTCTTGCCGATGATCAGCGATAGGCCCGACACCAGATTGGAGACCACCTTCTGCAGGCCGAGCCCGACCCCGAGACCGACGGCACCGAATGCCACCGTCAAGGTCGTGAGGTCCAAACCAACAGTCTGTAACGCGATGATGATCGCCAGCGCCGGCAGGAAAATCTTGAGCAACTGACTGAGCAGCACTTGTAGCGAGGGTGTCAGCGCCGACGCCATCTCGATCCGCCGTTGCAGGAAGCGGTACAAAAGCTGCGTCAGCCACAACAGCACGACGAGGATGATCAGCGCATTGATGCCACCGAGGAGCGAGATGTGGGTCGTCTTGGCGTCGTAGACATGGACGCGCGCCAGCCATGTCACCAGCGGGTGGTAGAGATCGAGAATGCTGAGCGCCGCGACGGTGAAACCGATGATGAAGATCACCACCGAAACCACGTGGCTCTTCACCGTGAACGACAACAGCCGGATGCAAATCCAGGCGAACACCAGATCGATCGCGGCATCAAGCAGCGGCAGTTTCAGCTCGAGCACCAGCCCCGTCAGCGCGCCGAACCACAAGAGGGCGAGCCAAAGCAATGGGAACGAGACGAATTCGGTGGTGCGGATGAAACCAGATCGCCACGCCGTGGGCAGCCGCGCGGCACACCGGGTCAGCGGCCCGCGCGCCAGCCAGGCCAGCCACCACGCCAGCGCGCCCCCCACAACGATGAGTCCCGCCTGGGCGAGAAACTCCGGCGTCTGAATCTGGGCCAGAATCTTATGCGGCGTCTCCGACAGGAAACGCGCGACGTCAAAGGCTTGGAATGTGTTGTTCATGCGCATGGGCGATTCGTCCAGATGCCCATCATCCACGCCGCCGCGACCGCCATCAAGCCGACCCCAGACGCAACACCGCCGCGACCATCGCCTCGACATCGCGGATTTGGATGCGGTGATTGACGAAGGCGCAGCGGATGGCGAGCTTGCCGTTCACCGTGGTGGTGGACGGCGCCGCAATGCCGGATTCGTGCAGGTCCACGACGATTTTGGCATTGACCGCGTCGCTGCTGCCATAGCGGAAGCACACGATGTTGAGCCGCGCCGGGGCCAGGAGTTCCAGCTTCGGCTCAGCGCGCACCCGGGCTTCCAGATACTGCGCCAGTTCGCAACTGTGCTCGATGGACTGCCCGATGCGTCTGAGACCGTAAGTCTTCAGCGTGAACCAGGTTTTCAGCGCCCGGAAACCGCGCGACAGATCGGGACCGTAATCGGAGAACCACGGCGCCCCCGCGGCTAGACCCTTGGCTTGCGGCCGCAAATAGGCGGCGGGGCTGGCAAAGGTATCGCGATGCAATTTCCCGTCGCGCACCAGCACAAAACCGGCGTCGTAAGGTACCTGCCCCCATTTGTGGAAATCAAAGGCAATGGAATCGGCGCGTTCGATGCCCTTCACTAACGGCTTCAGCTTCGGCGACAGCACTGCCAAAGCGCCGAAGGCACCATCGACATGGAAGCGCAAATTTTCCGCCGCGCAGAAATCGGCGATGGCGGAGAGATCATCGATGGCGCCCGTATCAACGGTTCCGGCGGTGCCGACCACCAGGAACGGCGTCAGCCCAGCGGCCCGGTCGCACGCCACGGCGTCGGCGAGTTTTGCCAGATCCATGCGGCCGTCGGTATCGGTCGCGATCGGGCGCACCGCGGCGGAACCAAGCCCGGACAAATCCAGCGCCAGCGGAATACAGCGATGCGCTGCCGCGCTGGCATAAGCACGCAGCTTGCCGCCCGCCGCGCCAAGACCGGATTTGCGCACATCGGTGCCGAGCGCGGCCGTTCGCGCCACCAGCACGCCGATGAAATTGGCCAGCGACGAGCCGGTCACGAACAGCCCGGTGGCGCCTTCGGGAAACTCGAAAATCTGCCGCACCCAATCGACGATCTGGCGCTCGACTTCCACTGGGGCATGATCGCGGCCGCCAAGGTTGGCGTTCAGCCCGCCCGCCAGCATCTCCGCCAACATGCCGACCGCAGTGCCGCCGCCCTGCACCCATCCCATGAAACCGGGATGGACATTCCCCGCCGCATACGGAACCACGTTACGGGCAAATTCGTTATAGACCGCGCCGAGTTCGCCCGGCTCCTGGGGCAGACCAGCCCGAAACTGCGCCCGCACCGCCTCCGGAATTGGCTGCCACACCGGGCGCTCGCGGATGTCTTTGATGTAATCCAGCGTGTCGTCGAGCATGCGATGGCCTTGCGCGCGCAATTCCTCCCAGTTCTCAGGATCAAGGGTCGGCTTATCGGAAGACGGCGTCACATCGCTCATGCGCGTCTTATATAGCATCAGGTCACGCCGTCGAGCAGGAGGCCGTCATTTTGCTTCTCACGCGGCGCCAAATTGCGTAAGAGGTCCGCGCGCAGAAACAAACTGGCCGCCCGATGTCCGATAACAGCAATCCCAACAGCTACGTCTTAACCGTGTCCTGCCCGGACCGCCGCGGCATCGTTTCCACGGTGACCAAGTATCTGTTCGACAGCGGCTGCAACATCATCGACAGCGCCCAATACGGCGACCGCGACAACGGCCGCTTCTTCCTGCGCATCTCCTTCGCCTCCGAGACCGGCACCAGCGGCGATGCCATCCGCGACGGCTTTGCCCCCATCGCGCGCCAATTCGACATGACGGCAGCGATCCACGACAGCGCGGTCAAGACCCGAACGCTGATCCTGGTGTCGAAGCTCGGGCACTGCCTGGTGGACCTGCTCTATCGCCATCGCATCGGCGCGTTGCCGATCGAGATTCCGGTGATCGTCTCCAACCATCGCGATTTTGCCGACGTCGCCGCCGCGCACGGCATTCCGTTCCGCTTTCTTCCGGTCACTAACGACAACCGCAAGGCGCAGGAAAACACCCTGGCGGAAATTATCGCCGAGGAGCGCATCGATCTGGTGGTGCTGGCGCGCTACATGCAGATCCTGTCGCCGGCGATTGCCGACGCCATGCCGGGGAAAATCATCAACATCCACCACTCGTTCCTGCCAAGCTTCAAGGGCGCCCGCCCCTATCATCAGGCGCACGACCGCGGCGTCAAGCTGATTGGTGCCACCGCGCATTATGTGACGAGCGCGCTCGATGAAGGCCCGATCATCGAACAAGCGGTCGAACGCGCCACCCACGCCATGTCGGGCGACGACATGGCTGCGCTGGGTCGCGATATCGAAAACAAGGTCCTCTCCCGCGCCGTGCAATGGCACGCCGAGCACCGCATTCTGGTCAACGGCAAGCGGACGGTGGTGTTTTTCTAGAGCAACAAATGGGATCGCGGAATTCTCTTTCCTCCCCCGCGGATACATTCCTTCGCGCCGTCTGATGTTCGAATAGCGGGGGGAGGAAAGATCAATCTCGTCCGAGCGCCCACCGCACTACCCCATATACCAAAGGCGGAATCAACCGATCCCGCCTTCAGCCTCGAACCCGCCACCGCCTCCGGAGGCCGCGGTCAAGCGGCGATCGACAGGCGCATTGGTCTCATTCTACGGAGTGCTTTGGCAAACCAGCCGCCTTGCGACGCGGCCGATGCCGCCATAGCGGGCTTACTCGGGCTTACGCATCCTCGCGGGGTGTTGTTTTTGCAGCGCGTGCGGGCGCGATACTCCTGTATTTGCGCAGAATTTTTAGGCCGAAGCCGAAGACGTCTCTCCATTGTCAAACACGGCAAGAGACGTGGGTACGCGATACTAACAATTCAAGTGGGTGCGACAATCGCTACGTTGTTAAGGGCGCGATGCAAATGCATCCGTTCATGTAGATGAACAAAATTGGTGAACGCAGGCGCTCCGCGAACGGCGCCCCATTGCCGACACTCCCGCGAGTTCGGCTAGAGCCGAGATGCGCCACTTTCATCCGTTCAGCGCGGCTAACATGCGGGCTAACTTGCGTTACGCGTGCACGGGGGCGGGGCTGGAATACGAGGGCACGAGCACAATATCCCAAATCCCAAAATATTCGAGCGAGGTGAATAGCATTCTGTCACCCTATTCGCGCATACCATGACCGGCGACGACCTCGCCGCGCTCGGCCGCGACATCGAAAACAAGGTGCTGCCCCGCGCCGCGCAGTGGCACTGCCAAACACCGCATTTTGGTGAACGGCAAGCGGACAGTGGTGTTTTACTAAGGCTGCAGATGCAACTTTGCTTGAGGCATTAATCACCCACTATGCGACCAAAGTTGCACGAGCATTCTTTATCCGGCGCAGTTCTTTTTCGATACGGCGACTTTCACCGTCCGACATCCTGTGATCAATCTGAGCCTGAGCACAATAATCACCGGCCTTCGGCGACGACAGCACCTTCTTATGGGTGGCGTTGTTGAGATGCTCAATCAGTTCCCGATTAGCGGACATGGTTGACCTCTCCGTTTAGCTCTCGTGCATAATAGTGCTTTCGAGATATCCACTTAAACCCTTCATATTTGGTTATCGCGGCAATCTCAATCGGCCCGCCGATCGTCTCTGCTCGTATACCAAACTTGGCGTACCCGCACGCTGTTTCCACCAAAAACTTTGCTACATCAATGGCATCCTGAATCGGCATCGCGGGTAGTGTAGGGCTCCACCCGCTACGACGGATCACTTCAAGGAATATTTTCCTTGCTTCGTCAGCGGGCACTCCTCGCTCTGCCAGTACTTCATCTAGCGCACCCGGCACACCTAAAACCAGTCGATCCAACGGCTCGTTTTCACCGGCCCAGCGCACCCCAAAAGACTCGGTTCCCTGTATTTGATACGGCGGCAAACAATCGGCACCGACAATCGAAAACTCCCAAACCTCTGCCAACGATTGGCTCGCAGAATAACCGCATACGCGGTACCCCATCAGATACTTGGGATCCGGGTCTGGATAAGCTGCCTTATAACACTCTTCGTATAGAAACCGCCGGGCCTTTTCCGCGACTTCCTTGATTGTATAGGCGGCCAGATCGATTCCGTACTGGTCATTCTTGGAATCTGATAGTCGCGTTCGCAAATCTTTTGTGAGGGTTTCTACCGACGACGCACCAATGCTGCCGCAACCATAGACCATCGCGGCTATTGGTTGGGTCTTCACTAAGTTAAACACCTTGTTGGCGTTATTGTATATTTTGATGCGCGCCCCCGTTTCATCGAAGAATGAACTCGCGCTATCGGCGGCAAGGACAATACCATCCGTTACCTTGGCAGTCACAACTATGGTCAATATGCCCCCCCCAGGACGAGAGATTCAACTTTCTATCGAATCCCGTCTGAACGCAAGTCGTCAAGCTACTAGATCCCCTCCTTAATCCACACTTGGCTCAGAACCGGGCCATGGTTGTGTTCCACCGGGTGTTCTCCGGGAGGGCCGGCGCGGTTCATGCGGGCATAGTTCGGGATCGCCAGCAGCGGCGTGCCGTCTTGCCATTGGCCATTGATCGCCATGACGCCGCCAAGAAGATCGGGGCGCCACGCCGCCGTCAGAGGTGCCGATGACAAGACGCCGTCGATGCGCTTTTGGTCGGCGGTTTCGACGTTGTAGAGCAGCGGGCCATAGCGCAGGGCGGTCTTGCCGCGGGTGGCTTCGATGCGCTCGTCCGCCTTCACCGTCTGCACGCCGAGCGGCAGCTCGAATACGATCTTGTCGCCCTTCTGCCAACGCCGCGTGATGACGGCGTAACCGTTTTCGAGTTTGGCTTCCGAGGGCACACCATTGACGGCGAATTTCAGCAAGCCGCCGACGGACGGCGTGGCTTGATAAAGCGCGCTCGTGACACGGCTGGGCACCCGGATGCGGACGGCGAATTCCTTCGGCGCGGCGGGATTGACGGTGATCGCCACGGCGCCGTTCCAGGGATAATTGGTCTCCTGCACCATCTGCACTTTGGTGCCGGCAACCTCACCGACATCGATCTTCGAGCCGACGAACAGGTTCACATAGATGCCGGTCTTGTCCTTCACATAAGACCAGGTCGGGACCATCAAGAGCGTGCGCGGAATATTGCCGACGCAGCAGGGACAGGTGTGCCACTTGTAGCGCGGCGCGGTGTCTTCCAGCGGATTGGTGTACGTGAAGTTCTTGCCTTCCAAATCCACGGCGCCGAGCAGCGCATTATACATCGTCTCTTCATAGAGATCGGCGTAACGCGCGTCGTTATAGGAAAGGTTCAGCTTGTACTGGAAGAAGATCAGGCCGCAGCTCGAACAGCTTTCGCAATAAGCGTCGTTCTTGAGTGCATAATTTTCGCCAAAGCCTTCCGAGGTATCACCGCTGCCGACGCCTCCGGTGACGTAATATTTGCGGTCGACGAGATTGTCGCGGAGCGACGCCACGGCGCTCTGATAGCCGCGATCACCGGTCTCGGCGGCGATGTCGGCCATGCCAGAATAGAAATAAACCGCCCGCACGGCGTGACCGACCGCTTCGTATTGCTGTTGCGGCGGCAGATGACTCTGGTCGTATTCGTTGCCGCCCTGACGCGACTCCAGCAGGAACTGCGCCAACTTGATATATGGATCGCCCTTGCCGTGACCTTCCATGTCATTGACGAAACGGCCGAAGCGCACCAGCGCCTGTTCCATTTCCTGATGGCCGTCGAACCACGGCTTTTTGCCCGGCCCGATATTGGCAACCCAACAATCGGCGAGTTTCTTGGCGGCGTTGTAGAGCCGCAAATCCTTGCCGCCGGTCAGCGTGTAGTGGTTGATCGCGCTTTCGATGAAATAGCCCGAAACATAGCCTTCGTGATTGTCGCGATGCTCCGGCGACCAGCGTTCCGGCCACTGCTTGCGGTCGGCCAGCGTGTAGGCGGTTTGTAGGTAACCATCGGGATGCTGCGCTGCCAGGATGATCGGAATCCATTTTTCCAATGTGGCGCGCATAGCCGCTTGGGCGGCGAGAATTTCGGGATCGCCTTGGGCGTCGACCATCAGCGCGATGCACATCGACTCCACCGTCTGATGCACCCAGGCGTTGGAAAACACAAAACCCTTATGCTTGCCGTGCGGCTCGCCACGCAAGGCCTTGGCCGCTTCGATGAAATTGTCGAGACCGCCCTCGCCGATCGTCAGATCGGTGCGTTCGCACTGGGCGATACAATGCGGAATCCAACCCACGATCAGCGCCTTCGAGCGCGCCTTCCAGAACGGGCTGGTGATCGTGTAGGGCGTTGTGTAGACGACATCGAGGCGGTCTTGCGGCGGCGGTGCTTCCACCTTCAAGTTCAACGAAGACGTTACCGGCCCGCGCGCCGCCAGTTGCAGCGTGTAATCGCCCAGCACCGTCGCCGTCGCGGTGGTCTGGACCGCATCGGCATCGGCGATGGCAACCTCGCCGGGCCCGCTGGTCTTGCGCCAGAGCAGCGCCGGCCGTTCTCCAAGCGCACGCACCTTACCGAGGAGATAGGTCTCACTGCCCGCGATCAGGGTGCGGTCGAGCCCCGCGTCCACCACCGGCGGCAAGCCGGACGCGACGCCGTTAGCCTTCCACTGCAGAAGGGCGAAATTCTTGTTGCCGTCCGGTTCGATTTCGAGGCGCAGGCGCGTCGTCTTCACCGGCTTGAAGGTTGTGGTGTTGAACTGATCTTTGGCGATGCCGAGGCCGTTTACATTTGCCACCGGCTCGAACGCTGTGCCGTTCCAAGCGAGCACGCGCCAACGCTTCGGGGCATAGAACCAGGTGCCGGCAATGTGCCAATAAACGTCGACGCTGCTGAGCGTGACCGGCTTGGCCCAAGCATATTCCACCCATTGCAGCCCCGCCGGCTCCCAGAAGCGCAAGGCGTCGTGGCTCGAATCCGTTGAATTGGCGGGCACAAAACCGCTGTTGAGGCTGTCGCGCTCGGCTTTGCTGGTTTGGCCGGAAATCGTGATGCTCGCCACCAGCGCCAGATTCAATGGTGGATGCGCGGCGTGCTGTTTCGTGCGGGCTTCGGCTGCAACGGCGAGCGGCGCCAGCGCCGCCCCGCTTAAGAACGTGCGCCGTCCGAAACCCTTCGTTGTGCTATCCACGACAGTTCTCCTAGGCATCGCCGGTCGCAGCCGGCCCATTTTGCCGGCAGCCTAACGTGCCGTCCCTAGCGCGGCAACCAAATGTCTGATTTATATCAGCGTCAGTACCGCACATTCCCGCCCCCCGGGCCGAGATTAGGATGCGGCCCAGGCGCAAAGCGTGAAAAAACCGTTACGTCTGCTTTTTGGAGTCTGCTCATGACCTTCAATTACTTCATGCCCACCAACATCTTCTTTGGATCGGGAGCCCTGGACGAGTTGGGACGCGTACCACTGCCCGGCAAGACGGCTCTGGTGGTCATTTCGGCGGGCACATCGATGCGCAAGCTCGGCTATCTGGCGCGCGTGGAGGCCCTTCTGCACCAGAATGGCGCTGAGACCGTCGTCTACGATAAGATCCAGCCCAATCCGACCAAATCGAGCATCATGGAAGCGGCAGCGATCGCCCAGGCGCAGCATTGCGACTTCGTCGTCGGCCTCGGCGGCGGCAGCAGCATCGACGCCGCCAAGGCGATTGCCGTGATGGCCAAGAATCCCGGCGATTATTGGGATTACGTTGCCGGCGGCAGTGGCCTCGGAAAGCCCGTCATGGAAGGCGCGCTGCCGATCATCGCCATTACGACCACCGCCGGCACCGGCACTGAAGCCGATCCGTGGACGGTGGTCACCAAGGAGCAAACCAACGAGAAGATCGGTTTCGGCAACAAGCATACATTTCCGTATCTCTCCATCGTCGATCCCGATCTGATGATGTCGGTCCCCCGGGCGTTGACCGCTTATCAGGGGTTCGATGCCTTTTTTCATGCTGCCGAAGGATACATTGCGACCTGCGCCAATCCCATGAGCGACCTGTTCGCGCTCAAGAGCATCGCAACACTGGCGCGCTGGCTGCCGGTGGCGGTCGCGGACGGTTCCAACAAGGACGCACGCGCACAGGTGGCGTTGGCGAACACTCTCTCCGGTCTGGTCGAAACCACCTCGTGCTGCACATCGGAGCATTCGCTCGAACACGCCATGAGCGCCGTGCACCCCAAGCTCGAACACGGCGCCGGACTGATCATGCTGTCGCGCGCCTATTTCGGCTTCTTCCTGGGCAAGATTCCTGGCGAGTTGTATGAGGCCATGGCCAAGGCGATGGGCGAGAACGTCGAGGCGCTGCCGAAGGACAAACGCGCCGCGGCTTTCCTGACCGCGCTCGAAAAGATGAGCAAGGCCTGCGGTGTCGATAGCCTCAAGATGTCGGATTACGGCATCACCAAAGCGGAGCTGCCGACGTTGGCCAAGAACGCCCACGAAACAATGGGCGGCCTGTTCGAATTCGACCGCTACAAGCTGTCGTTCGAGGAAACGGTGGAAATCTACGAAAAGGCCTTCGCGTAAGTCGCTTTTGGGGAGATCGCCGAGCGGTCTCCCCATACCTTTTCAGTACCGCGCATTCCCCGGCGTGCGCGGGAACGGGATGGCATCGCGCACATTGGAAAGGCCGGTCGCGTAGATCAGCGTGCGCTCGAAGCCGAGACCGAAACCAGCGTGCGGAACGGTGCCGTAACGGCGCAGATCGCGGTACCAATCGTAAGCTTCTTTGACAATCCCGGTCTCATCCATACGAGCATCAAGGATGTCGAGCCGCTCTTCGCGCTGGCTGCCGCCGATAATTTCGCCGATGCCGGGTGCCAGCACGTCCATCGCCGCAACGGTCTTGCCGTCGTCGTTGACGCGCATATAGAAGGCTTTGATCGCCTTCGGGTAGTTCATCAGGATCACCGGCTTGCCGACGTGTTTTTCGGTCAGATAGCGCTCGTGCTCACTTTGTAGATCAGTGCCCCAGCTCACCGGATATTCGAATTTGGCGCCCGACTTCTCGAGAATCGCCACCGCCTCGGTGTAGTCCATGTGGACAAATTCGGAAGCGACGATGGCTTCTAGCTTCTTTGTCAGTCCCTTTTCGACGCGCTCGTCGAAGAAGGCAATATCGTCAGCACGTTCGTCGAGCAGCGTCTTAAAGACATGCTTGAGCAGACCTTCGGCCAGCGCCGCATCGTCCTTCAGCGTCGCAAACGCGATTTCCGGCTCGACCATCCAGAACTCGGCAAGATGGCGCGAGGTGTTGGAATTCTCGGCCCGGAAGGTCGGCCCGAAGGTGTAGACCTTCGACAAGGCCATACAGTAGGTCTCGACATTGAGCTGGCCCGACACTGTCAGAAAGGCTTCCTTACCGAAGAAATCTTTCGAAAAATCGATCTTGCCGTCGCCGGTGCGCGGCAGGTTGGCCAAATCCAGCGTCGAAACGCGGAACATCTCACCGGCGCCCTCGGCGTCAGAAGCAGTGATGATCGGCGTGTTGACCCAGACGAACCCTTCCTTGTTGAAGTAGCCGTGGATCGCCTGCGCCAGAGTGTGACGGACGCGCGCCGTGGCGCCGATGATGTTGGTGCGGGGGCGCAAGTGGGCGACTTCGCGTAAGTATTCGACCGAATGCGCCTTGGGCTGAATCGGATAATGATCGGGGTCTTCGACCCAGCCGATCACCGTCACGCTTTCCGCCTGCATCTCGAACGGCTGGCCTTTGGCCGGCGACGGCACAATCTTGCCGCGCGCCTCCACGGCGCAACCGGCGGTGAGTTTCAACACTTCTTCGGCGTAGTTCGCCAAAGTGTTCGGCACCACCACCTGAACCGGATGAAAACATGAACCATCGGAAATCTGCAGGAAAGAAATGCCCGCCTTGGAATCGCGCCGCGTTCGCACCCACCCTTTAACGGTAACGGTTACATCTTGCGGAGCTTCGCCTTTGAGGATCGCGCGGCCGGAATAGGTGCTCATAATTTATCCAGTGAAATAATCATGCGGATTTACAGACGGTGGTGCGATTTTGTCCAGCGATTCCCGAGCAGAGCAGCCCAGCCGCAGGGGCAGCACAACCGGTACCACCAATGATACCGCATCGGGTCGCGGCTGCGATCCTGCTGCGGGCGCCGAGGCAAACCTCCTGCTCGCATGCTGGACAGCGCGAATCTCTTGGCCGCCAAAATGTGACAACCGAGTAAAATTCCGACGTACAAACCCGTGTCACCGTTTTGTTCAGGCACGACAGGAAGACGCACCATAGCAAAATGGAATAAACCCAATAGCCCGAGTCAAACACGTTCAATACGCCTTGCATAAGCCGCCTGCGTCATCGCCAAAGCCGCGACACAGCACGCCAAAACAGGTGCTGTGCGACGGTAAAAACAACGCCTCTGGATCACGTTTTCGAACCCTTTTCGCGACTGCAGACGAGGTGTTTTTATTAGGTATTATAAACACTTACGTCAAATCTCCGAGACAAGACGTTACCATGACCAAGTCGCAATTTCGCGATTACTGAACGCATCGGCAACACCTGTTCGCGCGGCGTCGAACGCTGCACCTCATTACCCGTAGTGGTATGCATTGCCGACAGTTACACGCGTTGCACGCACCGTTCGCATTCGAAACATTGGCGAAACTGTCGCGTTGAACCGCCGCGTTATGTCGCGTAGCAAACCAATCCTCGCAAGCGTGACGCTGTTGCCAGCTTTGATCGGCATCGGATACGTTTAGCGCAGCGATTAATACCGCAGCAGGAATTTTCCCAAATATGCCTATGGAACACACCTCGACCCGGCGCGAGCGCAAGTCTGCGCCGGCACAAGAATCCGAAAAAGCAGTCCTTCGTCACAACAAACTTGACGACAATATCGGATACCAAATCCGGGCAGCCTATGTCGCCGTCCGCCGGAACTTCGAAGCCGCCATGAAAAAGCTGGATCTCACGCAAAAGCAGACCAGCGTGCTTTGGCTGATCGAAGCCAATGCTGGCGTTTCGCAGATCGCGCTCGCCAACGATCTCGGCATGGACCGCGCCTCGATGATGGCGATCGTCGACCGCCTCGAAGAGCGCGGCCTGATCGTGCGCAAGCGCTCCGCCGAAGACGGCCGCCGTCAGGAACTGAATGCCACCGCCAAAGGCAAGAAGGTCCTCGCCCAGGCCAAGACAGCGATCCACGACCATGAAAAGTGGATCAGCCAGAAGTTCACCAGGGCGGAAGTTGCCGCCTTTGTGGAAGGCCTCAAGCGCTTCGCGCGCTGATCGCCAATTACCTACAGCCTGCCGGGACGGAGGCGACAGCCTCGTTCCGGCAGTTTGATGTGCCTGCCTCGTTGCTCGCGGCGGAACGCTAGCGGCATGTGCCGTTGGGCAGCCTCCGATGTTTTGACGGGGTGTAGCGCTCCTTTCGCCGGCTTCCGCGATCCCGTGCAAAGTGACTTTGGCACCCTTTGGGCGCCACTCAGAAGCGCGCACAATCTCCAGTGGTAAATTTATTGCGACTCGGCCTATTTTTCCCTCGCGTAGGTCGTCTGGGGGAATAAATGGCCGTCTACGATGACGTGATCTTTCAAGTAGTCAAAGAATCTGGCGACGTGCTGGAAGCGCGGCTCGACGCAGACATTCTCTACTTCAATGGCGAAATCCGCATGAACCTCTTCAACTGGTTTCGCGAGATCGTCGAGAAGTTAGCGATCCGTCCGGAGAAGAAGGACGCAATAGCCATTCTCCTGACCACTCCCGGCGGGCAAGCGGAGGTCGTAGAAAAATTTGTCGAGGTTGTACGCCACCACTACAATTTGGTTCACTTTATAGTGCCAGTGGCTGCAATGTCGGCCGGTACAATATTCTGTATGTCCGGCGATACAATTTACATGGACTACTCGTCATCTTTGGGACCGATCGACCCTCAGGTTTTGGACCGCGAGGGAAAGTACTTGGTCCCCGCCCTTGGACACCTTGATAAAGTCAACCAACTCATTGAAAAATCGCAAAAAAACACGATTACACCAGTTGAGTTTCAGTGGCTTCTCTCGCAAGATATGGCCATGCTGCGCTTCTACGAACAGGCGCGAGAGCTATCCATGGCGCTATTGGAAAAATGGCTTGTGCAGTACAAATTTAAGGATTGGAAAACTCATCGCACGCACAATGTCGGGCAAGATGTCAGTGACGACGAGAAGCATGAGCGGGCTGCCGAAATTGCACGGTTGCTTTCTGACAATGACTACTGGCATTCACACGGTAGAATGATTGGAATGTCTACACTAAAGGAAGCCCGGCTCGACATCGACGACTTTGGCGAAGACAAGGAACTGCAAACAGCCGTTCGTCGTTATAGCGACACCTTGTCCGAGTACCTGGCACGATCTCGGATTGATAGGTTTCTTTTTAGCTGCCGCGTAAGCCAGGGGGTATGAGATGCCAATTGAAAGTGAATTCGAACGCTTAGCTGAGTTTGAGCGTCGGGCGCCCCAAGCATTTCGTGATCAGCTTCAAATGGCCCGTAGCGCGGGTGAGAGATTCCTCGGTAACGGTACCGGTCGGATGCCGCAGACTGGCATTGATCGCTCTCGCGAACTTCAACCTGTAGAACGTCCTGTGATTGTTCGTTGCCTGTCGGACTAAGTTCGACGGAACACGGTGACAGGCGCTCCAGCCGCATAGCTATTTTTTCGCCTTGGCCAAGCCGTAGAAGGCGGCCAGCACATACGCGCCGCCGAAGAAGAACATCGCGGCATCGACCAAGCCGAGGATGGTGCGCAAGCTGCCCGGCGTCGAAGCGAGCAGCCAGATGTCGGCAATCAATAGCACCACGGCTCCGGCAACCAGCGCCACGCCGAACGCCAGCGTGTTGCGATAGACCCTCCGGCTGTAGACCCGCATCGAACGCATTTTTTCCCTCACTCAGATGGGCGATGACGACCCACTCGCGCAACCTGCTCCGTACGGATATGGTCCGGCCCCGTCGCCCACTACGGATTAGCACATGTCCCGCCTGACGCGTATCGCCGCTTTCGCTGCGGCCAGCCTTGCTGCAACCTGCCTCACTCCCGCCTCCGCCGCCCCGTTTACCGCCAAGCTGATGGTCACCCTCGATCGCGTCGACGATCCGCGGGTTTCGCCCGATGGGCACTACGCCCTCTACGACCTGCGCACGGTCGATTACGACGCCAACAAATCGGCGCATGCGCTGTGGCTAGTGGACCTCAAGACCCACGCCACGCGGCGGCTGAAGATCTCCGAAGGCGGTACCGCCAGCGGGCGCTGGGCACCGGACGGCAGCATCTATTTCATCTCAGGCCGCAACGGCGGCATCGATCAAGTCTTCCGCACCGACGTGACGGGCGAGACCGCGGTGCAGGTCACGCATGCCGAGCTAGACGTCGGCGCCTTCCGGCTCTCGGCCGACGGCAAGGTTCTGGTGATCGCCCAAGCCGTGTTCCCCGATTGCCCCGACATCGCCTGCACCGTGGCGCGCAAGAAGGCAACGAGCGAGGCCAAGGCCACTGGCGTGGTCTACGACAAACTGTTCATCCGCCATTGGGATGCGTGGGCCGACGGCACCCGCAACCACCTCTACGCAGTGAAACTGAACGCGGCGGGCGTGGCCGACGGCGCGCCGGTGGCCCTGATGAACGGCTTCGACGGCGACAGCCCGACCAAGCCCTTTGGCGGCGACGGCGACTTCGCAATTTCGCCCGACGGAACCACGGTCGTCTTCTCGGCACGTGTGGCAGGTACGACCGAGCCCTGGAGCACCAATTTCGACCTTTTCGCCGTGCCAGTGGACGGCGCCAAGGCGCCCGCCAACCTCACCGAGGCCAACAAGGCCTGGGACGCCGCGCCTGCGTTTTCGCCAGACGGCAAATGGCTGGCCTATTCCGCCATGACCCGCCCCGGCTTCGAGGCCGACCGCTACCGCCTGATGCTGAGGAATGTCGCCACCGGCGAGACCCGCGAAATCGCGGCCGATTGGGACCGCTCGGCGGAAGCGCCGGTATGGTCGCGCGACGGCAAGCGCCTGCTTGTTGCCACTGATGACATCGGCCAGCACCGGGTGTTCTCGATCGATCCGGTAACCGGCAAAGTCACGGCCCTCACCGGCCGCGGCCATGTCGGCGCTTTCGATGTGAGCCCGAACGGGATCGTGTTCACCGAGGATAACCTTCTCGCACCGGCCCAGCTCTATGCGGCGCCCTATGGCAGCAAAGAGGTCAAGCTCACCAATCTCAACGCCGCCGCGCTGAAGGGCGTGGCGATGGGCAAGGCCGAGCAGTTCTCGTTCCAAGGCTGGAACGGCGAAACCGTCTACGGCACCATCGTCAAGCCGATGAATTTCGATCCCAGCAAGAAGTATCCGGTGGCATTCCTGATCCATGGCGGGCCGCAGGGCTCGATGGCGAACGACTTCCATTATCGCTGGAACCCGCAGGTCTATGCCGGTGCCGGTTATGCCGCGATCATGATCGACTTCCACGGATCAACGGGTTACGGGCAAAAGTTCACAGACAGCATCAGCCGTCATTGGGGCGATCGCCCACTTGAGGATTTGCAGAAAGGCTGGGCTTACGCGCTCGGCAAATACAAATTCCTCGACGGCGATAAGGCGTGCGCGCTGGGGGCGTCGTATGGCGGCTTCATGGTCAACTGGATCGCCGGAACCTGGAATACACCGTTCAAGTGTTTTGTCAGCCACGACGGCGAAGTCGATACGCGGTCGATGGGATTTACGACTGAAGAACTCTGGTTCGACGAATGGGAACGCGGCGGCACGGTTTACGACGTGCCGGAGAATTACGAAGCGTTCAATCCGTTCACGCACGTCAAGGATTGGTCGAAGCCGATGCTGATCGTCCATAGCGGACGCGACTATCGCATCAGCATTGACCAGGGCATCGGTGCCTTCACCCTGCTCCAGCGCCGCGGCATTCCGTCGAAGTTCCTCACCTTCCCGGACGAGAACCACTGGGTGCTGAAACCGCAAAACTCGGTCCAATGGCACGACGAAGTGTTGGGCTGGCTGGCGAAGTGGACGAAGTAGTAACGAGCGCTACTTGCCCTCGATCTCTTCCTTGAGCGCTTCCAGTTCCAGCCAGCGGTCCTCGGCGGCGGAGCGTTCGGATTCGGCGGCGGTGAGACGGTCGGAGAGCTTGGTGATCCGCGCCGGGTCCTTGGTGTAAAGGGCGGGATCAGCGAGGTCGTGGTGCAGGCGCGCGATTTCGGCGGTCAGCTTCTCGATTTGGCCGGGGAGCTTTTCCAACGCGTGCTTGTCGTTGAACGATAACTTGCGGCGCGACGTATCGGACCGCACGCGTTCCTTCGGCGCGGCCTTCTTAGCGGTATCACTCTTGTTACCGGCCTCCACGCCGCCACCGCGCTGGGCCACCATGTCGGCGTAACCGCCGGCGTATTCGGTGAAACGGCCGTCGCCTTCGGCGTAGAGCAGCGCCGTCACGGTGCGGTCGAGGAAATCGCGGTCATGGCTGACCAGAAGTACGGTGCCGGGATATTCGTCGATCAATTCTTCCAGGAGATCGAGAGTCTCCAGATCAAGGTCGTTGGTCGGCTCGTCCAGCACCAGCAAATTGCCCGGCTTAGCCAGCGCCTTGGCGAGGAGCAGCCGCGCCCGCTCGCCACCGGAGAGAACTTCCACCGGGGTGCCGGCCTGTTCGGGCAGGAATAGAAAGTCCTGCATGTAGCTCATGACGTGGCGCCGCTGGCCGCCGACCTCGACATAATCGCCGCGCCCGCCGGTGAGCACGTCACGCAGCGTCACTTGCCCGTCGAGCAGCGCACGGTTCTGGTCGAGCGTGACGAGCGCCAGATTGGTGCCGTGGATCACCGTGCCGGCGTCAGGCTCCAGCCGCTTGGTCAGAAGATTGAGCAGCGTCGTCTTGCCGGCACCATTGGAGCCCACCAGGCCGATGCGGTCACCTCTTAAGATGCGGGTCGAGAAATCCGTCACAACCGTTTTGTCGCCGTAGCTTTTTGAGATGTTCCGCGTTTCGATCACTCGGGTGCCGGCATTGCCTTGCTCGGTGATGGAAAAACTCACCTGCCCCAACTGGCGGCGGGCTTCGCGGTGCTCGCGGCGAAGCTCGCCCAACTGCGCCATGCGGCGGACATTGCGCTTGCGGCGCGCCGTGACGCCATAGCGGACCCAATGCTCTTCGGCGGCGATCTTGCGGTTCAGCTTCTGGCGGTCGCGCTCCTCCTCGTCGAGGAGCTGATCGCGCCACGCTTCAAAACCTGAAAAACCGCGATCGAGACGCATGGTCTTGCCGCGGTCGAGCCACACCGTAGCGCGCGACAGCCGCTCCAGGAACCGGCGGTCATGGCTGATGAGGACAAGCGCGCCACTCATCGCCGACAGCTCGCTCTCCAGCCATTCGATGGCGGGCAAATCGAGATGATTGGTCGGCTCGTCGAGCAGCAGAATGTCGGGCTTGGGCGCCAGCACCCGCGCCAGCGCCGCACGCCTCGCCTGCCCGCCGGACAACGCCGTAATCGGCTCGCTGCCGGAAAGACCGAGTCTGCCGAGCAAATAGTGGGCACGAGAAACATCGTCGCCAGGCGCCAAACCGGCCGCAACATACGAAAATGTATCAGCATGCCCGGACAGATCGGGCTCTTGCGGCAGATAACGGATGGTGGCGTCCGGCTGGGCGAAACGACGACCGCCGTCCGGCTCCAGCATTCCGGCGGCGATTTTCAGCAAGGTCGATTTGCCCGAGCCGTTGCGGCCGACGACGCACAGCCGCTCGCCAGGCTCGACGAACAATTCGGCGCCGTCGAGCAGCGGCGTGGTGCCGATCGTCAATTGGACGTCTTGAAGGGTGAGAAGCGGTGCGGGCATGCGGGTCGTTTAAGGCCCTGCCGCAAGCCTGGGAAGGACTTTGGCTCCGCTATCTCGGTGTGCGGCGCCGCAGTTCATGTTCCTGGTGCCTACGGAGTGACCAATCTTCGATCGCTGCAGTGCGTTGCTCCGCTGGTTTTGGAAACGTTATTCCGCGCCGGATGCCATCGGCTTTGGGAATCGTTCAACCCCGCCTAACCCCAGGCACCATCGGCGTGATCGCCAAAACGACATGACTTCAACAAGCGCCGCTGAGTCCCCAAAGTCGCAACGCAAATCGATATCACTTTCCAAAAAAGCGAGACGTTTTTGCAACGCATAAGATTTGTGCAGGAAGCGGCGTCAACATGCTGATTTTCGAGCAATACATACCCTCTGGGCGAACCGAAATTACCGTGAGGGAGGTTTTTTCCACCGCGCGTGTCACATCGGCGTAAATCAAATAGGATATGAAATATCAGCAACCTAGCGACAGATTCTCATATCGCCCTGAGGGCAAGGGTGCGCCTGATCCTGTTGAATTAACTAGAATGTTGGCGCGCGTAGTTCCTATGCACATAGCTTTCTATTTATAATGACACTGTTCTGTAATAGCAATTTCATTGCTTTTACGCAAACGACTTTAGCCCGGTCAGTCACCCCTTCGGGCAGTCTTGCTCAACATCCGTCCTTGCCTGCGCTGACGGCACTTTGCGGTGTAC
>WSSedL1CaDRAFT_10000132_pt1 | contig 48813 bp, 43 predicted proteins | sample WetSurSL1Cattail_FD_9464 | JGI IMG/M metagenome (IMG submission 9464)
CGGGCGCTGGCCCAACGGCTGCAAGAGACTCCGCCGGACCGGCCGATTGTCGCCGCCGGTTCGACCGGCTCGATGCCCGCCACAGCGGAACTGCTCAGCGTGATCGCGCGGCTGCCCAATGGACTGGTGGTACTGCCGGGCCTCGACCAAGATCTCGATGCTGACAGTTGGGAGCGCATCGAGCCGAACCATCCGCAATTCTCGCTGAAACAATTGCTGGAGCGGATGGAAGTCCGGCGCGACCAAGTCGAGGCTTGGACGGATGCGCCCGCGTCACCCGCGCGCGAGCGATTGCTGCGCGAAGTACTGCGTCCGGCGCCAACCACCGACGCGTGGCGGGCCTTGGCCGAGAGTCTCGATCCGCCCGAGGTGACGGGTCTGTCGCTGTATGAGGCGGCCGATCCGGCCGACGAAGCGGCGGTCATTGCATTGCTGCTGCGCGAGGCGTTGGAAACGCCGGAGCAGCGGGCGGCGCTGGTCACTCGCGACCGTGGGCTGGCGCGCCGCGTGACGGCCGAGATGTCGCGCTGGTCCGTCGCCATCGACGATTCCGCCGGACGTCCTTTGCCGCGCACACCAGCCGGATCGTTCCTCTGTTTGCTCGCCGAAGCCGCCGACGAAGCGTTCGCACCGATCCAACTGTTGGCGGTGCTGAAGCATCCGCTGGCGAGCCTGGGCGACGAGGCGGCCGCATTCCGCAGCATGGCGCGTGGGCTTGACAAAGCGTTGCGCGGGCCGCGGCCGGATCGCGGATTGGCGGGCATCGCCAAAGCGCTGAGCGAAGCACCGGCGGCGTTGCAGCAATGGTTTGCGCGCGTACGTGAAATGCTGGAGCCGCTCGAAACGGCGCTGGCAAACGCCGAAGTGTCACTCAACACGATTGTACAAGCGCATGTGGCGGCGGCCGACACCTTGGCACCAACATTGTGGAATGGGCCCGATGGCGCGGCGGCCAATGATTTCATCCGCGGCCTGGCCGAGGCGGCGGACGATCTGCCCGACATCGAGCCGGGGTCTTATGCACCGTTGCTGCACGAGATGATGGCCGAAGTGCCGGTGCGCCCGGCGTATGGACGGCATCCGCGGCTGGCCATTCTGGGACCGCTGGAAGCGCGGTTGCAAAGCTTCGACCTCATCGTTCTGGGTGGATTGAACGAAGGCTCATGGCCGGCGGCAGCGAGCAATGATCCGTGGTTCTCGCGGCCGATGCGGGCGACACTCGGACTCGATCAGCTGGAGCGGGCCATCGGGCTGTCGGCACATGACTTCGCCTCGCTGGCGGCGGCCCCGAAGGTGGTGCTGACGCGAGCAATGAAGTCCGAAGGCACGCCGATGGTCGCTTCGCGCTGGATTCAGCGCCTGCAACAACTGACGCGCGGCCTCGGCATCGACGCCAAGCTGGCGCTCGATGTCCAATACCGCGACATCGCTGTGGCCCTGTCCGATCCCGGCGCGCCGACGCCGGAACCGCCGCCGTATCCCTGCCCGCCACTGGCGGTGCGGCCGCGCGAATTGTCGGTCACCGACATTGAGCGATGGGTGCGTGATCCCTACGCGATCTACGCCAAGAAGATTCTACGGCTGCGGCCGCTCGACCCGATCGACGCCGACATTGGTTATTTGGAACGCGGCTCGGCGTTTCATAGCGTACTCGAACGCTTCATCCGCCGCCACGCCGAGCTTCCCGCGGATGCCGTGGGCAAGATGGCCGAGATCGTTGATGAGGTGTTCGACGAGCTGAAGCTGCCGCGGGCCATTACGGCGCTGTGGCGGCCGCGGTTCCTTAACGCCGCGCAATGGTTTGTCGGCGTCGAAGCCGAACGGCGGGTGCTGATCGCCGAAAGCTTTCTCGAAGTGCGCGGCGAGATCACATTTTCCGTGGACGGAGGACCGTTCCGGCTTCATGGCATCGCCGACCGCATCGACCGGCTCAAATCTGGTGGCGCCGCGATCGTCGACTACAAGACCGGCACGCCGCCCAGCGGCAGCCAGGTGAAAGTGCTGCTCGCGCCGCAATTGCCGCTGGAGGGCGCGATCCTGCAACAAGGCGGCTTCGCGGGCGTGCCCGCGCTGGCGCCGGAAGAACTGTCGTATATCCAGATCAGCGGCACGGCCGAGCCCGGCAAGGTAAAAGAGATCGACGCCGATGCGGCCGTGCTCGCCACCGCAGCGCTGGAGCGATTGGTCGGGCGCGTCAAATTGTTCGACGATGTCACCACCGGCTACCGTTCGCGCGTGGCCCCGGTGCATGTCGATATGGTGGGCGATTTCGACCATCTGGCGCGGGTGCGCGAATGGTCGTCGAACGGATGGAGCGGCGAATGAACGCTTCCGATCCGCATCTCTCCGCTTGGGTCGCCGCCAATGCCGGTGCGGGCAAGACCCATACGCTCGCCAATCGCGTGACGCGGCTGTTGCTGGCGGGCGCGCGGCCGGAACGCATTTTGTGCCTGACCTACACCAAAGCGGCGGCGGCCGAGATGGCGGGGCGGCTGTTCGCGCAACTGGGCGAGTGGTCGATGCTGTCGGACAGCGCGCTGGCCGAAAAGATCGCGGCGGTCGGTGCCGATTCCGGCGGAAAAGAGAATTTGCGCGAAGCGCGGCGGCTGTTCGCCAAAGCGCTGGAGACGCCGGGCGGGCTGAAGATCCAGACCATTCATGCCTTCTGCCAATATGTGCTGACGCGCTTTCCGCTTGAAGCCGGGGTGCCCGCTGCGTTCAACGTGATCGACGACCGTTCGGCAGCCGATCTGATGGCGGCAGCGCGAGCGCGGGTGTTCGAACGCGCCGGAACCAGCGACATCCCGCTGCAAGCGGCGGTTGCGCATCTCGTCACCCATGTCAGCGATTTGAAGCTCGATCAGCTTCTGAGCTGCGCTTTGGGTGCGGATCGCGGCCGGCTCGATGCGTTTTTCACCACGGCAGGCGGGCCGGAGAACGATTGGTCGGCCATCTTGAAGCGGGCCCACGGTGCCAAGCCCGATGACAGCAGAGATAAGGTTGCGGCCGAGTTCGGCGCGGCGCTGCATGCGGAGAACGCGACGCTGACGGCGGCCATCGGCTGGCTGGCGACGGGCACCAAGACCGATCAAGAGCGCGGCGCGGCACTGGCGGCGGCGAAGGAATTGGCGGACGAACCGCAGTTCCAACGCCTTTGCGGCGTGCTGCTGACCGCCGACGGCGCCTTGCGCAAAGTGCTCGCCACCAAGAAGCTGCTTACCGCTCGGCCGGACCTCGGCGAATGGCTGGCGGTGCTGGGTGAGCGGGCGATAGCCGCCAAGGACCGGCTCAATGCCATTGATGCGGCGGCGCTGGCGGAAGCGGCGCTGACGGTGATCGCGGCGGTACGCGACGTTTACGCCGCCGAGAAGCGCGCCCGCAATATGCTTGACTATGACGATCTGATCGTCAGTGTGCATCGCTTGCTGCATGCGCATGGCGCCGCCTGGGTGCTGTACAAACTGGACGAAGGCATCGACCATGTTTTGATCGACGAGGCGCAAGACACCAGCGGCTTGCAATGGGACATTATCCAGAAGCTGACCGAAGAATTCTTTGCCGGCGAAGGCGCGGCGCGGGTGGAACGCACGCTGTTTGCGGTCGGTGACGAGAAGCAATCGATCTTCAGCTTCCAAGGTGCCGACCCCAAACAATTCGCCGTGCGGCGTGATTTTTTCGCCGAGCGCGCCAAACAGGGACAGCGCGAATTTCTGTACCAGCCGCTGCAGAATTCCTGGCGCTCGGCGCCGGAGGTGCTGGCGTTTGTCGATGCCACCTTTGCCGATGACGCGGCACGCGACGGATTGACCTCGTCGGGCGCGCCGGTATTGCACAACGCGCTCAAGAAGAACCTGAAAGGTTGCGTCGAGTTCTGGCCGCCACTGACGCCGGACGATGCCCCGGCGCAAGACCCGTGGGACCTGCGGCCGGTCGACATGGCGAAGGAGTCGAGCCCGGTGGTCCGGCTGGCCAGCCAGATTGCCGACCGCATCAAAGGCTGGTTGACGACGCACGCCGCCCTGCCCGGCCACGACAAGCCAATCCAGCCCGGCGATATCATGATCCTGCTGCCACGGCGGGAACCGTTCGGCAGCGAAATCATCCGTAGGCTGAAAGAACGCGGCGTACCGGTGGCCGGTGCCGACCGCATCGTTCTGACCGAACAAATCGCGGTGATGGATTTGATCGCGCTGGGCCGTTTTGCGTTGCTCCCGGAAGACGACCTCAACCTCGCCGCCTTGCTGCGCTCGCCGCTGATCGGCCTTTCCGAACAGCAATTGTACGATCTCGCCCAGCCACGCAGCGGATCGCTATGGGACGAATTGTCGGCGCGCCGGGAAGAATTCCCGCAAGCGTTTGCTCTACTGTCGGATGCGCGCCGCCGCGCCGATCTGGCGCCGCCGTTCGAATATTTTGCCCAAGCGTTGACGGCGGGGCGCAAGAAACTGCTGCAGCGGCTCGGCGCCGAAGCGGGCGATGCGATTGACGAATTCCTGGCGCTGGCGCTGCAATACGAGGCGGCCAACACGCCGTCTCTGGAAGGTTTTTTGGCCTGGGTGGCGCGCGGCGGCGCCGAGGTCAAACGCGACATGGAGCGCGGCCGTAACGAAGTGCGGGTGATGACGGTGCACGGCGCCAAGGGCCTGGAAGCCGACATCGTGATCCTGCCCGACACCACCCGCCTGCCCAACGACGCCACCGCCAACGGACAACTTCTGTACACGGACGAAGGCGTTCTGTTTCCGGTCGCCGACAAAATCGCGCCGGCGCCGGTGCGTACCGCCCGCGCCAATGCCAACGCGGCGGTGCTGCAGGAATACCGGCGGCTTTTGTATGTGGCACTGACAAGAGCCAAAGAACGCCTCGTCATCTGCGGCTTCGAAAACAGCCGCGGCACCCGGCCGGGCTCGTGGCACAGCCTGGCCGAACGCGCCGCCGAAGCACTGGGAAGCCCGCGCGAAGACGGCGCCCGCATTTTCGGCGACGCGGCCTTTGCCAAAAGCACAGCCGAGCCGGAAGCGGCGGCGGAACGCGTCATCCGTCCGGCCTGGGCGACGGCACCAGCACAACCGGAGCGCCCAGCCCCCTGGCTGATCCGACCTTCCGATGCGGCTGGCATGGACGAACCGGCCAAGCGCTCGCCGCTTGCCAGCGAAACCCCGAAACGGCGCGGGCTTCTGGTGCACGCCCTGCTGGCGCGCCTGCCCGACATCGCCGTCCGTGAACGGGAGCGGGTCGCGCTGCGCTTCCTCGCCGCCCGTCAGGTGGCGCCCGAAGAAGCCGAGCGGTTGACGTTGGAAACCTTGCGGGTGCTGGGCGATCCGGCCTTTGCCGCGGCGTTCGCATCCGGTAGCCGGGCGGAAGTTTCCCTTGTGGCAGATTTGCCCGAACTGGGCCTCGGTGCGCGGGTGCACGGCCGCGTCGACCGCCTTGCGGTGGGCGATGACCATGTTCTCATCGTGGATTTCAAGACCGGCAAGCCGGTTGCCCGGGAAACCGACGTGCCGCGTCTTTATGCAACCCAAATGGCGCTTTATCGCGCCGCGACGCAGCGGATTTTCCCGGGAAGGCGAATCGCTTGCGCCCTGGTCTGGACGGAAGGGCCCGTGCTACTGCCGCTCACCGATGAACTTCTTGAAGCCGAAACAAGGCGCATCCGTTCGCGCCTTGACCCCGAGGGGGGGCAAACCTAGATATAGCGGGTCGCCTTCGAGGGTTTGCGTATGTCTTCGCCGATTAAAGTCACTGACTCGTCTTTCCAGGCCGATGTGCTGGGCGCCAAGAAGCCGGTTCTGGTCGACTTCTGGGCCGAATGGTGCGGCCCTTGCCGCATGATCGCGCCAGCCCTTGATGAGCTGGCGGCGGAACTCGGCGACAAAGTCACCTTTGCCAAGATCAACATCGACGAAAACCCCACCACGCCGCAGAAATACGGCGTCCGCGGCATCCCGACCATGATGATCTTCGCGCAAGGACAGGTCGCCGCCACCAAAGTCGGCGCCCTGCCCAAGTCGAAGATCAAGGAGTGGATCGAAAGCTCGATCTGACTCCCTGATTTTTTGGTCGCGCGACTTATCGGAAAACCGCTTCACACTTTTCCGGTCGCGCTCGTGTTTTACCCTTACGGCTTCATCGGCTTCGGAACACAGCCTTTCACCGGCTTTTCCGGATCGCACCAGTTTGGCTCGAGCGGATCGGGACCGAAGCGGTTGGCGCCTTTGGAGCCCTTCAAGCAGTAGAGGTCGATGAAGACCCAAATGCTGATCGCGAGGCCGGCCCAATAGGCGATCTGGCCCGGCAAGGTCAGATTGTGCAGCACCGGATTCGGGCCCGAGTGGGCATAAGGACCGGTCAACGAATGACAGCTCACGCCCTGCAGCACGATCGGCAGCGCGACGTAGGCAAGTAGCCACCAAGCGCTCTTGCCGCGGTCGTGCAAGCGCTTCGCGTAGATCGCCAGCGCGGCCCAGATGTAAGCGAGAACGATCAGTCCAAGGGCACCGAACGCCGCCAGCGAGATCGTGCCCTTGCAGCCCGGCTTGACCACCTTGCTGTAGTCGATGACGTGCCCCGCCTGGGCGTGGAGCGACGTCAGCGTCGCCGTCCAGTCGAAGCCGAAGGCCGCGATCACCACCGCGACAATCGCCGTCGCGATGGCGATTAAAATAAACAACCAGATCTTCGCGCGATTGATCCGGCCCGAAAACCCGAACAGGTATAGTCGTGTACTCATGGTTACCCCCATTGCCCTTTTTGTGGGCAACAGCATCCTCCTCGTTTCGGGCGACGGGAACGTGACGGTGCGACACATCCGCCAACCCGGCCTGGGCGTAAGCGACCGCAAATTTCAACCGCAAAATCTGCGCCCGGCACGCGCGCCGCAGCGCCCGCATCGCGGCGGTGTGCGCACCGGCGATCGGGTCGGATGCGGGCATGTGTCTCCTTTTGGTACAGTCTTCCATGGAGACGTGGGTGCCGACGCGCACAACTAAAAGGTTAGTTTTCCCAATTTGTAGAACTTTTTCCTTTCTTGCTTCGAAGGAGCAACTGCAAGCGTAGCGGCGAGGACTGCCTTCGCCTCATGCCCTGCTTCCGAAATCACCATGGCCACAAACTAGTGCGGAGCGGCGCGGCAGGCCCCATATTCGAAGCAGGTTCCGGATTCTTTTAATATCGCGCTTTCGGACGGAAAACCGGACTCCACTTTTCCTGAAAGCGCTCCAGGAGACTGCCATGATCCGTCTCGTTACTGCTGCTGCCGCCGCCTTGATGCTCACCGGCTCTGCCTTCGCCGGAACCAATTTGAACTTCCCGGCCTTCACCGGCATCGCCGTGCATGGCGGCGCCCATGTGGCCCTGCGCCATGGCGCTGTGCAGCGCGTTACCGTCATCAAAGGCGATCTCAGCAAGGCCAACCTGCACATGAGCGGCAACACCCTCGACATTAGCCCGTGCAAGAACTGGTGCTGGAACGTGAAGGAATTCGAGGTCGAAATCGTGTCGCCCAAGATCGAAGCGATCGAGGCCCACGGCGGCGGCGCGGTGGACGCCACCGGCGATTTTCCCAAACAGTCCGCCCTCAGCATTCAGGCCCATGGCGGCGGCGCCATCGACACCCGTGCCATTCCGGCTGAGACCGTCAATGCCGAGGCCCATGGCGGCGGCGCGATCCGGGTGAAGGCGCTCGCGGCCATCACTGCTGAGGCGCACGGCGGCGGTAACATCACCTATGCCGGCAATCCGGCGCATGTTGCGGTTCAGACCCACGGCGGCGGCGCCATCAATAAGGAATAGAGCTGGTTAGAATCGTATTTATCCAATACAAATGCAGCTGTCATCCCCGGCCGAGAACCGCGAACGCAAGTGAGCGGAGCGAGGGGAAGGGGACCCAGGTGCGAACACATGCACCACGGCAAAACCAGTGTGCAGTTCGTGCTCGATCGTCAATATCGTCTTGCTGTGAGTACCTGGGTCCCCTTCCCCTCCCAGGCTTCGCCTTCGGCTACGCCGGGTCGGCCGGGGATGACAGGCTGGGGTGAAGTAGTTCCCGCTTGAAGCACGTCACCCGTTCTCCGCCAGGATATGGCCCGCCAGATACAGCGAGCCGCAAATGAGAATGCGCGGCGGATCGTCTTCGTCGTCCATGCGGGCCATCGCGGCGACTTGCAGCATGGCGTCTTCGACGCTTTCGCCTGGCGAAGCTTCCAGACCGGCGCAGCGGGCGCGATCGTACAGCGCGCCGGGACCGAGCGTGTTCTCCTCGCCCGGAATGGCGACGGTAACGACATAGCGCGCCAGACCTCGGAACGCCGAGAAGAAGCCGACCGAATCCTTGTTCGCCAGCATGCCGCTGATCAGATAGAGCGGCTTCTCAGCGCGCTCTTCGAGATCGGCCATGGCGCGCGCCACGGCGGCGGCACCGTGCGGATTATGGCCGCCGTCAAGCCACACCTCGGCCCCTTTGGGCGCGATGTCGATCAAGGGCCCGTAGGTGAGACGTTGCATCCGCGCCGGCCATTCGACGGTGCGCAGGCCTTTTTCGATCGCCGCATCGCTCACCCAATTGGACTGGCGTAGCGCCGCGATGGCGGTGGCGGCATTCTCGATCTGATGGCGGCCAACCAGGCGCGGCAATGGTAAGTCGAGCAAACCATTGAGGTCCTGATAGACCATGCGGCCATGTTCCTGATGGGCAGAAAAATCCTGCCCGAACGCGAGCACTGGCGCCCCGAGCGCATCGGCGCGGCTGACGATCACCTCGCGCGGAATGTCTTCCTGCGGGCCGACGATCACCGGCGATCCGCGTTTGATGATGCCCGCCTTCTCGGCCGCGATGCCGGCGATATCGGTGCCGAGGAACTCAGCATGATCGAGACCTATCGGCGTGATCACGGCGACGCGCGGATGTTCGATAACGTTGGTGGCGTCATATTTGCCGCCGAGACCCACTTCCAGCACCAGCGCATCGGCCTTGTGGCGGGCAAAGCCGAGGATCGCAGCGGCGGTGGTGATTTCGAAAAAGGTGATCGGCGCACCGTCGTTGACGGTTTCACATTCCTCCAGCAGCGCGGCGAGTTCGCTTTCGCTGACGATCGCACCGGCGAGACGGATGCGCTCGTGAAAGCGCACCAGATGCGGCGAGGAATAGACGTGAACTTTCAGCCCCTCAGCTTCCAGCATGGCGCGCGCGAAGGCGCAGGTTGAGCCTTTGCCGTTGGTGCCGGCGACATGGATTACCGGCGGCAGACGCCTTTCGGGATGGCCAAGTTGCGCCAGCAGCCGCTGGATGCGGTCGAGCACAAGGTCGATCTTCTTGGGATGCAGCTTGAGCAGACGTTCCAGAATAGTGTCGCTGCCAGCCATCATGCTCCGCTTCCGGCCGGCACGCGCACCACGGCGGTCGAGATCACGCGCGGCGGCAACGGCAAAACCGCATGCGGCTTGGACCGCTTCATCAACAGGTGCAGCACCTTCGATAACGTGGCGCGCAGTTCCTTGCGGTTGACCACCATGTCGATCATGCCGTGCTGCAACAGATATTCCGCCCGCTGATACCCTTCGGGGAGCTGCTCACGCACGGCGTTGGCGGTGACGCGTTGGCCGGCAAACCCGATCAGCGCATTGGGCTCGGCGATGTGAATGTCGCCCAGCAGGGCATAAGACGCCGACACACCGCCAGTGGTGGGATCGGTGAGCACGACGATATAGGGCAGCCCCGCATCGCGCAGCATATCGACAGCAATGGTTACGCGCGGCATCTGCATCAGCGACAACACGCCTTCCTGCATGCGCGCGCCGCCCGAGGCGACGAACAGGATGAAGGACCGGCTTTCGTCGACCGCAAGCTGCATCGCGCTGACGAGAGCTTCACCAACACCCATACCGAGCGAACCGCCCATAAAATCGAACGCCTGCACCGCCACCATCACCGGCAAGCCGTCGAGCGCACCGCGGGCAGCGGATAAGGCATCGATACGCCCGGTCTTGGAACGGGCCTCGCGCAGGCGATCGGAATAACGCTTCTCGTCGCGGAAACGGAGCGGATCGGGCGCCACTTCCGGCGGGATCAATTCCTCAAAGGCGCCGTTATCGAACACCTGTTCGAAGCGCTCGGCCGGGCCGATGCGCATGTGATGGCCGCATTGCGGGCAGACGTAGAGCGCGTGCAGCAAATCGCGGTGGAAGATCATCTCGCCACACGCCGGGCATTTGCGCCAAAGATTATCCGGGGTCGCGGACTTGACCGCGCCGATCAGGCTTTTGATCCGGGGACGGACGAAATTGGTGAGCCAGCTCATGGGTCTATCTTAACTCCACTGTCATGCCCCGCAACTGCGGGGCACCCAGGTTTCGCCTGATTAACGGCTGAAAATTGGAATTCGCCCCAATTTCCCGGCGTTATTCCGCTCCCAACTGGATGGCCCGCATTTGCGGGCCACGACAATCGGGAAAATTCAGTCTCTCGCCCCATGCACCGCTTGGCCAAGTTCGGCGCAAAAGGCGATCACTTCGTCAACGCTCGCACCCGACGCCATGCGGTCGACGATGGCCGATCCTACCACCGCCGCATCGGCGAACGCGGCGATGGCCGCGGCTCGCTCCGGCGTCTTGATGCCGAAGCCGACGGCGCAAGGAAGCGCGGTTGCGGCTTGCAGTCTAGCCACCGCGGCGCGAACGTCAGCCTCCGCGAAGCTTTTTGTTCCGGTCACCCCGGTGATGGAAACGTAGTAGAGGAAGCCACCTGCCCCATCCAGAATGGTTTTCAGGCGCGCGGCGTCCGTCGTCGGTGTGGCCAAACGGACAATGTCAAGCCCATGCGAAACGGCCGGAATGCGCAAAACCTCGTCCTCTTCCGGCGGCAGATCGACGGTGATGAGGCCATCGACGCCCGCTTCGGCCGCATCTTTGACAAACCGTGCGGTGCCGTATTTGTGAATCGGATTGTAATAGCCCATCAGCACCAGCGGCGTCTTGGCGTGCACTTTGCGGAAGCGGCGCACCAGTTCAAGCACTTTGACCAGCGCCATGCCCGCCTTCAGCGCGCGCTGCGACGACGCCTGAATCGCCGGACCATCGGCCATCGGATCGGAGAACGGCACGCCCAGCTCGATCAGATCGGCCCCGGCACCAGGAAGTTTTTCGAGGAGCGCGGCAGTGGTCTCGACACCCGGATCACCGGCGGTGATGAAGGGAATGAAAGCGGCGCGGTTCGCTTTTTTCAACTCCGCGAAACGGGCAGCAATGCGGCTCATATCTTTTCTCCCAACACGGCCGCGACCGTGTTCGCATCCTTGTCGCCACGGCCCGACAGGCACGCGATGATGATCTTGTCTTTGGCCATTTCCTTGGCGATGCGCATCACATGAGCGATGGCGTGCGAGGATTCCAGCGCCGGAATGATGCCTTCCAGCCGCGATAGCGCCATGAAAGCATCCACCGCCAGCTTGTCGGTGATCGAGAAGTATTTGACGCGGCCGGTGTCGCGCAGCCAGGAATGCTCGGGACCGACGCCGGGATAATCGAGACCGGCGGAAATCGAATGGGCCTCGGTGATCTGGCCGTCGGCGTCTTGCAATAGATAAGAGCGCTGGCCGTGCAAAACGCCGGGCTCGCCTTTCGACAGCGTGGCGGCATGAAACGGCGTATCGATGCCCTTGCCCGCCGCTTCGACGCCGTGGATTTCGACATCGCGGTCGTCGAGGAAAGGATGGAACATGCCAATGGCATTGGAGCCGCCGCCGACGCAGGCGGTGATAAGATCGGGCAAACGGCCTTCGCGCTCGAGGATCTGCGCCCTGGTTTCGTTGCCGATGACGCATTGGAAATCGCGCACCATGCCGGGATAGGGATGCGGGCCGGCGGCGGTACCGATCATGTAAAAGGTGTCGCCGACATTGGAGACCCAATCGCGCATCGCCTCGTTCATCGCATCTTTCAAGGTGCGGGACCCGGATTTTACCGGGCGGACTTCGGCGCCCAAGAGACGCATGCGGAAGACGTTGGCCTTTTGGCGCTCGACATCGACCTCGCCCATGTAGACGACGCAGGGAAAACCGAAGCGCGCCGCCACGGTGGCGGTCGCCACGCCATGCATACCGGCGCCGGTCTCGGCGATGAGCCGCGTCTTGCCCATGCGGCGGGCGAGCAGCACCTGGCCGAGGCAATTGTTGATTTTGTGCGCGCCAGTGTGGTTGAGGTCTTCGCGCTTGAGATAGATCTTCGCTCCGCCGAGATGGGCGGTGAGACGCTCGGCGAAATACAGCGGGCTCTCGCGGCCGACGTAGTGCTTGAGCAGGCCCTTCAGCTCGGCGTGAAACGCCGGATCGGCCTTCGCGGCCTCGTAGGCCTTCTCCAGATCAAGGACCAGCGGCATCAGCGTCTCGGCCACATAACGGCCGCCATAGGCGCCGAAATGGCCATTGATGTCGGGACCGGTGCGATAAGAATTGGGGGGAACCATGCTCATGGGCGCGCGCCTCCTTGTTTGCGGGCGGCAGATACGAATGCGGCAATAAGGTCGGAACTTTTGACGCCGGGGGCGGTTTCAACGCCCGAGGACACATCGACGCCGGGGGCCCCCGATGCGGCCACGGCCCGCGCCAAATTTTCGGGAGTTACCCCCCCGGCGAGAAACCAAGGCCGGGAAAACTTGCGGCCGCGGAGAAGCTGCCAATCGAAGGCGACGCCGTGGCCGCCGGGCACGCTGCCCGCGGGTGCCTTGGCATCGAACAGAAACATCTCGCAGAACGGCGCGTAGGCGGCGACGGGGGCAAAATCGGAGGCCTCGGCAATGGCAAAGGCCTTGATCAGTTTGACCCCGAAACGGTCCTGGAGCGCGGCGGCACGTTCGGGCGTCTCACGGCCGTGAAGCTGGAGGAAATCGGGGCGGACGGCGGCAACCACGGCTGCGATGGTCTCGTCATCGGCATCGACAAGGAGGCTGACCAAGCGCGCCCGGCCGCGAATGTGCCCGGCGAGCGCCGCCGCAGCGTCGAGCGAGACGTGGCGCGGGGATTTGGGATGGAACACCAAACCGCAAAAATCAGCCCCCGCCCGCACCGCCGCATCGGCGGCCGGGGCCGTGTTGATCCCGCAAATTTTGACGAGAAGCGCCATCAGGCGGCGCTTATCGCCGCGGCGGGCGGGGAAATCAAGCGACAGCGCCCTGACGGGTTAAGTGATTGACAGAAAATTGCTTTCCTGCCGCGTCTGTCATCCCGGCCAAGCACGCCGAAGCACGGTAGTGCGGAGGGGTGCGCCGAGCCGGGACCCACTTGAACATCTGGAATGTGGCGGAGTGGGTCCCGGATCGCGCCCATTTTTCCCGTCACAAACGGCAGTGCTGGGCGCGTCCGGGATGACAGGAGAGCGTTACAGCCCCAATTCCTCGGCAATGGCGCGGGTGGCGGCGGGATCGGGGCGGCCGTGATGGGGCGGCCGATGACCAGGATGCCGCCTCCGGGCGACGAGCGAATGTCAGGATTTGGCAAAAGCGGACATTCGCGGGGCGGCAATGTTGCGCCAATAGTGGTCTTTTCGTCGTCTTAGGATTTCGGGCGACGGCGAACAACTCGGACCACTCCCCAAAAGAGGCCAGCCACCGCACCAAACAGTCCGGTCAATATGAGAGCACTGAAAGCGGCTTGTGTTGCAATCTCGAGAGGCGTCCTCTCAAATACTCCTAAGTCCGACCATTTCGGCGGAGGGGGTGCGCCGCAAACCAATATCCAACGTTCAGGAACGTCAAACGCGGTCCGGCACTCGGTGTGGTCAGAGTATTCCTTGCACCAAACTTCGTGGGATGCCCGTGCATAGTGACAATCGTGCAGCCACGGTACCGTAAGAAAAACGACCAGAACCAACCAAATAGACGCGGCAATTGCCGACGCTGTGATTATGGTGCGCTTCCGTTTCACGTTGGCGTGGCCCTTTGATCGTTCAAAGAATATCAGCTTCCCCGGTAAGTTGGCACAAGCAATAGGCCGACCAACACACCCAGCAAAGGGCGACTCATGGCGCGACCCGGACCTCCACAGTGTGCCGGGAATGGCTGGAATGGGGAGGTGATGCGGACCTTAGGGTTAGACCCCCAGCTCCTCGGCAATCGCCCTCGCCGCGGCGGCGGGGTCGGGGGCGGCGGTGATGGGGCGGCCGATGACCAGGATGTTGGCGCCGGCAGCGCGCGCTTCACTGGGCGTCATCACCCGGCGCTGATCGCCCTTTGCGGCGCCGGCGGGACGGATGCCCGGCACGATGGTCAGAAAGTCACGACCGGCGGCCGCGCGGACCGTCGCCAGCTCGTGGGCGCTGCAAACAACGCCGTCGAGGCCGCTCGCCTTGGTCAAGGCCGCCAAGCGGCCGACCTGTTCCGACGCCGGCGGACGCTGGCCGACCGTTGCCAGCACCGAGTCGTCGAGGCTAGTGAGCACCGTGACGGCGATAAGCAGCGGACGCGGGGTCCAGGGTGCGATCGCGTCGGCAGCGGCGCGCATCATCGCCTCGCCGCCTGAGGCATGGACATTGAAAATTGCCACGCCGAGCCCGGCAATGGCCTTCGCCGCCCCCGCCACGGTGTTGGGGATGTCGTGAAATTTGACGTCGGCAAACACCGGCAGGCCGATTTCGACCACCCGGGCAACGGCATCGGGGCCTAGCGCGCTAATAAACTCCAATCCGACCTTCAAACCACCGACATAAGGCTTGACGGATTCGGCCAGCGCCAACGCGCGCGGCAGGTCCGGCGTGTCGAGGGCGACAAAAACGGGATTGGGAAATTGCATCAAAACCTTCCACTGAGTCGCTGAGATTCGAGATGAAGAATGGGGTTGCGAACGTGCAAAAACGCACCTGAGAGTCGTGTCACCGGGCAAGCCGAAACATTAACAGCTCACAATACAGTCCTGTGCACGACTCGGTAAGTACTTCGAATCACTTTTCGCACAGAAACCTACTGACGCCTCGCAAGACGAAGCGTCGTTGTTCCCCAGATCATTTCTGTGCATGAACGAAACGCGGAATGCAAGCGCTCTCAGCTGCAAGCGACGACACGTCGTGACAGATCCGTCCTCATCCGCCGTCTCAGATGTGTGTGGGACTCGCGCCGCGCGTCGGGACACGACCCGCGTGCGCCATCCGTCAGGGGCAAGCCGCAACATTGGCGGCACTAAAGACATTGCTGTGGAAAAATGCGGAGGACACGCGGCGGCAACACGGCAGCGGACGCGCCGAGATGGCCGTCTGCACCACGCTATCTTTTCAAGTAAAATCATAGTGACGGCGGATGGAGAATTCCGTCGCGAAGACCGCGTGCGCTTACCGCACTTACGACCCGCTGCCGTTCTCGCTGCCGTGTCCACTGCCGTTGATGTTCAGGCGCTCGCGCAGTTCTTTGCCCGTGCGGAAGAACGGGGCACGTTTCTCGTCGACCTCAACCGGCTCGCCGGTCCGCGGATTGCGGCCCATGCGGGACGGACGAACCTTCACCGAGAACGCGCCGAAGCCGCGAAGCTCGACCCGATGTCCTTCCGATAAGGCTTTGGTGACCTGGTCAAGAACCGTCGAAACGATCCTCTCCACATCGCGGTGGTACAGGTGCGGATAGCGTGCCGTTAAACGTGCAACCAATTCGGACTTGATCATCCCCTTGCCCCAGATGGGAACGGAGATGGCAGCCATTGCCAAGAACCGTTCCAGCACAGGTTAACCCTGTCAGAGGTTGGCCGGGCCGTCAACAGGAAGCCACTGAATTCACTGCCCTTTTTAACTGTATTCGCGATATCAAACGAATCACTTTGGCGCCCTGCTGGGAGAACCCCAGGGCGACCGAAGGGCTTGATCGGCCTGATTACAACGGTTGACAGCATTTCCCGCAGAGGTTGCCGAAGCCCCGGAGGGCACCCCAAAATTATGCTTAAGGTGCTGATATTAAAACGTTTTATGCGTTGCGCCGCGCGTCTTGAGAGACGTCGCCGCCGCCTGCGAAACGACCGCGCCCCGTGATCGTTTGCTCCCAGCCGATCCAGCTTTGGCCAGGGAACCGGCCGCCGCGCCGCCGCCGTGCATGATTGTCACACCCCGGGGCGCCAACCGGAACACAATCAACGGCTTGGGCTGCCAACCCCGCGTGCCAGCCGATCCTTGAGATCGCCCGAAACCAGAAAGACGGACAGAACGAACGAGAGCCTCCACTATTCAAAGTAGAGAATCCTTCGCCGTCATCAGGCTGGAGAAAGGACTGTCACCTCCAAGCTGTCGTTCATGCTCGGCACACCAAAAAAAGCGCGGGAATCGCTTCCCGCGCTTTTCGAACTGTTGGAAGAGTTCCCCCTTCCGTCACGCCGCTACGCGGCGCGCGGCCTACTCTTCTTCGTCGTCGTCGCCTTCCTGCTTCTTGCGCAGAGCGGCACCGAGGATGTCGCCGAGGCTGGCGCCGGCGTCGGACGAGCCGTATTGCGCCACGGCTTCCTTCTCTTCGGAGATTTCGCGCGCCTTGATCGACAGGTTGATCTTGCGGCTGGACTTGTCGATCTGGGTGACCAACGCATCGATCTTGTCGCCGACGCCGAAGCGCTCGGGACGCTGATCGGCACGATCGCGCGCCAGGTCGGAGCGGCGGATAAAGGCCCGCGCGCCACCATCGAGCTGCACTTCGACGCCGCCGTCGTTGACTTCCGTCACCACGACCGTGACGACCGAGCCTTTGCGCAGCGGGCCGGCTTTTTCGATCGGGTCCTGGGCCAACTGCTTGATGCCGAGGCTGATGCGCTCTTTCTCGATATCAACGTCGAGCACCTTGGCCTTGACCATCTGGCCCTTCTGGTAGTCCTGCACGGCGACATCGCCGGCCTTGTCCCAGCTGAGGTCGGACAGATGCACCATGCCGTCGATGTCGTCGGCAACACCAACGAACAGGCCGAACTCGGTGATCGATTTGATCTCGCCTTCGACGATCGTGCCCGCGGGATGCTCGGCCACGAACACCTGCCACGGATTGTCCTGGGTCTGCTTGAGGCCAAGACTGATGCGGCGCTTGTTGGAATCAACTTCCAGCACCTGGACATCGACTTCGGTGCCCGGCGCGACGATCTTGGACGGGGCGACGTTCTTCTTGACCCACGACATTTCGGAAACGTGGACCAAGCCTTCGACACCCGGCTCCAGCTCCACGAAGGCGCCGTAATCGGTAACGTTGGTGACTTTGCCCTTGAAGCGAACGCCTTGCGGATACTTGGCGGCAACGCCTTCCCACGGATCGGTCTGGAGCTGCTTCATGCCGAGACTGATGCGCTGGGTCTCGTGGTTGATCTTGATGATCTGCACGGTGACGGTCTGGCCAACCTGGAGCACTTCAGTCGGATGCGACACGCGGCGCCAAGCGATATCGGTGACGTGGAGCAGACCGTCGACACCGCCGAGGTCCACAAACGCGCCGTAATCGGTGATGTTCTTGACGATGCCTTCCACCACTTGCTTTTCCTGCAAGCTGGCAACCAGCGAGGAACGCTCCTCGGCCCGGCGCTCTTCAAGCACGGCGCGGCGCGACACCACGATATTGCCGCGGCGGCGATCCATTTTCAGAATCTGGAACAACTGCGGCTGGTTCATCAGCGGGCCGACATCGCGCATCGGGCGAACGTCGACTTGGCTACCGGGCAGAAACGCCACGGCGCCGTCGAGATCGACGGTGAAGCCGCCCTTGACGCGGCCAAAGATCACGCCGGTGACGCGGGTCTGATCGTTGAACGCCTTTTCAAGGCGGACCCAGCTCTCTTCACGGCGGGCCTTGTCACGGCTCAGCACGGCTTCGCCCAGCGCGTTCTCGACGCGCTCGAGATAAACTTCCACTTCGTCGCCGACTTCGACCTTGGGGGCCAGGCCGGGCATGGCGAATTCTTTCAGGCTGACGCGCCCTTCCGTCTTGAGTCCGACGTCGATGACGGCGAAATCGTTTTCGATCGACACAATCTTGCCCTTGATGACCGATCCTTCGGCGGGCGATTGGGTGATGAAGCTCTCTTCGAGCATGGCCGCGAAATCATCGCGGTTGGGACTGGAAATGGATTCATCGCGGACTTTGGTAACGGATGGATGGCGGGCCATAGTTCCTCTTGATTGGTTCAAACTTGTGTGCCGGCCGGATTGCTCCGGACGGACTTCCATGCGCGCGCATTCGCCCGCATAGCGGTTGGTTTTCAGAAAAGTTCGGGAGGCTGACGACAACGCCCGCCGGGTCTCCTTTACCCCTTGGCAAGCGAGTTCAGCACGTTCTCGACTCTGGGAGAGACCAGGGCGAGGGCTGCCGCGAACGCGCCGTCTATATCCAAGTTGGAGGTGTCGAGCAACAGGGCGTCTTCGGCCGGCTTCAAAGGCGCCACGGCCCGCGAACGATCGCGCGTGTCCCGAGCGACGATTTCGGCCAAAAGGCGAGCTTCGTCAGGGGGATCGCTGTTCTCGGCGACGGCTTTGGCGGCCAGTTCCAAGAACCGGCGGTGGGCGCGGACTTCGGCGCTGGCTTCCACAAACAGCTTCGCGGTGGCCTGCGGACAGACCACGGTACCGATATCACGGCCGTCGATCACCACCCCCGGGGGTAGCCGCGCGAAGGTGCGCTGGAAGTCGAGCAGCGCGGTGCGGACGGCCGGATGGGCGGAAACGATGGACGCCAAAGTACCAGCCGCGGCGGTACGGAGGACGGGATCGTCGGCGCGGGTGTGATCGATGCGGCGGGCAGCGGCGAGCGCATCGGCCTCGATGTTGGGATTGCCATGGGCCTCCACGACGCCAACGCCAACGAGCCGGTAAAGCGCGCCGGAGTCGAGATAATGAAACCCGAAATGCGCCGCCAGCTTCTTGGCCAGCGTGCCTTTCCCCGAAGCTGCAGTGCCGTCAACAGCGATGACGATGCTCATGGGTGCTTATCCGAACTTGCGCACGGGCATGGGCGGCGCGGGATACTGCCCCAAGCGGACATGCCAATAGCACCAGGAGCGCGCGTCGATGATACCCGGCGGCGCTTTTAGAAGGGCCTCGCGGAAATCGGGGGCACTCAGGTAACGGCGCAACAGGTTCATGTCGTCGTGCGTCGCCCGCGCGAAGGCATAGGCCAGAAACCGCACCGGATCGGCGAGCGATTCTTCGGGCGATTCGAACCACACCAGCCTTTTCGCCAGCGCCGCCGTCTCGTCATTGAGCGGAATCGGGTTCATGGTTTGCTTTCGACGGGCGGCAACCGGTCGAGATCGACTCCCGCCACCGCCGCTACCAGACGGGTTCTTACCGCGGGCGGGAGAGCTTGCAAAGAGCCGTCGCCGAAGAAGCACAGCGCCTTGAGGGTGATTTGCGGATTGAAGTCATCGCCATACATCGCCCGGGCGCACGAGAGCGCCTGTGGCAGCGGTATGCCGTGCGCGATCAGCGCATCGATGTCGATGTAGTCCTTGGCCTCGGCCCGCACTTGCACCACTCGCGCCTTGGTCCCTGCCAGATCGCCAAGCGATGCCACGCGTACACCATTTGGAGCAACGAGCGGCGGAACCAACCGCGTCAACCGCGGCACGCCGAAGAACGACACTTTTACCGGCCCGCCACGCTCGACGATACAGCTCAACGTGTCCGGATCGCGCTGGGTGACCGTGGCACCCTGCAGGAATGCAAACGCCGGCAGCAGCGCATCGGGATCGAGCGGCCGGTCGGAAAAAAAGTCGAAATCCTCGGACGCGCGATGACCAAGCTGAAGCGCGATGGCAGTGCCGCCATAGAGAACGAACGGCGGTGGTATTTCACCAAGCTCGTCCCACAAGCGCCGCTGCGCCGGGGGCAGAATGTCGAGACGTGGCGTGAAGATGGCGGACATGCGGGAGTTATAGGCCGACCAGCTATCACCGGCCAAGCGTGCCCTTGCCCGATGCTGCAGTGCCGTCAACGGCAATAACGATGGACGTGAGGATTCCAAATGAAATGAGCGAGGCGCTCGGCGCCTCGCTCAATGGGTGGAGGTGGAGATAACCATCGCCGCAGCTACACTAGTTCCCGTTGTCCAAATAGTTTTGAAAAATTTGGCGCCGATTATCGCTAGAGCAGACTTTTGACGCTTGGCTACGCAGGCTTTGGACTTCCTAGGCTTTTTGTTCATGGTGACCTCCCTTGCAGATTGTTCGAGAAAACGAACGACCGAAAGCAGGACAACAAGAACTAGCGCAGCTGTGGGATTCGAACCCACCCACACCCCCGAAGAGGAAATTGTTTCTGTTACCGTATGTAAGTACCGCAGTTGGCAATTACAACCTGAACGAAAGTCCGCCTGGAGGCATTGTATTCAGGAGCCTTACAAGCTAGCTTATCATCTAGATGATTGGAGCGTGCCATGTCGGAAATCGGGCTTTTCGAGGCTAAGAACAAGTTTAGCGCCCTGGTGGACCGGGTCGAAAAGGGCGAGGAGATCACCATTACCCGTCGCGGCAAGGCGGTGGCTAAGTTGGTGCCGACCAATCCCGGTTTCGACCGCGCCAAGGCGCGCGCGGCTGTGCAAGGGCTTTTGGAGCTGAGGGCCAAGCTAAAGGGCCCGCCCCTGACCTGGGAAGAGATCAAGCAGATGCGGGATGAAGGCCGGCGCTGATGTCGGCATTCGTCCTCGACAGCTCCGTCGCACTTGCGTGGTACCTGCCGCGACAGCAGACGCCGCGAACGGATGCCTTGATGCATCGTATGGCCGATGAAGGGGCGCTCACGACGGCGCTGTGGCCGATTGAAGTCGCCAATGTACTGCTGATCTACGAGCGGCGCGGACAATTGACAGCTGCCGACCGTACCAGCGCCATCGCGTTTTACAGTAGCGCTCCTATTGCGTTGGACGATCAGACCGCCACGCGCGCCTGGGGCACGGCGTACGACCTCGCCTTTGCCCACAAGCTGACGATCTACGATGCCGGGTATCTAGAACTGGCGCTGCGGGCGGGATTGCCGCTGGCGACCCTCGACAGCGCGCTCGTTCGCGCCGCCACCAAGCTCGGCGTGCCGGTGCTGGGGTATACCGAAGAATAAGTCCCCTTACACCTCCGGTTTGAGGTGGTGTTTTTTGTTGTTCTCTTCGGTTTTGGAGCCGATCCAGTCCATCAGCGCGAAGAAGACGCCGGAGGCCAGGAACGTCAGGTGCAAGGCGATCAGCCACGTCAGCTTCGGCGAGTCGAGTTCGCCGCCGCTCTTGGCCAGTTCCATGAAGGCGCGCAAGAGCGAGATCACCGAGATCGCGACGATGGAGCCGATCAACTTCATCTTGAGGCCGGAGAAATCCAGCGTGCCCATCCACGACGGGCGGTCGGTATTGTCGTGGGTGTCGATCTTGGAAACGAAATTCTCGTAGCCGGAAAACACCACGATGATGATCAGGTTCGCCGCCAGCGACAGATCGATCAGCGACAACACCAACAGAATGACGGTCTCGGGATCGAGCGAGAAGTGGACAACGACGCCCTGGTAAAGCTCGAAGCCGAAACTGCCGAGCAAAATCACCAGCGCCAGCACCAAGCCGACATAGAACGGCGCCACCAGCCAGCGCGCCCCGAACAGAAAGCTCTCGAGCAAATTCTCGAGCCCGCGCCGTTCCCGCATTGAATTCTCCCAGTTTCTCCGCAGTAGAGATTGTCGCATCTTCCCCGACAAGGTCAACAGGCGTCGCAACATGCGTAACCGATGCAACAAGACCTTAGCGCATAGACTACAATCGTACTTAGACGCGATTTTGCTTACGGCAGCACAGCGCGCATCCTTCACATTGTTGGGCTCAAGAACCGGTTCTAGGTTCTTCACGGGGAGACGGCACAGCGAGAGGGTAAAACATGCGTTGGTCGAAGAAACATGTGTTGTATGGGAGCGGGTTGATCACCCTCTTAATTTTGATCTGTCTGTTTCTCAACCTCATGGCAGCAATCTACATCCAAGCCAATCACAATGATCTGGACGCCCAAAGCAGCGCCGGTCAGTATCTCAACTTCATCGTCGGGATTCCGTTGACGCTGTTGGCAGCCTTAATCGGCGCCTGGATTTCCTATCAGATCGCCCAGTTCAACAAGTCGAAAGACGATTTTTCGATCCTCGATTTCGTTGATAAGGTGAGTTCGCCTGTCGTCGAAGCCCAAAGCAGAATTATAGCGACCATCGAAGTGGTGGCCGACGCCGCAACTTTAATGAAGGAAGACGTCGAAGCTGCGTTCAGAAAGGTATCACAAACCGCCCCCCACCAATCAACAGTCGAGAAGTTATCAGTCATTGAACAGGAGTTGGCAGAACCGATAGCCGACAACCTCGCCCGTATAGGTAACTCGCTAACAGTCATCGGAACGCAGTACACGAACCTTTCGTTACGAATGCACAGCGCCATGTTCCTCAAAGAGCGTCGAAAGCGAATCGAAAGCACGTCACCACTCGTCCATCTGAAGAGGACTCTTCCCGACTCAACGGCGTACATTTACTCTACTTCGACGATACCCTCGATGGTGGAGAGGCTTATTTGGCTTCACTCGCAGACCACCAGCCGTGACCTGACGCGAGCCTATCTGTTCCTACCCGACCAATTCACGTGCATCGAATTATCGGGCATGGTGCTGTTCTCGCCCTACTTCGCCCTCACCACCCCAATAACGCTCCATGACGGTAGAATCGTGATCGGATATACAGTCAACGTCGGCGCTGCATTCCTGACCACCCTGTATGCAAGCCTGCCCGACAAAGACGACATGTTGTGTTCGTTTCGCGATTTGATGGAGGTTCCCGCGGTCGCTATGCGCTATCTGGAGAAAGCTGGCCCCAGTGTGCACGAATTGGCGTTGCCCAATATCGACCAAGCGATGGCGGCGATTCTCGACGACCCAAACCGGCTGATCGTGCTGCAAACGCGCAACGACGCCTTTTTCTACAATCCCGCCGAACACGGAGACATCCGGCGGTGGGAGCTGAAGCAGGAGGGTGGACAATGAAATTCTTCGACTGGAAAAAGAAATCCGCGACGACGCTGCCTGCCAACGAACCTGTGCCGGAGCAGCGGTTCGCCGACCTGCAGGCCGCCACCGAAGCAGGCGTTTCATTTGTCGAGGCACTGCAGCAGAGCGGGCTCACTTTGCGGCAATACAGCCGGGTACTGGTGGAATCGGACCCCGCTCTTGCTGACGCAATGAGATCGGCACACGCCAATAAGCTACCGCCAAAGAACCGGGATTAAGCGGGTTCGAACACCGCCCCCAGACCGCTCATCAGACTTTCAAACTCCGGGAAGCTTGTCGCGATCATGGTGCTGTCGTCAACCGTGACCGCGGCGCGGGCAGCTAAGCCCATGACCAGAAACGACATCGCGATGCGGTGGTCGAGAGCGGTGGCGACCGTACCGGCGCCGGGAACGCCGCCCTGGCCGCAGCCTTGCACCACCATGCCGTCGTCGAGTTCTTCGACGCCGACGCCATTGGCACGGAGACCCGCGACGATGGCGGCGAGACGGTCGCTTTCCTTGACGCGCAACTCTTCCAGGCCGCGCATGATCGTACTGCCTTCGGCGAAGGCCGCGGCAACCGCGAGGATGGGGAATTCGTCGATCATATCGGGGACGCGCTCGGGCGGGACTTCGACGCCCCTCAGCGCGGAGGCGCGGATTTTTACATCGCCGATTTGTTCACCACCGCTGTCGCGCACATTGACGATGTCGAGACTGGCGCCCATTTCGCGCAAGGTCTCGAACAATCCGGTGCGGCGCGGATTGAGCAGCACATCGTTCAGCAGGATTTCCGAATCCGGAACGATCAGCGCCGCCACCAGCGGGAACGCCGCCGACGACGGATCGCGCGGCACCGCCACGCTGATGCCCTTCAGCTCCGCTTCGCCGGTGATGGTGATCGCTTCGCCGCCATCGGCGAGCGGCTCGACGGTGATGGCCGCTCCGAAGGCCGCTAGCATTTTCTCGGTGTGATCGCGGGTCAGTGTCTTTTGGGAAATCCGCGAGCGGCCGGGGGCATTGAGGGCCGCCAGCAACATTGCCGACTTCACCTGCGCCGAAGCCATCGGCACCAAATAATCGGCCGGCATCGCCGCACCAGCGCCGGTCAGGGTGACGGGCATCAATCCGCCTGGGCGAGCGTCATACTCGGCGCCGTAAAGCTTGAGCGGCTCCAGCACCCGGCCCATCGGCCGTTGGCGCAGGCTGGAATCGCCCGTAAACACCGCCGTAACCGGCGTGGTGGCCATCGCCCCCATCACCAGACGCGAGCCGGTGCCGGAATTGCCGAAATCGAGCACGTCCTCCGGGCGGCGCCAGCCACCGACGCCGGTGCCGCTGACCTTCCAGGCGCCCGGTCCCTGGCGCACCACCTGAGCCCCGAAGGCGCGCACCGATTCGGCGGTGTTCAACACGTCCTCGGCTTCCAAAAGCCCGGTAATCCGGGTTTCTCCGAGGGCAAGCCCACCCAGAATCAGGGCGCGGTGGGAGATCGATTTGTCGCCTGGAACTGTGGCCGAGCCCCGTAAAGCCGGGGAGCGGCAGCCCTTCAAGGGGCGTGCGAGGCTGGACATCTGGCAGATCCTCCGGGTGCTAGGTAAATTGCCTAGCCCAACCGCTGGTCCCGTCAAGGGTTTTGACTTATTCACCCCCCTGCGACGGTTGCGCCGGGAGGGCAGCGCATTTCCTTTCGCCAAGCCCTTTACAGGCTCCTGCAACCGTGGCAAACGACCCGCCCTTCGGAAAACGAACAGGACACCGGAATTGGTCAAAGCTGATCTTGGTACGAAGCGCGTATGCCCGAGTTGCGGGGCGCGGTTCTACGATCTGAGCAAGCGGCCTATCGAATGCCCAAAATGCTCTTTCTCGTTCGAGCCTGAAGCACTTTATAAGCAGCGCCGTCCCCGTCAGCCGGAACCCGCGGCCGCCCAAACGCCGGCCGCTGAGTCCGAAGACGAGGAGGCCGAGGAAGAGGTCGTCGAGACCGAAGAAGCGATTGTCGAGCCTATCAAAGGTGAGCCCGCGCTCCAGGCCGGCGATGACGGCGACGATGCCGAGGAAGAGGAAGAAGTCGCCGAGGAGCCCGAAGCACCCGGCGCCGGTATGAGCGTGGTCGAAGGCGAAGACGCCGCCCTTGAGGATATCGAGGACGAAGAGGTCGAAGAGGACGACGACGACGACAACCTCCTCGAAGAGGTCGAAGAAGACGAAGACGATGTCAGCGGCATTATCGACGCTGATATCAAAGAGGATGAGCGCTAGTTTTTTTGTCGCGCACGCTTGCGGAAAACCGCTTCACACTTTTCCGAGTTGCGCACTAGTATCGCCCGTCGATGATTTGCTTACCCCGGCCTCCCAGGGCCGGACTGTCTGGATAAGGGGCCATAGCTCAGCTGGGAGAGCGCCTGCATGGCATGCAGGAGGTCAGCGGTTCGATCCCGCTTGGCTCCACCAGCCTACGCTGCGCAGCAGCGGAGGCTGCCGCGCCGAAGCCCATAGGGCGAAGGCGGGCTGAACCTCGGTCAGCGCAGCTACGGCTCGGCAAGCCAGCCCCCTAATCTCGAAAATCGCAGCAACGAAGGCGGGCTGAACCTCGGACAGCGCCGCTACGGCTCGGCAAGCCAGGCTCCTACTTGCAAACATCGCTGCTTTTGCTCGGCAAACCTCCACCCATTCTATAATCTGATGTCACGTTGGCTGGGGGGCGGCATGAAATACGTCTATATCCTCCGAAGTTTGGGGACGGAGCAGCACTTCTATGTGGGGCTCACCGATGACCTTCGTGACCGATTGAAAAGGCATAACGCGGGCGATGTCCCACACACTTCAAAGTTTCGACCGTGGGCCATCAAGACATACGTCGCCTTTGACAATCCCGATAAGGCCGTTGCATTTGAGCGGTACCTGAAATCACCATCCGGCCGGGCGTTTGCCGAGAAGCGGTTGTGATGGCATTTCTTCTCGGTGGCGGACAGGTGCTGGAAGACGTTTTGTTCGGCTATTCGACCACCAACCATTTCCGCTATGCTCTGAAGTGAAGTTCCGGACACGCCAGCTTGCTGCAACGGAAGAAACCGCTGACTCGCAAAACCGCGTTGCGCGCGAAGACACCGCTGCGTGCGAAAAAGCCATTGCGAGCCCACACCGCACCTGACGCCCCTGATGCCCATGACGAGGCCGCGGCCAAGTTGTGGCTGCTGCTGGCGAACCGGCCAGGGCCGCCGTTCTGCCAATATGCCCGGCTGGGGCCCTATGTGGCCGATTTCTATTGCCCGGCGGCGAAACTCGTCATTCTCCTGGAAGGTAAAGACGATCCGGCGCGGCAAGACTGGTTCACGGCTCAAGGCTATCGCGTGCTGGGTTTCGCCGCCGCTGACGTCAATCCCGATGCCATGTGCGACGCACTCGCGGAAGCCTTCGCGCTGCGTGTCATAAAAAACTGATTTTGGCCATTTGCCGCCTTGCCATCGGGCCCTTGGGGCACCATGACAAAAATGGCCATGGGTGGTGCGTTGCTGACACAACTTGAGCAAGACTTGGGTGAAGGCGGTAGCTAACCTCTCGCGGGACTTGCTAGAGTCGCTTTATATTGTTGTTTGTCGCGCTTTCGGACGGAAAATCGGTTCCCACTTTTCCTGAAAGCGCGCTATCGAAAGTTAAGCGCAGTGGGTGCATTCATCGACGCCAGGACCGTTCCTTCAGGCACCGTCGTGCAAGCGGATCTAGCGATCATCGGCGGCGGGCCGGTCGGTATTGCCATCGCGCTGGCGCTGGCGAAGACCCCACTGAAAATCGTGCTGCTGGAAAGCGGCGGCATGAGCTTCGATGCCAAAACCCAGGCGCTGTATGACGGCTCCAAGGTCGGCACGCCCTATGTGACACTGGAGGCCTCGCGCCTGCGCTATCTCGGCGGCAGTTCGAATCACTGGGGCGGCTGGTGCCGTCCGATGGACGCGATCGATTTCGAGGAACGCACCTGGATGCCCTATTCCGGGTGGCCAATCACCAAGAAGGATGTCGACCGCTATTTCGTCAAAGCGCATGAGTTGTGCGAGGCGGGTACGCTCTATTACGACGGCGCGGGCAAGGTGACCGGCGACTTGGGACCACGGCTGGCGCTCGGGCCCGGCGGCCTTACCACGCGCTGGTTCCAGTTTTCGCGCATGCACGGTTCCGTCCTGCCGACCCATTTCGGCGAACGCTATGCCGGTGATCTTAAAAAACAGGCCAAGCTCACGGTCTATCTGCAGGCCAATGTCACCCGGCTGGGTCTGGGCCGGGCCGGTAGTGCGATCAGCGAACTCGATGTTGCGACGCTGGACGGCAAAAAATTCACCGTCAAACCCAAGGCCGCCGTGCTGGCCACCGGCGCGATCGAAAGCGCGCGGCTCCTGCTCGCCTCCAACGACGTCAACACCGCCGGCATCGGCAACAATCACGACCTGGTCGGGCGCTTCTTCGCCGATCATCCCTGCCCGCGCGACAACGCCACCCTGGTGCTGTTTGACGGCAAGATCGCGCCCTATTACCTCGGCAACCAAGTTGCCCATGGCGCCATTTTGCGCGCCGGTCTGTTCCCGAGCGAAGACTTCCGTCGCAGCCAGGCGGTGATGGCCTCGTCGATCACCGTCGAAGGTAAGATCGACCTCGACGATGTCGGTAAGGCGGCGGTGGCGGTGACCGCCGCGGCGCTCGGTGTCGATGCTTCCAATGCGGTGGCCCATTCGCTCGGTTGCGGCATGGAAGTGACGCCCGATCCCGACCGCCGCCTCACGCTCGATGCATCCCGCGATGCGCTCGGCATGCCGAAGCTGAAGCTTCACATGCGCCTCGCCGACCAGGATTTTGCCAAATACCGCCTGACACTGAAGGAACTGGGGCGGCAGCTCCTCGAATCGCGCGCCGGGATGTTGAAGCTGAATTCGCGCACCCGCGACGAGTGGTTCGGCAGTCTCGACTGGGGCAACCACCACATGGGTACGACGCGCATGAGCGCCGATCCCAGGAAGGGCGTGGTGAATGCAGATTTGAAAGTGCACGACGTCGCCAATCTCTATGTCGCGGGTAGTTCGGTGTTCCCGACCTATGGCGCGGCCAATCCGACCATCAACCTTCTGGCGCTGGCGCTCCGGCTGGCCGATCATTTGAAGGGCGCGGTCAAATGAAGCGCCTAACGCGACGGCAAACTCTGTGGCTCGGCGGTAGCGTGGTGGTGGTGGCCGGCGGCGGTGTTGGCGCGCGGTTGTTGCTGCGCAAGCGTTTCGCTCCGACACCTTACGACGATCTGATCGCCTTGGTGGAAGATCGCGACGGCGCCGCCCAGATCGGCGAAACCGTACTGGCCGAGGTGGAAGATTTCGAACCCAAGACGATGGCGGCGGACTTGCGCACCCGCATCGCCGGACGCCCCCTCGCGACCGTGATCGCCGAAGATGCGAGCGACAGGCGGATCGCCGAAGGCGGCGGCTGGGTGCTGCCTGAAACCCTGGCCCTGATCTGCGCCCTGGCGGCAAAGGCTTCGGCGTAAAACAACATTTGTCATTCCCGTCCGGGAATGACAGTCATCGCAAGCGGCCGCGAATAAGTCCCCTCAGCGAATTTCCCAAATAGAATTCACCGGAAAGATCAGCGGGCATCAGGATTGCTTCCACCACACGGCCTTCGGCGAGGAGCGCGCGGCGCAGGACGCCGTCGAGGGCGCCGGCGGACAGCGGTGGGGTCAGCAATACGCCGTCGCGGGCGACGAAAATGTTGGTGCGGGCGCCTTCCACCAATTCGCCACGTTCGTTGCAAAAGAGAAGTTCATCGACGCCGGACGGCGGGGCGATGTCGTAAGGCTCGCGCCAATTGGTTTTGTGACGGGCGAGCGCGTCGGTGCTGGACACGCGCTGCGGTGAGATGGCGACGGTCCAAACGTCTTTCGTCGGGCCAAGTCGCGCTGTGGTGCACGCGATCTCACCGCTTTCGTCGAGCGTCAGGCGAAGGCGATGGGAGACACAATCCTGCCCCGGCAAAGCCAAGGCGAAAGTCGCTTCATCAAGCACGTCCAGCGCGCGCGTGCGGTCGAACTGCAGACCAAAGAACTCCGCCGAGGCAGCCATGCGGGCGAGATGAAGATCGCGGCGCACGAAGCCCTCCGCCGCGCTCCAACGCAGGGTTTCGATCAGTTCGAGCGGACGACGGGCGGTTTCGTAATAGCGGGCTTTGAGCAGGGCTTCGGCATATTCCCCGGCGCATTCGGAATCCTGCACGATGCCGCCGCCGATGCCGAGTTCGCCGCGACTGCCCGAGATCGTCAGGGTACGGATCGCCACATTGAACCGGGCCGAACCGTCCGGTGCGAAAAAACCGATGGCGCCGCAATAGACTCCGCGCGGCGAATTTTCCAACTCCGCAATCGTCTCCATGGCGCGAATTTTCGGGGCGCCCGTGACCGAACCGCAAGGAAACAACGCCCGCACTACTTCGGGAATGCCGGTGCCCGGCCTCAAACGGGCGGACACGGTGGACACCATCTGGTGCAACGTCGGATAGGTCTCCACCGCGAAAAGATCGGGCACCGCGACGCTGCCCAATTGCGCAATGCGGCCGAGATCGTTGCGCAACAAATCGACGATCATCAGATTCTCGGCGCGGTTCTTGATGCTGGCGGCGAGCGCAGCCCGGGCGAGCATGTCGGCCTGCGGATCGTTCTCGCGCGCGGCGGTGCCCTTCATCGGCTTGGTGGTGATGGCGCCGTCCGCCGCGATATCGAAAAACAGTTCGGGCGACAGGCTTAAAATCTGGCGGGTACCGTCATCGACGTAAGCGCCGTAGCGCGCCGCGGACGCCGGTCGCAGCTTGGCATAGAGCGCCAGCGGATCACCGGCAAAGGCAAAGCGAGCACGGAAAGTTAGATTGGCCTGATAGAAATCGCCCGCTGCGATCAGGTCGCGCACGCGGCGGAAGGGTTCGGCATAGGCGTCCGCATCCCATTGCGGTGTCAGCGGTCCGGCGTAGGCGCGGCCCTTCTCCCAGCCCTGCAGCGCCGCCGCATCGCAGGTGACGGGCGGATCGAACACCCCGAACCACAGGAGCGGGTCAGGACGGGAAGGCATCAGGGGCGCCAGCCGGGGCTCCAGAGCGTACCCTGCTTCGTAGGAAAAATACCCTGCAGTAAAATTGCCGGAGCGGCGGGCGGCTTCCAGAGCGTCGAGGGCCGGAACAACCTCCTGCGGCGTGTCGGCGCGGATGATCCCCCGGGCGTGGCCGAAAACAGTTAACCGGCCGACAGTCACATCGTCGAAAATCACAGCGGGACGTTCGGTCATGTTAGAATCCGGACGGCTTCAGAATAATTCTGTAATAATCTGTTGCAGAAGCCACAATCCTCACCTTGAATGACAAAGGTCTGACCCCCACATTGTGGTCAGGCGGTGCCGCTATCTGGGCCGCCTCCATCCGAAGCCGCTTAAGGAGGGCTTTACCATGAACCGTACGGTCTATTTCAACAGTCCGTTTCTGCTTGGCTTCGAGCATCTGGAACAGCTTCTCGAGCGCACGGCGAAAAGTGGCGTCGACGGGTATCCGCCATATAACATTGAACAATCTAGTGACGACAAGCTGCGCATCACGCTCGCCGTCGCGGGTTTCAGCCGCGACGAATTGAATGTGACGGTGGAAGACCGTCAACTTGCCATCCGCGGCAAACAGTGCGATTCCGCCGACCACAATTTCTTGCATCGCGGGATAGCCGCCCGACAGTTTCAACGCGCGTTTGTATTGGCGGAAGGTATCGAGGTGACTGGCGCCAGCCTGGAGAACGGGCTACTGAGCATCGATCTTGAACGCCCGAAGAGCGCCGCGATCGTACGTACCATAGAGATTGAGGCGGGACATCCGGAGGGACCGAACGCGAAGCCCGAAAGGACGCTGCCATGAACGAGATCGACATTGAATTCACCCCGGAAGAGATACGGGTCGCCTACATCAAACCAACCGGCAGCGCCGAAGCCCATCGCCTCGGCCTCATCCCGCCCGGAATCGAATTGCCGCCCGGCGGCAAACTCTATGTGCTGCATGCCGAAGACGGCAGCGTGATCGGCGTCACCGACGATTACGACACCGCCTATGGCGCCGCGGTACAAAACGAATTCACACCGGTCTCGCTGCATTAGTGTTTTGGACCGGGTTTCATGGAAGCCGGAGGGCCCCTCTCCCCTCCGGCTTTTCGTTGGTGCGGTTAGAGGATTGTCGCGCTTTCGGACGGAAAACCGGATTCCACTTTTCCTGAAAGCGCTCTCGGCGCTGAGATCATCCGCGCTCTTGTTTGATCGTGCGCTTTGGGTCCATTTACAGGTGAACGAGGACCGCATGATCGACAATCCGACCTGGACCCAGCATTACGACGTCAACACCATCGTTCTCGACCACCAGAAGCGCATCAGTTTGGTGGGGCTGTTGAACCTGTTGCAAGATACCGCCTGGATTCATGCCGATCATCTTGGCTGGGGCTACGAAGCACTGGTCGAGAAAGGCACCATCTGGGTGCTGTCGCGCCAGAAGCTGGTGCTGCGCGAATGGCCGGTGTGGCAGGACAAAGTCACCATCAACACCTGGCCGCGCCGCAGCGGCGCCATCATGGCGCTGCGCGAATTCGAGATTCTGGTCGGCGACAAAAAAGTCGGCGAATGCTCAACAAGCTGGCTGGTGCTCGATTGGAACACGCGCAAGGTCCAAAAGCTCGACCGCATCATGGACGGAATCCCGGCCCGCACCGACGGCGTGCTCGATATCACCGCCGAACGCATTCCGCCGCGGAGCGATTTGGCGGAGATCGCGCGCTTCGAAGTGCGCAACAGCGATCTCGACGTCAATGGTCACGTCAACAACACCCGCTACGCCCAATGGGTAACGGACACGATGACCACCGACGAACTGGCGCGCACCGCCATCGACGAATACGAGGTGAACTTCCTCGCCGAAACCGGCGTCGGCGATACAGTGATCATCGACAGCGAAGCCGGAACGCCGGACGCGAGCGGCACGCTGGTCCGCCAATACCAAGGCCGCAAAACGACCGAAGAAAAGCCGGCGTTCACGGCAAGGCTGAAACTCGTGTCGCGGTAGGCACTAGAGCATTTCACCATTTTACGGAAACGATGAAACGCTCTATTTCTTCGCTGGCGTTTTGTTCAAACCCTCTAGCAGCGGCTTCATGGCGTCGAGTTCGGCGCCGAAACCGGCCCAGTCGCCCGCCTTCAGCTTGCCGATCGCCTTGTTGTAGTGGTCGAGCGCAGTCTTGGCGGCATCACCGGTAAGTGGTGCGGCCGACGGCGCTTGCCCACCCGCTGCCGGTGCAACCACGGCAGGAACGGTACCTTCGGGCAGCTTGAATAGCGTGGCGAGCGCCTGACCCAGCGTTTCCTCCATCACCACCTTACCGCCGAACACCGCGATGACGCGTTTGAGTTCCGGCAACTGGCCCGACGCGGCGCGCAGGTACAGCGGCATCACGTAGAGCACCGAGTTCTCGATCGGCACCACCAACAGATTGCCGTGGATCACCCGCGAACCGGACTGGCTCCACAACGTCACCTGCTGTGACACCTCGGTGTTCTGGTTGATCAGCGCATTGATCTGGTAAGGGCCGTAGATCAGCTTGTCTTTCGGGAAAGTGTAGACGATCAGCTTGCCGTAACCGGGTTGGTCGCAGCGCGCCGCCAGCCAGGCGATCATGTTCTCCTTCTGACGCGGCACCATCGGCAGCATCAGCACGAACTCGGTGTCCTTCTCACCCGGCAGCCGCGTATTGATGAAATACGGCGCCATCTTGGTATCGCCAGTGTCGTCGTCGGCGGCGGGCTTCTTGGGGAACTGCCAGAGGTCCTCGCGGTTGTAGAACACTTCCGGCGCGTCCATGTGATAGGAAGCGTACATCTGCGCCTGGATGGCGAAGAAATCCTCCGGATAGCGGACGTGACGCCTGAGGTCCGCCGGCATCGTCGCCAGCGGCTGGAACATACCGGGGAAGATGCGCGCATAAGTGCGGATCAAGGGATCGGCAGCATCGGCGATGTAGAACGACACCGTGCCGTTATAAGCGTCGATCACCACCTTCACCGAATTGCGGAAGTAATTGCCTGAACCGTCGTCCACCGCCTTCGAATAAGGGAAGGCATCCGAGACGGTATAAGCGTCCTGCATCCAATAGAGCTTGCCGCCCGACACCACGATGTAAGGATCGTGGTCGAGCTTCAGGAACGGCGCAATCTGGCCGATGCGCTGCTGGATGTTGCGGCGGAAGACTATGCGGCTTTCCGGCGTGACGTATTTCGACAGCAGGATGTTGACGTCGCCGAAATACCACGAGAACAGCAGCCGGTTGCCGAGACCGCCAATAGCGACACCGTCGCGGCCGCTATAGTTGGTGTAGACGTTGTTATCGCCCTTGGGATAGTCGAACTCCGGCGCCGAACTTTTGACCAGGATATAGGTGTCCGCGGCTTCGCCGAAATAGATGCGCGGCTGGGTGATGATGGGACCGCCCGTCGAAACCGGCGGAATATCTTTCACATACAGCGACGGCAACCCGCCGGTTTCGGTCTTGGTCACCGGACTCATCACCACGCCGTTGCCGTGGGTGTAAAGCACGTGCATGTTGACCCAGGTCTGCGCGCTCTGCGGCAGTTGGGTGGCGTCGAATTCGCGCGCACTCGTCATCACCTGCTGATAGGTGCCATTCAGCGTGTAGCGGTCGACGTCGGCGTCGGCAAATTTGTAATAGGTGCGAATTTCCTGGAGCTGGGCATAGCTCGCCAGCAAGGGCTTGTAGTCCCACAACCGGATGTTATCGACGGTGGCGCGATTGTTCTCAAGCACGGCGGCATTGAGGCCCTCGTCAGCAACAAACGGCTTTTCCTGGATGTTGTTGAGTCCATAAGCCTCGCGCGTCATCGCGATGTTGCGCGCGATGTAAGGCGCCTCGAGCTGGAGCTGGTTCGGTTTGACGTAGACGCGCTCGTAGATCCCGCTGATGATCGGCGTTATCACGACAGAGACCGCTACCAGGGCCAACGCTGCCAGCGCCGGATTCTTGAGGCTGTGGCCGCGCAAATTGATGAACGACACCACCGCCCCCGCCAGCGCCACAACCATCAGCGCCCACAGAATCGGAATCTGCAGATGCACGTCGGTGAAGCTGGCGCCGACCACGACGCCGTTGTCGCCGTAGACGAGCTGGAAACGCTGCAGCCAGTAGTCCCACGCCTTGACGATCAGCCAGAGGCCGAGCAGCACCGAGCCGTGCGCCACCGCCACGGGAGCGATAAAGCGGCGCTGCTGATCGACAACGATCGCGCCATGCACCCAATAGAGCACCGCGGCCATCAAACCGGCAACGCCGACCGTAAACAACAGCCAGTCCTTGAGCGCGACATAGGCCGGCAGCGAGAACAGGTAGAAGCCGATGTCCTTGCCAAACAAGGGATCGTTCAGGCCGTACGGCACCTGATAGACATAACGCAGCACCACACTCCAATTGCCGAGCTGCGATAGCGCAATCAGGATGGCCACAAACACCGCTGCGGCGGCGATCAGCCAGCGCCAGGGGAAGTTGCGATAGAGCCGCTCAAGTAGAACCGGCGGTGTCAGACCCTCGATCGACGTCCACGGCGACACGACGCTGTGCAACGCGGGGCGGAACCCGGACAGCTTCTGGGCAATGGTGGCGTTGACGTAAAGGATCGCAGCCGTCGGCACCAGCACGGCCACAAACACCGCGATCTGGGCGGTCACCGTGGTCCAGAACACGCCGGCAAAGCCGAGCGCGGCGAACCAAGCCCAATCAACCAGGAAGCTGGCAGCCAGGCGTAAAACGATGAGCGCGAGAAAAACGGCGCCAGCGACAATCGCGAAAATTCGGTTTCTGGGGGTCACGGGAGTCCTGCCAAAGGGTGAGCGGACGTGGTTAAGCGGAGCCGAAAGTACACCCCGGGTGCGACGCGGAGCAAGCGGAGGTCTGGCCGGATATGGCGGCCGGCCTCTTCCCGGACCCGGCACCCCCCAAAAACTGGGGTCCAGACCCTTGAAAAACACCCCGCAGCCGAAATCGGTCGCCGGCGCCGCCGTCCCGGACGTCGATCAGATCCAGGCGCCCCACCATCCAACGGAAGCGGGCTGGTCAAAACGGGCTTTTCGGCTCAGGCCGCGACCGAACCGGTCGCCGCCGGCGGCTCGGTAAGAATCGCATACAACGCCTCGCTGCTCGCCGTCTTGCGCAGTTTCTCGCAAGCGGCCTGATTGCGCAGAAGACGCGACACGCGGGCCAACGCCTTGAGGTGATCGGCGCCGGCGCCTTCAGGCGCCAGCAGCATGAACACCAACTCGACCGGCTGGTTGTCCACCGCTTCGTATTCGATCGGCGTTTCGAGTTTGGCAAAAATACCGGTGATCTTCTTGATCTCGGTGAGACGTCCGTGCGGGATGGCGATGCCCTGCCCGACACCGGTGGTGCCAAGGCGCTCGCGCTCCACCAGCGTTTCCAAAATACGCGCCGACGGCACACGGGTGAGAAGCGACGCCTTGTCGGCGAGATGCTGCAGAAGCTGCTTCTTGTCCTTCACTTTCAGAGACGGAAGCACGCCCTCAGGACTTAGCAAGTCGGAGATTTGCATGACGGCCCTATGGTAACCTTCTCAGCACTGAAGAAGAAGAAAACACCTAGTTCGAACGCGCTACCCGATCGCTTGTTGCGAAACTGTCGTGCCTGTTTCTGTCTGACTCTCGGGCCAGTTTCCCGGCCGTTTTCCTTAATCCCAAAAGGGTCCCGTCCGAAGGGCGCGGACCATTAGTCCGCGGTTTTTTCAAAGTCAACGCTTGAAATCAGCGAAGCCCGGAATTCAGGGATTCTCCTATTTTGAGCCGCCGCCGCTCGACCGAGGACGGGATGCGCATCGATTCGCGATACTTGGCCACGGTGCGGCGTGCGATATTGACGCCGTCGGCGGTCAGCATCGAAACGATGCGATCATCGGACAGGATTTCGCGGGGCTCTTCGCGTTCGATCATCTCGCGAATGCGATCGCGAACCGCTTCCGCCGAGTGGGCTTCCGAACCGTCCAGCGATTGAATGGAGGCGGTGAAGAAGTATTTCAGTTCGAACAGTCCACGCGGCGTCGCAATGTATTTGTTCGATGTCACACGGCTGACCGTCGATTCGTGCATGCCGATCGCGTCAGCGATGGTGCGCAAGTTCAACGGTCGCAAATGCCGCACACCGTAGGTGAGAAAACCGTCTTGCTGACGCACAATCTCGGTGGCGACTTTGAGAATGGTACGCGCCCGCTGGTCCAGACTCTTCACCAGCCAGTTGGCGTTGTTCAGGCACTCGGTAAGATAGGTCTTGGAGTCCTTGTCGCGGGCATGGGTCGAGACTTTGGCAAAATAGCGGGCGTTAACCAGAAGCCGCGGCAAGGTCTCGGAATTGAGCTCGATCGCCCAACCGCCATCGGGGCCTTCGCGTACGATCACATCGGGCACCACCGGCTGCACCGTATCGGAGGAGAACTGGAGGCCCGGCTTGGGCGACAGCGCCCGAATTTCCGCCAGCATGTCGGCGATGTCAGCGGTATCGACGCCGCAAATCTGGGCAAGTTGGGCCATGTCGCGGCGCGCCACCAGATCGAGATGGGCGATCATCGCGGCCATAGCGGGATCGAACCGGTCTTTGTCCTTGAGCTGCAGCGCCAGGCATTCGGCGAGATTGCGGGCGGCAACGCCGACGGGGTCGAAGCCCTGCAACACCCTGAGGATTTCCTCGACATCGGTCCTACCGACGCCGAGACGCGTGGCCATTTCATCGAGATCGGCGCGCAGGTAACCGGCCTCGTCCACCGCATCGATCAGCGCGACGCAGATGAGGCGCTTGTCGTGATCGAGCGCGGCGATGGCGAGCTGTTCGTAAAGATGGTCCTTCAGCGTGCCGCCGCCAGCGACGGTGGATTCCAGAAGGTCTTCGTCGCCGTCATACCGCTGCGAATTGCGGACGGTCGTATAGTCGGCAAGCGGTGTGGTCGGAGTGCTGGTGGCGCCGCGTTCCTCGCCGTCGGCATAGCGGTCTTCGCCGGTCGCATCCATATCGGCGCATTTGGAAAAATCTTCGCGCGCCAATTCCTGGTCGAGGGCTTCGGACGGCGCGACGGCTTCGGCAGGCGGCTCACGCTCACCTTCAACGGCCGGAGTGGTGTCGTCGCGTTCCAGAAGAGGGTTCTTCTCCAGCTCCTGCTCGCAGAACTCCGTCAATTCCATGTTCGACAACTGCAGCAGCTTGATCGCCTGCTGCAACTGCGGCGTCATTACAAGGCTTTGGCCTTGCCGGATTTCGAGGCGCTGGGAGACGGCCATTTACGCCTCCTCCTCCATCAGATAGGCAATGGAACGCCAACATCTCATAGCGAGAACCGTTCTCCGAGATAGACGCGCCGCACGTCGCGGTCGGCCACGATGTCGCTGGGCGTACCTTCCATCATCACCACGCCGTCATGCAGAATGTAGGCGCGATCAATGATCTCGAGCGCATCGCGGACGTTGTGATCGGTGATCAAAACGCCAACGCCGCGATCCTTAAGATGCTTCACCAAGGCGCGGATTTCGCCGACGGCGATCGGATCGATGCCAGCCAGCGGTTCATCAAGCAGGATGTAGGAGGGATGGGTCGCCAACGCGCGCGCGATTTCGACGCGGCGGCGCTCACCGCCGGACAGCGCGATCGACGGCGTGTTGCGCACGTGGGTAACGCCAAATTCGGCGAGCAGTTCTTCCACGGCCGCTTCCAGGAGGCCCGGTTCGGGCTCGACCAGCTCCGCGGTGGCGCGGATGTTCTCTTCCGCCGTCAGGCCGCGGAAAATGGACGCTTCCTGCGGCAGGTAGCCAATGCCGAGACGGGCCCGCCGGTACATCGGCAGACGGGTGACGTCGTAGCCATCGATTTCGATCGTGCCGGCATCGACCGGGATCAGCCCGGTGATCATATAGAAGCAGGTCGTCTTGCCGGCACCGTTGGGACCAAGCAAACCGACGACCTCGCCCCGCTTCACCGAAATGCTGACGGAACGGACAACGGGACGCTGCTTGAAGGATTTTGCGATCCGGGTCGCAACCAAGCCTTTGCCGCCCTCGATCACGCGGGGGCGCTGGGTTTCGGGTGCGAAGGTCTCTGTCGGGTCCATGCGAGAACTGTGCCTGTTTGTGCTAAAGAAATTGTGAAACCTAAGGATTTTGACTGCCGTTGTCGTTTTTCGGGGTGAACAGGGCCTGCACGCGGCGGGTCTTGCCCTGACCGCCGTCGAGCGTCGCCTGGCCGGTGACCAGATTCACCACCAGCTTGTGGCCGCGCAGCACGTTCTTGTCCTTGGTAAGCACAACATTGCCGGTGAGGGTGACGAGGCGGGGCGCGACGTCATAGACCCCGACATCCCCCGTCGCGATCCCGGACGGCGCATCGACCACCACCCGCCCGTCGGCGTAGAGGTGGCTCGGATTGTCGCCGACCAGCTTGGCGCGCATCTTGTCGGCCCTGAGCTTCACCTCGCCCTGATGGACGATGACGTTGCCGGTGTAGACGACCATCCCGGTATTCTGATCGGCGGCCATGGCATCGGCCGAAAGATCGATCGGCGCGTTGGGATTGCTCATGCCCTTGGTGACGGCCTTCTGCTGAGCCCAACCGGCACCGGTCAAGATGCCGGCCACGAGCAGGACTGCGAGTGTGCCCCTCATCGTCTCTTCGCCTTCTGCGGATAAAGGATCATGTGAACATGACCCCAAAGCCTCACCTGTTTTTTCGCCCGGTCGAAATGAAACCGGTCGGCGCTGAATTGGCCGGTGGGGCCGTGGCCGGTCACGCCTTCGGAACCTTCAAGAATGTTGGCCTTGATCAGGGCCGTGGCACTCTTGGTGTGCATCTCATAGCCGTTATCGGTGAACACTGAGAGGCCGCCATCGAGCTTCAAAACGCCGCTTTCGCTATCAATCCAGCCGTGTCCCGCAGTGGCGTTGACCCAGCTCTTGTTCTCGAACTGCATGTCGGCGTCGATCTGCTTGAGCTCGGCGCGCAGGGTGTTCTTCGCCTTCGGGTCCTGAATCACTTCGGCCGCCGTGACCTTAAAGGGATTGCCCTTCTCGTCGGTGCCGGTGAAGCTCGATTTGGTCATGGTCAGATCGCGGGCGAGATTGCCGCTCTGCTGCAGCGCCATGTATTTGTCGTTGTGGCGCGGCATCACCGAATAGGCCACCACCGACCCCATCAGGACGATCGCACCGACCGGCAGAATCTTTTTCATCACGCTGACGAAGCGGGAATACCGCAGCGCCTCGGTAGCCCGCAGACGCTGGCGATCCGACCAGTCGCGCGCGCTTTGCGCCGACGGCGGCATTTCTTGTGCGACGGCGCTACGGACCAGGTCCTTGCGGGTCATCGCAGCCCCGCCTTGAGGCAGTCATGGATGTGGAGGATACCGACGGGTCCCGCCGACGTGGCCGCGGGATCGAGCACAAAAAGCTGCGTGATCGTCTTGTCGTTCATCAGAGCCAGCGCCTCGGCCGCCAACTGGTCGGAGCGCACGGTCTTGGGATTTTTGGTCATCACATCGGCCGCCTTGGCATCGCGAAGGTTCTGGTCGAAGCGGCGGCGCAAATCGCCGTCGGTGATGATGCCGGCCAGCGCGCCAGTGCCATCGGTGAGACCGACGCAGCCGAAATTGTGCTTTTCCATCACCGCGATGGCCTCGCGCAACGGAGTCTCTTTGCGGGCCAGCGGCAGTTCGTCGGCGCCATGCATCAGATCGCGCACCCGGATCAAGGCGCGGCCCAAGGAACCGCCCGGATGCAGGTTGCGATAAGCATCGAGCGAGAAATCGCGCCGCTCCATCAACGCCATGGCCAGCGCATCGCCGAGCACGATCATCAGCGTGGTGGACGTCGTCGGCGCCAGACCGTGCGGACAGGCCTCGCGCACATGCGGCAGCACCAGCGCCACATCAGCCGCCTTGAGCAGGGTCGACTCCGGATTCCAGGCCATGCCGATTAGCGGAATACGAAACCGCTTGGCATAGACGATGAGGTCGGAAAGCTCGGTGGTCTCGCCGCGCCAGGACAGGATCAGAAGCGCGTCGTTACGGGTGATCTCGCCGAGATCGCCATGGCTGGCCTCGGACGGATGGACGAAATGGGCCGGCGTGCCGGTGGACGCCATGGTCGCCGCGATCTTACGGGCGATGTGGCCCGATTTGCCGATGCCACTGACAATCACTCGCCCTTTGGCGGCCTTGAGGATGTCGACGGCTTTGGTGAACTCCGGACCCAGACTGTCGGCGAGCAGCCGTACCGCCTCGCCGGCGGCGTCAATCACCCGCCGCGCCACAGCCAGATCGCCATGCGCCGGCACCACATCCTCAAGAATCGCGGAACCCATGAAAGCACCCGTTACGGAACTAGTCTTCGGCGCGTTGCTGGCGCGCGCAGACCCAGCTCAGTTGTTGTCGAACGCCGCCCATTGTCGCGAGGAGCGGCGGTTTAAGCGAAATTCATGCCAAGTGTGGCCAAATCCAAGCCGCGGTTCAAGGCACCTGCGTCTATCGGCGTAAATATTTGAACCACAATATTAAATTTGTTTCAGTGGGCGAAGATGTCGACCTCTGGCCAGCCCTTCAGATCGAGTTCCACCCGGGCCGGAAGGAAATCGAAGCAGGCCTTTGCCAGCTCGGTGCGGTGCTCCCGCGCCAGCATGGTGTCGAGCACCTCCTTTAGACGATGGAGGTAGGCAACGTCATTCGCGGCATAGGCAAGCTGCCGCTCGGTCAATTCCGGCGCCCCCCAATCGGAGCTTTGCTGCTCTTTGTTGAGATCGACACTTAGTAGCTCGCGCACCAGATCCTTGAGACCGTGCTTGTCGGTGTAGGTGCGCACCAGCTTCGACGCCAGCTTGGTGCAGTAGACCGGGGCCGTCACCACACCCAAGTACTGGCGGAACATTGCGATGTCGAAGCGGGCGAAATGGAACAGCTTGAGCTTGGCAGGATCGGTCAGCATGCGCTTCAGATTGGGCGCCGCATAAGCCCCCGGCGCGAACTGCACCGCATGGCAAATACCATCGCCGGCGGACATCTGCGCCAGGCAAAGCCGGTCGCGGAATAGGTTGAGGCCAAGGGTCTCGGTATCGATCGCCACCACCGGGCCGAGATCGAGGCCGTCCGGTAGGTCGTTTTTATGGAGCTTGATTTTCAAATTCACACCTGTGTTGGGCTGGCGCAGCGCCGGTCGCGCTACTCATAACCCCAAGCTGACGATCGAACAATTTCTGCTTTGGCCCGCCGCAACCAAACCGGCCGGATTCACAACGCCACGGTCGATCCAGTTTCCACAGAATTAGATTAACATATTGATTTCATGTTATTTTATGGAGTATTCTGGATGGGGATGGCACCTCGGCCGCGGCCCAAAAATCAGGCCTGCGGAGATATTTCCGCAGGCCCGTCGTCAGAAAACAAGTCCGCGCCTTAGAGCTTGATGCGCAGTGAACCGCCAAACGCGGTGTAGGTCGCGTCGCCGTTGCCCGGATTAGCGCTGAAGTGGAACCCAAGCAACGTATTGTCGTAAACGTTGGCTTCGAGACCCACGCCGACATCGGCCCAGACTGCAGAGTTCCCAGAGAGATCGAAGTTCGCAGGCGTGGCGCCGCTGGAGGCAACAAACGTCGTCTTGATGCCGGCGTTGTCACTGGAAAGATTGGTGACCAGGAAGGCATGAAGCTGCGGCTTAAACGCAATCTCGCTGACAGTGATATTCCAGTCGGCGTCGAAGCCGAAGCGTGCATCGAAATGGCTCTTGTCGATCTGCCCGAACGATAAAGCCGCCTCCGCACCGGTTTCGGAATACTCCGCCACGCGGACTTCGCCATACTGGATGCCGATCGCCGGCTTCAGCATGCCGCTCGTCACGTCTGGAATAACCATCCCGGCCTGGAGCCCGAAGATCGGGGTATTGCCATGCGTTTTGCCGTCCAGATCGAACGTCGAACCGCCGAACGCGATATTGCGCTGCGTGTGGATCGTCTGGAAACCGTAACCGGCATAGCCGTTCACGAAATAGCCCTCATCCGTCGTATACTGACCGTAGACCGCAAACTGCCTAGTCAAGGTCTTGGATGTGGCAGCCTGGTCGCGCAAGGTGGCCAAGGCTTCGCCGAGGGCCAACGAGGCCCCGACCCGGAAGTACTGCGTCGCCGGCAAATCGACACCCGCTGAAATCAGGAATCCGTCGATGTCGGCCTTGCCGCTGGAACCGCCGAGTCGGACCGAACCATCGAGCTTCTGACCCGTCAGGAACACGCCAACGCCTTTCGGCAATACCATGGCACCGCCGCCGTCCGACGCCGCTGCGCCGCTGTCCGACGCCGTTGTAACCGAGCTTCCGCCGAGACGGTCACTCAGACCGGCCAGCAGGTTGCGCATCTCAAAAGACCCAACCTGCGAATTCATCGCCAGCTTCAAGGCGGTGGGCTGAACCGCAACCCTCGCCTCGTTGGAACCGTTCATCTCACCCAGGTATTCCCAAAGGAATCCGGACTGAGCGTCGGCAAGCACCTGCGAGACCTGAGGTATGGCACGCGTCACATTCGGCGCTAGAGCTTGCAGCGCATCGTTCAAGGGCTGGTCGTACAGCGGATCGATGGCGTCATACACGCTCGACATTCTGCTGTAGCTCGCGTCACGGGCTGCGTCCAGCAGACCGCCGGCATTCAACTGATCGGCAGTCCCGCCCGTCAAAACCGACGCAAACGTAGCCGCCTGGAAGGTCACGACTTCCGCGTCGTAGGAACTGTCCGCCGTTTGGATCGTAACGGTCGAAACGACCGGATACAGCACGCCGGCGATCGTGTCGGGCACGCTGTTGAACGCGTTTTCAATTACGTCGGCCTTGGCGACGGTCAGGGTCGCGTGCCACTTGGGTCTATAGCCGTTGATCGGGCTCACGACGAGTGTGCCGCTGAGCGACAGCGTGCCGTAGACGTCGAGCAAGTCGTTCCCCGTGGGGGAGGCGTCGATCAGAAGGCCCGAACCGCTTGACAGAACCACGTCACCGATATGAGTCAACGTTCCCACCGTACCCACCGTGCCGGGTGCGATAGCGCCGAGCACCGCAGTGGTGGCCGGAGAAACCACCGTACCGTTACCGGACAGCACACCACCGAGAAGGGCGATGTCACCGACCGAAACGTAGAGACCGTTGACCCGGAAATTGCCGGCATACATCGTCGTGTCGATGTAAGTACCCATCGCGGCGCCCGAGGCAATCACCAAACCGGTCTTGGCTCCGTTGATGGTCAGACGGTCAATGGTGACATACCCCTTGTCGAGGATAGTCGTGCCGTCAGCCGACAGCGTCACGTCGTAATAGCGGGCCGGCGTACCGGTGGTGGCATCGCCATCGGTATCGTCGGGAACGAAGCCCGACGTGCCCGGCAAGCCAAGCGAGGTCGTGACGGTCCCTGTCGAGGCGTGCGACGTATACTTCGAAAGCAGGTTCGTAACAGCCAGTGTCGTCGCCGATGCGGATGAGACCTTGGTTTGCGCCGAGGCCAGATCGCTCATCACGTCTATCGCCACTTTCTCCACGCCGCCGTCGTACTGCGCACTCAGCGCGTCGAGTTGTGACGTGATGTCCGTGGTGGACGTACCCGTTACCTCGCCGGTCGCGACGTCCTGGCAGATATCGTAGTAGCAGACCTGACCGAACTTCGGCGTGTTGACCGTTCCGTCATCCGGAATGCCCTGCGCCGCATCGGTCGGCAGAGCATTGACCAATTTGCCGTCGACGATCGTCACATAATTGGGATCGAGGTCGATGACCCAATGACTGGGATCGCTCCATAAGCCGTCGCCGGCCTTGGCCGAGACGTACTTGTACGGATTGTTGGCGACGATCCAGTCCCAGTACAGGTAAAGGGGTTGATAGAACGACGTCGTGCCATAACTGGACGACGCTTGGCCGCTAAAGTAACGCGTGCCACCGGACAGCACGGCCGCGATGACCGACGTCGAGAACAACTGATCGACAATCAGCGGGCCACCGGAGTCGCCAGGAGCCGTGATGGCTTCCTTCGCCAGCGCCGCGTCGTGGAAAATGTTGAAGTCGTATTCGTTGGCATCCGCAGTATTGAAGTTGGGATCGTTGAAGTCGAGTTGGTAGAGGTTCTGCGGCAAACCATCCAGCTCGCCGAACAGGAAGCCGTCGACGTCGTCCAGCGAACCGAGGAAGCTGATCGTGTTCTCGGCAACGCGGCGGCGGAAGTCGAGGCTGACATACCCGTCGGAGCCGGTACCGTAGTTGCCATAGCCGACGATCGTCGCGTGCGTCGAACTGGTCAGCGGCGAGAACAATAGCGTCCACGTCGGTACGTTCGTGACCGGCGTATCGAGGGCCGCCATCGCAATATCGGCCTGGAGAAAGTTCAGACTGGAACCCAGCAGCAGCGACTTGTCGTTATAGACGACGTAGTTGGAGTTGTAGAAATAATCGGTCGTGCTGGTTTGGTGGTCACTCGTAAGCCAGTTGATCAGAGGTGTCCGATTGTAAGCCTGAAAGCCGAACCCGATCGCGGTGCCACCGTTGGCCGAGCCGTAGCTGCTTGCGGCCGCATCGTTGACGCAGTGCGCTGCGAAAATCACCGTACGCGGGTTGATCAACGACACCGTGCACAGACCGACGTAGCCATTGCCTTCGTCGATCACCATCTGCCCCACGCCAGTGATGTTGGTCGTATCGACCAGCTGGGCGGGCGTGTAATTGTCGTTGCCGACGATCGCGTAGGACGGCGATATCGCCAAGCTTGTCGCCGCAAGCCCCAGAACGGCCGTACTTGTCCGCAGTGCAGCCTTCAGGATTCGTGATTTTCTAGACACTTTAAAGCCCCCTCTAAAAAACTGCCCCTGTCGGCGCTAAACACCGGAACACCCCCTCAAACTGGATTTTCAGAAAGCATAAAGTGTCGCGAGAAGTACCGATGTACAAACTGCAATAATGGTATGCTTAGTAACCTCGTCAATAATTTCAATGGGATAATGACATAACTTGCTTTCGCAGTATGGTACATTTGCCACATAACGTTGTACACATCTGGTGCAATCTGCACAGATTGAATGCAGTCGCGATAGTCCCCAATATTTTCAGGCTAGCGATCCTGCGCATCCCATGTTGAATTTCTGTAATAACAATAAGTCGTGTTCTTATAAGTCACGACGCACACGTTCTGCCGCGGCTCAGGCGGCCCAGAGTCCGTTCCGAAACCGAGCCGCATCATCAAAAATAGCGCACGAGTTGAACGATGGCGCTGGTGGAGCTCCTCAGCGAACCCCATTCGGTGCGCTTGCCGCCAGTTGTGGCACTGACATAAGCGCCGAGGCTCCAGAAATCCGACAGATCGTAGGACGCCCCCACCTGACCGGTGCAGGAGCCATCGGTCAGATCGGTCATCACATAGCCGCTCAGGTCGGCATGCAGGATGTGGAACGGTTCTGTCCAGTCGGCACGCACGAAGGCTTGATGCTGGCTGATCGGATCCTGGCGGTCGCTGGAATAGCCGCGGATATACCACATCAGCGAGGCGAACGCCGGGTTCGCGCCGGTGGCAAACCAACCACGCCAGCCCTCCTTCGACAATCCGGCTTCGTGGAAATTGTATTCGACGCTGATGGTTTCCTTGTCTTCGCCGTTCCAGGAAGCGCCAGCAGAGACATCGCTCTTGAAGCTGCGTGAGGTCGAAACCGGCGGTAGCACGAGCATAGTGGCAGGCAGCGTGCGGGTGCGCTTGCCGAAGGCGATGGCATCGACAATCGCGCTCGGCGCATTGCCGCCGGCCCAACTGGCATAGGCGATGATGCTGTTGCCGATCGGATGCGAGGCGTTGAAACCGAACTTGAACCGGCCGGCGTCGTAAAAAGCCAGGACTTGCGGGCTGAAATCCTCCCATTCGAAGGAAAAACTCGCCAGAACGCGATCGGAGCCATTGGTCTGGTCAAATTTCGGATCGAGCGGATAGGCCAGCCCGCCCATCGGCACCGGGCTATGCAGCTTCGGCGCGTAAATCAGCTCCAGCGAGCCGCCGTCGAAGACATGCTGGCCGCGGAGCATCACCGTGCCGAGGCGGTTGTTCCTGAGCGCGCCAGGATCGGAGGAGGATTGCGCCACCGAGGTGCGGGCGCGGAAGAAATCGGTCGGGTTGTAGCCGAACGCGACGCCGTTGCGGACGTTGATGCGGCCGGTTTCGAGATAGGTTTCCGGCGCAACTTCCCAGGTGGCGTAAAGCTCGCGCAAATCGTTGCGCACGGCCTCGCGCGGAAACCCGACGCCGTCGGCGAAACTCGCGCTCAGCACGTCGCTGGCGGTCAGGCGCAGGCTGTCCGACAGTTTCCAGGTGACCAGCGCATCGGCACTGACCCGGTCGTTCCAGCGCGAGGGGATCGCGTCGCCCGGCGAAACCGCGAAGCTACCGCGATAGCCGTACCAGCCGAACGCATTGGCGAACGCATATTTGCCGCGATCCTGCACCGTGGCCGCGGGCGGCGCGGCCGTCTGCACTGCCCCCGGAATGAGACCGAGATCGTCGTTCTCCTGCGCCACGGCGGGAAACGCCACCACACAAACCGTCAGGAACAGAACCGCCTTTTTCATCAGTCGATCTTCAGGCGCGGCAGGAAATCACGCTGGAACCACGACTCCGGCACGTCCTGCGCCCGCATGTCGGAAACCGCCATGGTGGTGACCAGATTCTGATTGACGGAGTCGATCACGATGGTTTCCGCCGGGACCTGACGGCCGAGCATCGGCATGAACTTGTGATAATAGGCGATCTTCAACAAGCGTCCGCTGTCGGAAAAAAACTTGCCCTTGATCTGGTGATAGGTCCCCTTCTCCACCCAATATTCGACCCGGCTGTAAACCGCTTCGTCGGTGGCGGCCTTGAGCTCCAGGTGCCAGCAATCGCGGGTCTGTTTGTCGGCGTCGAGCAGCTTTTCTTCGCCGAGCAGCTTGGCGGTGTAGTCCTTGGCGAGGTTGACCGTCGCCACGTCGCCGTTGGAGGCCTGACCGAGCAGGCGCTGCTGCGGCGAAATGCGGACGGAAGCCTTCGACGACGGATCGTAGAACCACATGTTGGAGCCATTGAACAGCACCATCTTGCCGGCGTCGCGCGACGGCAGCACGTAGCGTATCAAGTTATTGTACTGATGCGTCGCCTTGTTCTGAGTGGCGAAGATGACGAGCTGCATCGAATTGCGCGGCTGACCGCCGACATATTCGGTGAGGTTGTCGACGACGCGAAAGCTCTGCCCCGGATTGCGGCCGGCATCCACGGACGCGATGATTTCCTGGCCCGTGGGCTCCGCTGCATGCGCAGCGGCGGTCAGAACAACGGCAACGACAAAACCGATCAAGACGTTCTTCATGACATCCTCACACATGGCGGAGGGCATCGACGACGTTCATGCGCGACGCCCGGTTGGCCGGAACAATGGAAGCAAGTGCCGCAAGTGCCGTCAGCACCAGCCAAACGGTCGCGAGCAGCGACTGCGTGCCCTTGGTCAGCAGGTAGAGATCCACCGGCGACGCATTGCCCGGCGGGGTATAGGTAATGTGGGCGTGGTTGATGAGAGTGGTTACGCCGAGCGCGATCGCGATGCCGGCGGTGGCGCCGAGCGCGCCCAGGATGGCGCCTTCGAGCAGGAACTGGCGATGAATGCCGCCGCGGCGAACGCCCATGGCGCGGGCAGTGCCGATCTCGTTGGTGCGTTCCATCACGCTCATGCTCATGGTGTTGGCAATGGTGAAGCCGACAATAATGGCCATCACGATGCCGATGAACGCGAACATCGCCATGAAGTAGCCGAGAATCTGCTTATAGGCGGGATAAAGCTCGTTGAAATCGCGCAATTCGAGATCAAGATGGCGAGCGGCGAACAGCTTGCCGAGCCGCGCCTTGGCTCGCGGGATGTCAGCCGTGTTCTTGAGCTGAACGATGATCGCCGTCGCCTTGTGCTCGCCGCCGCCGTAAAGCAGCTGCTGCGCCAGGGTGAAGTGCATGGCGATATAGGAGTCGTCCATTTCCTTGGCACCCTGCCCGCTCGCCTTGTTGACCGTGATGGTGACGATGTTGGGCGCCCCGCCGGAGCCAGAAAGCAGTTCGAGCTTGGCAGATTTCTGCGCGGCTTCACCGGCCGGGCACTTGCTCATCTTAAGCGGCGTGCACAGGCCCAAGATGCGCGCCAAGCCAACGCCGACCACCGCGTGATCGATTTCGGAATCCGTGAGGCCGCTTTTCGGCCGGTCGCCGTTGGTGACGTTGTAGCCGTCCCAAGTGTTCATCTTGTCTTTATCAGACGGGATGAGCCCGGCGCCGAAGAAGGTCTTCGACTTGTCGACCGCCGCGTTGCCCGCGATGCCGCCGAGGCTGATACTCGGGGTTACCACCCGGATCATCGTGGCCATCTCCGGATCCTTGCGGATCGACTCCAGCACCGCATCGTAACCCGCGATGCTGTAGGTGCCCGGCTTGCCACTGCCGTAGGCAAAATAGCCGGTCTTGAACACCTGCAAATGGCCCATGCCGCGAATGATGCCGGTCTCCATGCCGACCTTGATCATGGCGCTGTATTCGCCGAGCAAGACCAGCGCGGTGGCGCCGACCACGATTGCCATAGCCGTCATCAGAGAGCGGCGTCCATTGCGCAGGACGTTGCGGAACGCAATCTTGAACACGGTATTTCCCCTCAAACGTGCCGTAAGGCGTCGACGACTTTCATCTTGGC
>WSSedL1CaDRAFT_10000133_pt1 | contig 48730 bp, 41 predicted proteins | sample WetSurSL1Cattail_FD_9464 | JGI IMG/M metagenome (IMG submission 9464)
CCGCATCGCGGCACATAAGCCTGTCCATCGTTCCACGGATGCGCGGCGGCATCCTTCACCGATATGACGTTGCACGCATAAGTCTTTGCTCGGCCGCGACCGTCGTCGCGCACCTTTTTTGGCATCGCACTCCCAAACAACACGAATAAGAAATGGGAAGCGAACATTACAATTGCAAGCAGTTGCGACAACGACGACGCTGTTACGGACGAGAGGCAGATGCAGCCGTTCAAGTTGATGAACGGAATTGGTGAAGGAGATTACGTGGAGGGGAGACCGCGAGATTTTACTTTGGCCCGTTGGTGGGCGCGCGGAACGTCTGATTCACTCAGAAGCGGCCCTCCCCGCCGGTAGTTTCATGTCTCACTTGCGCCAAAGGCACGCTGCGGGTTGCTTCTTGCCGCCGCGGACTGCATGTTGTCCTTCAGAATGGCAGCCGCATTTGACATCGCCGGTTACAGTGACGCCCTGGTCGTGCTCGGCACCGCCGCGGTGATCGTTCCCTTGGTGCGCAAGGCGGGCATCAGCCCAGTGCTCGGCTATCTCGGCGCCGGGGCATTGCTGGGGCCGCTGGCGCTCGGCTCCTTCATCAAGCAATTCCCGCCGCTCTACTGGTTCACTGTGGTCAATTCCGAACACGTGTCGGGCTTTGCCGAGCTGGGCATCGTGTTCCTGCTGTTCATGATTGGCCTTGAGCTGTCGTTCCAGCGCCTGAAAGCGATGCGGCGGCTGGTGGTGGGCCTGGGTGGTCTGCAAGTGCTGGCAACCTCGGCCGCCATCGCGGGGATCGCAGCGCTGGCCGGGTTTCCCGCCAACGCCGCCATCGTCTTGGGCACCACCGTGTCGCTGTCGTCGACTGCCATCGTGCTCGAATTGCTCTCGAATCAAAACCGGCTGTCGTCGACGGTCGGGCGCGCCAGCTTTGCGGTTCTGCTGGCGCAAGACATCGCGGTGGTGCCGATCCTGATGTTCATTTCGATCGCCGGCGGCGAGACCGGCGGATCGGTACTCATCAGCCTGGCGCGCGCCTTGTTGCAGGCTGCCGCCGCCATTGCCGCGATCATCCTGTTGGGCCGGCTGGCGATGCGCCCGCTGTTCCGGCTGGTCGGCTCGGCGCGTTCGAGCGAGCTTTTCATCGCGGCAGTGCTGCTGGTCATTGTCAGCGCCGGGGTGATCGCCCATCAGGCCGGACTGTCGATGGCGCTGGGAGCATTCGTCGCCGGCATTCTCTTGGCCGAAACCGAATACGGCAAAGCCATCGAAGCTACGGTCGAGCCGTTCAAAGGGCTTCTACTCGGCATTTTCTTCTTCACCGTCGGCATGACCATCGATTTCCGCGAGGTCTTGCGCGAGCCGCTGCTGCTGCTGGCCTGCGTCGCCGGATTGATCCTGGTCAAGGCGCTGGTGCTGACGGCGCTGGGCAAGCTGTTCCGGCTCAGCTGGCCTTCGGCCATCGAGGTCGGCCTGTTGCTCGGGCCCGGCGGCGAATTCGCTTTTGTCGGCTTGGGGCTCGCGGCTTCCTTGCATCTCATCGCGGCGCCGTTTGCCGGGTTCATCCTGGCCGCGATTGCCATCACCATGGCGCTGACGCCGCTCTTGGCGGCGGCAGGAAAACGCATCACGCTCCTGTTCAAGCGAGCCGGAACCAGCGATCCAGTTTTGACCGCGCGCCCGCCGGGCGGCGCCCCTCACGCCATCATCGTCGGTTACGGCCGCGTCGGGCGGGTGGTGAGCACGCTGTTCAAAGAACTAAACGTTCCCTACGTCGCTACCGATATCGATCCGGCAACGGTGACACGCGCCCGCCGCGACGGCGACGAAGTCTATTTCGGCGACGCCGCCGACCCGGAATTCCTGCGCGTCTGCGGCCTTGACGCGGCGACCGGTGTTGTCATTACCATCAACGCCCGCGAGACCATCGACGCCATCGTCGAGCAAGTACGCACCTTGCGGCCGGACGTGCTGATCGTGTCGCGCGCCAAGGATGCGGTGCACGCCAGCCATCTTTATCAAATGGGCGCCAGCGATGCCGTGCCGGAAACGATCGAGTCCTCGCTGCAATTGTCGGAAGCGGCGCTGGTCGGCCTTGGCGTGCCGACGGGCCTTGCGATCGCCAAGATTCACGGCCAGCGCGACCTGTTCCGTGCCGCCTTGCAGAAGGCCGCACGCGAAGCCGGCCGCGGCGAAAGCTACGCCCTCCGCCGCAAGCATCGTCCCGTCGCGTAGAGCAGCCGCGACATTCTTCCTCCAGCAAGTTTTGAGATCTGGCCGAAGATGACGCGCTCGTGACGGACATGACGCAGCACGACCACTCTTTGAGAGCTGCCGAGCGATATTGATCAACTGCGTGAGCATTTTTTCAACCGCGGATGCACACGGCACGGTCGTGCCACCCCAACTCTTTCTTCGCAGGTGAACAGCGGTTGGTGGCGAAGCGTTCTTCCGGATGGCAACCGTACAGTTCAGTATGCCGGCATTCTTATTGGGGTGAGCATCATGGTGGAAAATGAAAACGGACTGCGTTCGGTCCACGGCGATATACACGACTATCGGCAATATTTAAGGGACATCACCGCGATCCAGGCCGAGACGGTGCGCCGTCTGGTGGAATCCGATTCCACGCCGCCGATGGAAATGGCGGCTGTGCTCGAAGACATCGCCAACAAGTTCTTGGACATGTCGGATGAGGTCAGGGACTTCGCGTTAGCCCGCCCAGAAGCGTGTTGACGATTGCTGTCATCGACTCGCGGGGAAGAGTGTCCAGTTTGAGTTCAGGAAGAAACCACGGAACGGATTCCTCGAAAATATCCGACAGCCAGTCGAAGACGATCTTAACCGCCTTGGTGCTGAGCCGCTCGCCGGGCGCTACCGCATAGATCGGCGCCCGGATGTGGACGCCCAATTCCAGCGGCACCATATTGGGATCGGCCAGAGTACAGCTGGCAACCAGTCCAATGCCGAGACCGCTCTTGACCATCAGCGAATAGGTCAGAAGGTTGTCGCAGGAATGGGTGACCACGCCCTGGGCGATCAGATCGAGCCAGGAATCCCACATNCGACCGCGTTTGCAGTGGTGCTCGATCTGCAAAAAACAATGTGACGACAGATTGCTGTGCGTCGGCACGCCGTACCGTTCGATGTAGGACTGACTAGCAGCCGGCAGCAGGTGCAGGAAACCGAGCTGGCGAGAAACAAGATCAGATGGCGGTTGCAGCCCCACTACGATCATCACATCGGCCTGATTGGCGCGCAGGTTCTCACGATCCTGCGGCGTGCAGATCTGCAGCCGGATCTTGGGATAGATTTCGTTGAACGAAAACAGCGCGGGCGCGATGAAAAGGCCCGCCAATGCTTCACTGGCAGCGAGGCGCACGGTTCCTTCGGCGGCGCGGGTCTCTGCATTGAGGTCATGTGAGATTTCGGAAAGCTTCTGGTCGACGTCGCGCAGCGAGTGGGCCAGTTCCTCGCCCTGACGCGTCAGCGTGATGCCGGCTTGGTTCGGGATGACAAGCTGCGCGCCCATCACATCCTGCAAGCGGCGCACCGTACGGCTGACGGTGGGCTGACTCATATTCAAGAAATCGGCGGCGCGGTTGAACGACTTGGCTTTGGCCACGGCGAGGAACACGCGCAACTCGCCCCAGAACGGACCGCTGAGAATCTTGGTGTCGTCAAGTCCGCGGCTCGACGACGGTGATAACGGCTTCGTCATGCAACTCCCCGCAGGCGATGGGCAAAGCATAGCGAACATAAAACATTGGTAATAGCCACCAAAGCGCCGCCGTCGCCAATTTTTCGAGGGTCCGTTAACGCCGCCCCCGCTCACGCATACCGTGTGTCCGATGGAGACAATACTGTTGGCAGAGCCTACCAATCCCGGCGCGGCGTCCTGCCGCGTGAGGAAGATCGGTTCGAGTACGTCTTAAAATTAGAGTTGTTGTGAAATGCTGACGAGGTCTCAGGCCAGCTCGGCAAAGAAATCGAGCACGGCCCGCTTGTAACCGGGATCGCCGACCGCCGTCATGTGGTCCTTGTTCGGCAGCACCAGCGCGCGCCCGTTGGCAAAGGACTGCGCCAGGGCGAAAGGCGCCCCCACCATGGTGTCGTTCTCGCCCGCCACCACCAGAACCGGACGCTTGGACGCCCCCAGTTCCGCCGGCGAATAGATGTGACGGACCCCGCGCATGCAGGCGGCAAGCGCCAGCCGGTCTTTGCCCTTCTGACCGCCGAAAATGCGGAACCGGCGCGCCTCGTCATCGGCGATGGTGGAGGGGTCTTCGGTCAGCATGGCGCTCGCCACCGATTCCCGCCAGGACTGCTGCTCGGCAAAGTAGTTGTCGCCGATACCCGCCACCACGGCCCGCCGTACGCGCTCGGGATAGAGCATCAGGAAACGGACGGTCAGCATCGCCCCCATCGAGTAGCCCATAATATAGGCATCGGGCAGGCCACTGGCGTGCATCACCACCAGGATGTCGTCGATCATGTGGTGACCGTAAGCGGCCGGCGTGTGCGGCTTGTCGCTGTGGCCGTGACCGCGGCAATCGAAGCTGACAACCCGGTAGCCGTCCCGCGCCAGCCGGTCGATCCACCCGGTCGAGCGCCAGTTCTGTTCCCGGCTGGAGGCAAAGCCGTGAACCAGAAGCGCGGGCTTGCCCTCGCCGGTGATCTCATAGGCAATGTGCGCGCCGTCCTTGGCGACGGCAAACCGTTCCGAATCCATGGACGAACCATCGCAAAGCGCGGAGGCGCCGTCTATGATGGCATGGCCCTCATTTCGAGCCTGTAATGTCCCTCGAATCTTTGCCCCCAGACAGCGACCAAACCGCCGTTACCGCCGACGAGTTCTCCTATGCGGACCCCGCCGATCCGCCGTTCAAGCGCTTTGTCATTCACGCCATCGAGCGGGCGACCGGCCAGCCCTACCTGCGCTGGCTCTACGCGTGCTATGCCAGCCATCCGGTCGCAGACGAGACCTTCTGGGACGCCGCCATCCGCCTGCTGGAACTGAAGGTCCGCTATGACGCGGCCAAGCTGGCAGCCTGGCCCAAGACCGGGCCCTTGGTGGTGGTGTGCAACCATCCCTATGGCGTGCTCGACGGCGTCGTCTCCTGTGCCATCGTCGGCAAGGCGCGGCCGGATTTCAAAGTCCTGACCAATGCGGTGATCTGCCGGGCACCGGAGCTGCGGCAGTATCTCCTGCCGATCGACTTCAACGAAACGCCCGAGGCGATGAAAACCAACATCCGCTCGCGCCAACTTGCCAAGGCGCATGTCGCGGCCGGCGGATGCCTCCTGATCTTCCCGTCCGGCGCGGTGTCGACCACGCCGACATGGCATGCGGGCCGCGCCATCGACACCGACTGGAAGACGTTTACGGCGGGCATGATCGCCAAGACCCATGCGTCCGTGGCCCCGCTGTTCTTCGCCGGACAGAACTCGGCGCTGTTCCAACTCGTCAGCCATGTCTCGCTAACCCTGCGTCTGTCGCTGTTGTTCCACGAAGTCCACAACAAGATCGGCAGCGAAGTGCGCGCCGGTGTCGGTGATGTCATTCCGTACGCAACGCTGGCGCCGATCCGGGACCGCATCGCCCTGATGCAGTACCTGCGGGAAGCGACCTATGCGCTCGCCCCGGAGGTCGGCGAACCGCCCCGCGCCCACCTCAAACGCCCGCGCCATGTGCCGCCGCAGGGCACGCCGGTGCCGGGGATCGCGTGAGCGAAAAACGGAGGCAATTGCAGAGTCGAAGCAATCTGGTGAGCGGTCGGACGTTTGCTTTGCACCAACGCCGGTTATAGGCGACTTGTCCTCAAGCCATCGCCTTCAGCGCGCCGATCAGGGCGTCGATTTCGGCTTCGTGGGTGAAGAAGGATGGAGTTACCCGCACGCAGGCGCCTTTGGCGACGCCGGGGCGGTCCACCGTGAAAATGTTGAAGCGCGTCAAAAGTTCGGCTGCGACAGCGCGGTTCTCGGCCGGACTGGTTTTTCCTGTCAGCCGGAAAGACGTGATGCCGCAAGTCAGGCGTGGATCGCTGGGAGTCAAAATCTCCAAACCGCGATGCCCGCGCAGCGCCTCCGCCCAGCGATTCCGCAACCCCCGCAGCCGCGCTTCTTTGGCCGCCGCACCAATCCTGTTGTGGAAATCGAGTGCCTCGCTCACGGCGAGGACAGCGGCAAAATTGGTGGTTCCGGTGTGCAGACGCTCATCGATGCCGCTGCCGATATGTTCCAGCGCAGGCGCGATCGCCTCCTGCCTGTCTTTGCGGATATAAGCGATACCGGTGCCGAGCGGCGCGCCGATCCATTTGTGGCAGGTGAAGCCGACGAAGTCGGCGCCGAGATCGGGCAAGGTGAAATCCAGTTGACCCCAGGAATGGGCCGCATCCACGATGGTATCGACGCCGCGCGTTCGCGCCATCGCCACGATCTCCTTCACCGGCAGCACCAAGCCGGTGCGATGGCTGACATGGGTGACCAACATGAGCTTGATGGCGGGATTTTCTTTCAGCGCCGCTTCATAGGCGTCGATCAAGCCCTGATGCGTCGCTGGTTCCGGCAGCGCGATGGCGATGAGCTTCACACCCCGGCGCTGTTCCAGCCCGTGAAAAGCGGCTTGGGTGCTGTCGTAATCAAGGTCGGCCACCAGAATCGCGTCATCCCGCTTCAGCCGGTCATAGCCCGCGATCAAAACCTGCAAGGCCTCGGTAGCGCCGCGTGTCAGAAGGATTTCGTCGGATGAAACGCCCAGCGCCGCAGCCGCCTTGGCGCGTACGGCCACTAGATCGGGACCGGCTTTACGCCGTGCGTAAAAAGAGCCCTCGCGGTTGATACGTTCCAGATGGGCGTGATAGGCGGCAAAAACGGGACGCGCCATGGTGCCGAAATTGCCATTTTCGAGTTGGATGAAATCTCGCGAAACATCGTAGTGCGCGGCGATCTTCTCCCACTCTGTGTTCGGGGCGACGCTGGCTTTTGCCGCCATCAATCCGGCGGTGGTGGTGGCTGCGGCGGAAAGAATAGCCCGGCGGCTTAGCATCGCTGTTATCCTTTAGGGAGAAAAAGAAAGGGCGGGGTTTATGGCCCCGCCCCGGTAACACCATCGTCTAGAACTTCAGATCATAGCGCAGATAGTAACTGCCGCCATTGACGTCGTAAGGGGCGTCACGCGAGTAGTCGATGCCACGGCTTGCCTGATAGGTGGCTTTGGCGGGATAGAAATCGCCAACATTCTCCGCACCCAGACGGATCGAGGCTTTGTCAGTGAGATTGTAGGTGACCGCGAGATCGACGAAGGCCATGGAGCCAAAGCGCTGGAAGATATTGCCGGTGCTGTTGCCACTCGAATCCGTCCAGGGGCCGTAATACCGCACGCGGCTCATGAACTCGAAGGCATCGATGGCATAGGTCGCCGTGGCCGAGGCGTTGTGCTGGGGAATGCCCTGCTCGAAGATCTTCTTCTGCGAGGCATTGGTGGCGGCCGCCGTTGTGCCCGAGGTCACTTTAGTTGCCGTATAGCTGTAAGCGCCGGTGAAGCGCAGCTGGCCCGCGCCGAGATCGGTGGTGTAGTTGCCAGTTGCTTCGACGCCACGGGTCATGGTGTTGAAGTCGTTGGTGAAGAAGTTGACCGAAGTAAAGCTCGCCGCGCCTGGAACATTTTGCGCCACCAGCAGCGCGCGGATCGCCGAGGTCACGGTGAAGGTTGACGATGTCGAGAAGCGTTTCCGCACATCGGTTTTAAAGGCATCGATAGAGCCGGAGAAGCCACTACCGGCATCAAAGACCATGCCCAAAGTCGCCGTTTTGGATTCTTCCGGCTTCAACGGCGTGGCGCCGAAATACTGTGCCACAGGATTGGATGTGGACAGGCGGCCATTGGTGTAGAGCAGGAGCGTGCTGGTATCGAGGCCTTGGCTGGTCGAGGTGGCGTTGTTTTGCCCCGGAGACGGCGCTTTGAATCCGGTCGAATAGGAACCACGGAAGGCCAGGCCCTCGACCGGTTCGAAGCGGGCACCGAATTTGTAGTTAAAGGTATTGCCGAAATCCGAATAGTCTTCGTCGCGCAGCGCCACTTCGAGCTGCAGCGCCTTGGTCACCTGCGCCTGTAGATCGATGTAACCGGCATAGCTTGTCTGACCCCAGCTTCCCGCTTGCGTGTCCGCGATACCCGGAAAACCGTTCGACGACGCAGCCAGACCGTAAGCGGCACCGGGACCGACTTCATAAGAGGCCTTGTCGCCTGCCTTCATCTGGAAAGTTTCATCGCGATATTCGGCGCCGAAGGCCACGTTCAAGGGCTCCGCAAGGAAGGGCAGATCCCAGCGATAGACCGCATCGCCGTTCACATCGAGTTCGGATTCGATCATATGGCCGAGATTAAAGTTGTGCGGGCTGTCGGGGCCGAGCGAGGCGTTGATCGAATTGTTGAGGAAGAAGCGGCTGTTGTTCACGCCATATGTGGTCGAAAGGTCCCAAGTGAGCGCATCCGAACCGGTGTGGCGGATACCGGCCGCCATCTGGGAATCGAGCGCATCGGCGCCTTCATCAGGGGTGAAGCCGGTCGGCCAGATGGTACGAAGATCAAAGCCTGGGAAGGCGGCGGTGGTCTTGTAGACCGAAGTCTGTGTATCGGGGTTGCGCCAATTGATATCATTGTGCTGGCGCGACGCGGCCAGCGTGCCAAACGCATAGGCTTCAATATAATCGGTGAGATTTTCAGAGGCGTCGAGCGCGGCTTTGATACCTTGCATGTCGGGATTGCCCCAGCGCTGCACCGGATTGGGCACAGAGAGCGTCGGGTGGGCCGTCTGGAAGGCCACCGCGTCATCGCGCTGATGGGTACGCGAGGTCTCATTGGCCTTCTGATATTCGACAGTCAACACGACATGGCCGCCGCTTGGCAGTTCAACACCGCCGCGTGCACCCATCTGCAAGCTCAGCCCGTCGCCATAGTAATATTGCGAGAGCTGGCCATAGGTTGCCACTTCGGTGTCTTTGTTGAGCAGGATGTTGATCACACCGGCAATCGCGTCCGAGCCGTATTGGGCCGAGGCGCCGTCGCGCAGGATTTCAACGCGGCCGGTGGCATAAGAGGATATCTGGGCCAAGTCTGTGGCCTGCGAGCCGTTGCTGCCCAAAAAGGCCGAGCGATGGAAGCGTTTGCCGTTGACCAGAACGAGGGTCATGTCGGGCGACAGATTGTTGAGCGAGGCCGGGCGGATGAACTGCGTCCCGTCCGAGGAAGGCAGGCGCTTGACATTGAAAGATGGCACCAGCGTCGCCAAGGTCTGATCGATGCTGGGGGATGTCGTGGACCGCACCAAATCCGTATTCAGCACATCGATCGGCGACAGCGACGTGAATTGGGTCTGTGTTGTCTCGCGCGTGCCGGTGACAATGACCTCTTCGGTCATCTCTGTTGCGGCCGCTTGTGCCGCGCTGGACATGGCCAGAACGATTAACGACGCGCCCAGCACCGTACGCTGCCGGTAACGTGAATGATGGCGGTTCATAAGATCCCCTCAATGTGAAACGAGAGGCGCTTGTTCCGTTTTGGCAAGACACCGCCGTTACGAATGCGTGAATGTTCCGTCTCGGAATCATGTCATGACGGGGGCAAGTGCGACCGTGCAGGGAAATCTGCTCTCCGGCCGCCCCAGGGTTGCGGAATGTTCTCGGAATACAAGAATGAAGCTGATCACTCGCGCATCTCAGAGTGACGTCTCGCGCAAAAATGGAGCCCAGGATGGCGAGCCCCGCTTTCTTGTTACGTCATTTTCCATGCGCCCGAGCGGCGGCGGGCTTGGCTTTTTAGTGCGTTTTGGCTGAGCGCCGGACATCGACAATACCGCACCGGTCTACGTTCATTCTTCGACCGCTCGTGGCGCAAACCAGACATCATCCGTTCACAGCAAGAGGCATTCGCCCGTGGACATAATTTGTTGGCGTTACGACCGAAAAGGCGCCTGGAGCCGCCGCATCCATGCCCGCCCGGTTAATAGATCTTCAAAGCGGCCCGGTTAGGCTGGCGGGATGATCCGGATCGACCGCAAGCTCGTTGTTGCCTGTGCTGGCGGCGTTGCATTTGCCTATGCCGCGGCGCTGGCGTTGATGTTCTTGCGCCATCAATGGCTGCTCGGCAAAAACGGCGTGCCTCTGGTCACCGACTTCCTGGCGGTGTGGTCGGCCGGTGGTATGGTGCTGGGCGGACACGCACTCGCCGCCTACAATCCGGTGGCGCTACACGCGGCCGAGGCGGCAGCGACGGGCGGAAATTTCGCTGGTCAGTTGGCGTGGCCCTACCCGCCGTCATATCTCTTTGTCGCCGCCGCGCTGGCGCTGATCGGCTTTGCCCCAGCGTTGCTGGTCTGGGGCATTGCCACCGGCGCCTCCTACGCCGCCGCAACCGCCGTTATCGCACGGACCCGCGCTGCTGCGGTCTTGGCACTGGCGGCGCCGTGGACGCTGGCCAGTTTTATGATCGGGCAGAACGGCTTTCTCACCGCCGCGCTGATCGGCGGCGCGCTGGTGACGCTGGAAAAGCGCCCCATTACGGCCGGCGTTTTGTTCGGGCTTCTGTCCTACAAGCCACAATTCGGCATTCTGATCCCGTTCGCCCTGGTGGCGGGGGCGCACTGGCGCTGTTTTGCTTCGGCGGCGGCGACGGTGGTGGTGGTCAATGCTGCCGCGCTGGCGGTTTTCGGACCCGACACGCTCGCCGCCTTCTTCCAGGTGCTGCCGCAAACCGCCGATGCCCTGGTCAGCCGCGGCGCCGTCGGCTTCGGCAAGCTGAGCAGCCTGTACGGGATGATGCGATGGCTGGGCGCCCCCGTCGCCGCCGGCTGGACGATGCAGATTCTGCTCGCGCTAATGCTGGCCGCCGCCACCCTTTGGCTGTGGCGCAGCCGCGCGCCTTATGCGCTGAAGGCGGCGGGATTGGCGGTGGCGATCGTTCTGGCCACGCCCTATGTGTTCTTCTACGACCTGCCGGTGCTGGCGATAGCGCTGGCGTTTCTCCATCGCCATCGCGCCTTCAACCGCTTCGAGATGATAGCGCTGGCCGCCGCGCTGCTGACCCTGGTCGGCTTTATCTTTATCACCGCACCGTTCGGCTTGCTTGCTGCCGCCATCGTCGCCGGACTGGTCATCTGGCGCCTGCGTAGCACAGAGCAACCCGGAGCCTCGCGAAACACCTGAATGGGTGCTTGTTTTTGCGGGCGGGATCGCCGAAAAACCGGCGCATGGCTTCTCATTCTCACCACACCCTCGATTACTCCGAGGTCACCTCATTCGAGCCGGTGGCGCTGGACGATCTCGAAAACCCGCTGGTGTGCCACGCGGTCGCGTATTGGCGTTCGCTGTGCGGGGCGCGGCGCTTTCCGGCGCGCGACGATCTTGCGCCGCGGGCGCTGGTGCCGTTTCAACGCCATATGATCCTGCTCAGGGTCGTCGATGGTGGCACCGATTTCGAATACCGCTTCGTCGGCGAGGCCCAGGCCGCGGCTTATACCCATCCCGTTCAGGGCCGGCGCATGTCAGAAATGGCGGCCTTGTCGCCGGACTTCGGCCCGCCGGTGTTCGCCGGTTATCGCTATATCCAGCAAAGCGGCACGCCGTTCGCGCTGCGCGGTTGGGCGGGCAAGGACTACATCGCCGCGAACTTTGCCTATACCGAAAGCGTGACCCTGCCGCTGGGCGTCCGCGACGACCATGTCGATCATCTCGTCATCTTCAGCGCCTACGTTCCGCGCGACGTGAAACCCGTCCTCGCCTGAGCGTGGCCGCCTGCTAGCCCTGCGCGCGGCGGCGTTATAGGATAGGCCGCGGTTGCGACGGGGAAAACGCGATGAGTGCAAATCATACGGGCATGCTGGCGCGGGTGCTGGAGGCGCTGAAAGACGTGGATGTGACCCCATCCACCAAAGCGCCGCTGCTGCAACGCCTTGCTTGGCGGAAGGGCATCATGATCCCGCCGCCGATCCTCGCCAGCTTCTGGTTCAATGTCCTTTTTCTCGGCATTTATTTCGGCGTGATGTGGGGTCTCGCCATGGCCCTGTTCTATGTCTTTATCATGCCGTCATCGCCGCGCATGGTTCTGGCGATCCTGCCGGTCGTGGCGCTGCTGGCGGGCGCGCTGTTCGGACTGTTCATGGCGATCTACGCGCGCGTGCAAGCCCGGCGCTACGACCTGCCGAGTTGGCAAAGCCTGGTCGATGCCGAACGCAGCGGCCGTTAATCGCCGCCCATCAGCACCGCGCGAAAGTGCGGCAGCGCTTCGTCGATTTGGTCCTGCGTAATCACTAGTGGCGGCATGATACGCAGGATGTTGCCGTGGGTTTCCTTGCACAGGATGCCGCGGCGCATCAGGGCTTCGGCAGCGCGGCGCGCCCCGCCCGCATCGGGCTGCAATTCGACAGCGATCATCAGTCCCCGGCCGCGCACCTCTTTGATGCGATCGGTGCGAATGTCTTTCAGCGCAGCGAGAAGATAATCACCCTGGCGCGCGGCATTGCCGATCATGTCTTCTTCGATCAGAACCCGCAGCGCGGCACGCGCCACCGCACAAGCGAGCGGATTGCCGCCGAAGGTCGAGCCGTGCTCGCCCGGCTTCAAGACATCCATCACTTCGCGATTCGATAACACCGCCGAGACCGGATAGAAGCCGCCCGACAACGCTTTGCCGACCAAGCTGAGATCGGCTTCGATGCCGTCATGCTCTTCGGCGAGCAGCTTGCCAGTGCGCCCGAGGCCGGTCTGGATTTCGTCAAGGATCAGGATGACACGATGTTGCGTGCAGAGGTCGCGCGCGCGTTGCAAATAGCCGGGCGGCGGAATGATCACGCCGGCCTCACCCTGGATCGGCTCCAGCAACACGGCGACCGTATTTTCCGTGATCGCCGCTTCAAGACGCGCCGCATCGCCATACGGCACGATACGGAAGCCGGGCGCAAACGGGCCGAAGCCATGGCGCGAAACGGGATCGGTCGAGAAGCCGACGATGGCCAGCGTGCGGCCGTGGAAGTTCTCCGCCGCCACGATGATTTCGGCGCGATCCTCGGCAACGCCTTTGACCTCATAGCCCCATTTGCGCGCCACCTTCAGCGCCGTCTCCACCGCCTCGGCACCGGAGTTCATCGGCAGCATCTCGTGCGAATGGGTGAGCGCACAAAGTTCCTGGTAGAACAGGCCAAGCTGGTCGTTGCGGAAGGCGCGCGAGGTGATCGTGAGGCGCTGCGCCTGCTCGGTCAGCGCCGCCAGGATCTTGGGGTGGCAATGGCCCTGATTGACCGCCGAATAGGACGACAAGCAATCGAGATAGCGCCGCCCTTCGACATCCCAGACATAAACGCCCTCGCCGCGCGCGAGAACGACGTCGAGCGGCTTGTAGTTGGAGGCACCAAAGGCGTCTTCGATGGCGATGTAGTCTTGGGTCGTGCGCAAAGGAGCGTTGATCAGCTTGTCCATCTTATCCTCCCAGCGGATAAGCTATTCGGCAGCAGCTCTCTCAGCCGCTGCGGATTCTTGAGTGGTCGCGGTTTCGGACGGAAAACCGGTTTCCACTTTTCCTGAAACCGCTCTGGCGCGATTGAGCCGCAGCGTCATGCAATAGGCGCCGCCGCCCGAAAGGATGAACGGATCGAGGTCAACGCCGGTGACGCGATAGCCGCGTTCTTCCAGACGCTCCACCAGCGCGCGCGGTGGCCGGGCCATGATGATCTCGCGCCCGAAATTCACCGCGTTGACGCAGAATCCGGCCGCGTCTTCGTCGGTGGCTTCCAAGATGTTCTCTTTGCCCGCGAGGCTCTCGATGGTGGCGCGCCCCTCGGCGGAAAACGCCGGCGGGTAATAGAGAATCTCGCCGCCCGACAAGACCAGGAAGCAGGTATCGAGGTGATAAAAGCGGGGGCTGACCAGCTCCAGCGGCACCACCGGCACGTTGAAGAAGTCTTCCGTCACCTGCAGCGATGCTTTCGCCGAACGCTGGCCGTAACCGGCCCAGAAGTGCTGCCGGGTGTCGTCCCAGATGCAATCGCCAGCGCCTTCCTGAAAGATGCCTTCGGGATATTGCACCACCGCATCAAGGGTCCCGTGCGCTTGCAGCGCGCGGAACTGTTTGAGGAACAGCGCCTCTTCGCCCCGGCGTTCAGCGCAGGCAAAACGGGCGACGAGGACACGGCGGTCGAGCACCACAGCGGCGTTGGCGGGAAAGACCATGTCGGGCAGCCCGGGCGCACCCGGCACCATCAGGACCTCGGCCCCAGCATGGGTCAGGGCCGCTTGCAGCGCGGCGGAGGCGCTCTGAGCGGCGCGCAAATGGCGAGCCGGGTCCGCGTGCCACGCCCCAGGCTTCATCCAAGGATTGATCACGTAGGAGACCTCGAAATGCGACGGGTCCACCATCATCAGCTTGGGCTTAAAGGCCATTTCACGCTCACTGCCATTTTTTCACCCATGAGCATGAACGAGGCGGAAGCTAACAAAAAGACAGCATGGTGTTTAGAAATGGCGGAATATATGTCATTATGGAAGTCCGTACTGTCATTTTGGCAAGAACCATGGACGACACCGACCGCCACCTCATCAGCCTGCTCCGCGACAACGCCCGTCTGCCGGTGGCGACGCTGGCCAAAAAGCTAGGGGTCAGCCGCGGCACGGTGCAGAACCGCATCACCCGGTTGATCGAACGCGGCACCATCGAAGGCTTCACGGTGCGGGCCAAGCCCGACGCCGGCATCCCGCGCATCCGCGCCACCATGATGATCGGGGTGGAAGGCGAACGCTCCGACCGTATCCTCGAAGTTCTGCGCAAGTTCCCCGAGGTGCGCGCGGTGCACACCACCAACGGCCGCTGGGACATGGTGATCGAGCTGGCGACCGAGAACCTGCAAGAATTTGATCGCGTGCTGCACCGCATCCGCCAGATCACCGGCGTCACGGCGTCGGAGACCAGCCTGCTGCTGTCGAGCTATAATTTTTAGTGCACGTCGCCGTCGCGCAGTTCGACGATCTCGCACAAGTTGGCGAGTTCGCACTCGAGATCCTCGGGATCGACGAGGTTGTTCGTCGGTTTGGGATAAAGATACAGGAAGTAGCCCGTCACCTGGTCGAACAGCACGACATTCATGCCCACGGAGGAAATGTTTTGCGCCATGTCGCGCAGCGACTCCGAGATCTCCGACGCGCCCGCCGTCCCCGACTCGTTGATGATGGCCGCGACCAGCCGCTTCAAGGCGCCACGGATGTAGACGGTTGAGCCGTCATGCAGCTTGTAGAGGTTGCGCGCCAGTTCGCGTTTCAGTTCCCCAATATGGGCGAGATCGGCGCTGGACGCGCGGATCTTCGGCGTCGTGCCTTGCAGAACCGTCAGCACTTTCTTGAGACGGTCACCGGTGCCGCGCGAGATCAGGTCGTAATAGATCAGCGCCTTCCAAGCAAAAATGACGTTGGCCCATTCCGAACGCGGAATTTGCAGTGCTTCAAGAAACAAATTGTCGGCCGTCGCTGCCGTCACGTTCCACACCTGATCGACGAAGCGGGACATCTCTTCGGGCGAAGCGACCTTGCCCAGCGCCTTCTGGATCAGCGGCTTGAACACGTCGAATACGTCGGCGGAGGATTTGGTGACGAGTCCGTAGCTTTCGGCGAAGAAGGCCGGCTCGACGCGCAAGCCGTCGGCGCGCAGGCACTCGGTGACGATGAACGGATCGAGCGTCGGCGAGCGGCTCAAGGCTTCCAGTACTTTGATGTCGTGCAACACCTCCTTGTCGCCGGTCGCCAGGTCGAGGTGCAACAGCTCGCGCATATGATCCTTGAACTGGGACTCCTCGATGAAGAAGGAGCGGCCGCCGACTTCCAGGCGCTGGGGATCAAACGGAATGAAGATCTTGGTGGCGACGTGGAGCGGGCGCGCAAACAAATCGCGTTCGTTGTCCCTGAGGTTATGCTTGGTCAGGATCGTGTAGTTCAGTGTGGCATTGTAGAACAACGGCTTAACCGTGTGCTTGAGCTTGTCGCCCGCCGCCCCCGCGGCGGTAACCGCATCGGTAAGGTTGATGAGATTGAGGACCCGCCCCGAACTCGCCCGCCGCAACTTATGAAAGCTGCGTACTTCCTTGCGTTCCCGGAATACTGTCGTTTGGCTCAAGACATTGCTCCCCCGCGACCCCGGTCAGCCCCTGGACCGTTGCCGATTTTGCCATTCATCAACTCTCTATTGCCTAACGTGTGACTGTGCCCACGGCTAATCTGGAACGTATGTAACAATTGGTTAACGCCACCCATCACGTTAACCAATCATACCCTCCCCCGGCAAATGGCCGCGGCGGCCACAAAAATGACGTGGGGGACTTAAATTATCGCTTGACGCTCCCTATCTCGTGGGGCGTGCCGCATTCGGAGGGGGCTTTGAACGACCAATACAGGGAATCGGAATCCGGTTCTGCCATCGGCGAACGCCTGAGGCTGAAGCCTTCCAAACCCAAACGGCAAATCCGCCCGTGGATGTGGTCGGCCGGCGGCATCGCCCTCATCATCGTCCTTGTCGTCGTCTGGGGAATAATCAACAAGCCCAAACCGAGTTACGAATTCCAGCCGGTCGGCAAAGGCAGCCTGACGCTGTCGATCAGCGCTACCGGCACGCTGGCGCCAAGGGTGTCGGTCGACGTTGGCTCCGAAGAGTCGGGCCGCATCGACGAACTCTATGTCGACTACAACGACCATGTGACGAAGGGCCAGAAGCTCGCCCAGATCAACACCGATCAGATCCAGGCCCAGCTCGACCAAGCGAGCGCCACGCTGATGCAGCAGCAGGCGACCCTGGTCCAGACCAAAACCAAGGCGAAGCGCTACGCGGCGCTGATCAAAACCGGCGACATCTCGCAGCAGGATTACGACACCGCCAAGGGCGACTACCTGCGCGCCAAAGCCGCCGTGGCACAATACGCAGCCGTCGTGCAGCAGTATGAATCCGCCTTGCAGAAATGCGCCATCTACGCCCCGATCGACGGCGTCGTGCTCGACCGCAAGGTCTCCAAGGGCCAGACGGTGGCGGCCTCTTTCTCCACTCCGGTGCTGTTCACCATCGCCAGCGACCTCACCCAGATGGAACTCGACGTCGATATCGATGAAGCCGACGTCGGTACGGTCAAGGCCGGTCAGCACGCCGAATTCACGGTCGGCGCCTATGTCGACAAGAAATTCACCGCCAAGCTGATCCAAGTCCGCACCAATTCAACCACGGTGTCGAACGTGGTGACCTACAAGGGCATCCTGCTGGTCGACAACACCAAGCTCCTGCTCAAGCCGGGCATGACGGCAACCGCGGAAATCATCACCGGCACGCTGTCGCAAAGCATCCTGGTTCCCAACGCCGCGCTGCGCTTCGTACCGCCAGCCAACCAGACCTCCGGAATCCCGGCAGCACCGGTTGGTGTCGGCCTCGGACGTGTCTGGACCATCCAAAACGGCAAGCTGAAGCCACATGACCTGAAGCTCGGCGGCACTGACGGCCATGCGACGCAAGTTCTCCGCGGCGACCTTCAGCCCGGCGACAAAGTGATCACCGACAGCAAAGCCGCCGGCAGTGGCGCCTCGGTCACCGTGAGCGGTTGATGAGCGACCCACTGATCGAACTCAGAGACGTCACCAAAATCTATGGTGAAGGCGAAGCCACCGTCGCTGCGCTGGCGGGCATCAATCTCACCATCCACGCGCACGAATTCGTGGCGGTGATGGGCCCCTCTGGCTCGGGCAAGTCGACGGCGATGAACATCCTCGGCTGCCTCGATGCACCAACCTCCGGCCATTACCTGTTCCAGGGTTCCGATGTTGGCTCAATGAGCCGTGACGAGCGCGCCATGCTCAGGCGCTACTACATCGGCTTCGTCTTCCAGGGCTTCAATCTGCTCAAGCGCACGACGGCGATCGAAAACCTCGAACTGCCGCTGATCTATCGCGGCATGAAGCGCAGCGAGCGCCACAAGCGCGCGGCGATCGCTTTGGGCCAGGTCGGCCTTGCTGAACGCGGCCATCACACCGCAGCGCAGCTTTCCGGCGGCCAGCAGCAGCGCGTCGCCATCGCTCGCGCCCTGGTCAGCGACCCGGCGGTGGTGTTCGCCGACGAACCCACCGGCAACCTCGACACCGCGATGAGCAACGAGATCATGAGTCTGCTGCGCCGGCTCAACGACGAACGCGGCATCACCATCGTGCTGGTCACCCACGAAGAAGACGTCGCCAGATACGCCAAGCGGCAGGTGCGCTTCCGCGACGGCAAAATTCACTCCGACAGCGGATCTGGGGCCTTTGCGGGTAGCGGAGGCACAGCATGATCGGCAACGCCCTTATCCTGGCGCTTCGCGAAATCCGCAACAATCTGATGCGCGCGGCCCTGACAACACTCGGTATCATCATCGGCGTCGGCGCGGTGATCGCCATGGTGACGCTCGGCAATGGCGCCACCGCTTCCATCACCAACACGGTCTCTTCGATCGGCAAGAACCTGTTGTTCGTCACGCCCGGCACGCGTGGCGAAGGCGGACCTCCCACCCAGGCCCCGGCGTTCCAGATCAGCGACGCCGACGCGCTGCGGCGCGAGGTGATGAGCTTGGCGGAAGTGGTGCCGGAGGTCGATACCAGCGCCTCGGCGATCCTAGGCAACCGCAGCAAAACCACCAGCGTCACCGGCGCCACCACCAATTGGTTCGACGCCCGTAGTTGGAACATCGTCTCGGGCCGCCGCTTCAACGAAGCCGAAGATCGCACCGGCAGATCGGTCTGCGTCATTGGCGAAACCGTGCGCCATGAGTTGTTCGGCGCCCAGGACCCGATCGGCCAGCGCATCCGCCTCAACAAGATCACCTGCGATGTGGTCGGCCTTCTGCAAGCCAAGGGCCGCAACACCTTCGGCCAGGACCAGGACAATTACGTCATCATGCCGATCCGCACCGTCCAGCGCCGGCTGATCGGCAACATCTATGTCGGCGACATCATGGTCGCGGTGCAGAGCGAGGCCGCCACCCCGCGCGCCAAGGAGCAGATCAACCAATTGATGCGGACGCGGCGCCATCTCACCGCCAACCAGAAGAACAATTTCGACGTCCAGGATCTGCGCGAAATCGGCAACATGCTGTCGAGCATCACCGGCGTCCTCACCGCGTTCCTGGCGGCCATCGCGGCGGTGAGCCTTCTGGTCGGGGGCATCGGCATCATGAACATCATGCTGGTGTCGGTGACTGAGCGCACCCGCGAAATCGGCATTCGCCTGGCCATCGGGGCGCGGGAGCGCGACGTGCTGTTACAGTTCCTGATCGAGGCGGTGGTGCTGTCGGCCCTCGGCGGCATCGTCGGTATCATTTTGGGCATGAGCGGGGCGGCGGCCGGGTGCGCTGCCCTCAACCTGCCTTTCGTCTTCCAGCCCGGCATCGTCTTCATCGCGGTGCTATTCTCGGCGGTGGTCGGCGTCGCTTTCGGCTTTTTCCCAGCCCGCCGGGCCGCCCGCATGGACCCGATCGAAGCCTTGAGGCACGAGTAAGCTCCGCCGCCGAGCGCTCGCCGCTTTGCGGCGTTTGAATCAAAAGCTCGCCCTTCCAGGCGTTGACAGCGCTGTCTTCGTGGTATTCTTTGCGTTCTGGGGCTAGACAGCTCCGCTGTCGTTCACCCCGGACCGCCGGAGCCAAGCCGTGACCAACACGCCCAAAACCTGTCTTGTCGGCGATATCGGCGGAACCAATGTGCGCCTCGCCGTTGCCGACCTGAACGGTCCGGTCATTTCCGCCCCCAAGAGCCTCTCGCGCGCCGGCCATCCGACCTTCGAAGGCGTGGTCGACCTCTACCTCAAGGAGAGCGGCGAACCCGTTCCCGACGCGATCGTGGTGGCGGTGGCGGGGCCAATCAAGGACGGCAAGGTCAAGCTTACCAACGGGCAATGGATTCTCGACGAAGCGGTCCTGCGCGGTAAGGGCTTCGGCCACGCCCGGCTAATCAACGATTATGCGGCACTAGGGTATGCGGTCGAGCATCTGTCGGGTGCGGACCTTGCGACCATCGGCGGCGATCGCCCCGGCATCGCGGGCGAGACCGTCGGCGTGGTCGGCGCCGGTACCGGCCTCGGCGTGTCGGCGCTGGTGCGCGATGCATTTTCCAGCGCGGTGATGGTGACCGAAGGCGGCCACATCGCTTTTGCGCCGGTCGACGATACCGAATTCGAGATTCTGAAGGTGCTGCTGGAGCACTATCCGCGCGTGTCGGTGGAACGGGTGCTCTCGGGGCCCGGTCTTGCCAACATCCATTGGGCCTTGTCGCGGATCGGCGGGGCGAAGGACCCCGCCATGCTCGCGCCGGAAGAGATCACAACCTGCGCGGTCGCCGGGACCGATCCCATCGCCGTCCGGGCGCTCGACGTGTTTTGCGGCATTTATGGCCGCTTTGCCGGCGATATTGCGCTGGCTTTCGGCGCCCGCGGCGGCATCTATCTCGGCGGCGGCATTGCCCCCAAGCTGCTGCCGCAACTGAACAACGGCATCTTCCGCCGCTGCTTCGAGGAGAAAGGCCGCTTCGACTCTTATGTCGGAATCGTGCCGACCAAGGTGATCGTGCATCCTTATGCCGCCCTACTCGGCTCGGCAGAAGCAGCCATCCGCGCCTTCGTGCGGCCGCAAGGCTAGACCGACCAATATTGAATTTATATCGCGGGAATCCTAGAGCAGACTCCACCCTTTAAGGATGACGCGCGCCGTGGCCAACAATTCCATCACCGTTGTACCGGTCGAAGGCGCCAAACTCTGGCAGGCCTTTCACCGTCTGCCCCACCGCATCTATGCGAATGATCCGAACTGGGTGCCACCGCTGTTCCTTGAGCGCCAGACCCATTTCCAAGCCAAACACAACGCGTTCTTCCAGCACGCCAAAGCCAGCTTCTGGCTGGCGCTGAAGGACGGCGAGCCGGTGGGCCGCATCACCGCGCAGATCGACTATCTGCACCTCGAACAGCACCACGACGCCACCGGCCACTTCGGCTTTCTGGAAGCGATCGATGATGCCGATGTGTTCGCCGCGCTGCTCGCCAAGGGCGAAGAATGGCTGAGGGGCGAAGGCATGACGCGCGTGTTCGGCCCGGTCAGTTTCAACATGTGGGACGAGCCAGGCCTTCTGGTCGACGGCTTCGATACGCCGCCGCGGGTGATGATGGGGCACCACCTGCCCTACTACCAGAACCGCATCCTCGAACAGGGCTACACCCCAGTGCAGGACGTTCTGGCTTACGAACGCCCGCTGCATCGGCCCTTCGGCGAGACCCTCGACAAGTTGATCGAAAAGGGCCGCAAGAAGCACGCCTATGTAATGCGCCCCATCCGTATGGACAAAAAGAGCTTCCCCAGCGAAATCGCGCTGATCCGCGATATCATCAACGACGCCTGGGCCGACAATTGGGGCTTTGTGCCGATCACGCATGCTGAGATCGAGGAAATCGGTGCGCTGTTCAAGCTGGTGCTCGACCCCGATGCCCTGGTTATCGCCGAATACGACGGCGAGCCGACTGGCGTCGCCATGGCGCTTCCCAACATCAACGAACTGACCAGGGACCTTAAGGGCAAGCTGTTCCCTTTTGGTCTCTTGAAGCTGATTTGGCGCCTGAAATTTAAAGGCGTGAAATCGGGACGCCTGGCGCTGATGGGCGTACGACGGAAATACCGTACCACCCCGGTGGGCGCCATCGTCGCGCTCTTGATGATCCAGGAAATCGCAAAGGCGAATCGTGCTGACGTGGTCGAAACCGCCGAACTGTCGTGGATTCTCGATTCCAACGAGCCGATCAAGCGCATGCTCGAAGCGTTCGGCTGCGTCGTGAGCAAGCGTTATCGCATCTTCGAAAAAGCGATCGGCTGAAACAAACACACGACACAAAAAACGGCCGACAATGCCGGCCATTTTTTCTTTACGGATTGGATTTCAGGCCAGCACTTTGGTCGCCAACGCCGCCGTCTTGGGAATGCCCGCAGAGTATGTCTTGAGAGCTTCGACCGTGCGGTCGATTTCCTCAAAGCTGTGGCGGGCCGAGATAAAGAAGCGGATACGCGGCAGACCCTTCGGCACGCCCACCTGCACGATCGGCGGGGCATAGATGCTGCGCTGCATCAGGTATTCGGACGCCCCCATGGTCGACTTCATGTCGGGGAACATCACCGGCACGATCGCATAACCTTCGGCCGGACCGGTCGACAGACCGGCTTCCTTGGCCTTCTCAAGGAAGCGACTGGCATTGGCCTGGAGCTTGCCGACGCGGCCTGGCTCGTCCTTGATGACCTGCAATGCGGCCCCGGCGGCCGCGGCGATCACCGGCGGCAAGCCGACGCTGTAGACGAAGCCCGGAAGCAGGTACTTCATCCAATCGAGAATGGCCTTCTGGGCGCAAATGAAGCCGCCGCATGATACGAACGTCTTCGACAGCGTGCCGATGATCAGGTCGATGCGCTTGGGATCCTCCCCGAAGTGCTCGCTGACGCCGCGACCGCTCTTGCCGAGCACGCCGATGGAATGGGCCTCGTCGACCAACAGCCAGGCGTGGAATTCGTCCTTGAGCTTGAGCAGCTCCGGCAGGTTGGCGATATCGCCGTCCATCGAATAGAGGCTTTCCACCACGATCAGGCAATTGCGGTGGTTGGCGCGCTGCGTCTCAAGGACGTGGCGCAGGTATTCCATATCGTTGTGGCGGAATTCGACCGGATTGGCCTTGCACGAGGCCACGCCCGCCATAATCGAATTATGGCTGAGTTCATCGTAGAGGATCAGGTCGCGCTTGCCGAGCAGACTGGAAATCGTCGTCAGGTTGGTGAGGTAACCACTGACCAGCGTCAGCGCCGCTTCCGAACCGACGAAATCGGCTATAGCCCTTTCGAACTCGGCATGGATCAAACGTTCGCCGCCGACCAGGCGCGATCCGAGGGCACCGACGCCAACGCGATCGAGCGCGGCATGCGCTGCGTCTTTGATAGCCTGATGGTCGGAGATGCCGAGGTAGTCGTAGTTGGCGAAACTGGTAAGCACAGCACCATGACTGCGAGCTTCCGCCTGCAGACGATCAAGCGGCGCGAAGAAGGGGTTGCCGTTCTCCAGAACCGAACCGCCGACCAAGCGAGCCCGTCGGGCTATATAGCCCGTCAATGAGAAATCAGATGCCATTACGCGTCCCAACCCCAAGTTCGATCAATATGATAACCCAAGGAAACGAAAGCAAGTCCTTGTGACGACACTCGCCGTTCGCGCCCCAGCCCTGGTGTCAGCCTATCCTCTCGCACGCCGGTATAGGGGGTTTGGCTGCGTTGTGGCCGCTGAATTCGGGGCTGTGACAATTGGCGCATTACTCCTGGCGGGATCCCTTTCAAAGATGAACACAGTCTGTTTAAGGCTCTCATATGCATTAACGTTAGGCTCCAACGGGCCAATAAAGTCAGACCGGTGGACTAACCGGTACGGAAGCCGTTCGGCGAACAGTGCCCCAAAGAACCCCCGCGCGTCCACGTCCCGGAAGGCTAGTTCGCGAACCTTTGGTACAGTCCTACCAGCGCCTTCGGCAGACGCCGCCGGGGCCAAATAATCCTGCACCCAGAAGCCGGTAACCACAAGAAAGCGAGGTTTCCGCGCGCCAATTGCTCCATAAGGTTGTACAACCTCAGCCACATGCGGCAACGGGTTGCGGGCTTTCAGCGGCTTCGACCCCACGCGGCTGACCGTCGCGCCTTCGGGGAGACGGGGTAGATAAACGTTAAGACCATAAATTTCCACCCCGTCGCCGGGCCGGACGTGCTTTTTAAGGAATGCTTCCGCATCGTAACGTGGATCGCCCCAAAACGCGGCATCGACCCCAATACAGCCATAAGCCGCCCAGCCGGCAGTGACAAAAAGGAAAGCCGCAGCCAGCGCGCGCCAGCGCAGCACCGCTACCGATAACAACAGATCCGCGCCAAGTCCGACATAGAGCGCGAGCACCACCGACTGGGGCAGGACGAAGCGGGTCTCGGTCCGGAGCGCCACAAAATTAAATGCCAGGGTGAACGAAACTGCGGCCAACAGCGGCAGCAGACCCGCCGCCAGCGCCCCGCTTCGCTTACGCATCCCCACGGCAGCGACGCCGAGCGCCATCAGTAGCGCCACGAGGACCGGGTAATAGCGCGAGAAATGCGCCGCCATATCGGCCGCGACCGCGCCCCGTCCGGCGAGGTTGTTCTGGTACTCAGCGTAGTCCTGGCTGGCGGAACCGGTCAGCAGCGCGAGGCGATCAGCAAATCCGTGCGGGTTGATCAGCGCCCCGTCGATCATCAGCACGGCCGCGATAGCGAGGACGCCCCATGCCACCAGCTCTTTCAGCACCGGCCCAGCGTTCTGCCGCGCCCACCCATCGACGACGAACCAGAGGGTCAATCCCGCCGGCAGTGCGAACACAAAGACGGCGTAGGTCTGATCCTTGGTCGCGACCGCGGCCGCCGCGGCAAGACAGGCCCAGCGGATCGGCTTCAGTTCGTGCAGGGTCATCACCCGCATGAAAAAATAAAGCGACAACATCGCCCAGAATAGCGAGGGCCCGTCGAGATTGGTGACTTGGCCGTAATAGGTGAGCCCCGCATTCAAGGCGAGCGCCGCCGCGGCCAGAAGACCCGCGCGTTTTCCGGCCACCAGTTCGCCCATTCGCGCGGCGATGACGATGGTGCCGAGCGAAAACACCACCGACACGATCCGCGCTACGACCGCGAAATAGGTCATGTATGGCACATGGATCATCTCGGCGATGACGTCTTTCGGGACGAAGGACGACGCGTGGAACAGTGCCGCGACAATGCCGGGCAGCGACAGCACCGCCAGGATGAACATGTGCAGCGGCGGATAGGTGAAGTGATGGCCGGGCGTATAGGTTTCGACGAGGCCGACGAGGAAATTGCGCGGCGCCACGCCGTCATCGTCCCAGCCGTCGGAGGCCGGCAAGCCCCAAGTAATCGCGGCCGTGCGCATTAGCGCTGCGGCGACCAGAATCCAGAACAGCGGCGAGCTCCGCCATTGCCGCCATGTGGCACCGATGCGCGCACGCGCGCTCACGGCACGGCCTGACCGGCCGCGCGCCGGAAGCGCATCTGCTCGATAAGCCAGGGCAGACCGACGACGACGAGATCTTCGATCTTGTCGATCACCGTCATCAGGACCAGCACCGCGGCGACTTTGGGCGCCGACACCGCCATCTGACCGGCGGCGGCCATCGCGATGCCGACGAACACGAGATCCTTCGACGGTATCAGCGGCAAACGCGTCACCAGAAGCCGCAAAGCCACGAATTTGAAGCAGTCGCCGGACGTTGGCAGCGCCCCTGACAGCCACCAGACCACATATTCGAGCCACAGCGAGACGATACAGCGCGTCAAATGGATGGAAAAAGTCGCGGCAATCTGCTTGCGGGTGAGCGCCGTCAGCTTGCGATTGCCGACAAAGAGCGCAACGCCGAGTATCAGCGGCACCGATCCCACCACGACCAGCGGCCATCTACCGATGTCGAGACTAGGGACTGCAATCAAATGCCCGGCCAAGAGCACGAGGAGCATCAGCCACAAAACCACCAGCCCCCCCGCGGCCGACAGCACGCTCGAATCCTTCACCGCATGCAGCAGAAAGCCGTCGCCCACCTTGTGGTTCTTGCGCACCCAAAAGAACAGAAACACCTCGCCGGAATAGTCCAGCATAATCGTGTTCATGTAGCGTTTGCGCAGGAAGATGGTGAGCGGCAGCGCACGCCCGATCCCAAGCAGATTGCGGTAGACAATGAGATCGCCGAGCGGCTGCACGAAGAACGGCAGCGCCAGCACCAGATAGAACAGAAACGACGACGGACGGGCGGCGAAAATCTTGCCCCAGCCGATATGGGTGAGGCCGTATGCGACCAGTGCCAAAAGCAGCAGCGGTATGCCCCAGCGCACGCCGCTGTGCGCCACCCGGCCCAGGCGCGTGTCGAGTTTGGCCGCGACGAGCTGCCTCAGCGTTTCAATCCGTGTACGCAGCGTTTCTGACAGAACCGCCCCCTTGGGCCATATTGTGAGGAGAACGGACCATACAACGCCGGTCCCGCTAACGGCAAATCTAGAACCGGGACAACACCGCCCGCACCAGCGCCTTGGGAATCAGGCTGGCGATCGCAGCGACGACAGCGAACGGCCACGGCACGATAATATGCCGGGCGCCGCGCGCCACTTTCCGTTTGATGATTGCGGCTGCCTGGTCGGCGCTGATCAGGAATGGCCGCGGCTCCTTGAGACCTTGGCTCATCGGTGTATCGATGAATCCGGGCGAAACCAAGGTTACCGACACGCCATAGCGCTTGATACGAGCGCGCAAGGCCTCCGTAAACATCATCAGCCCCGCCTTGGAACCGGAATAGACCGGCGCCATCGGCAGCGGAAACAACGCGGCGATGGAGCCGATCAGCACGATGTGGCCGGCGCCGCGCGCGCCCATTCTTGCGGCGATGTCATTGGCGGCGACAACCGGCGCGGTAAAATTCACCATCGCCATTTGCGCCGCACCGAGGACGTCGTGAGCAATCGCCTCGTGCGGCAGACTGCCGCCCAATCCGGCGTTGAAAATCGCAATATCCGTGGGCGCCTGCCGGTCGGCTTGCGCGAGCGCGGCGACCAGGGCCTTCACATCAGCCAGATCGAAACAGTTTGTCGCAACTTGTGAACCGCGGGCGCGGCAGTCATCAGCCACCGCTTCGAGCCGTGCGGCATTGCGGCCCCACAGCGTGAGGTGCGCGCCCGGCGCGGCGTACCTTCGGGCCAAGGCCGCGCCGATGCCACTCGATGCGCCGGATATCAGGATGTTTCCCATTGCGTGCGATTAACCAGGTCCCGGTTGACAAAGCCAGGCCCCGGACCTCTTGTAAAGTCAGCCACAGGATTTACGAAAAGCAGTGTCCGTTCAGCCTTATAGCCCGATTGATCGGAACGATGAAGCGCGCGCTTTGCGCATCGCGCTGGTGGCGAGTTCGTACAACTATATTCGCGACGGTGTGGCGCTGACCTTGAACCGGTTGGTGGCCTATCTCGAAAGCCACGGCGTCGAAGTCTTGGTGTTCGCACCAGTGGGCAAAACGGCAGCGCTGAAACATGCCGGAACTTTAGTGCCGGTGCCGTCCATGGCGGTGCCAATGCGCCCCGAATATCGCTGCGCCTTCGGATTGCCGCGCGCGAAGCTGGCCGCGTTCCAGCCCGATCTCATCCATTTGGCCCTGGCACCGGATTGGCTCGGCTACAGCACCATCCGCGCGGCGCGGGCGCTGGGCATTCCGCTGGTCGCCTCGTGCCACACAAGATTCGAGACCTATCTCAAGCACTATCCGGGATCGCGCGCGCTCAAACCGCTGCTCACGGCCTATTTGCGTTTCGCTTATGGCGCGGCCCGCGAAGTGTACGTGCCAAGCGGATCGATGGTGGAGGCGCTAAAGGCCGACGGCGTAAAAAGCGTCTTCAAACTATGGCCGCGCGGGGTCGACACCGACCTGTTCCAGCCGGCCAAGCGCTCGGCGGCGTGGCGCGCCAAACACGGTATCGGTGCCGACGAATTCGTCGTGACCTTCGTTTCGCGCCTGGTGCGCGAAAAGGAACTCGACACCGTAATCGCAAGTATGCGCCTGTTCGAAGCCCGCGGCATCGCCCATCGCATGCTGATCGTCGGAGATGGACCGGACCGCGGCATGTTGGAAGCGGGATTACCGAACGCGGTTTTTACCGGATTTCTTGAAGGCGAAGCGCTGGCAACAGCTTATGCCTCGGCCGACGTGTTCTTGTTTCCCAGCGAAACCGAAACCTTCGGCAACGTCACCCTGGAGGCGATGGCCTCCGGACTTCCCTCGGTTTGCGCCAACGCCACCGGCAGCCGCTCGCTGGTCGTGCACGGCGAAACCGGCTACTTGGAAACGCCGCGCAACGCCAATGGGTTCGCCGGTCGTCTGGCCGTGCTGGCACGCGACAACGATTTGCGGGCGCGCTTCGCCGCCGCCGCCCGCCAGCGCGCCCTGACCTTCTCGTGGGATGAGAGTATGGCGAAGATTCTCGACCACTACCGCGCCCTGGTTCCGGGAGCGGCGCGATGAAGATCGTCGATATCTCCGAATTCTATTCGCCGACCGGCGGCGGGGTGCGTGCTTATGTGGACCAGAAGTTCAAAGTGGCGGCAAAGCTCGGCCATGCCCTGACGGTGATCGCGCCGGGTACGGAAAACCGCAGCGAGAGCCGCGACGGCGGAAAATTGATCTGGGTCAAGACCCCGCAACTGCCGTTCGACAAGAACTACCGGATGTTCTGGCGGGCGCGAGACGTGCTCGCGCTCATCGATGCGGAAAAGCCCGATGTGCTGGAAGGCTCATCGCCCTGGCGCGGCGGATACATCGCCGGGAAATGGCGCGGCGATGCGGTGAAGATACTGTTCATGCATGCCGATCCGGTCGCGGTCTATCCCCAGACTCTGCTGACCGGCAAGCTGAAGCCGGACACCATCGACAGTTTGTTCGGCTGGTACTGGACCTATTTGCGCCGGCTGAATGCGCGCTTCGACGGCTGCGTCGTGGCCGGCGCCTGGCTGGCGCGGCGGTTCGAAACCTATGGCCTCAAAAATCTGCATGTGGTGCCGTTCGGGGTCGAGCGCGACTGGTTCAAGCCAGGTTTGCGCGATGAAACCTTGCGCGCCGAACTCTTGGCACAATGCGGGCTTGGACCCGACGCAGCGCTGGTGCTCAATGTCGGCCGCCATCATCCCGAAAAGCGGGTCGACATGCTGATCGATGCGGTGACGAAAGCCCAGAAGACGCGGCCGATGGGGCTTTATATCGTCGGCGACGGGTTTATCCACGGTGCTATCGAAGCGCACGCTGGCAAGGCTCGCCACATCACGCTCGCCGGCTGGCTCAAGGATCGCGCAACGCTGGCTCGCACCATCGCCTCCGCCGACGTGGTGCTGCACGGCTCGAGTGCCGAGACCTATGGCTTCGCGGTGGCGGAAGCCTTGTGTTGCGGCACGCCGGTGGTGGTGCCTGCAAGCGGCGGCGCCGCCGATCTCGCCGATCCCGCCTGCAGCGAAACCTATCCGCCAGGCGACGCCGAGGCGGCCGCCCGGGCGCTGATCGCCCTCCTCGAACGCGACCGCGCCAGGCTTTCGCAGGCGGCAGAGGCCGTTGCGGCCGACCGCATCGGCGACATCGAAAGCCATTTCGAAAAACTCTTCGCCCTTTATACCGCGGCGGTCGATCAGCGCCGTGCGGCAAAACCTAAGGAGGGTGCGCTGTGACTAGAAATTCGTGGCGGTGTTCGATCGCGCTTCTTTTGGCAGTGGTTTGCATGGCGCTGCCATCGGCGGCCAAAGAGATGAAGAGCCAGATCACGGAGATGGAGTCGGTGTTGCGGGTGAAGCCGCATTATCCGATTCCCGCTGAACCCAACCAGGTGTTCTATGTCGAGCGCTCGTCCAATTCGAACACGGTCGTCTACTGCGCCAATCTCGACAAGGACGGCAAGCTCGATAAGGATCAGCCGATCGTCGCCTATTGGCGCTGGTACAACGTCGACGGCCACATCAAGCAGCTCAATTTCCCGGAACGGATGATGGCCTATGGCATCAAGTCGGTGAAACATGACGGGCCAAACGGTTCCTACAGTTTCAAGATTGCCGCCATGCCGGAGCGTACGCTCTATATTGGGCTTGATAGCCGCGGTCAGCCGGAAGTCTTCGGCAAGCTCGGCGAGCGCTGGGCCAAGCTCGCTTACGTCTATCTCGAAGTCGATGATCACGGCTTGATGCCCGACGTGCCGGAACTCGACTTGTTCGGCACCGACCGCAGCACCGGCAAAGCGCTACGCGAGCACATCAACCGGCGCTAAATAGATTTATTGACGGTCGCGCGATTGGCCGGAAAACCGCTTCACACTTTTCCGATCGCGCTCCGTGTGCCCTTGCGCTGCAGTTCGATCAGCAGGAACACGCCGGTGACGGCGGCCAAGAGGCATCCCGGCACCAGCCAGCCGGCGAGCACCGGCTCCAGGTAGCCGTTCTGGCCCATGATCAGGCATGCCTTGGTGCCGAAATGCGCGATATAGCCGGCGAACATGATGCCGACCAAGGCCAGCGCCGGCGTGCTGTACGCCAAGAACAGCATCGCCAGGGATGACGCGAGCAGCGCCATCATGCCGGGCAGTACGGCCTCGGCAAGCACGACATGCAGTCGCGTTTCGTATTGGCCGTGCGCTTCGGGCACGCGAGCCGAGGCGGCAAGCTGCGCCAAAACGGACATCGGAATATACTGCGGCTGCAGGTCGTACCAGGTGAACCACAATGGATCGATCGATAGCGTGATCGCCTTGGCGTCGAATGGCGTCATGGTCTGGTGCGTAGCCCGGCCCGAAAAGACGGTTTGGCGAACACCTTCCCTGCCCGCGGCTTTCCAATACTGGCCGTTCTGCATCACCCAGCGGTCGGTGCCCTTTTCCCAGCGCGCCACCGGAGCGATATCGACTTCGCTGAGCTTGCCGTTCGCATCGCGGAAAAAGAACATCACATTGTGCAGAACCGGCGGCGGCCCGAATTCAATTTGTGCCCTGAGAATGCCACCGCCCGCCGCCATCCAGGCCGGATCGGACAGCTTGGTGCGGGCGAGCGCATCGCCATCGCGCCCCAGCCGTTCGGTCATCTGAATGCCCATCGAAGCCGGACCGAGATAACCGTCCAGGACGAAATCAGTGGTGCCGAGAATGAGTCCGGCGAGCAACACTGGCGACAGGCATTGCAGCGGCGAGCGTCCCGAATTCCACACCAGCATGCGCTCACCCGATTGGGTGTGCGCGACCTCGGTCCACAACACGCCGATGAAGGTGGCGAACGGCAAAAGCGGCGCGACCAAGCCCGGCGTGCGCAAGGCCGAGAACCGCACCACGCTCCACACCGCGGAAAAATTGTTGCTGCCTTTCGCCGCGACTTGCGCGAACTGCGGCCACAGATCGATGGTGAGCGCGATGGCGAGCAGGATCGAGGACACGATCAGGACGTGGCGCAAGTATCCGGCCAGCATGTAGCGCGAATGCCGTCCCAATGGGGCGAGCACAATGTGCGGACGCGGCGGCACGGCGATTTGCCCTGCTTCGGTCATGGCCGGCCCAATTGCGGTTGCGCCAGCTTGCCCTGCTGACGGAAAATTTCGGCAAGCAGAAGCGCGGCCATGACGAGGGTGAGAAGGGCCGGCGTGCGCAGCGCGCCCCACGGATCCAAGGGAACGATGACGCGGATCAGCCACTCGCTGGTGATGTTGAGGCTCATCAGCCCCATGCAGGCGAGCGGCAGGGCAAAATAATTGGTCGCGCGATTGGTCAAGCAGACGCAGGCCAACGCAATCAGCGGCGCAAGCAGGCAGAGGAAACTGCGCGCCAGACGCTCGCCGAGGAGGCGCATATCCTCGCGATGGCGCGGATCGGTCGAATAGGCCTTGGCGGCAAATTGGTTAAAGACCGTCATCTCGTCGGCATTGGCGCCGCGCGGCTCGAACGACAAGAGCTGATCGGCCTTCATCGCCTGAGTGATGTCGCCAGCGAGCGTCGCCATTTGCGACAGGCCGGTCGTGGTGCCGCCGCAATCATGGCAAGGCTGGCCGGCAGGATCGAAGGTCTGCGAGGTGAAACCGCCGAGCTTCAAGAGAATGCGTCCCGCGCGATCGGGACCTTCGAGGCTGGCGTGATCAGCGGTGACGACGCGGAATTTGCCTTCCTTCAGCTCTTCATAAACGAACAGACCGCGTGTCTGGTTGGCGGCCATCAGCCCGCCGCTCGATTGGCGCGCCGGGGCGAACGCCACGCGGCCCGGAAAGTCATAGAATTGGCCAGTGTTGATGCCCGTACGAAGACCACGGAATTCGGCCTGAAATAACACCTCGCGTTCGGCAAAGCGGGCGGCCGGATCGAGCAGGCTCGACACGCTAAGTGAGGCGACCAGCGCCACAACCGCGACCGCGAGCGCCAATCCGATCAGTTGGAAGGGACCAGTGCCCGCTGCCACCAGCACCAGAAGCTCGCGGTTCTCGCGCATGCGCAAGGCCGTCCAATAGGTGCCGACCAGAACCGCGATGGCGAGCGCCAGATCGACAACTTGCGTCGAGTTGCAAAGGAGCAGGAATCCCATGTCGCGTGGATCGGCGTGATTCTGGTAGACGGCGCGAAACACCATCGGGAAGCGCTCGGCGACGAACACCGCCTCGAACAGCACCATCACAATAAAGACCAAAAGCGCCACGCCACCGAAGAACCGGCGCGCGTAAAGCAGCGTGAACGGCCCACTGAGGCGTTTCAGGAACCCGCCGAGGGTGCGGGACCTTGCAGCAGCGGTATTGGGCGCGCCGGTCATATCCGGAACTCCTCGCCCAGATAGACCCGGCGCACGTCCGGATCGTTCATCAGCGTTTCGGCATTGCCCTCCGCCAAGACGCGCCCGCTTTCGATCACATAGGCGCGATCGACCAACTGAAACAGCTCGCGCGCATTGTGATCAGTGATGAGAATACCGATGCCGCGCGCGGTCATGGCGCGGATCAGATTGCCGATCTCGTCGATGGCCTGCGGATCGACGCGGGCAAACGGTTCGTCGAGCAACGCAAAGCTGGGCTCGCAAGCGAGCGTGATGGCAATCTCGCTGCGGCGGCGCTGTCCGCCCGACAAGGTGCCGACGCTCATCTTGCGCAGGTCCTCGAGATGGAACTGCTTGAACAAAGCCGTCGCGATCTCCCGGCGCCTCGCCGCCGACGGTTCGCGCGCTTCGAGCACCATCTCGAGATTGGCCTCAACACTCAAGGACCGCGGCACGAAGGAATCCTGCGGCAGGTAGGAAATGCCGCGCCGGGCCCGCTCGTAAAATGGCAAAAACGTAATGTCGTCGCCGTCCAGTTCGATGGTCCCCGAATCCGGCACGGCGAGGCCGGTCAGCATTTTGAAGCTGGTCGATTTGCCCGCCCCATTGGGTCCAAGCAAGCCGACGACTTCGCCACGCTCAACACAGAGCGTCACGTCCTCGATGACTCGCCGCCCGCCGAGGGACTTCACCAAATGCTGTACCGAAAGCATGCTTGAGGGTGTGCCAGATCGCCTGCGCCGCAATGATATAGGGCAGGTGAGATTGCTGTACAGAGCCGGGCGTCNCAGCAGTTAANCGCGCAGCGGCGCAAAAGGTCCCGCCTGGGCAAAGATGTCCGCAATGTCACTGAGGCCGACCACAGCGATCCCCTCGCCGCGGGCAAAGGCGAGCAAAGCCGCCAATCGCTGCAAGATGGCATCGGCCTCGGCTTCATTTTTCGCATAGGGGCTGAGACCCGGTATGATCTCGACATTGTGGAACATGCAATTGAGCACCACCGGCCGGTCAGCCTCCCGGGCACATGCCAGTTCGTCGCGCGCGACGTTCATCAGACCCTCCGCCGTACCGCGGGTCGGCCGCAGCCAGCGCGGCTCGATCCGTGCCCCGATTAGCGGCAAACGCGAAAGGCGGGACGGCAGGATGGTCACAGGCACTTCCAAGAGCGGTCCGGGCTCGGTGGCGGCCTGTTCAGGCGCGGCAAAAACCGGCCAATAAGGCTGGGTTGGCGCGTCGCGGAAGCTGGCGGCAGGCGCGCCCTGCTTGGTCCAATCCTTGTGCGGACTAACGCTCGAATCGACGTCATAGCCAAGCTCGGCGAGAAACGGCAGCGAATGGGCGCCAATGCCGAAACGCCCGGCCCGGAACGACCGCGGGGGCTTGCCGAACGCCGTCTGGAACAAGCCCGTCAGCCCTTCCAGCTTCTGCCGCTCAACCTGGGGCGGATAATTGCACTGAAAAGCGGTGGTCTCGTCGGGTTCGAAGGCGTCGGGCGCGACGAATTCGCCGTGCAGATGGGTGCCGAGTTCGGCGCTGCCTGTAAGGGCGTTGAGGCACTCGACCGACGCCGGATCGCGCAAGACTTCCGGCGACAACAAATAGGTCGGTTTGGCGCCAAACCGGGCAAACAAAGGCTGCAGACGGCCAGCGATGCCAGCCGTAATCCCAGCGAAACTGAGCGGCTTTTTCACCCGCCAGCCTTCGCCCTTGTCACATTCGCAGTCGATCGAGACGCAAAGATAGGCGTCCATGCAGGTGCCCTGTTGGTCAGGCCGAATATTGCCAAAAATGGTGGGTCAGAACCAGCGCATGTGTTCGCGAACCAAGAGCGCCTCGGTGTGGGAGTAGCTGTGCTTGAACTCGGCGATCGAGGCCCGCTTGGCGTCGGGATCACCTTTCATCGGGACCCCGCCCATGTCGAAGGTGTGCGCGCCGGCTTGCCGGGCCCACAAAATGGCCTCGGCCATGGGTAGCACCGTCTTGGGGAACTTCAGCAGGTGGCCCGAAGTTGCGCCCAAGGCATACGTCGCTATGCCATTGTGCAAAGTGATAAAAATGACAGAAACTGGCGCGCCTTCGAAGTCACAGACGAACATCGCCGCGCCGGGCCCAAGGAAATAGTCACCCAGGGCTTCATACCAGGTGTCAGGCGGAGACTTCTTACCCTCTTGGGCGAGAAGCGACGCTTGCATGGCCTGGAACACCTTGAGGTCCTCCCGCCGCCCTGGCCGCACCGTCGCCCCAGCCCGGCTGGCCCGGCCGATATTCTGGCGGACTTTTGATAAGAAACTGGCGTTCCAAGGTTTTTCAGCATCGAGTGCGGTCAGATCAAAACGCAGGGTGCGAACATGGCGGCCAGAAAAGCGCTGGCAATCGGCAAAACCGGCCGCAGTCAGGACGGTTTCCGCCTTGGCCCGGCCGTCTCCGGTCCAGTAAGGCATCACCGACAACCGGAGGATGCCGCGGGCCAAGCAACAATAGCGCAACGCCGCCAAGACCTCGGGCAAGTCTTCGGGTTTCGCACAAACTGGTCCGCGCTCAAGCTGGGCAGCCGGCAGCGGCACCACGCCGAAGCGGGTGCGCAGGACGAGGCCCGCCCCGACCACCATCCCGCCGCGGTGGGCAAGGAAATAGAGCGGTTTGAACGGCCGGCCGGCCGTGGCAACGCGGGCCCAAGCGCGGGTCTGGGTATAATGACCAGCGGGTGCGGTTGCGACGAACTGGTCGTAAGCGCGTCCATCGGCCAAGGTCAATTTTGACGCGAGGACAGCTACGAGGTTCTGATGCGCAGAGCTGGTGCGAAGAGGTAACGGTTCGTCGGACGAAGCGTGCATGCAGCCGTTACCTTGCGTCACCGCGCGAATGCGCAGAGTTTTATTTTGAGCGCAGAAGACCAGTGGATTCCGTCGTACTTCTGCAGAACTTAATACGGAACAATTGTCCCAAACTGTCTTAACCGAGCAATCCGGTCATCCTATGCCACAGCAATACACAATGTGAAGGTTGTGATGACGAGGCGGCTGAAGATTCTCCATATCGTCGTGGCCGGACAGATTGGCGGCGCAGAACGTTTTCTCGCCGATCTTGCGGCGCGACCCACGTCCTCCAACGCCGATCATACACTCGCTTTGCTCACGCCTAATCGTAATTTGACGGCGTTTTTCCGTCACGATGGCGTGACGGTGCATGATCGCGGCGACGTGCACGAAAATCCTTTTGCCTATCTGTGGCGCTCCTATGGCCCTGCCGATATCGCCTGGCTCGGGCGGGTGATCGAACGCGAACGTCCCGACATTCTGCACTGCCATACTTACGGCTCACATGTGCTGGCCGCGCGCGCGGCGTTGCGGTTTGCTCTACCGCTGGTGCGCACCGAACACGGCGTACGCCATTACCGCGACCCGACCTGCGGTTTGAATCGGCATTGGGCCCTGAAGCACACCACCAAAATCGTCGCCGTCAGCGCTTTTGTCGGCCGCATCGTTGCGGCCATCGAACCGGCGATGACGGAGCGGATTTGCGTGATCCATAACGGCATCGATCTGACGCGTTTCGCACCAGAGCCGCCGCCTGCACATGGTCCCTTTACGGTGGCGGCAGTGGCGCGGCTGGAACCGGTCAAGCGGCTGGAAATCGCCATCGCCGCGCTGGCGCAGATGCCTGAGGTGCAGCTCGACATCGTCGGCGACGGCGCCGAGCGCCACAAACTTGAAACTCTGGCACAACACAGTGGCGCCAGCGGACGGGTGCGGTTCCATGGCCATCTTGCCGATCCGCGGTCCGTGATTGCCGCCGCCGATGCGGTGATCAACTGCACCCGCGAGGAAGCCCTGTCGCTGTCGATCCTGGAAGCCGGAGCCATGCAGCGCCCCGCCATCGCGATCGGCCAAGGCGGTATCCCCGAGGCCGTGGTGGATGGCCACACCGGCTGGCTGACGAAGGAAGACGGCGCCGCCGCGTTCACCGCGACGTTGCGCCAAGCCGCAGCAGATCGCGCCGAAGTCGTCCGCCGGGGTATCGCCGCGCGGGACTGGGTTGCCGCCAATTTCGCCGTCGAAGCGATGTGCGAAGCCTATGGGGCCGTGTATAGGAGCCTGGTTCCGGGAGAGTAATGATGGCCGAGGTTCTTAAAGCCGCCCAAGACGTGAACGCCGATACGCGCCGCTTGAAGGTGCTGTTCATCAACGACACCTCGCGCAACGGCGGACCGGGGCGGACCATTCTCTACATCACCAAATTCCTCGATCCGGCGCGCATCGACCGCAGCGTGATGATCCCGCGCGAAGGCATCGTCACCCAGCGGCTGCGCGACTATCATGCCGCCGAATTGGTATTCGCCGAACCGGATTTGATCGAGAACTTCTTCCAGCCGATGACGCGGCCGATCGAACGGCGGGATTTCCAAGCGTTCTGGCCGCTCAAGATCGCACGCGTGATCGGCAACATCGCCCGCATGCTGACCGGTTTCGGACGGCTGGCGCGCCGCATCCGCCGCGAGCAATACGATCTCATTTTCTGCAACGGCACCTCGGCCGGATTTCTCGGCGGCGCGTTGGCGGCATGGACCAAGACCCCCGCGATTTGGCACGTGCTCTATCCCGAGGTGCCCAAACTCGCGCGCGGCCTACACCGGCGCTTGGCCCGCAGCCCGTACGTCGCGCTGATCGTCTGCGTTTCCAAGCCCTGCGAAACCCAGTTCGACCACGTCCGCGAAAAAGTCAAACCGATCCAGACCGCGCTCGATATCGAAGAGTTCGACAGCGCGACGGTCGCCCCCCTGCTGCGGCGCGAACTGAACCTTTCGCCGGACACGGTGCTCTTCGGCAATCACGGCCGCATCGTGCGCCACAAAGGCTATATCGAGCTGGTGAAGGCCGCCAAGATCATGCACGATCGTCTGCGCACGGACGAACGCGCGCGCTGCCGCGTCATCGTCTTGGGCGATACCCCGCAGGACATGTCGCCGGATCACCGCGAAGAATGCATCGCACTTACCAAGGAGCTGGGAATCGCGGACTTCGTGCAATTCATCGGCTTCCGCGCCGACCCCCGCGCCTATGTCGCCGATTTCGACGTCGCCGTGGTGCCGAGCATCTATGAAGACCCGTTGCCGCGCGCGGTCATGGAATCGATGGCGATGGGCAAGCCGATTGTCGCCTTCGCCATGGGGGGAATCGCCGAGATGTGCGCCAACGGCGTCGAGGGTCGGCTGGTTTGCGGCAAACCACCGGACATTGACGGCCTGGCGCAAGCTTGTTTGGACTATTTCCAAAATCCGGATATGCGCCGCGCCCACGGCGTGGCCGCCCGAGCCCGCATCGAACGCGACTTCGACGCCCGCAAGCATGCCCTGAAACTGCAAGCGGAGATGTTCCGCATCGCGGGAGCCTGATTCGGTGTGCCGCCGGGTTGCACTCGCGATTACATCAATTTAGCGTGGTGCTGCGTGGGTATTGCCTATTAAACTGGCAAAGAAATCATTCCTGGGCTGGTCGACGGCCCAAGACGGGGCGCCAACCTATGAGCAGCGAACAAGACATCTTTGAGATCGTCGCCAAGCAGGCCAAGACCGATGCGGCCACCTTGACGCGCGCAACCAAGCTTGCCGATCTCGACCTGCAGTCCATTGACGTGGTCGAGCTGGTGTTTGCCATCGAAGAAAAATTCGACATCGAAGTCCCCTATTCGCCCAGTGAGCAGAACACGGCCGGAATCTCGTTCCAGTCGGTTGGCGAAATCATTGATGCGATCGACCGCCTGGTGGCCGAACAGCATCCGGCCTGACCGCTTCATTTCGTCTTCACAGTCAGGAAAGGCGTACCGGAATGAACCGGGTCGTCATCACAGGTTTGGGAATCATCTCGCCGCTCGGCAACAGCGCAACGGACGTTGCGGCGGCATTGCGCGCCGGGCGGGTTGCTATCGGTGCGCTCACCATCCTGCCGACCGAAAACCTGCTCACCAAGATCGGGGCCGAAGTGAAGGACTTCGATCCCGTCACCCAGTTCTCCGACAAACAGCTTCCGCTTCTGGACCGCTGTGCCCAGTTCGCGGTGGCCGCCTCGCGCCAAGCGGTGACGCAAAGCGGATTGGACCTGCACGCGCTTGGGTCGCGCGCCGCGGCTATCATCGGCGCCGGCGTCGGCGGCATGACCACGCTCGATGAAAGTTACTACCGGGTCTATGCGCAGGGCTCCAAGCGCGCCCATCCGTTCACCATCCCCAAGTTGATGATCTCGGCGGCGATGAGCCATATCACCATCACGCACGGCATCACCGGGCCGTCGTTCACGGTGGCAAGTGCCTGCGCCTCGTCCAATCACGCAATCGGCGTCGCCTATTCGATGGTGAAGAGCGGCACCGTCGATGCTGCGGTCACCGGCGGGACCGAAGCGGTGTTCACCTTCGGCACCATCAAGGCCTGGGAAGCGCTGCGGGTGATGTCGACCGACACCTGCCGCCCATTCTCCAAAAACCGCAGCGGCATGGTGCTGGGCGAAGGCGCTGCGATTTTCGTGCTTGAGAACCGCGACCACGCGCTTGCCCGCGGCGCCGAAATCCTCGCCGAAATCGTCGGGTTCGGTATGAGTTCGGACGCCGCCGACATCGTGCTGCCGTCGGCCGACGGCGCCGCGGCGGCGATCCGCGCCTGCCTCGACGATGCCGGTCTCAAGCCGGAAGAGGTCGATTACATCAACGCGCACGGCACCGGCACGGTTGCTAATGACGCCACCGAGACCAAAGCCATCCGGGCCGTGTTCGGGACCCACGCCGACAAACTGGCAGTCAGCTCCACCAAATCGATGCACGGCCACCTGCTCGGTGGCGCCGGGGCGATGGAACTGGCCGCGACGGTGATCGCGATGCAGGGCGGCTTCATTCCGCCGACCGCCAATTACGCTGTACCCGATCCCGATTGCGATCTCGACGTCGTGCCCAATGAAGCACGCGACCAACAGATCGGCGTGGCGCTGTCGAACTCGTTCGCATTTGGCGGCCATAACGCGGTATTGGCGATCCGCCGCGCTTAAACCGGCAGCGGATTGTGCGACGCGAAGAACGCGGCGAAGGCGTCAATGGAAGCGTCGAGATCGGCGGTTCCGGCCAGCTCACGCACCGAATGCATCGCCAGCATGGGGGCGCCGACATCGACGCCGGCAATGCCGAGGCCGCTGGTGGCCATCGGGCCGATCGACGAGCCGCGGCCGTGATCGCAGCGATAACGGAAACGCTGCAGCGGTACCTTGGCGTCTTCGCAGACCTTGAGGAACCAGGCTTCCACCGCCGGACCGATGGCGTAATTGCCTTGCACGCCGGTCTTGACCGCGAGGCCCCCATTCAGCGCGGGAACCGTGACCGGATCGGTCGCCGCCGGGAACGAGGGATGTTCGGCATGGGCCATGTCGGCACTGATGAGAACGGAGCGGGCCTTGGCGCGCCAGACATCTTCCGAGCCGCCGCCAGCAATGCGATCGACCACGCTTGCGACGAAATTGGACCGCGCGCCAGCATAGGTCTGGCTACCGATCTCCTCGGCATCATAGACGATGGCACCAAGGGTTGATGCTGCCGGTGCACTTTCAACCAACGCGGCCAGTGCAGTGTAAGCGCTGAAGAGATTGTCGAGACGCGGCGCACTGATCAGTTCGCCGTCGGCACCAAGACGGACAGCGGGATGCGCGTCACCAAGGCTGAGGTCGGTCGACAGGATCGGGCCGGGATCGCCACCCAGCGCTTCGGTGATCGCCGCACGCACCTGTTCGAAACCGGGCGTCGTCCCCAGCCCGACAAACACCGTGAGGTCTTTTTCGCGGTCGAGGCTGAAGCTGTCGCTGGCTTTGTCGGATTTCAGATGAATGGCGAGCGAGACCAGCCGCACCGGCAGTTTGTCTAGATTCACCAGATGGCGCGTCACCGTCTCGCCGCCGCACCACACCGCGCCCGCCAGTTTCAGTTCGCGGTCGAACCAGGTGTTGAGTAACGGGCCGCCATATACTTCGGCGGTGAGCAGACGAAGGCCCTTGGCTTCAAGATCGGGACGCGGGCGGAGTTTTAAAACCGGGCTGTCGCTGTGGGCAGCGACGAAACGAAAACCGGCGTCCGAGGGTGGCGCCGAACCTTGCCGCCAAGCGATCAGCGATTTGCCGCCGCGCACGACGAAATAGGCCCCGCCGGGCGCAAGCTGCCAACGCTCGGCCTCGCCGAGCGGCACGAAACCAGCACTGGTCAGCATCGCCACCGCTTCGGCGATGGCGTGATAAGGCGACGGTGAGCGGTCGATATAAGTGAGGAATGGTTCGGCGTGCGGCATGGCTAACTCGGGTGTTGCGACGACCCCGCATCTTAGCAGCGTCCGCCGCCGTGACCATCACCGAATGCGCTCAAACGGTCCGTTAGCTTGGCACTCCGGCGATGAAGGTGGGGATGGCCCCGACGATCGCGGCACTCATGCAGGTCGCGAAAAAGCCCGCCAGCATAGCCTTGCCCACCATTTTCATGATCTCGTCACGGCGTTCGGGCAGCAGCACCGAATAGCCCGCCAGATTGATCCCGACCGAAGCAATGTTGGCAAACCCGCACAGCGCATAGGTCATGATGATACGGGTCCGCTCGGTTAGTTCGGCCGCGGGAATCGCCCCCAGCTTGATGAAGGCGGTGAACTCGGTGAGCACCATCTTGGTGCCGAGGAGCTGCCCGGCCTTGAGAATTTCGCCGTTCTGGATGCCGAGGCACCAGGCAATCGGCGCGAAGACATAGCCGAGGATACGTTCGACACTGATCGGGCTACCTGCAACCTGCGGCAGCGCGCCGAACATCAGATTGACCATGGCAACCAGCGCGACGAACACGATCAAGCAGGCGGCAACATTGACGGCGATCTGCAGGCCGTCGTTGATGCCTTTCATGATCGCGTCCATCGAGCTGTTATAGGTGCGCTCGTCGGGCGGCATCTTGTCTTGGGCGGCTTCGGCCACCGGATCGCGCGGCACCAGAATGCGCGCGAGCAAAATGCCGGCCGGCGCCGAAATGATCGACGCGGTCAGGATATGGGCGGCCGCCCCCGGCAGCACGCCGGACAGGATCGTCACATACGCGACCATGGTGGAGCCCGACACGCAGGCCATGCCGACGGTGATGAGCAGGAACAGTTCGGAGCGCGTCAGCCGGTTGAGATAAGCGCGAATGATGATCGGGCCTTCGACTTGGCCCATGAAGATAGTGGCTGCCGCCGCGAGCGCCGTGGGGCCGCGCAAGCCCATGGTGTGCGAAAAGACGAAGCCGAACGCCTTGGTGATCCATTTGAGGATTTTCCAGTGCCAGAGCAGCGCTGCCAAGGTGCAGACCACCAGGATCACCGGCAACACGCGGAAACCGAACATGAACATCGCGCCCGCGTTGGTGACCGGATAGGGCTGGGTACCCGCCCCACTCAAGTAGCCGAACACGAAGGCGACGCCGGTCTGGCTCGATTTGGCGAGGCCATCAAAGACCGCCCCGAAACTGGTTAATCCGGCGCGGATCACCGGCACGCCGAACAACGCCAGCACCAACAGGACTTGCACCCCGATCGCGCCGATCATCAGTAAAAAGGGAAACCGCCGCCGGTTCTCGGAGAACAGCCAGCACAGCACCAGGATGAGCACAATTCCGGCGAGACTTTGCAGATTGAGCAGGCTCATCATGCCCCGAACTCCCCCACTGGACTGTATTATGACAGCGACCGCTCCAGACACCTGTGAAACGCTGCGCCGTCAATCGTCTTGATGACGCGGGCGGAGGCGGTTCGGGCGTAGCTTAACGCTAGGTCAGCGGCAGGCCGGTTCCGTTAAACCACGGAAATGACGATATTTTACAGAAAATCCGTCGCCCCATCCTTGATCGAGACAAGGCCTGGCGGATCAGGACGCTTGGGACGAGCCGACCGTCCTCCAGACCCCTTGAAACCCGAGCCCATTTGGCGGGAACGGAATGACCTATCGCCGGCGCAAAACCCACGTCATAAAGCGATTACGCGCGTCCGTTCCAGCGCGTGATCCGATGCAGATTCGGCATTTGCGGTCAGTGACCGTCATACTCGGCGGAACACAGAGCGGTCTCATACACCGTCACCTTGGCGATCTGCGGCAGGTTTGGTTTGCAACGGTTCCAGATCCATACGGCGATGTTTTCCGCAGTCGGATTTTCCAACCCCGCGACCTCATTGAGAATATGGTGGTCGAGGCTCCCCAGCACGGGATTGAAGGCTGCCTCGATCGCGAAAAAGTCGATCACGAAGCCGGTCTCGGGATCGACCGGGCCCTCCAATTGAAGATCGATACGGTAAGAGTGCCCATGCATATTCCGGCAACGATGCCCGGCGGACACCTTGGGAAGAAAGTGCGCCGCTTCGAACGTAAAACTTTGTGTAACTTTCATGGCCGTTTCTTGCAGTCTATTCCAACCGGCCAAGGCATAGGCGATCAGCCATCAACACACAACTTGTAAAGATGCTGCACAGCAGAGCTGGTACGTGGTGCATCGGTTTGGCCGGATTCCGCCCACGCGCAGCCCCTATCGCCGGGGTTGTGTAAGCTAATAGTATCTCTTCGCACGAAATGCCGTTGAATGGCTCACTTTCGAGGCCGTTGCGTCAGGCGCCAGACGAAGCGGACGCCATCTTTTCCGTCAGGCAGCGGGCCGGTGCTGTCGGCGGCAACCGAACCGTCCGCGTGAATGGTGAGATAGCGATCCGAAGCCAGCGACATCAGGATGAGTTCGCCGGCCGGGGTTTCCATCCACTGAAAGCTTTCCGCCATGCCAGGCTTGGTGGTCGTCACCGCGACTTTTCCATCGGCGGCAACCGAGACCACGTTTTTGCCGGAGATGAGCGCCACCCGTCCGAGCCCCATGTCGACGATTGTGAAGGCGGTCGGCGCACCGCGGGTCGCCCGATGCACCAGATTCAAACCGGTTTTAAGCCCAAGCGAGGTTAGCGTGATGCTGCGCCCATACGGAATGGGACGCGTAAGGCCATGCGGATATTTCTCCGCCACCGTGAAACTGTCGAAATCGGCATAGCCGCCCGGCGCGCCAGCGGTGTTATAGGCGAATAGCGTATTGCGCACGCCTTGGAAGGTGACAAGCTGATAAGGCTGGATCAGTTCGCTGCCGAGACGCGTGAACGTCTTGCCGTCGAGCGAATAGAAGAAGTTGGACGTGTTCTTCAGATAATCGCTTTCCGCCCGGAGCCAAACGCGGTTCCCGGTTAAATTCACCCGTGCCGATTTTTCCGATTGCTGGTCAAACTGAACGAGGCTGAGACCCTCAGCGCCGCGTTCGACTCCGATCCAGGCGTAAGGCAGGTTGAGCAGCGCCAGTCCCGCAACATCACCGGGCTTAAGGCCACTGGTTTCGAGCACCGTGGTCATCGTCGACTGCGAACCGATGGCGCGTTGGGTCAGGCTGTTTCTCGCCTCCCAGAAATTCGCCGCCGGTAATGTGTTGAGGCGCAAGTAACCGGGCCGCGCGGCCAGTGACCAGGCGCTATCGACCGGCACGTGATTCCACTGCCAGACATTCCTGAGCGGTCCGGAGAAATCGTCGTTGCGTTGATAGGGCGCGTGCGGCGCATCGGTGGCGCCGGTGCCAGGCTTAACCCATACGCGCGGCGTGCGGGTGAGGTTCCCCGGCAATCCGAAATAGGGCCAACCTTCCTTCCAGGTGACCGGCGACAGGATCGTGGTGCGGCCAAGTGAGTTGTATTCCATCATTGAGAAGCCCCACCATTCGCCTGATGGCGTCTGCACCAAGCCGCCCTGGTGGGACGACATGTGCCCGGTCTCGCTCGGCTTCGGCGGGATGAGGTCAAACGGCGGCTTCTTGTTCGCCGGCGTATCGAAGGGAATGCGCCAGCTTTCGGCCAGGCCGAGATCCTCGTCGATGGTAATCGCGGGAAGCACTTCGTAAGGCCCGAAAGGACTGTCGGCCCGCGCCGCCGCCATGCGCAAGCGACCGGCCCACCAGGCGCTCGTGAGGATGTACTTGCCGTTGATCTTGTAGAAATGCGAGCCCTCGCCGATCAGGCTCTCGGGCGAAAACGGCGTGTGCTCGGTGCCCGGCACGATGTCGGTGAGATCGTCGTTGAGCTGGGCAATGTGAAGATCGCGGTAGCCCCAGACGACATAGACCTTGCCGTCGTCGTCGAACAGCACCGACAGGTCGTGAAAAGCGCGCTTCATCTGCGTATGCGTCCACGGACCCTTGGGATTAGTGGCGCGGAAGAGCTGCGTGGTTTCGTGGTTGACGTTGGAGAAGATGTAGAAGGTGCCGTTGTGATAGCGCAAGCTCGGCGCCCAGATACCTTGGCCGTAAATGTTCTTGCCGTCTTCGAGACGATACGCCGGGCCGAGATCGAGCTTGTCGAGCGCGTAGCCGCAGAGCTCCCAGTTGACCAAGTCCTTCGAATGCAGCACCGGCAACCCCGGCATGGCATGCATGGTGGTGCCGGTGAGGTAATAGTCGTTACCGACCCGGATCAGATCGGGATCGGAGAACTCCTCGTAGAACAGCGGATTGGTGTAGGTGCCGTTGCCGTTGTCGGCGGTCCAGGTCGAGCTCGTCTGTGCCGCGGCAGGTCCCAAAACCACACTCAGCGCCAGTATGACCCAGCATTTCGACATCATGTCGGCCTCCTCCGATGCTCAGTCGCCAACGGTCCGTAGTAATGGAGCGTTCCTGTGGACTTTACCTGTATCACCGGACTGAAGGAAAGCTCTGCACCGCGCTCGCGCTCGGTACGCACAAACACCAGAGGACGGCGGCCGACACCAAGCTCCGTCGTTTGCGGGATGGCCTAGGCGGCGTTCCGGCCGACCAGCTATCAGTGCCGCCGCGCCAGAACGCCCGCCCTATCAGAAGAGTTCTCGCTCACTTCACCGTCGAAGCCACCGAAGGTCGCAGAGAGGCCGATTTGCTCGACACCGAGACCACCGCCGGTTTGAGCGTTCCGTCGTCAGCTAACGCCTCAATGCGAATGGTGCCGGACCGTTTCGCCGACTGCACGATAACCTGTGCCAAGCCGTTAAACAGTGAACGGTTGGGCTGCTTGTCGCTTTCCAGGCAATTGGGGGCGCCATTGCCGACGCCGATCAGCCGGTCTCCCCCCGTAACCTTGAAGGTTAGGTTGGTATTGGCCGTGGGAACGGCGCGGCCACGACTATCGAGCGCCTCGACGCTAACGAGGGCGACATCTTCGCCGTCAGCGGCAATCGTCTTGCGATCGGTGGTCAAACGGAGCGCAACGGCCGGTCCGGTGGTTTCGCGGCGCTCGGTAAGAATGAGCTTCCCGTTCCTATAGCCATGTGCCTCGATTGTTCCGGGGGCATAAATAGCCTTCCACTGCACATGACCGAGATGGGGCACATCTTGCCGGCCGAGACTGCGACCCTTCCGCATCGCGGCCGTTACCGAGTGCTCTTTTCTAATTTGACGAGGACAACGTCATTTACCCGCATCGCAAGGGTGCGGCGGAATATCCCATCGGCACTGACCGTCACGTTCGCATCGGCCTCCGGCAGGTCGGCTGACAGCTTTTGCATCGTCGCAATCTGGTCGGCGGACAGGTCTTTGGGCATGCCCCATTCGATATAACGCGAATAGGCGTCATTGGCCTTGAACCCCGTACGATACACCTGCAGGCGATAGGTGCCAGGCTTGAGGTTCGTCACCTTCAAGTCCACCGACGGCGCCGCCGCAGCCGGGCGCAGCTTGCGGAAGAAGGGCCGGTTGCTCTCGTTTTGATCAGGAGTGGTGTAGTCCCAGAACAGCCCAGAAAAGCCGCTATCCGAACGCGACAGGATCGCCCTCGGGTCCCGGCTGAAGAGTGCCTGTGGCTCTAGTTCATTGAGGTATTTGTAAGCAAAAAACGCCGCTTTGCGGATGCCTTCACGATTGACGAGGCCGAACCCGCCATGGAACGAGGACGGCGGCGGACCGGCTTCCTCGAACAAATCGGTATAGGTCCAGTAACTCATTGACTGAGCGCCACCTTCGGTCTTCTTCAATTTGTCGAGGATGAAGGCCGCGCTCAGGTAATCGTCGTGTATGGGATCGCGCGGGTTGTAGCTCGTGCTCCATTCGGTGAAGTAAAGCGGTAGGCCCGGCCAATCGGCCTGGATTTCGCCGCGAACTTTCCAAACATCGTCGCTGATCGAGCCTGGGTCTGCCACCAGCTTATTGTCACCCTCGCCCTTTTCGTCAAGGAAACCACCGGCAACGCCGTAGGCATGGGTGGTCACAAAATCGACCGGCACACCAACGGCCTTGGCATGCGCCAGGAAATCGGGAACCCAAGCCGCGCCAGCGGTAGAGGGACCGCCGACCAACAGCGCCGGATCGACCCCTTTGATGGCTTTCACCGTCGTGTCGTAAAGCCGGAAATACGTTTGCTGATTGCCGTCGGTCCAGAAGCCATCAAGGTTGGGCTCGTTCCACACCTCAAAACGCCACGAACGAACTTCGGCGACGCCGAACCGGGCTTCGAGATGACGGGCAAAGGCGGTCATGAAATCCGCCCATTTGCTCCAGTCCTTTGGTGGCGAACCGTTGCCTTTCCAATAGAAGATGGTCTTCGTTCCGCTGGCGAGATCATGCGGCATGAATCCGATTTCGACGAAAGGCTTCATCCCGAGATTCAAGATCGCGCCGTACGCGGCATCGATCTTGTCGAAATTATAGACCGGCTTGCCATTGACCTCGCGATAGACCTCCATGTCGTCGTGCAGGATGCCGTGGAAGCGGATGAATTTGAAGCCGAGTTCATCATGGACAAGCTTGAGCTGGGCGAGATTGCCGGGCCGGAGAAGTATGCCGGGATGATCGGCTCCGACGCAGTCCTGCCATGCCATATCGCGAGCCCCGACGATGGTTGCCATGTCGGCGACGACGGCGCGTACCGGCTGCTGCGCCACCGAAGGTGATATTGCGGCGGCCGTGACCAAGCCCAAAATTGCGTATTTGAGAGAGTGAAAAGACATGAGCGTCCTCTTCTGAGGGCTGGCAGACTAATTCGATTTGATCAGCGTGCAAATCGCCTGGCGTTTGGCGGCAGCTGCACAATCAAGGGCTTCAAACGGTTCGGTCGAACCTTCGGCCGGCAAAAAAACTACCAAACCTTTCGGCTGCTGCTTGGGACACAGATACTCGACAATCTGACGTCACCTGACGGCCTCGCGACCAATCACGTGAACGGCATCAGCATCACACGAAACCCTGTGCTGTACCAATACGGTTTTAAATGTGGCAAGCGTCGTAGCGTTGGCGAAAAGGCGGCAAACAATACCGTTGCGCGCGGCCGCATCACAGCTGTCCACCCGCAGTGGCGCTTGCGAACCCGGCAGAGGCGATTGCACGACGAAACCGGCACCCTCCTCGCAGGCCAGTTCGAGGAAATCGGTTGTCGCGCTTTGCCCTCGCCATTTGAGGTCTTTTATCGCACACGGCTTTCCAACACGCGACAGAATGGAAGCGGCCACCGTCTTCGAACCGGTGTTTTCCGGCAGGCTACAGGTCAAGGCTGGTTCGCGGTGGGCCGCTAGATCGACCAGTCGCGCGGCTTCGGCGGCGAAGCAGGAAAATCCCGATGGCCCCGATGGGGCTCAACCGGACACGCAGATCTCATGGCGGGAGGCGCTAGACTATGCCGCCACCATGATCGATGTGGTGGACCAGTTATCTCTTTCGGTCGGCCCGCGGGCGATCAGCGACACCACCTTAATGCACACCAGACAGCAGGCGAACGCGAGTTCTCTCGGCCATAATGGCGCCCATTCACGGCTTGCCGTTGGTTTCCTGCTCCGGCGGTCCAAAATAGGAGCTCGGCAGATCTTCGTCGTGGATGATGATCTTCTGCACGACGGTCGCCGGATCGACCATGGTCAGCTTTAACACATGGCGGCCTGCCTTATCGGCCGTGACGGTGAAGTGCATCGTCCGGGCATTGTTTTCGGCGTTCTCCTGGAATGCTTTGCCGAGGAAGGTCTGCGATGCACGAGTCTCGGGCGTGAAGACGTAGCGGACGTCCGGAAGCTGATTGTCGAGGGCGACCGCCAGACCCAAGTTGTTGTCGGCATGGAAATCGAGCGTCGTCCCGGTGATGACGTCCACCTGATAGCGGCCGGACTTGGCGAGGTAGATGTCATACTCGAGCCGCGGCGCCGGCGCGCCCGGCTTGATCGATGCGGCGGTCACCGGAAAGACCTCCATCCCGGCAGCGCCGCGGCCGTAGTCCGGAATGGCTTCCCAGCGCACGCCACCTGCCGGAACGTTCCGGCTCGCCGCG
>WSSedL1CaDRAFT_10000134_pt1 | contig 48454 bp, 33 predicted proteins | sample WetSurSL1Cattail_FD_9464 | JGI IMG/M metagenome (IMG submission 9464)
AACACGGCTTGTGTATTCACATCACGGCTTTTGGTTATCGATCCACTTGCCGAATCACCCTCGGTAATAAAAATACAAGAGTTATCGGTATCGCCTTTCGAGTCGTTGTAATGAGTCCGGCAATCGCGAAGTTTTTTATTGTGCAGGTTCACCTTTTTGGCCCGCTCGCGAGCTAGTTTGGTCACTCCGGCAATGGCTTTACGTTCTTTTTCAGAATCCTGAATTTTCTGAAGCAAAATAGCAGCTGTTTCAGTACTACGGTGTAAGTAATTATCCAGTTCCTTTTTCAGAAAGTCAGAAATAAATTTATTCACCGAAATACCACCCGATGGTGACATATCGCGCGAGCCCAGTTTAGTTTTGGTTTGCGATTCGAACACCGGCTCTTCCACACTAATTGATACTGCAGCAATAATACCATTACGAATATCGGCCACCTCCATATTTTTAGCGTAAAATTCCTTGATGGTACGTGCCACGGCTTCACGAAAAGCACTTTGATGGGTACCTCCCTGCGTGGTATGCTGTCCGTTGACAAACGAATAGTATTCTTCGCCATACTGATCGCTGTGGGTAAAGGCTATTTCAATGTCTTCTCCTTTCAGATGAACAATCGGATACAGCGGATCGGACGTCATGTTTTCATTCAGCAAGTCGGTCAGCCCGTTTCGCGAAAGAATCTTCTTTCCATTGAAATTAATAGTCAGACCCGTATTCAGGTACGCATAATTGCGCAACATGGTTTCGATAAAGTCTTCTTTGTAAACAAAATCGTTGAAAAGCGTATTATCAGGAACAAAATATACATAGGTTCCACGATCGGAGCTTGTTTCGTCAAAAACATCACTATCCTGCACCAACTTTCCCTTTTCAAACTCAGCCCGGCGACTTTGCCCCTCCCGAAAACTCTGTACAATAAATTTCGACGAAAGTGCATTTACCGCTTTGGTACCCACACCGTTCAATCCAACAGATTTTTTAAATGCTTTAGAATCGTATTTTCCACCGGTGTTCATAATAGACACCGCCTCAACCATTTTACCAAGCGGAATTCCACGACCATAATCGCGCACTTCCACGTGCCCATCTTTCACACGCACGTCTACACTTTTACCTGCACCCATGCGATATTCATCAATACAGTTATCCAGCACCTCTTTCAGCAACACGTAGATACCATCATCAGCATGCATACCGTCGCCCAGTTTACCAATATACATACCGGGACGGCGACGAACGTGTTCGAGACCCTCGAGGGTGATAATATTGCTATCGCCATAATCAACCAAATGTGGTTCAATATTTAATTCTTCCATGTTAGAATAAATAACCCCCAACCTGCAAGCAGAGTTGGAGTTAGTTTAGTTATGATTATTATATGTTTTCTTTATAGAGATTATCTTGAATATATTCCTAACTTTTTTATGTCAGAGAGTTATCTTGTAATCCATTTTTCAGGATTTTGTAGATTTTTATCCTTCCAAACCTGAAAATAGAGTTCCGTTTTATTACCATTATCATCGTCGGTATAAATTTTACCAATGGCTTGTTTAGCATTTACATGATCGCCGATGTTTACAAAAATCTGAGTCAGGTTAGCGTATACCGTACGGTAATTTCCGTGTTGGATAATCACTCCATAATTACTTCCCGGAATGGAGAAACGTTGTGTTACCACCCCTTCGAATACTGCACGTGCCGTACCTCCGGCAGGAGTTTTGATATAAATACCTTTATTATTTGTGGTTATATATTTCAAAATAGGGTGCTGCTGAATACCAAAATGGCCACTGATAAACCCACTGGCAGTTGGCCATGGCAACCTGCCCTGATTTCGTTCGAAGCTACCCGAAATCAAACTTTCTTCGCGGGTCAGAGTTGAGACAGACTGCGACGAAGCCGATTCTGAAGCAGCACTTGGTGCAGCTATAGGTTCGAGTTTTGGAGTTGCTTTTGTTTTAGTTCCCTTCGCTCTATTCTCAGCGGCAATACGCTTGTTCCGTGCCTCAATGCGTCTGTTCTCTTCTGCAATCCGTTTGTTTTCCTGAGCTATTCGTCTTGCCTCAGCCTGTCGTTTAATCTCAGTGGCACGTTTAGCTTCGGCCACACGCTTAGCAGCGACTGCTGCACGCTTAGCTTCAGCTCTTCGAATCTGATCCGCAATCATTCGTTCGATCCGGTTATTCAGATCGTTCGCCTTTTTCTGTTGTACCCGCTGAGCTTCCCGCAGATTCTTTTCTTTCTTTTGTAAGTCTGTCAGCAGTACTTTCTCATTCTGTTGGTCTTTGGTCAGTTTCTGAGCTTCTGTTTCCTTCTGCTTTACAACTTCTACTTTGGTAACTTTATGCGTGTTTATGCTATCATTTTTACGCACTATCTGTGCCCTAACCTGTTCTATCTCTATCACCTGCTCCTTACGGTAAGTACTGTATTCCTGTAAATAACGTAGCCGTCGATAAGACTGATCAAATGTTTTGGCAGATAACACGAACATTATTTTTGCATATATACTCCGGTTGATATGTGCTTCCTGAATTAAGTTGGCATAATCTGTTTTCAGGGTTTTCAACTTATCTTCCAGCTTCGTTTTCTCTTGGCTCAGTCTCTCAATCTCAACATCCATCAACGATATTTCGGTGCTGATATTTTTAATCAAGGTTTTGCGTTCATTAATATTCTTAGAGATTATCGTCAGCTTATTCAACGAACTCTTTTTCGATTTGTTCGTCTCATTCAGCATCTTGCTGGTATTCTCGAGATTTTGGAGGGTCTGTTTCCGTTGTCTTTCCAACTCCTTGACTGTTTGAGCCGGAAGAGTAAAACAAACTGTCATCAGAAATAATGTAATGACAAATAATCTATTCGTTAAAGTAAAATGCATCAAACTCTTTTTTATGATAGTTCTGGACTTTGGACTTACTTCTTAAGCAATTGATCAATATCTCCCTTGGTAAACCGATCGGGATTTGTACCTGTAAATTTCAATTCAGTATTAAATTCAGCTTTTAAAATGGAAAATTCACAAGAAGCTTTTTTCTTTTCGCTGGTTGCCTGTAACAATATCGTTTGTGGAAAATTCACTCCATTAAGCACCGCGAAATTTGAATACTGAGTTTCCAACTGGTAATTACTATCTCTGGCCGATAGGATCACCTTCAATATCGTATTAAGAGCTGATATTTCGGTGCTTTGCAATATATTGTTGTTTTGATATTCTATTTTAGTTCCTGTTGGTAACGTTGTAAGCTTACAATCACCGAGCTGTATTTCTTTTTTACCAATGCAAAAGAGCTGCGCGGTGAGTAAAGACTGCAAACTATAAAAGTTTACATTTACACCAAAACGTTTATTAAAGAAGTCATAATCCACCACATAATAACGGTGGTTCATTTTATCGAACACGCGCATACTGTCGATAGTTAACTCGGCTTTGAACATCTCGATTCCCAGAAATGGTTGAATAGAAATAAATATAGCCGAATCTTTTCTTATTTTGCAAGTACCGGAAACATTTATTTTGCGGTCATTCATATCAAATGCCATAGACATTTTATTGATGTTCGCTGTTTTAAACTGAGGTTGCGACTGCTGAATCCGCTCCACCACCTGAGCTATCGGGGACACAGAAGTTGTGACGGTTGGAGTCTGAACAGGTTTTGTTACTGTGCGAGTGGTTTTACATGCCGACAGAATCAGCACAGCAAACAGAGAGAATATTGCTATTTTACGTTTCATACAATTCAATTATTCTATTTATATTTATTCAACAACGGTCAGATTATCTCTTCCAACCTTTATTGGTTATTTTCAGTTTCAATGCTTCCGTTTTATTGCCAGCTTCGTATGATTTTTGCCATGTTTCCATCGCTTTGGCTTCGTATTCAGTTCCCGACATCCACAGTATGTCGCCATAGTGTTCTAGAATAACTCCGGTTTCCTCCTCCTTGGGTAAATTCTCGACAGCGCGCTCAATATAAAATTTTGCCAATGAATAATTTGCTTCCTGATACAAAATCCAGGCATAAGTATCCAAATAGGTACTGTTTTTAGGTTCCAGTTCCACCGTTTTGGCACTCATCCGCTCCGCCTTTTTTAGCTGCGTTTTTTCCAGCGATAAATAATAAGCGTAATTATTCATCACCATATTATTTTTAGTATTAACAGCCAATGATCTTTCGTAATTTACAAAAGCTGAATCCTTTTGTTCCAATTTATAATAAATGTCAGCCATCTGTGCATAAAAATCACTTTTCAGGGCAGCCTGTTCGGGAGCTATCAACGGTAAACCTTTCTGATACGAGACCAATGCATTTTTATAATCCGCCAACTGGAATTGAGCAATTCCCTTGTAGAAATACCAAACGGGTAGTTTCGGCAAATTCTCAATAGCCCGATTCGTCAAGTTCAGTATCTGATTGAAATCCTTAGTCAAGCTATACATTTGAATCAACCGAATCCAGGTCTGATCATTTTTCGGATTAATATTAATCATTGTTTCCAGCTCCGAAATAGCCTCTGCGTTTCGTTTCTGATATTGAAGAAATACAGCATAATATCCATGAACCTTTTCTTCAAGCGGGTAGCGATCAACCAAGAGCTTAAATAAACTTTCAGTCTCACCAAGTTTGGTTGAGTCTTGCACCAGTTTCTCAACATATTGCCCAAGAACAGTAACCTTTGTATCTACGTCCAACTGCTCGCACTTCAACGCGCTCACAATAGACTCCATCGCTTTATCCGGTTTATTAACCGACTTGTAGTATTCCGACAAAGAAACATACACATAAGCATTTTGTGGATCTTCCTTCAGCACATTCTGATAAATATCAAATGCTTTTGCAGGCATTTTTTGCTGCATAAAAATATCACCCCGAAGCACCTTGTATCTCGATTCGGTAGGATATTTATTTATTAGTTTATCAATTTCAGCCACTCCTTTTTGTGCTTTGTTAGACAAAATATAAAGCTGAAACTTTTCGAAGGAAACAGTTTCTGTTATCGTATTCAGGCTTTCCAGCTTATCGTATGCTGCAATTGCTTTCTCGTACTCCTTGGTTTCTTTATAAAATGTTCCCAACATGGAGTAAACATCATCTTTCTCCGGATATTTTTTTTGCAGATTAACCGTTAGCTCAATGGCGCGTTTCCAGTTTTTCAAATCAGAATACATGGAGATTAGCTGCACATTATACCACCAGTTGGAAGGATCAATCTTCACAGCTTTCTCCAAACAATCTAATGCTTTGTCGTTCATTCCGGCAGCAGCATACAACAGCCCTATTTCGGATTGTGCTCCGGCATCCAACGAATCAATAGCCAAGCACATACGAAAAGTTTCGATAGCCTGATCATACTGCTGATTATCCTTCTGCTTTAGTCCTTCGTAAAAATAGTAATCAAACTGACGTTGAGTTGACTCAGAAATTCGCGGAATAGTTGGACTTTTCACAACAATCTTTTTTGCTGCTGTACAAGATGATAAAACAAATACTAGGATTATAAACAGATAATATTTTTTGCGCATACGCTCTTTGAATTCATAAATAAGAAAGTCTGATTAAACAATTATCATTCTGCTTAATAATTGTTGCCTGCTTGAGAAACTAGTGTTTGCCTGTATGGCCAAATCCACCGGCTCCACGATCTGTTTCATTCAGTTCTGTAACTTCAATCCACTCTGCTTGAGCATGCGCGGCAATTACCATCTGGCAAATTCGCTCTCCGTCATTAATAACAAAATCTTCAGATGAGAGATTCACCAAAATAATACAAATCTCGCCCCGATAATCGGCATCTATCGTTCCCGGAGAGTTAAGCACCGTGATGCCTTTTTTTATTGCCAAACCGCTTCTTGGGCGAATCTGAGCTTCATACCCGGCAGGCAGTTCAATGAACAGTCCCGTTGGTATCAATTTTCGTTCCAAGGATTTTAAAACTATCGGTTCATCGATATAGGCACGTACATCCATTCCCGCCGACAAGGATGTGGCATATTCGGGCAATGCATGTTTAGAATGGTTGATTATATTGATTTTCATATATTTATATTACTCTTTCAGTAAAGAAACAAGTGCTGGAATAAATTTAGTTTACGAATTCATTAACTGTTAATTAGAGAAGCTCTTTGCTACAAAAATACTAATTTAATCGATAATCCTGATTATGAATGGCTGAAAAATATGTTTTTTTCAAAGTTTACTTTTATAAACTCAATCATAGAATTCCAATTTCATAGGAATCGGGACTTTCATGACTATTTAATTCTACGGCTTTCGTCTATATCAAAACAAAACCACATTGATCTGAGATTGAAAATAGAATGACATACGGCTTTTATTCTCAATAAATTACTAAGCAATTACGAGTAAAACAGTTACGAGTTATAAGATTGCTTATCTAAATATGACCTACAATAAAAAACATTAAAATAGATTGCTGTATTCAGATTCTCTATATATTTGTATCGATTTCAATTAAATACATTTTGAAGCGAGCATGTTCGCCAATAATTAATTCACGAAACAATTCACATGCAAGTTGTTGAAAATAAAAAAAAATTGTAATGAAAAAGATTTGTATCTTATTTATGGCTGTTGCATTTCTTACAGCTACAGCGGTAGATGCTCAGCCGACTACAGTTAAAAGAACAAAGAAAGAGGTAAAGAAGGAGGCTTCAAAAATGGAGAGGAAAAAAGATGAAGCACCCAACAAGATGGTAAAAGGATCTGATGGCAAAATCAAGAGAACCGAAGCTATGAAAGACGCACCTACTGTCAAAGTAAAAGCTACCGGTGGCAAACTGAAAAAAGATGGAATGCACGATAAGCGCTTCAAAGAAAACAAAGTTGCTCCGGCAGTTAAACATTTGAAAAAAAACGGTACGCCAGACAAGCGCTATAAAGAGAATAAGGATGCTAAATAATCCAGCGGAACAAAAATGAAGGCGGCAATTAGAATAAATTCTAATTGCCGCTTTTTTGAGGCACCTTGTCACTGTCCATTTACATTCTTCTAAAGAACATACATTTTAAAACTTTTTTCCATTCGTTTTGTTCCAATGCCAAACTATAAGCTCAACTTTATGTCTGTAATAAATCAACCAATTACTATCAAATCCGTAACGATACCAAACAGAATCGGAATGTCGCCCATGTGCCAGTATTCGGCAAGCCATGGTTTGGCCAACGACTGGCATTTTGTACACTATGCCACCAGAGCTGTTGGAGGTGCAGGGCTGATTATTTTAGAAGCCGCCGCCGTAACCCCCGAAGGACGAATAACACCCTATGACCTTGGACTGTGGAACGACGAGCAAATAACCGAACTTCATAAAATAACCGGATTTATTCATCAACAGGGAGCTGTAGCCGGCATTCAACTTGCACACGCCGGACGAAAAGCGTCGCACGATTCGCCGGCGAACGGAGGTAAACAACTATCGGCAGAAGAGGGCGGATGGCAAACAGTTGCCCCTTCGGCTATTTCATTTTATCCGGAGGAAACTGCTCCTCATGAACTTGACAAGAATGAGATTAAAACTATAATCGAACAATTTAAAGCCGCCACCGTGCGGGCAAAACAGGCCGGATTCAAAATAGTAGAAATTCATGCTGCACACGGGTATCTGATTCATCAGTTCCTATCGCCCCTGAGCAACAAACGCACCGATGAATATGGTGGACGTTTTGAGAACAGGATTCGGTTGGTGCTGGAGATAACTGCTGCCGTTCAATGTGTTTGGCCGGCAGATTATCCGCTATTTGTGAGACTGTCGGCCACCGACTGGACCGATGGTGGATGGAGTTTGGAAGAAACTGTTGAACTGAGTCGCATTTTACAGCAGCAAGGTGTTGACTTGATAGACTGTTCTTCGGGAGGAAATGTAGCCGCAGCCCAGATACCTGTTGGCTCGGGTTATCAGGTTCATTTTTCGGAAGCAATAAAAAAAGCCGGCGTGCCTACCGCAGCCGTTGGACTAATAACAAGCCTCGAACAGATAACAGAGATTCTCGAAGATGATAAAGCAGACCTGGTGCTACTTGGTAGGGAATTACTGCGAAATCCATATTTTGCTTTAACTGCAACCTTTAAAACGGAAGAAGAAATTAGCTGGCCAGTTCCATACCTGAGAGCAAAATAAAAACAATACGAGCTTCCGGAATTTCAGAAGCTCGTATTGTTTTCATGTTTCTATTTCTTTACACAATCTGTCAAATAGTTCGGATCTTGTTCCGGCGTTCGCATTCCGGCAACTTCCAGGGCTTTTAGCACAAACACATTCCACGAGAACACGCGTGTGCTGGGCCACCAACAATTGGGAACCGTAAGATCGTAAGGCAGAAATTCGTGGCTGAACGGTTCATCGGGGTTCAGGGTTATTTCAGTGGCAAGCCTGTCTTTAATTCGTTTTTCTGCAGGTTTCCATCCATGTTTCATTCCGGCTACATAACCGCAAATTTCTTCACGCATCCAGCTTCCGGCATTGTAATAAATGCCGTTATTCCAAAACAGGTTGGGCGAGAAAGGTTTATTCTTCATAGTAAAATAGGTATCTTTTACATGAAAAATCAACGGAGAATAACCATCATGTGACGGCACTTTATCCAGCGTATTATTCACCATCTCCGAAGTCAGAATGGGCTCATTGAACAACCACAGGGAAACAAATTCCGGCAAGAGCGCATTGAAAGTGATGACATAAGGATATGCTTTGTTATCGATTAAATATCCTCGTTTCTTATCATAAAATGCACGGTATCCGGCATTGGCTTTTGCAATATATTCATTCGTTACGGGCAGTCCAAGTTCCTGTGCAACTCGCAGCGTAACGGCAAGCATTCCCTGGTTCACAGCCAGGTTGGAGGTTCGATTCGGATATTCCACACAATCATTTTGTCCTAATACAAAGCGTGCACTGCATATTCCATTGCCATCAGGATCAATTTCATTCAGTACATAATTGAATGCTTTGGTAATTTTATCCATTGGCGGAGGCGTTCCATATTGACGCTTGTTGACCAATGCAAACCAAAGGAATTCGAGCGTGGCATCATTTCCTTTCAGTTCTTTACTACCCATAGAAGGAGTAATAATGGTGCCAATGGTACCGGCACTATTCTGAGTGGCAGCCCATTCATTAAATATGTTCTCGCTGTTTTCTTTACTGTAGGTTCCCATCATGCTCCAAAAGGAATCGCGGTTATACATATCAGGGGCATAATTGATGCTGGGAACACTCAGGGGCTTGAAGTTATCGGCACTGGTGATCCACATCAGCATTTGATAACAGGAGTACAAACATTTTTCTTCGGTAGTTCCTTTAAACCGCAACCCATCGGCCAGATAAACCTGCGAAGCCAAACGTACATCGTGAAGCGTAGGTTTAGCGGGAGCAACAAAGATAAATGTCCGCTTTGTGTTTATTTCACCGGAACGTAATGGATGGAATGCCCGTTCATCGGCTACAGACTGAATCACTTTCAGGTCTTTTACCTCCAGTTGGTACGATTCTCCTACTTTCAGGTTCGAAGCAGCAATAAGTAAGTTAGTCGTTCCGCCTTCGGTATTAGCCAGAAAAACAGTTTCTTCCTGTTCAGTCCAGTTGGTCCTGGACGAAGGTATATTGGTTTGATAATGGAAACCCTGAACATCATTAGCCGTGGTACCTTCTTTTTTCCAGAGTCTTAGCGAAATCGGATTGTTGGAACGATGTTTAAACCGGATAGTATAAAATCCATCGGGCAATTGGTATGGTAACCGGAATCCGGCCATGTCAGCAGTTGCGTTGTTTCCTTTCAGGGTGTAAATACCCTCGTCGAGAGTAACTGTAGCACCGTTGTAAGATTTCCATGTCGAAGTTTCAGGAGTTTTATACGCTATCTTTTCGGTAGGATGATTAAAGTCCGACAGTTCGCCAAAGGTAAGTTTTACGAGGTTATTTCCCGCCTTGCGATCATCTGCTGAAGCAATTCGATACAGGTTGGCATCGCATATTTCCTGAATAGCACGAAACCCTACTCCGCCCGTTGAAGGTCGACGACGGATATTCCGCGTCCACAGGTTTCGGTTTCCGGCATCGGTAAGCAACCCTACAGCCAGCGAATCGCCAATCATATATCCGGCAGCCGGATAGGATTCGTGCGCTATACCTCCTTTGTTATCAGCATTGTCGAAGCTCCAAAAGCGGGAAGGTAAATCGGGTGAAGACACCGATGTATTTACCGAATAATACAGCAAAGAAAGGTTGGTCTGCAACAGCTCAATTCGTTTCTCCACCACCTGGTTATTCACTACTACATAAATCACTTTCAGGGCTACGTTCGTTTCCAGTTTGGGCAGTTGAACGACACCTGTAAGTGTGATAGTATTTCCGTTTTGAAGTGCTGTTACGGCTTTCCAGTTGCGCACATATTCGCGAATGGAATGATCTTCGTTTTCCACCACCATATTTAGTTCACCCACTTTTTCCTGCGTTGATGCAGGAATAGTTCCGTAATACAAATCAACGTAAAATCCGGCTGAAGAATCTCCCTTAACCTTAAGATTTATTTGATTTGATGCCGAAAGTGCCGTAAGGCTGAAAAGAAAAAGAATGATAAGATAATTGTGTATGATTTTCATAAAATCGTGTTTTATAATATTATAAATTAGATAAAAGGATAAATCAGTCATTCCTGAGTATTTTCGCGTTAAGTATCTTTCCTGTATCAGTTGTTATTTCCAGCAGATAAAACCCGTTCGGAATACTTAGCTGTACAGTATTACCAGATGCAGCTGACTGATAAACCACTTTTCCTAGAATATCATAAATCCGAATTTTACTTAGGTTTTCGCCCGTTGGTAAGTCAAAGCTGAATTCATTGCTAAAGGGATTCGGATAAATATCAAAGCGGGTAGCCGTTGGTGACGTAATTGCTGTTGTAAGATTGAAAGTAGCGGGTAAAAGTTGAATCAGCTGAGGTGAAAGTTCGGCATCATATATTCGCACTTCGTCCACTGTTCCCCTGAAGTTATAATCAGGTGTATCCTGATCTTTCCGAGCTATCGTCAGGCTTTTGGTCGTTGTTTGAATAAGTCCTGTTTGTGCTTTAAAGCTGGAAAGCTTTCCGTTACGGTATAATTCCAGAGAATAACCGGAATAAATGGCTGTAAAGTGTACAAACTTTCCTACCTGAAGAATAGAATCAGCATCCAAATCTACCGTAGAGAGATTGGTTTTCACTGTCCAGCGAACTTTCTGATCAGGGGTAATGGATATTTTATAACGTTCTTCCCAACTGCCATGCGAGAGAATAAATTGCTCACTATTGGGTAAAGCATCTGCTTTTACCCAAAAAGAAATGGCAATTTTATCTTGAAAGTTAAGCGCTGGTTCATTAGGTGTATAGATGTAGGAAGTGCTCGACGGAAATTGATAGGCTCCGTTTGCCACACCATTGGCTCCGGTAGTAGAAACTGCACTGACCGATAACGCATCCAACCCACTCTGTGCATAGTTTTTTGTATTGCCATTAAAAGGATAATAAATAAGCGGAGTCGGGTAAGCAGTTACGGAGAAATCTTTTACCAATACTGATTTAGTAAATACCGAAGTTCCGGAAGCATTATTGACCGAAAGCGAAAGCGTATAAATGCCCGGAACATTAGGAAGTTGCCAGGTTGGCGTGGCAGTGAGACTATTGGTTAGCGTCCCGCTGCTTGAACTCCAGGTATACGAAACATTGGGCGTATTGAGAATGGCAGAAGCTGTTACCGTAGCATTCAATTCGAAAGGCATGTTAGCCGAAAATGAGATATCGGAGACTACCGGCACAATAACAAGCTGATCAAGAACTGTGACAGATATTGGAACCGAAATTGCCGTATCCCCATTCTCAGAAACTTTGCATTTCAACTGATATTTTCCGGCAGTGGCAGGAGCGGACCAAGTGTAATTTCCACTGGTAGTATTAGCTACTTTCACGTCATTTTGAAACCAATCGAAGGTTGGGTTTGCCGTTACATTATTTTCGGGCAGGCAGTATATACTGATTGAATTCAATTTCTGCACAAGCGTATCGGAAGTCGAAAATGCTTTTATCCGTAAAGCGTTGGTGAAATTATGATTAGCATGATAATCGATAACATGTCCATCTACTGTTTTCCATCTGGTTTTCAATGTCGTTGTTTTTCCGGTGGGATAAACAACTAACTGCCGGACGCTGTCCGACGGAATAGTAAAGTTGATATTACCGGATGCATTTGTATTAAGCACTGTTTCGGTGATGGCATCGTATACATCGTAATTACCCGTCGGCAGGGTGAGTTGAACCGACTGACTTGAAGCCGTGGAATTGTAATACAGATAAGCCGGATAGATATTATCGCCTCTGAAGTCTGTTTTATTTAAATCAATCTGGAGTATTCCGGTCACATTTGTTTTTGCAATGATAGAGGCCAGATAACCAACACTGGATCCGCTGTACAGAGATAAATCCGTTGCCGCCCAACCGCCGGTTACAGCATCGCCCATAACCATGGGTTGCACACTGTTCCATATCTGCTTCATCGATTCATAAGGAATACAAGCATTTGTATCGTATTGTTTTGACCAAGCGTAACTAGCCGCTTCCTGATTAACTTGCGGGAGAGCATCGCTGTAAAAAAGACGACTGGCATTGGCGAGATTTACAATCCATTTTCCAATGGCCCGTGCATAACGTTTATCATATTTTGCCACCGGTGCCAAAGCTGCTACATGCTGAAATCCATTCATACTAAATGCATAATCATTTCCAGCATCATTGGCTTCACCTATTAACCCCGACACATCATATCCATTCCAGTTGCCGACTATACATCCCCAACCACGCAAAGTGTTGAGTCCTGAGGAAAATGTCCAGTTCATCATTTTTTGTATATTGTAATTAGTACCCTCCACTGCGTTCATTCGCGCAGCAGTAGCAATTCCGTAAGGCAATTGTATTTCGTACGAGGGATTTGTTGTCCAGTTTTGAAGAAAGTCCAGTGCCAGTTCTGCTCCTTGTAAGTATTTTTTGTTAGCAGTTTGTATATAAGCCTGATACATTAACCATGAAATAGAACCGGCTGCTTCCGGTTCCGGAACGCTGGTTGTATTAGGTAATCCCGTAATTAAATTGAAAGCCCGATAATTCATAGCAGGTGCATTCCAGGGCTGAATTATTCCTCCCAGTTGGTAGAGTACATTTAATTCTCTGTCGGCAATGGTGGTAAATTGGTTCGCGAAATCAGCATCTGCATTTGGATACAAACTATAAAGCTGATAAAAAAACACATTGGGCATAAGCTCATACCACCAATCGCTACCGGTAGTGTTTGAATAATTGTTCAGATAAACATTCTGTCCGTTTTTCAGGTTGAAGAAGTCTTTTATTTTCGTCACCCAATTAGTGTTGAGTTGCGTGGTTTTATCTACTCCCACCAACGATGCCCCCACAATAGCAGGAAGAATATTAACTGCTTCGGCCGCATTGCCATGGTCGGTTTGTCCTACATAAGTATCCATTCGGATAGTATTCACTGCCGGATAATTTACACCATTGGAGGTACTTATTTTAGTAATGGGTAAGTAGGTTCCCGATTTCGTTGTGTCGAAAACAAAGTTGTCGTAATCAATAGCCACTTGTTTCCAGTCGCGCATCAGGTAGGGAGTTGGCAGGTTGGGCATGTTGTCAATTCGTGGAATAGAGATCTGCTGCGCAAAAGCAAGCAAGATCGTTCCGATAAAAAATGCTAAAAGTAGTATTCGTTTCATCTTTATATTTTCAATTTAAGGATAACTTTTCGAAAGTTTCAATGTCTATAGATCAAAAACTCATTGGCTTTTAAAATGGTACTACCCAGAAGTATTTTTGCTCCAATGGGTAATTTAATGTCCCTCTCTTTTCCAAAGTTCAATAGGACTGTTATATTATCGCCGTTATACGACCGGGTGAAAAGAATCATATCACCCTGCCGTTCCAGTTTTTTATAGCTTCCGTATTGAAGCGCCTGCTCACTATTCCTCAGTGCCAGTAATGCTTTGTAGGTATTCAGGATAGAATTCTTTTGGGTTGAAGATTCTTGCACATCGACCGTTGCATAGTTCTCGTTTACTTTTATCCAGGGCTTGCCTGTTGTAAATCCGGCATTGGGAGTTTTATCCCATTGCATGGGGCTGCGCGATTTGTCGCGGTTATGAGCATTCCCTTCCGCAAGTGCTTCGGTGGGTGTTTTACCGGCATCAATAGCCAGTTGGTAAAATGTCTTTCCCTGAATGTCGGCTATTTCATCATAACTGCCGGCTGTGATGTTTTGCATACCAATTTCTTCGCCATAGTAGATAAACGGAACTCCTTTGGCAGTAAGCATAAGAGCTGCCAATGCCTCAGCACGTTCAACAGAGCCTCCTGCCAGCCGATTCATTAATCTGGGGTTATCATGACTTCCAAAAAATAGCGTCGGGTAATCGTTCATATTCTTTTCCATACTTTTCAGTTCGTTGAAAAGTCGTTCGACAGAAAAAGTCGGGATACTTCCAAAATTAAAGTTGAAGACCACATCCAGTAATTGCGGTGACTGATATTGTTTAAGGACATCTATCTGATCACTTCCTATTTCACCCACAGTAAAGCGATTTGGGTATTCATTTACCGTCGATTTAATTATAACAATGGCTTTTTTAACTCCCGGTTGATTGATATTATAGACAGCTTGTACCTTCCCATCCTTTACAGGATTATCTTTGGTAATATCATCCGTGTTGAGGAAATTAATAACATCAAAGCGAAATCCGTCGACACCCAGATCGAGCCAGAAGCGTAACACTTTCTGAATTTCTTTTACTACTGTGGGATTCGACCAGTTCAGGTCGGCCATACGCACAGCAAATTTATGTAAGTAATACTGATTGGTGAGCGAGTCGCGCTGCCACGCACCACCGCCAAAAAATGATTCCCAGTTGTTGGGTTTATCTTTCCATATATAATAATCGCGATACGGATTGTCTTTCGATTTTCGCGCTTCCTGAAACCATTTGCTATCGGTGGAAGTATGGTTGAGCACCATATCCATAATGACTTTTACATTCCGTTTATGCGCTTCGTTCAGAAAATTACGAAAGTTGTTCAGGGTGCCGTAAACAGGATCAATCTGATAATAATCGGCTACATCATAACCATTGTCTACTTTGGGAGACTGGAGAAAGGGAGTAAGCCAGATACCTTTTATACCCAGCGACTGAAGGTAATCCAACCGGCTAGTCATTCCGGCAAAATCGCTGGTACCGTCGCCGTTGCTATCCTGAAACGAAGGCATATAAATCTGATAGAAAACAGTGCTTTTCCACCATGGCAGATTTGTTGCTGAACGGACTTCTTGAACTACCACAATTAGCAAACAGAAAATAAACGTATATTTCAGTAAGTTACGGAACATAATACAAAATTGATGTGATTATATATAGATTAAAAAAGGCGATCAAGGATATCATGACATCGATAGTCCCGATTCGATTGAATCGAAAGCCTAAGTTCGAGTCAATCGAAAGCCTCGGTTAGCATCGATCGAAAGCCCCGGTTAGACCGGATCGAAAGCCTAAGTTCGATCAATGCCGTATAGTAGTGCTTGAATGGCTTATTATCATCATGCATAATTGGTCTCTTATTTTATGAAGAAAGAAAGGGACCTGACTTACTAATAAGATCAAGTCCCCTTGTAGAAAAAATAATATGCTACTTCTTAATTATTTTCGTCTTTATACAATTTTGCTACCTGACCATCAGTTAAAGCAACATTATACACTTTGAGTTCATCCATTGAGCCAATAAAACTGTCCCAATTTGCAGGAGTATGCGCCCAGGTCCATGTCCATGCATTAGCTTCAGTATAAGTCGTACATGCACCAATCATCAATGGCAATACAGTAGCATAAGAGCTTATTGTTCCTGTCAATAATGGTTGGGTTTCAGCAGTCCATGTCATTTTATTTACCCCATTTACGTAGAACGATAATGTCCCGGCAGATAAATCCAAACTAACTACCAGATGAGTCCATGTTTTATTTGGAGCAGATAGGTCTAATTGATCATCAGCATCTGTAATACCTGCAGTGGTTGCAACTGTAAAAAATGGTTTATTTGCAGTTTGTAGATTCAATTTCCATGAATTCCAATAATTATACGATATTATATAGTTGCCAGCTCTTGTTGAATCCGGATTTACCCAAACTGAAATTGATAATTTGGTTCCTTGCAATGCACTAGCTATATAATTACTAATTTCAAGATGTGATCCATTGCTGAAGTACATAGCTTTACCCACCTTTCCTGTAACAAAACTTGGCAAATTAGTAGCTGTTCCAAAAATTTCAGAAGGTCCTTTTGCTAACACAGCCGTCCAATTATAAGTTCCTGTCGTCGTTAATTGTGTTCCAGTTCCCTCATCGAAACTTAAGCCAAATAAAAGAGCGCTAGAAGGAATTGCTCCATAAGCAGCAGCCAAAAAGGTAGTTTTTGCAGCTCTTAAGTTTATCACCAGATTGTCAACCGCCGTTTGTGTAATAGTAGTAACCAAAGCTGCTGTTTTTGCATTCGTCAATACTGTTTGAAATGCCGTAATAGAAGCAGCAGGATAATCGGTTGCGACTGTTGTACTTGATAAAAGCGTTGTGCAAGAGTCGACCAACGCAGTTAATTTTGTTTGGTCTGCTGTTGTCACAGAATCATTCGATTTACTACAGGCTGTAAATACAGCAGCAATAAATGCGATTGATACACATGCAATAAATGCATTTTTTAAAAGATTTGTTTTCATGATTGTATTAATTAGAGTTTATTAAATTGAGATTTATTTTTGAATTATTGTAATGCTTTGTTGGTGTCCAGTTCCGACTGGGGAATAGGGAAATAAAAGCGGGGTGATGTCCATTTCAAGTCAGAGCCCAAAGCTGCTTCAGCTATTGTTTGTCCCCAACGCATAAGGTCGAAGAAGCGATGAAATTCGAAACCAAGTTCCTTCCGGCGTTCATTCTGAATGAGAGTTCGCATAGCATCTTGTGTGGTAACCGTGGTTGCTGCTAAATTGGCCCTGCTCCGCACTTTATTTACTTCAAGTGCTGCCTTATTGACGGCACTGTCTCCTCCAATTTCATTTAATGCTTCAGCTTTCATCAACAAAACATCTGCATACCGAATGGCATGATATGGAACTGTTGATTCGCTTTTAGTTGTTCCGGTTGCCATATCTTCATCATATTTCTTTACTAAATAACCGGTCGCAGTTGACCATGAAGAGGAAAACGTAGTATTATTAAACCAAGGTTGCCCATCTCTACCAATAGAAGCATCCAAACGTGGATCAACCGTTCCGCTTGTAGTTGTCTCGCTGAAAGCATCCACATAACTTTGTGTCGGTGCATTAAAATAATAGCCTCCTTCAATCGATGGAGAAAACCATACATTTAAGTTGTTACCCAAAACAGCTGCTGTACTATTGATATAGCGAATACCAAATATAACTTCTACACTATCTTCGGCTCCGGCCTTAAACAAATTAGCATAATTACTTAATAATTTATATTGTTGCAGGTTTTCTAAAGCTTGAATGTTTGTGAGACAATTACTGTACTTCTGTTGATAAAGATCCGCCTTAGCCAATAAAGCATAAGCAGCACCTTTGGTTACTCTTCCTATTTCTGTGGTGTATGAAACAGGAAGAACAGCTATCGCTTCGGTTAAATCATTTTCAATTTGAGTATAAATAGCACTAGTTTCACTTAAAGGTACATTGATAGTAGCAGAAGTAAGTTGTGGTGCTAATTTCAACGGCACCTTACCAAAAATGTTTACCAGATTGAAATAGGAATAAGCCCGTAAAAATTTTGCTTCAGCTACCAATCTGTTACGTAAAGTCACATCAATATCCATAGGAGCAACATAGGTAATAACATTATTGGCTCGTGAAATCGTTTCATATGTTGCTATCCAATATGTGCTTAATACACCGTTATCAGACGTAGCAGTAAAATCATTGATCGAATTTATATCCGACTGATCACCTGAGTTTCCTCCTTTCACAGCATCATCGGATGCTACATCGCCAAATATCCACAGCGTATTCCCATACAACGAATTATATATTCCCGTTACAGCCAGAGTCGCATTTTCGGCTGAAGTATAATAATTCTCGGAAGTATAACTACCCTTTAAGTCAGATGTCAAAAAGTCGGAGCAAGAGCTGAATAAGCTAAGAAGTACGACTACGATTATATAAAATATTCTTTTCATGATTGTTTCCGTTTTTAATAATTGAAGATGTCCTTTATCTTTTTGTAGAAATCTACACTCAGTAAAGCATTCAATTGTGAATTAATTAAAAGGTTATGTTCAGACCAAAAGTATAACATTTAGCTACAGGATACGTTCCCCAGTCAATTCCGTTAGCCAAATCTCCTTCACTGGAAGAATTGGTACTGACTGTCATTTCAGGATCAAGACCGGAATATTTTGTAAACGTGAGCAAGTTTGTAGCAGCAATATAAAAGCGAATGGTTTCTATTTTTATTTTTTTTGTATTTGGAATTGTATAGCCAAATTGTAAATTCTTCAACCGCACATAAGAACCATCTTCCAAAAATCGCGAAGATGCCCTCACATTATTCGTTGATGCCGACCACGAAGCACGAGGTTGTGTATTGGAAGTCCCTTCACCGGTCCAATGCTCGGTATAATAACGTTCGGTCACATTAAATCCACGATAAAAGCCTTCGATATCTTCATTTACCTGCGAATAGATTTTTTGTCCGAAAGCACCTTGGAAAAATACGGTCAGATCAAAACCCTTGTAATTTCCCGAAAGATTAAGTCCTGCAGTAAATTTGGGTATTGCACTACCCATATACACGCGATCTTTTGAATCAATTACTCCATCATTATTTTGATCTACATACTTCACATCGCCGGGTTGTATGTTTTTTCCCTGATAAGCCGAAGTCAGGATTTCCGTTTCATTTTGAAATATTCCTGCCATTTGGTACAAGTAAAATGAACCGACTGCATGTCCAACATCTGTTTTTGTTGCATAAATTCCAGTACCAACGCGCCCTCCTAAAATCGGAGCATCCAATGCCAATACTTCATTGTGTAGGAATCCACCATTTAATGCAATATTAAATCCACCGTTTTTGTAGTTCTTACGATAAAACAATTCAATATCAACACCTGTATTAAGAACGCTTCCACTGTTTATCCAGGGTGTACTAGCAGTTCCAACCGAAAGTGCAAGCGGTGCCTTGACCAGCATATTGTTGGTTACTTTATAAAAATAATCGAGAGTAGCTCCCAATGATCCTTTGAATAATTCCAAGTCCACTCCGGCATTTAGCTGATTACTGGTTTCCCATTTCAAATCGGTATTCCCAAGCGTTGTCTGAGAAGAACCATTATAGGTAGTTCCTCCGAATGTGTAGTAAGATCCGGTTGAATAACGATCGGAATAAGCATATAAATCAATGTTCTGATTTCCTACCGATCCATAACCTACTCTGATTTTCAGCTTGTTTATATCCTTTATATTTTTCATAAAGTCTTCTGTATCTACATTCCACCCTCCCGATACAGAGTAAAAGGTTCCCCATCTGTGTCCCGCACTAAAACGGGATGAGCCATCGCGTCGCAGAATTCCCGATAAATAATATTTTTGATTATAATTATAGTTAACGTTTCCAAAGAATGAAAGTAAAGAGGAACCTGATTCACTTTGACTGGATGTACTTTTATTAACTCCACCATTCCCGAGATAAAGAAAATCCGGATCCGTATTGGTAAATCCACTATCACTGCCAGTCAGACTATGTGCGGCATCACGAATAGCTTCAAATCCAACCATGGAACTCAAATTATGCTTATCACAAAATTTAATACTATGATTTAAAGTACTGTTTACCGTCCAATTAGTTTCTGTCAGATTTGTAATACTTAAACTGTTGATACTATTAATTCTGTTGTTTGTACCCCATGTTTTATTATACTCACGTGTCTCTGTATTTTTATAATCAACCCCATAAGTGGTTTTCCAGAAAAGATTGGCTGGAAGCGTAATCAGAATATTTCCAGTGGCTAACAAGGTCTTAATTTTCTTTGTGCGGTCGGTATTTGCCGCAACTCCTTCCGGACTATAACCGTCGCCAAAGAAAGAATCATAAATTGAATTGCCATAATACTCAGAAGGTAAGTCAACGAAACCACCGGTAGAATTATACACCGGAATGGCCGGATTACGGAATAATGCATATCTGACAACACTACCGCCTTCACTAGTATATCCATCACCAGAACTGGAAACCAATTTATTATTAGAAATTCCACCGCTAACATTCAAGCCAACACGTAACCATTTTTTTACATCTGAACTAATGTTTGAACGCACATTGATTCTATCGTACCCTGTGTTCTTGATGATACCATCCTGATTATAATAAGATGCAGAGAAAAGATATTTTGTTTTTTCAGTTCCTCCACTAATCGATAGCTCGTGGGATTGAATGGGAGCTGTTTGAAAAATTTCTTCCAAATGGTTTACATTAGCAAAATCCGTTACATAATCACCTGATATAAGTGTTCTGCCATCCGTTGTAGCTGCCTCATTATACAATTGAATGTATTGGTCTGTAGTAGCCATCTTAGTTAATTTACCATGCGTTTGAAAACCAATTTGCGTATTGTACGTAACCTTTGCCTCACCTGCTTTCCCACTTTTAGTGGTAATAAGAACAACACCATTGTTTGCTCGCGAACCGTAAATAGCAGCCGAAGAAGCATCTTTAAGTACAGTCATACTCTCAATTTCATTGGTAGAAAGATTATTGAGCGCACCTTCCACCGGAATTCCATCTACAATATACAACGGACCGTTACCAGAACTTACAGACCCTGTTCCCCGAATACGAACAGAAACATCTGAACCCGGAGCACCGGTTTGCGTGGCTACCTGTACACCGGCAACTCGCCCTTGCAAGGCTTGTTGAGCCGATGCAACGGGGACTTTTGTTAGTTCTCCACCATCCACCTTACTGACAGCACCCAGAACATCCCGTTTTTTTTGCACGGAATAGCCTACAACTACAATTTCATCAATGGTTTTACTATCCGTTTCGAGTTTTATATCCAGATTTTTCTGACCGGATAATTTTATCTCCTGCGGCTTATAACCAATATACGACACTTTTAATGTTCCGCTCTGAGGAACGGAAACTATAAAATCACCGTTTATTCCTGTAACTGTGCCAGTATTTGTACCGACAACAATCACATTTACTCCAATTAGTAGTTCATTCGTAGCAGCATCCTTTACAGTACCACTAACTTGAATCTGATTTTGAGCATGCAGGACAAAGCTAAACATGCTCAGTAGAATTAGAAATAGTGTTTTTTTCATTTTGATATATATATAGTTTTTCGATTATTTATAAGAGATAATTACTCCATTTGCAATCAGTGAATTTTTCGTTTTCTCTATTCTGACTCCAGCAGGCAATTCAACTAACAAGCTGGCCTGATTGGCAGGAATAGTTATTTGTGCATTGGATGAAATAGCTTTAGCCACATATTTTTTAGAAACAATATCGAAAACATCTACACGCCCCGAAGGATGATATGTTACCGTTTTTGATACTGTGTAAGGGTTATAATATAAATAAGTCGGATAAGTGGTATTGGCATAAAAATCAGTTTTGTTACAGTTTAGCCGTAGAATCATCTTTACGTCCGTTGTATCAACAATAGCTCCCATGATGCCCACCGGCGACGTGCTGTACAAACTGAACATGCTTTCTTTCGGATTCTTCGGGTTCCAGTTTGGACCATCGCCCAATGCCACCGGATGCACACCTTTCAGTTCAGACTTGTTATAGCAATCGGAATAACGCAGACCTTCGTAAGCAACCACCGAATGTGTATAGTTTTTCATTTCGGGAAGCCACTGATTTCCCTCCGGAATTTCATTGGGAAAAAACAGACGAGCAGCATTTACATTGTTGAGCATCCATTTACCAATGGCACGCGCAAACTGAGGTTGGTATTTTACCATCGGAACAAGTGGCCAGGCCATTTTCATGCTGTTCATCAGAAAAGCATATCCACCTCCATCAATGATACTGCCCTGCAATCCGCTGACATCATAGTTTCCCCATTTACCAACAATGACACCCCAGCCGTTACGCCCTTTCGGACTTTTGCATCCATCGAACACCCAATTTATCATTTTTTTGACATTGTAATTGGTCCCCTGTTCTGCATTCAAGCGGGCCGCGGTGTAAATGCCCATAGGCAGCAGAATTTCATAAAAACGACTTTCTTTCTGATTGTTCAAGGCCGCAATGGCCGACTTGGCATGTGCCAGGTAGCGAGCATTTTTATATTTCTGATAGGCAGCATAGAGCACATAACCATGTCCACCCGCAGCATCCTGCTGAAATGGGATCTGACTAACCATGCCTTTCATCCGTCCATAATCGAAATAGGAATAATCGTAGTTTCCGTTTAGCACCGAGTCGGCTTTACAGAACTGCTCTGCAATGCTACGTTGGATATTATCGGCATTCTCTACATTTGGAAAAACATCGCTTACCGCATAAAACAAAACATTAGGCAACACATCGTACCACCAGTCTCGGCCGTAACCACCACCTTGCTGGGCTATTTCGGGACAGGTATTATTCATCATGATGTTCCATCCGGTTCCTGAATTGAAATAATTCTGAATCATCTTCACATAGTTGTAGCCGTTCTGATGTGTTTTGTCAATTCCCATTAAACCGGCTCCCAAAATAGCCGAAAGCGAATTCAGACTTTCGTGAAACTCACCGCTATTGTGTGTTGGTCCCTGACGGACATCATTGATGGCTGTGTAAAGTCCGAAAGTGATTTGCGGGAGGTTGCGCTGACTGTTGTCAAGCCAAATCATGGAGCCTGCCGGAACATCCGGATTAAAATCGAACACGTAGGCATCGTAATCTTTTGCCTTTTGCTTCCAATCGATAATTTTATACGGACCGGGCATATCAGGCATCAATTCTATCCGCGGAATACTGGTTTGTGTAACCGAAGTTCCGTAGTTATCATTGGCTTTACAAGAGAAAAACAAACTTGCAAAGAGAATGAAGAAAAGAGTTGATTTAGTCGTTTTCATTGATACAAGGTATTTTTAAGTAGTTACAAGTAAATAGTTACGAGTTACAAGATTGTTTATTTGAATTTTGCTTTCAGAAAACAGATCATTAATATTATTGCTTACTTATTTTTAGAGACTCAATAGATTTAGTGTAATAATACAAATTAGAAGTTGAAAATAGTCCGTAGGACTTATATATCCATAGAATAAACGGCCATGTCTGTTTATTGTCCGTAGGACATTCACATCGTTCTATGTTTATCCACTACGGGGAATTGGTTATATCTGGTTTCATCTTCTATTGATATGTATTCCTTACGGGAAATGACTTATTATAAATAGAATTTATATGTCCGTAACTACTGATTCTCATTAATACTTAATTCTTTAATTCTTCCACAGCCGGTATCAGAACAGTTTCCATTTCTTCTACCTCTGCTTTTCCGCTGTATTTTGTATCGATTTCTTTGATAATGTGTCTTGCCAAAGGCAATGAAATTAGTTGCAGGGCAGCTACAATGATTAATGCATATTTCAGCGCAAAAATTTCTGAAACGAAATAGGCCAGTGAAATAAACAATACCATTCCTGAAGCCCGCCCGAAGAATAAACCAACTTCGTGACTCAGGATATAAGCATATTCATTTCGTTTTTCAATCCCGGAAACAGCATCTATCGTCTTCATCATGGTAGGGAAATAAGCCAAATCGTGAAGAGGTTGGAAAAGGACTTTGCAAAGTACAAAAATGATGACGCCTAATGCAGAGAACATAATTCCATTCACTAAAGTTCCGATAAAAAACACCACCAACCCGAATCCGAAAATATACATCCGGTGTTTCGGTTTTGCAAGACGTCCCAGAACGTAAACAATAATGGCCGTGGCTCCACCGCCAATTCCCTGAATAAGTCCCAACGAACCCTCATTACCAACCAGACGCATAACCAGAATGGCCGGTGCAGTTACCAAAAATCCCTGAACCATTCCTTTCAGACCTGCCAGTGCAAGGAACTTTTGCCATAAAACATGATATTTAAAATAGACAAACTTTTTTTGAACCGGATTAACAAAATCACCTTTTGCCAATACAATACAAGCACCAATGGCAATAAAGAATACCACCACGGTAATCATTTTATAACCGGCATTTACATCAAAGGTATGACCCAATAACGTTTTGCCATCAATACTTGCCAAAAACACACCAACGATAAGCGGAACAACAATGCTCCAAAGCGAAAAGAAAAAGGATTCCAATCCGAAGAAATAATTCCGGTTTTGATCATTGGTAGAATTGAGCGTAAGCAAATAACGGTTTGTCCAGAAAAACCCGGTAGATGCTCCAAGTGCAAAACCGGCAATACCCAGCTGCACTATTCCCAGCGATTGTACAAACATCATTACCATTAAGGAAATGGCAGTAAGAATAATCCCAAAACTATACAGCCTGTTCACCTTGAAAATTTTGAGTAAGGCTCCATTCAACACCGACGTGCTCACTACCCCAATGTACATACACAATTGATAAATGGCTACATACGATGAATTTCCTGTATTCCGCATGATATAGGCACCGACAAAGATTTCAATAATCGGCAATATCAACGCATACAGCATGTTGGTTACCAATATTGTACGAACGTTCTTAGGCTGGGTTTTGAAGAATGCAAATTCTCCGGTCAATTTATTGGTCATCAGATTTTCTTTAATGAGTTTAAAATTTCGGTAATGGAAAATTCTGCACTACAAATCACTTCATCGCTGGCTCCGTAGAATATCTTAACGATGTCATCCTTCACATAATGTCCGTTTGTAAATACTACATTTCCGAAAAATCCCGTTTGTTCATATTCGGCAATCGGTTCCATAATGGGTTCCACACTGCGTGCAAGTACTTTGGAAGGATCTTTTAAATCGAGCAATAAAGCTCCCAGACAATAACGATGATCATCGTTGGCTCCATGATAAATTTCCAACCAACCTTCGGAAGTTTTAATAGGTGCAGCACCGGCTCCAACGCGTGCCGAATCCCAACTTCCTTCGCGGGTAATGGCTACACACTTATGGTTTCCCCAATGCACACGGTCGGGTGATTCGGCAAGCCAGATATAATTTCCACCCAACTCAGGACTGCTGGGACGGTGAAATGCATAATACATGCCGTTTATTTTTTCTTCGAATAAGGCACTGTCCTTGTTATGAGGTGGGAAAATCATTCCTTTACGGTCGAAATGTTGAAAGTCTTTGGTGACAATAAGTCCCACACCAACGGCCACCGACGAAACTTCGGTAAAGCTGAGGTAAAAGCCATCCTCCATAGTAGCCACGCGGCAATCTTCGATGCCAAAAGCTTCCAGGTCGCCTTCTCCAAAAATCGGTGGGTAAGCAGGATCTTCGTGGAAATGGATATCATCATCGCTGCAAACCAGTCGCAGATAGGATAAAGTTGTTAAGTAGTTTTTCCCTTTATAAAGAATGACACGCGGATCGGTGGCATCAAGTTGAGGGTCGTTTTTATCAAAGCTGAGTACTTCGATTTTTCCATCCTTACTGTAAATGGGAAAACTGATTTTATTCTCAATTTGTGTCGGGCGTTCGGCAACCCGAAGTAAGAGCCATGTTTTTCCGTTCATCCGAAAAACTCCGGGGTTGAGCAGGCAGGTAATTTCCATTCCATCTATTTCGGCCTTTAAATCGCCCGGACGGAGCAATGGATTATTTATTGAACGTTTTGCGATATCCATACTATTTTACTGTTTAAAATTATACCGCAAATGTATACCACAGCAAGCCAAAACGAAGTATCTTATTCTTGCAAATGAGTACACGAATCTTACATTATTGCTAATTGATACCTTTTTGATGAAAATAGATACCTTCCTATCTTATTTACAAAATCTTATTATTGTATATTTGCATAAGTATATCAATGTCGTTGAGATAAGGACTTGCACACAGAAGATACGGTTTAGACAAAAAAGACAGAATAGATTATGCTCATAGTGTCTTAGTGCTAAAATTTTACAATAGAAATGAAATAACTATTAAGGCATTTAGTTCATTGAGTATGCGAATATGGAGTTGAAAAAATAGTCAGTAAGACTTATATATTTATAGAATAAACAGACGTGCATGTTTATTGTCAGTAGAATGAGTGAATCTTTATGCTCTTAATGCCTTAATGTTAATATCTTACAATAGGAATGGAATAACCATTAAGACATTTAGTGCATTGAGTATGCGAATCTGGAGTTGAAAAAATAGTCCGTACGACTTATATATCCATAGAATAAACAGACGTGCATGTTTATTGTCAGTAAAATGAGTGAATCTTTATGCTCTTAATGTCTTAATACTAATATCTCACAATAGAAATGGAATAACCATTAAGGCATTTAGTGCATTGAGTATGCGAATCTGGAGTTGAAAAAATAGTCCGTACGACTTATATATCCATAGAATAAACAGACGTGCATGTTTATTGTCAGTAGAGCTTGTCCCGATCTATCGGGAACATTCACATTTTACCCTGTTTATCCCCTACGGGGAATTGGTTATGATTAGGTTATTTTCTATTGATATATATTTCCTACGGAAAATCTGTTATGTAAAATCTGTGTATGCTGTGTGCTGATTAACCGACATTGATAACTATATTGCAATCTAACAATTTATATGAAAAAATCAGTCCTTCTATTTTTTATTTTCATATCTCTTTCGTTGCCTGCCAGGAACTACGACATAGCGAATCTGACCAACAACGATGGACTTTCTAACAGTTCTATCAACTCCATCTGTCAGGATTCAAACGGTTTACTCTGGTTTGGAACTTGGGATGGATTAAATGTGTATAATGGTCGTGAATTTAAGGTCTACAAGCCCGACCCCGGAAATGCACAAAGCATCAGCAACAATATTATCCGCTATATTGTAGAAGAATCTAAAAATATTCAATGGATTGCCACCGATCGCGGGATAAACCGACTGGATACCCGAAAAAATACCTTTGAGCGATTTTTTACCGACAATAGCAATCAAACCATTTTTAGCGAACATTCTTTTTTCATTGCCCGCAACAGCTTAAATCGGATATTTGCTGCTATTTATGATCAGGGAGTATTCTTTTTCAATGCCCGGACACATCGTTTCGAACAGCTGAAAGCCGTTCAGAATTTTCGAACCAAAAAGATGTTCTTCGACCTGGACGATAATCTCTGGATATATACCGAAGAGAAAAACCTGTTTAAAATCGTTCTAAAAAAAGGAAGAACAGAAGCACCGGTTGTAGAGAATGTAGTCAGGTTTCAACACCTGAAAAATATTGAATCGGTATTTTATCATTCCGGCAATGTATTCTGGATGCAAACAACCGACGAAAAATTTTATTCATACCGGATTTCGGAAGGAGTATTAGCCGAAGCTCCGGTAAGAACGGAGAAACCCGGTATCCTACGGGCTATTCTGTTTATGGATGGCTACCAATTGTGGGGAGCTGCAAACGGTCTGTATCGTTACGACCTGAAAACAAACCTGGTGGAAGCCGTGATGCCTAATGTTTCGGTGTTGTCTCTTTTTGCCGGAACGCAGCAAATTATCTGGGTGGGTACCGACGCACAGGGCGTTTATCAATTGTCTCCCTCGCGCGAAAAATTCCACACCTTTTCGTCCGAGAATATTCAGGGTTTTGGCAATAATGCCGTCCGTACTTTTTTTGAAGACCGCAACCGTTCACTGTGGGTGGGGACAAAAGGAAGTGGAATTTATGTCCTCAATCGCAAAGCAGATAATCAGGCACCGGGAATACAACAGCACTTTACAACCGCCAACGGATTATTAAACAATTCTGTTTTTACCGTTGTACAAGGTCAGGAAACCGAATACTGGATTGGCACCGACGGACGTGGTATAAATTATTATGACACTAAAAATCAGAAAATATATACTTTATCGCTCAACGAAAATCTCCGGCGAAGCATCAATCTATCGTCGGTATATGCCATTTTGCCTACCAATAACAATGTTTTGTGGGTAGGAACCAGCGGCTACGGTATGTACAAACTGGAGATTGACCGAAGCACCCGCCCCTATTCCATTAAAAACTACAAACAATATATTTTCAGGAACAATCATTCTTCCTTAAGCAATAACATTGTCTATTCCATTATCCGCGACGATGCCACTCATTTGTGGATTGGCACACGGGGTGGTGGCCTTAACCGGTTCAATCGTCAGACGGAAAAATTTCAAAGCTACCGGTTCTCTGCCAATTCTTCTGACTTTATCAGCAGCGACGATATTCTCTGCCTTTACAAAGATAGCAAAGGAATTTTATGGGCAGGGACGAGCATGGGGCTCAATAAGCTGCTGCGCTTTGAAAAAGGGGAACCGGTCTTTACCCGTTTTACCGAAAAAGAAGGTATGCCTAACAATACCATACACGGCATTTTGGAAGATAAAGAACATAATCTGTGGCTGAGTACCAACAAAGGACTGGCCGAGTTGGTACACGACAGGAAAAATACGCGCATTGTTTCCTACTTCAAAAAAGACGGATTACAAAACAATGAATTTTCAGATGGTGCATTTTATGCAAGTCCCTATTCAACCCAATTTTATTTCGGAGGCATCAGTGGTTTTAATATGTTCAACCCACTTGAAATAACGCACAGCAACTATATACCCAAACTGAGGCTGGACGCTTTTTTTGTTGACAATGTAGAAACCAATTTTTCCGATTACCTGAGGTCGAAATCTTCGGTTCAAACATTGGTACTATCCTATAAAGTCAAATCATTCAGCTTTAAATTTATCCCACTCGATTATCTCTCGAGTTCCAAATGCGAGATTTCCTATTTGTTGGAAGGATACCAGAAAGAATGGATTCAATTGGGAACTTCCAATACCATTGTATTTACCAACCTGCCTACCGGAAAATACACCCTGAAAGTCCGGTGCAGCAATGCTGATAAAATATGGAGCGAACAATATTTTTCGCTCCCCATTATTATGCGACCACCCTGGTGGGCCAGTACTATTGCCTACATTTGTTATTTTATTTTGATTATCGGGTTGATTATCCTTATTCATCGGTTTATTAAAGATCGATTGACCGCACGGAATAACATTATATTGAAGGATCTGGAAAAACAGAAAATAGAAGAGATACACCAGGCCAAACTGCGCTTTTTTACCAACATTGCCCATGAATTCTCCAACTCGCTGACTCTGATTTACGGGCCGTGCGAACAATTATTGCGAACCCATGCGGCAGACGGATATACCCGGAAATACATCAATATCATTAAGTCGAACTCCGAAAGGATGCAGACTTTAATTCAACAAATGATCGATTTCCGCAAAGCCGAGACCGGACACTTGCAACTGAAAATAGAACGGGTTTACATCCCGGAGCTCATTAAATTTGTGATTGATAATTTCATGGAGGTGCTGGAGCAAAAAGAGATTCAGTTTTCACTTACGTTTACTCCCAAAATATTTCATTGGCAAACAGATCGGGATAGTATTGAAAAGATTGTGTTCAACCTGCTTTCCAATGCGGTGAAATATACGCCCCCCGGCGAAAACATAAAGATACTGGTGGAAATAGTAGATGACCGATTATTGATTCGCGTTACCAATACCGGTGTGGGAATAAAGGAAGCTTATCGAAAAAGTATTTTCGACCGCTTCGAAGTGCTGGATCGTTTCGAGATGCAGGTGTCCAAAGGAGTCGAAACACGCAACGGCATCGGGTTGGCTTTGTGTAAAAATATCGTGGAAGTTCTGCAGGGAAGCATTGACGTGGAGAGCGATGGAACGACCTACACCTCTTTTGTAGTTAGTCTGCCCGAAATGGTGCTGGACAAGACGCTTACTGCAGAGAGCCAACCGGCACCGATAACTTCAAATCCCATTGTCAGCACAACGGAAGACGAACAATATGATAAAATGCAGATTTCAGTGCCCGACACGCAAAAAGAAGGAATGGTGCTGGTGATTGACGATGAAAGGGAAATACGCGAATTGCTAAGAGACTTTTTATCCGGCAGATACGAGATAGCCGAAGCTGCCAACGGACAAGAGGCCATTGAGTTGATGCGAATCAGAATGCCATTGATTATTGTATGCGACATCATTATGCCGGTGATGAACGGCGTTGAGTTTGTCCGGATTATGAAAGAACAGGAACTTACGCGGCATATCCCCATCATTCTGCTGTCGTCCAAAAGTTCGGTGGAAAGCCAGATTGAAGGACTCGAAGTAGGTGCCGATGCATATCTGAGCAAACCATTTCATCCACGCCATCTGGAAGCATTAATCGAAAGTTTACTGCATCGCAATCAGGCAGTACTGGCTTATAGCGAGTCGGCTTATGCGGCATTGGAACAGTTCGAAGGAAAGCTCATTCATAAAGAAGACAAAGAACTGATGCTTCGCATTACCCAAATTATTCAGGAACAAATTGACAATGAAACCCTGTCGATGGACTTTATTGCAAGCGAAACGGCACTCAGTAAAATGCAACTCTACCGGAGAATGAAGGAAATCATCGGACAGACACCTACCGAATATATTCGTTCTATCCGGCTAAAACAAGCAGAGAAACTATTGAAAAGCACCAACAAAACGGTACAGGAAATAATGTACAGCTGTGGTTTCAATAACAAAGCCTATTTCTACCGCGAATTTTCCAAAAAATATCACCTGACTCCGAAAGAATACAGGAATCAGAAATGATGTGGGAATAAGCAAACATTGCAATAGGAATCATTGGTATCCGGTAAAAACAGTAGATTCTTCACAAATGCTATTCAACTTTGCAAATCTTGGTTGCTAAGTTGAATAGTATTTGTTGTTATTTGCGTGCTTTCCATACAACTACTTGTTAGTGTGATAATTATTTTTATTTTAATCATGTTGATCGGTATTTTCCTTGTCATTAAAATCGTTTTCCTTGCAAGGAAAATCGTTTTCATCACCATTAAACTGATTTTCCTTGTCGTGAAAATACATTTTCCTTGCAAGGAAAATCGTTTTCCTTGTCATTAAACTCATTTTCCTTGTCATTAAAATCGTTTTCCTTGTCATTAAAATCGTTTTCCTTGCAATTAAATTGATTTTCCTTGCAAGGAAAATTGTTTTCATCACCATTAAAATCGTTTTCAGTGTCGGGAATCTACGAGTCTATACTTACCGGAAGCCTTGCATCACAAAATCCACAAAAAACACTCCCGAAGTCAAACTGGCAATTAATAACAGAAATGGTTGTTAATGTAATAATTTGTTTTTATCTTTGGTGCGGAATTAATTAAAAGGAACAATCGAAACCTCACGCAAAGAGGAGATATACAAAATAGAGCGGAAACTATATTGGTGTTATGGACAAAGCAAGAAATCGGCATTTAAACTACCTACAATGATTAAACATAGTATAACAATTAAATCTTCAGATTATAAGTATCCTACTACAGAAGAAAGAGCAAGAGTACGTGCAGAGAGTCGATTACTTTCACCCTTTGGATTTGAATACAATAGTGAGATCAAAATGCTTTTTGAGGATAATTTACCATCTGAAGAGGTTAAACGTATATCTGATTTGTACGAATGGGACATGTGTTTATTAAACAAATTGGGTAAATTGTCTGAGACTAATGTACTTTTGAGAACAAGCTACCAGCGAGGACAAGTAGAACAAATAGAAATTGAGAAAGCGATAAATGATTACTTATTTGATTATTATACAGAAATATATTACTTCTATTTTTTTTCAGCGCGGGATCTTATCGCACAAATAATCAATGTGTTCTATAAATTGAAAATTCAGGATAAGGATGTTGACTTTCGCAAATTAGTTCAAAATCAGGATCTGTTATTCATAAATGATATTTTGACAGATTTTCACACTGCCACAAAAAAGACAAACGATATTCGGAATTCCTTCACTCATCGATTTCCATCAAATTATCCCGATAGACGAGTTAATATTATTAACAATAATGGTAGGATAGCATATGGATTTGGAAGTGAAACAGTAATTACGCCAAAGGATTTAATTGAAAATATTATTGAATCTCATAATAGGCTTGCTGACTTAATTATGAAGTTAAAAGTGGAATTTGGTAAAGAAAAAATGCCTTGCAGCTAACAATAGCAAACCAATGGCAACTCCTCGGTACTTCGCACCGAGGAGTTGCCATTGGCCTTACTACCCGTTATAACCTATAATAGGCGCATTTATCAGCGACATCGTGACACATTTGATATAAAATATAAGTTTAAGATCAAGCAATAATAAAACCTCATGACAACCGGTTCCATATTCATTCATTTTTCAGTAAATTATGACTATTTTTAAAGATAAAGCAATTGCTTCCAAAAGGTTAAATGATAGGCTAAACTTTGTTTTATTAAAGTATAAGGGTAAAAGATTGTGGATTGTGGATTGAAGACATACGACTTAGAAGATTAGAAAGACTTTACCCAGATAATCATATATTCGAGGATGGTTTAATTGAGATATTAGCTGAAAAGCACTTGATATATAAAGTGAACGGTGAAATTGAGATAGATGAGAATGGTGATCCGTATAAAATCAATAGTGATCTGCCCCAATATTGGCAAACCACACGTAACGGGGAAACTGCTTTAAAAAATAAGCTATTTCCATCCGAATCGGCTAAAGAAACTTTTGACGTGAAGTTTCAGCGTTTTCAGATTATCGGAATTTTTATTACTGCTATAGGTGGGCTAATCACGCTGATCACATTCTTGTACAAGTTTCTGAAATGCTTTTTCCAATAATTGAGTGAAACTCTCCGCTGGCGTAGGTCTTTGGCCCGTGACAAACAAAATGCAAAGAAGCACAGATCAGAGGTCTTCGAAAACGAAAGTAGAAAAAAGAAAATTGAGAACAATATCTCTATGAGAAAAGCCAAATTAATTGTCATTTTAAGTTTCATTTTATTGTCGTTTGCATGCAGCAACATTAAATTTGAGAAGACTGGTTGGATGGATCAAAGTGATGTAGGGATCTATCCAAACCGAGACAAAATGCTTAATGATTTGACCCAAAATAATAAATTAAAAGGATTAACCTACAGAGAACTTATAGCGAAGATTGGACCTGACGAAAATTACAAACAAGGTTATGATACTTGTATCTTTTACAGTATTGTGACAGATTACGGTTGGGACATTGATCCCGTCTACACTAAAGATTTAGTATTTAAGCTTAATAAAGACAGCATTGTTGTGGACTACGAGATTAAAGAGTGGAAAAAAGAAAAAACTAAAAACTAAATATCTAATTCTATGTCAAGAAGCATTCATATTACTTCGCGAAACTTTAAGGGACTTACAAAGACGGAAATTGACGAACAATTTATTGACCCAACGTCAGAACTTAGTCAATGGGGTGACAAGTTACATATTAAGAAAACAACTGTAAAGGACAGAAAACAACAGAAAAATCAAAATAAAGTCCTAGGGAAAGAAACTTTAGACTCAATTGAAGACCAAATGTAAACAAAATCGAGTTTTCAAAGAAAAGAATTAAATATGTGATAACAAGTTGTTATTATGACGAAAATAAAAGACAAACAAATCGACAAAACACCGAACGCATAACACACTATGTTCATTGGCTGACTGAAGTGATTTCGGCAGCTTTGCTCCCACATTCACTTTGTCGTTCCACGACAGTGAATGCTCCCGCAAACCACCAAATGTCCATAGCCTCGGTTGTTAGGCGTAGCCTTAAAAGAAAAACAAGATATTATGAGAAAACATACGCTTATTCTACTGACTCTCGTTCAGACAACCTTAGTCACTTTCGGGCAGACAACTCCAGAGGTAATTGTTCCTAACTTTAATGACAAGTATACCGATTTTGTCAGACATTTAGAAACTGGCAAAACAGACATTAACTATACTGAATTTAGAGAAAGCTTTATCGAAAGTGAACAATTCAAAGTTGCTTCGAAAGCTAAGACACAATTTGATAGCTTAAAAAAGGAAATGTATACTCAAATGAACAAATCTAATTATCAAGAATTAATTAGGATTACAAAAGCGATGTTGAGTATTGACTATACAAGCTTGATAGCACATAAAATATTACGACAAACCTATAAAATCATTGGAGACACCCTGAATGCAAGTAAGTATAAATCAATTCAGTTCGGACTTCTTTATTCAATAACTAACAGTGGTAATGGAAAAACTTGTGAGACAGCGTGGCATGTAATTCAGGTTAATGAAGAATACTTTATACTTCAAATGCTGGGTGCTGAATTGAAAAGTCAGAGTATTGACAACTCTAATGGACTTTGCGACAAGATGAAAGTGAAAACAGAAGAAGGCGACGAAAAAATCTACTATTTTGAGACAAGTAAAGTGTTTGAAGGGTATAGAAAACTAGGAATGAAATAAAAACAAAAAAGGTGCACATAACATCTCCGCTAGCGCAGGTCTACGGTCCATGAAAACAAAATACAAAGAAACACAGGCAAAAGAACTGCGAAAGTGGAAGAAATAGTCTCTTAGCAGATTAGAAGACTGAAAGTCTGACATATTCCAGCCCAAGCTAAAGTCCTGAAAGGACTTTGCCATTGGGCTCAATTATAAAGGGCTTTCAGCCCGAAAACAAAACATCTGCAAAAGGAAAAGTTTCTTAGCTTGACAGCGAGAGGCTGGAAGCATAGACCGAACAGACAAAAAAAACGCTTACCATCCGGGGACGACAAGCGGTTTTTCTATCTCTTACAAGATCTCATTTATACGTGGCATTTGACGGTCTGTTTTCTCCAAAACAAAATACAGATAAACAGACAGTCTTGTAACTCGGAACGATTTACTTGTAACTACTTATATATTGCATTCAGGACATTGGCCAGTTGAATACCTCCGCGGTAAAGCATTTCGTCGCGCTTTTCGGCAAAGAAATACACATAGTGATAATTGCTTTTGTCGGACATATCGTAGCTGTAAATCATATTTCGAACAGCATAAACAGCTTCGATAGATTGTAGAACAGTTTGCTTTTTGATTTCTGCTTTGCGGGCATCGTATTTATCCTGTAAATACTGACTAAATTCAGTATACGACATTTTTTGACTTTCAATCAGCGATCCATCCCAAACAGCATGAAGATTTGTTTTCCGGCCAAACCAGTTGAAGTCTACCGTATTTCCACCTTTATCATTTTTTCTGCCCAAATGAAGAGGTTGATGTAAATCGCCCACAAGATGAACAATAAATTTCAAGGCTTCAGTATTGTTTTTGTCACTTTTCAATCGTGTTGTAAGCGAGTCGAGGGCATAAAATAAATGTTCCCCTTCAGCTTTTGGATTATCCAATAGTTTTTTCAGATCGGCAGCAGTCATGTTGTCATCCAAATCCTGGTAATGCCACTGATAACTGTAAGCATATTTATTATCGCTGCGAATATCGTCGGGCCAGGTAGCTGCATAAACAATTCCATTTTTACCCAGAATTTTATCTACTTGGTTTCGTGCTTTGACAGTGAGGTTATGATACGCAATATCGGCCACAATTCGATGTCCAACCGCATCATAAGCAGAAAGTGAAACGGTTAACGCCAGAAAACATAGCGCAAGAAAGTGTTTGTTGATTTTCATACAATTTATTTTTTTTGATATAATATAAGTAGTTACAAGTGAATAGTTACGAGTTACAAGATAGTATGGTAGATTCAATGTTGTATAAGGATAACAAAGCTCCGGAGGATCGACATTATTTGTTTTGCAGGGCAAAGATAGGATATTTATTCAAATATAGGATGAAAAATTGCATTTCTACCTCCTGACAAATAAGATGAATGCTATCAAAACGAAGTAGTTCAACTTTCTTTTTATATCTTTGCAGGTCAATTTCAAAATAGTGTTAACCTAATAGTTAATCATTAAGCAATGCTTCCCATTCCCGACGAATATCATTTGTATCTGAAACTTGAAAAAGGTTTGTCGGGCAACACAATAGTGGCTTATGAAAACGATTTGAGAAAATTGACTTCCTATTTGTCGGATGCACACGTAAAACCCGAGGAAGCGACAACAGAAGTCTTGCGCGATTTTATTATCGAAATTAGCTGTCTGGGCATTCATCCACGTTCACAGGCACGAATCTTATCAAGCATAAAATCGTTTTACCATTTTCTTATTTACCGGAATATACTCGATAATGACCCGACTGAATTACTCGAAAGCCCGAAAATAGGATTACGGCTTCCGGAGGTGTTATCATTAAAAGAAATTGATGCTATTGTGGCTGTCATTGATCTCTCAAAGCCCGAAGGACAGCGTAACAAAGCTATCATTGAAGTTCTTTACGGTTCCGGCTTACGCGTTTCAGAATTAATCGGGCTTCAATTGTCTAAGCTATACATGGACGAAGGCTATATGCTGGTTGAAGGTAAAGGAAGCAAACAGCGGCTGGTACCTATGTCGCCTCAGGCGTTGAAACAAATTGAGCTTTGGAAGATAGACCGAAACATGCTCGATATAAAAAAAGGAAATGAGGATTGCGTGTTTTTAAATCGCCGCGGAACGAAACTGACCCGGGACATGATTTTTAAAATAGTAAAGGAATTAGCTGTTTTGGCCGGAATCCGAAAGAATGTAAGTCCGCATACATTTCGTCATTCATTTGCCACACATTTACTCGAAAACGGAGCCAACTTACGTGCTATTCAGCAATTACTTGGTCACGAATCTATAACAACAACAGAACTTTATACCCATATTGATGTTCACTACTTGCGTCAAACCGTTTTAAGCTGTCATCCTTTTTACAAAAAACAAAGGGAAGATGAGGCTAAAGTGAATGCAAAGAAAAAGATATAAGTAAACAATAATATTTAATAGTCGTTTTCTTGAAAGCGAAACACAGATAAACAGTCTTGTAACTCGTAACTATTTACGTGTAACTATTTAATTACAGAATGATTTTAAACAATACAAAAATAGTCTGCAGAAAAAACATATTTAAATTGACGCTGATAATCATGTTATTTGCATCTCTCTTTGCATCGGCACAAGAAACGGTGGTTGTAGGGCAGGTATTGAATATTGTAGACAAGACTCCTATCCCTTCGGTAAATATCTATTTCAAAAATACCCCAAAGGTAGTACAAACTAACGAAGAAGGTTATTTCCTGATCCGCTACACAGGCAAAGAATCAATACTCATATTTTCTTCAGTTGGTTACAAAAAGCAGGAACTCAAAATTAAACCGGGCCAAAGTGTAGGTGTACAGGTGGAAATGAGAGAGGAAAATACCTTGCTTCGCGAGGCGCTGGTAATACCGGGAGTTAATCCGGCTATTGATTTAATGAAAAAAGTACGGCTGCTCAAAAGAGAAAATGATGTAAGCAGGCAAAAAGGATTTAATGCCGAGAGTACCGAACAAAACCTGGTTTTGCTGAGCAAAATTAATCAGCGGACATTGAGTAAGCGCATTTTTGACCAACTAAAAAAAGGAAATATATCGCATACCGACTCTTCGCTGGTTATTCCGTTGTACATGGCTGAGAATAAATATCAATTGACTAACATCGATAAAAAACAAGTCTCTAAAAATATTTTTTCTTCACCCGAAAATGTAGAAAGATTGTTGGAAAAATTTGTTGGGGAGATGACCACCGAACTGAATTTTTACGACAATGCTGTTTTTGTGCTCGGAAAAGGCATGATTAGTCCCTTGGCCAATGTGGGAAATGCGTATTACGATTATTATCTGGCCGACAGTGTGAAACGCAAGACCGGAAAACAATATGAAATTCATTTTCACACCAAGAATCCCAAGAATTTAGCTTTCAATGGAAAACTCTGGATTGATTCCACTACACTGGCTCTGACAAGAATTGAAGCCGAACTACCCTCTAAAGCCAATATCAACTTCATTCATAATCTGCACATCTCCGAAACCTTTGTTCCGCTTGCTAACAAAAACTGGGTTCGCCAATCGGAAGAGATGACTCTCAACATGAATTACGAGTTGCTGGCCGATAGTCTGCATCCACGACCGGAGATTTTCGTGAAACGATCTGCTACATACCATTCGGGAGAATTAAACCTGATAGAGCCCGGAAATTTTGCCCGAAGTAATTACGATCAGGCTACACTCAATGAAAAACTGAATGATTTGAGTAATACTGCTTTGCTTCGTACTGCCAAACTGATTGCCGAAGTTGCATTAACCGGAAATATTCCTGCCGGTAAAGTAGACATTGGAAATATACTGCAACTCGCCCGTTTAAGCGACATTGAGGGGTTACGCCTAAACATACCGCTGAAAACTAACGAGACACTTTGGAAAAACGCTATGATAGGTGGATATGCAGGTTATGCCACCAAAAACCACACAATAAAATACTCCGCAGAAGGAAAATACAAGTTGCCCGGAGAAAAAAAGCGTGTTATCGGAATCAGCTATACCGACGATTACCGACGCATTGACTACAACTACAATAACTTTATGTATCGAGAGAATCCGCTAATCACCGGTGACGAGGATATTTCAACCACACTTTTAATGCTTTGGTCGGCAAGTAAATTGAATCGGAGAAAAGAATTTAATATTACATTCTCCAACGACTGGAATTCTGATATAGAATCCACCTTATACCTCCGGGCCAATACAATGTACGCAAACGGAAGCTTACCGATGCAAACCAATGGTATAAATGTACCCTCGTTCCGGCAACGTTCTGTAACACTTAATACCCGCTTTTCATTCGATGAAAAAACGTACGAGAATCATTTGCAACGTATTTATATTCTCAACAGCCAACCCGTTCTTTCTGTTGCACTCGAAGGAGGTGAATATACCTTGAATAACAAGACAAAAGGATATGGAAAACTGATGGGAGCAATAAAACAATATATTCCATTTGACATCGGGAATTTGTATTATGTGGCCGAAGCAGGATGTATACTTGGCGATGTACCTTATCCCTTACTCGAAATACCTTCGGGAAGCGAATTGGGCGGATACGGAATATATAAAATGAATATTCCGGTACAAACCGGTTCTGGTGGCTACAGTATGTATCAATATAATATGATGAAGTATATGGAGTATGGTGCTGACAAGTACGTGAATTTACAGAGTGAGCTTACCCTAAATGGACTAATTATGAATCAAATACCACTAATTAAATATCTGAATCTACGTGAGTTGTTCTCTTTTAAAATGGCTTACGGTTCATTAAGTAATTCACACCAGTCTGTCCTCGATTATCCTACTTTTATGCAAGGCCTTAGAAAACCTTATATGGAAGTTGGAGTAGGTATTACTAATATTTTACATATTTTTGCCATTCAGTCGGTATGGCGACTAACCGATACGAATAAAGCCGGTGTTTTTCCGTGGGGAATCAGAACTGGCTTAAGTATTAGTTTTTAATTTGATTGCTAAATAACAACGTATCTTCATTTTTATATATAATTTTCATTTGTTCATCGAGCATTCTTAATTTCTTATTCTATCTTTGTCTTTCAAAATCAGATCATGCAATATTTAGTTTATCAAAATACAAAAATATGGAAACAACTAACATTCAAGTAGCTATTATCGGAGCAGGAAATATGGGTGGAGCTATTGCCCGTGGATTATCGAAAGGAAAATTAATTCTATCTAAAAATGTTCGGGTTAGTGATGTTTCGCAAGTAAATCTGGATGCAATTAAGGCCTTCGCACCGGAAATCAGCACCAGTAATTCCAATCGCGAAATCATCAAAAATGCAGATATTATTCTTCTGGCTGTGAAACCATGGTTGGTAGAGACTATTTCCGAAGAAATTGAGAATTTGATTGACTATAAAAAACAAATCATTGTATCTATTGCTGCCGGAGTGGATTTTGGAAAATTAGCCGGTTTTTTCAATACAGATGCAACGATGTTTCGTGTAATTCCGAATACCGCTATTGATGTATTACAAAGTGTTTCTACCATTTCATCTTTCAACTCAAATAAAAATCAGGAAGAACTTATTGTATCGCTGTTTGCTGAATTAGGCAAAGCATTTCTGGTTCCGGAAACACAGCTCAATCCATTTATGTCATTGTCTTCTTGTGGAATTGCCTATGCTTTCCGTTATATACGTGCGGCTACCGAAGGCGGTGTGGAAATGGGTATTTATCCGGGAGTGGCCAAAGAGGTGGTTATTCAGACTTTGCGTGGAGCCATTGATTTGCTTGAAGCTAACGAAACACATCCCGAAGTTGAAATTGATAAAGTAACTACACCGGGTGGCATCACAATAAAAGGATTGAACGAAATGGAAGCTCACGGTTTTACAAATGCCGTAATAAAAGGACTAAAAGCATCTCATTTAAAATAACATCGTGATAATAAATTTCAAAACAATGAAAAGAATAAGTAAATTTCAAATTCCTTTTTTACTGACGGGACTTCTTCTCCTAGCACTTACCTACGGTTGTCAAGATAAAGCTTCACGCCCTGTTGTACAGACAAAAAGTTTAACCGGTATAAAGGCAACAACTGTAACATGTTGGGGCAACGTACCTTCAAATCCGGGTTCTGCGGTTACTGAGCGTGGAGCTTGCTGGAATACTAAATCTAATCCAACTACTTCGAATAGTAAAGCGACTACAACTGCCGGTACCGGAAATTTCTCTGTGGCTGTTTCTGGATTAACAATGGGAACAAAGTACTATATACGCTGCTATGCAACTAACAAAAGCGGAACTAACTATGGAGGCGAACTGACTTTTACAACATTATTTGAAGACTATAACGGCAACACTTGCGAAACAGTAACGATTGGCAGTCAGATTTGGATGACTGAAAATTTAAAAGTAAAAAACTATCGTGCTGGAAATGCAATTTCTAATGTTACCGATCCAACTAGCTGGTCAAGCCTTACAACAGGAGCCTATTGTATCTACGACAACAATTCTACGAATAAAACAACTTATGGAAGTCTTTATAATTGGTATGCAGTGAATAACTCCCGGAATATTGCCCCAACAGGCTGGCATGTGGCTACAAAAGCCGACTGGACAACTCTGATAAATAATTTAGGAGGAGCAAGCGTTGCCGGGGGTATATTAAAAGAAACAGGAACGACCCATTGGACAGACACCAACACTGGAGCAACTAATACCAGTGGATTCACTGCACTACCGGGAGGATATATTGCATTAGAAAACAATGCGTATGGATTTTATGGACTCGGAACAACTGGACAATGGTGGGCTGCAGATGAAGTTGATACAAACAATGGTTACAGCATCTCATTGAGCAACAGCTCAGCTCAGGTAGTCACGGCAAATTCAGCAAAACAAAGCGGATTTTCAGTTCGTTGCGTGAAAGATTAAATTTGTTATTCAAACAAAACAATGAATCGTTTCCTGCTTTCTTTGCAGGAAACGATTAAACAAATAATCTATATATTCTTAAATCACCATGAATACACAAATTAAACAAATAGCCGAAAGGTTGCGCGGATTACGCGACGCGCTTGACCTTAGTCTCGCTCAAGCTGCTGAGAAATGTGGTATTTCCGAAACAGATTATGCCCGTTACGAATCAGGAGAATCAGATATCCCCATGAGTTTTCTCTGCGAAGTAGCCGAAACTTTCGGGATAGAAACAACTGCACTTATTTCGGGCAACGACCCTCACTCCGAAGGCTATTCTGTAACACGTAAGGGAACAGGAACCAGCGTAGAACGCACAAAAGCGTACAAATACCAATCATTAGCTCATGGATTCCGCAATGCCAAAGTAGATCCCTTCGAAGTAACGGTAGAACCCTGTAACAAACCTATCAATTTAAACATCCATTCCGGACAAGAATTTAATTTAGTGCTCGAGGGAAGCATGCAACTCCGGATAGGTGCGAATGACATTACTCTTCACGAGGGCGACAGCATTTATTTTGATGCCACAAAACCACACGGAATGAAAGCTCTCAATGGGAAAAAGGTGAAATTTCTGGCTGTGATTATCTAAATTGTATTAGTGATACAGGCAGATCGCTCCCAAGGGCTTGTTATTCCAATTTCCTACCATATTCTGCAATGCACAGAATGAATATTAACTCCAGAGGAGCATTCTGTTTGTAAAAACATCTGCAAGCAGAATAAAAAAACTCTGGAGTATCATCCTGTTTACAGCAATGAAAAATTCCACCCGATACAATAATGTCATATTATACCGCGTCTATTTGTATGCTCAAATTTCTGGAAATATTTATTTTTGAAAAATAAAATTATTTACATTTGGAAATAAAATCGGGTTGCCGGAGCAATAAAAGACCTCCGAAATAAGATCTATTTACCCCTTAATGGGTATTTTTATCCCAAATAATCCCTTTTTACCCCTATTTTTTGGTCATCTAACTTTATGAAGCTTACTTTGCAGCCTCGGAAAAAGAAATGCAAATTTCTTTCAGAATTCAGGAAACACCATCTGAAAGAATATCATTCGTTATCAACAATTGCGTAATTTATAATCTGACTCTATTTGCCTGAAATATGAACCCGATGGTTCTTAAAAAATTATATATATGTTAGAAAAGTTCCTCAAACAAACGGAATTCAAAGACTTTGAAGATTTCAAAGCAAATTACAAGCTTATTGTTCCCGAAAATTTCAATTTTGGGTATGATATTGTTGATGAATGGGCCCGCAAAGAGCCAAACAAACCTGCCTTGCTTTGGACAAACGATCAGGGAGACTGCCATAAGTTCACTTTTGCCGAAATGAAAGAACGAACCGATCAAACAGCTTCGTATTTTCAAAGTCTCGGTATAAAAAAAGGGGATATTGTGATGGCTATCCTTAAACGTCGTTACGAATTCTGGTTTACCATTGTGGCTTTACACAAAATCGGTGCTATCATTATTCCCGCAACGCACCTGTTGACCAAAAAAGATATTATTTACCGCAACAACGCTGCAGACATTAAAGCTATCATTGCCGTTGGCGAAGAACCTATCATCACACACATCAACGATGCTATGCCCGAATCGCCCAGCGTGGAAATGTTGATATCGATTGGACATATTGTCCCTGAAGGCTGGCACGATTTCCACAAAGGAATAGAAAATGCGGCTCCTTTTACTCCAATTAAAAACGTAAATAAAAACGACGATCCGCTTATTATCAGTTTTACTTCCGGAACTACCGGAAATGCCAAAATGGTTTTACTGGATTGTGTATACCCGCTGGCACATATCATTACCGCTAAATATTGGCATAACTTACGCGAAGATAGTTTGCACTTAACCATTGCCGACACCGGATGGCTTAAAGCTCTTTGGGGAAAACTTTACGGACAATGGATTGTAGGGGCATGCGTATTTGTTTACGATCACGAGAAATTCACTCCGGCAGCCATGTTGGAAATGATTGAGAAGTACCACATCACATCACTTTGTGCACCTCCCACTATTTTCCGTTTTCTTATTCGCGAAGACATTTCTAAATACGATTTATCTTCGTTGGAATATTGTACCATTGCCGGCGAAGCATTGAACCCGGCCGTTTACGAACAGTTTTTGAAACTAACCGGCATTAAACTGCGCGAAGGTTACGGACAAAGTGAAACTACACTTTCGCTCTTTACTTCGCCCTGGATAGAGCCCAAACCGGGATCGATGGGTCTGATAAATCCTCATTACGATGTTGATTTGTTGACTCCCGAAGGGCGTTCGGCCGAAGTGGGCGAACAGGGACAAATTGTGATCCGCACCGATAAGCGTTATCCCGAAGGTTTGTTCAAAGGATACTACCGCAACGCCACACTGACAAACGAAGCATGGCACGATGGCGTTTATTACACCGGTGACGTGGCCTGGCGCGACGAAGATGGTTATTTCTGGTTTGTGGGACGTGCCGATGACGTGATTAAAAGCTCCGGTTACCGCATCGGACCATTCGAAGTGGAAAGTGCTTTGATGACACACCCTGCTGTGGTGGAATGTGCCATTACAGGTGTACCGGATGAGATTCGTGGACAAGTGGTGAAAGCAACTATTATTCTTTCAAAGGAATATAAAGATAAAGCGGACGAAAAACTCGTAAAAGAAATTCAGGCACACGTAAAAAATGTAACTGCTCCGTATAAATATCCCCGCATCATTGAATTTGTAGACGAATTGCCCAAAACAATCAGCGGAAAAATTCGCCGTACCGAAATCAGGGAAGGCGATAAGAAATAATATGTACAGGCAACGCATGCGTTGTCTGTCAATCATCCATCCGTAGAGACAACGCATGCGTTGTCTCTACCGATTTTTCCATCTTTCGTTGAATTTTTCGTCAAATTTCTTATCAAATTCTGCATAAGGAATATACAAATCCGATTCCTCAAAGCCATAGTCGATAAAGACGACGTAATGTTCAAAATCCAATCGGTAATCGGTATGTTCAATGCTAAGATGATGGAAATAAATAATCCAACCATCGGCATCCAAGTCCTGCACCTGAGGATAATAATGGAATAAAATAGGCTGAATCATATCTATAAATTCATACAGCCGCTGGTGTTTCCAGTTGAATGAATCCTGAAACTTATCTTTTATCAATTCGTAGAGCTCCGATTTTTGTTTTTCTGTCAAACCCTCAATCGGATCAAAAATAGTACGACTAAAATAATTTGCATCCTTCTTTCTTTTTTCCCAGCGCTCAAAATCGGGATATTTTTCACGTAGGTTTACGTTCTCTTTCTGATCACGCATCAGATTATACAGTTCCAACAGGAACCGATGTCCCGTACGTTTTACAATCCGCTCAATGGCTTCCCACACAGCCGGCCGATGTTCGGTTTCAAATACCGGATATTGATACCGTATAAGTTTGTGCACAGCCGGAGCCAGCTCACTCATTACCGGTAGGTACACGTTTGTGTAGAACAACTCATCATCAAGAGTCGGTTCTACAAACTCCGTCGAACCACGCCGAAAATACCAGTTATTCTCGTCGTACCACCATTCGAACTCCGAACGGTCCAAATCGTCATCATCATCATCTTCAAACATGATAGTAAAGCTTTATTTTGGGTAATGGTTGACCATTATATTGAAATCCTTATTCTTTAAAAAATAGTTCTTTGAACGCAAACAACACAAAACATTTAAATTGATACAATTATATTCTGACTCCCAAAGTCTTATTTTCGATAATTTGACTGTTTTGCGTTATTTGCGCAACTTTGATACAAACTCTGATAACAGCAAGAGTTGTTAAAACAAGGGTTTGTGTTTTACAAACATGTCATACTGTTCCTGATAGTGCTTATCTTCTCCGGGAGCTTGTTTTTTTCGGGCTTCAACAGCTCTTCCCTGAAACTTTATAGCTTCATCGAACTCAAGAAGCTGCGCACAAATAGTTGCATAGGTATCAAGCCAAAAATAACTATCGCCCTTCGTTAGTGTATATGCCGAAAGTTTTTTGGCAACCTGTAAAAATTTATCGCGCTGTTGATGTTCCACCATTGCCCAGGCAAAATTATTAACCACCAAAGGGTCAAGATTGCAATTTTTCAGAATTTCTTCGCAACCTGCATTAATCGAATCAATAGTGGCTTGCATCATGATTTTATCCTTCGTAAACTTGCTTTTCACCAATATAAACTGAATGGCCTGAATGGCACTGGGAACGTAATTATGTTTTGTACTTTCTATTATAGCTCGAATGTATTTAGCGTCACTTTTATTGTTTGTAACGATATATTCTAATTCAGAAAAAGCCGGAACTCTGTTGTTCTCGTACTTCTTCTGGTAAAGCGATATTCTATTAAACCATATCTTCCATAATTCGGCATCGGATGGATCTTGCAAGACTAAAGAAAATCCCGTCGATGCTGTCAATCGCATTTTTGCTTTTTCAGCCAATGGGTTATTTAATGAATCGATATAATGTGAAGCACCAATTTGCCCGTATCCATACGCTTTGTAACCCGAATAATAAAAATTGGAGATCATATTTGCTATCGAACTTTCAATAGCAGGCTGTCCATACTTTTTAGCTAAGGCATCATTATTTTTGAGGATATATTGCCCATATTTAGACTTTAGAGGTGCATATCTTGCCAATAAAGGCCATGAAGAACTATCTGCCCAGTTTAGCTCAGGTATATTTTTGAAATAACTGTTTAATAATTCCTCTACTTTATAATTATCCGCACGTGTATTCTCCAACGTATATAATACTGTCTCAGGAGTAATATCTCCGTTTTTTATTTTCTTTTCGATAGCAGCAGAATTGAGTTTCGGATTTAAAGCTTTCTGTCCAAGTTTAATAAAACTATCGGCATCCCTGGAACCTGCTTCTTTATGCATTATTTCGCCATTCGAATCCAGAAATAATAATGTTGGATACGACTTAATATCGTATTTTTTTGCAATTTCCAACCCTTCGCCTTTTTCCATATCGAATTTCAGGCAAATGAAATTCTCATTATAAAATTCCCCCACCTTTTTGTCGGGAAAAATAGTAGTGCTAAGATATTTGCACGGCCCACACCAGATTGTATAACAATCAATGAAAACCGGTTTATTTAAAACAGAGGCTGTTTCGAGACCTTTTGCCAGCGATTCGTGCATAAATTTGATTCCGACAGAATTATTCGCGATTTCATCCTGAGCCTGTGTAATCAACGATGGACACAACGCCCATAAAATAAATAGAGTCTTGATAATTTTTGAATTCATAATCATTTTGTTTTTGTAATTAGTATTTAAGATATTGTTAATCGCCGGGGCGACAAAGTTTGTTGTCTATTTTATACAGATTTCTTTCTCACTCATAAACAGTAGATTTGTGATTAATATTTTTTTTGCTTTTTATTCAGCCAAAACCAGTTCTTCTTCATCAACAATGGAAATTTCCTCGGTAAAGAAATTTTTCAGAATTTGATCTTCTTTTCGTTCTGTTGGGTCATTTGGTTGTATTTCGGTGAGATGCCACATCCCTGCTTTTTTCAATGCTTGTTTTAATTTAGGAACCGTATCAAAATCCGTATTGGTGTAAAAACTAAATTTATCCAACCCTATATATTTGGAATCTTCCAACTGTATGCCCAACTCTTTATGTAGTATGCCACCTTCGGGCGTTATTGGCGACGATAACGGAAGAAAACTGAGTAACAAGACAGCACCATCCTGTTTTATAAATGGAAAATACCCTATAGGCTTGCCCGAAATATCAAGAGCACGTATAAGGCGTTGACCATTAATTCCGGTAACAACTTTAGGGATTATAAACGACAGACTAAAAATAAGATTCCGGTACGAATTATCTTTGCAATCCATTCTTTCGGACGAACGACGCAATGCATGATTCTGAATGTATACCGGAAGTCCGATTTTGGTTTTTATCTGATTCATCACCTGCTTCATCGTTTGGGAATTTTCCTCTTCCAACACTTTCATCGGAATCTCAGCCAGAATGGGAGCAGGCTCTTTCGCTTCCGAAAACAAATTATAATATGCCAATCGGTACGATGAATGGATTTTCCCATCAATAAAAAAGTTTTTACGCTCGGGTTCAATGGATGAAACTGTAATCAGGTTTTCCATCCTACCATTCATCATATTGGGATGCGCTTCTTCTTTACCCATATAGTAACGATAGTTCGGAAGGCTGACGTACATAAAAAGTGTCCTTGCTATCTCGTTCGCACGAACCGCGTAATGGTCTTCCTCATGGGCATTTGTATATTTCAACAACGAATCTTTTATTTTTTCTAAAAGTTCAATTTGATCCGGAGCTAAATTATCTTCGTGTTTATCAAAATTGCGCAACTTAAATATAAGCGTCATTCCGTAAGTGATATATTCCCTAAAAGTGATATTGAATTTAGGATCTCCGTAAAATGTTGTCTTTTCGTAGTGCGCAACCACCTGATTGAAAAATTGAATATAAGAACGCGGAACCCGACTTCCCTTTTCGGCCCGTACTCTGTAGGGAGTATGTTTTGTGATCATAATATGGTGCTTCGTACGTTTCGACAACCGATCGAACATCGAAGCTTCCAATCCTATCAACAACATAAATTTACGAGCCGTATTACTGAAATCATCAAAATAAGTCTTTGTTATAGCAATATGTGATTGCAGGGGCTTCCGGCTTTGTTCACATTTCTTTTTTTTCTTACTCATAATATGTTTTTTGTAGATTATATTCAGATAAATAGGGTCTGCTGAAAAACGACTAACTCATTATATGTAAATTCAATATAATTACATTTAGTTTTTCAACATGCAAGATTTTTGCAACTATCCTCTTATTTT
>WSSedL1CaDRAFT_10000135_pt1 | contig 48172 bp, 39 predicted proteins | sample WetSurSL1Cattail_FD_9464 | JGI IMG/M metagenome (IMG submission 9464)
GATGGCGTTTGCAGGATACACCTGACCGCCGATACCCTGGACGTGGAAGCTGCATACGATTATACCGTCGAGGTACCGTCCGGATGGAGGCTGACCGATGCGCCCGTATATTTCAGAAAAACACCTTTGAACAAGGGGGCTGTTGTAAAGCGGGGTGTAGCTGATATGATGTTCGAATTCACACCGATCCGGGAAATACTGCCGTTGAAGCATACAGCCATATTCTCTGTAAATATCGCCGCTGAAGGTAAAATTGAACATGTGGTGAAGGAGATGACCTGGGGCACGGGTTATTTGAACCAGGCTGCCATAATAGGATTTTTTGATCAGGAAAATACGGTTGATGCAGACATCATGAAGCAGATTGAAGCGGGAATCATCAAGCCCGGCTATGATAGAAAAGCATCTGCCGGACTATCGGAGAAAAACAGTGATGACGGTGAACTCAGTTCAGGCGGTGCAGCTGCAGACGCCTCGGATGGAAGGATCTCATGGAACCACTTTGTCAGCTATAATTGCTGGGGTTATGTGGATATGCGTCCGATGAGCATGCAGCCGATGAAGAATGGCAAAGGCGCGGGTTACGCAAGATTCAGGATCTGGAGCCCAAGAGAAGCCGACTGCTTGTTTGAATTTGCTGCGGAGCGTTCGTTTACCCTCTGGATCAACGGCAACAGGACTTTTGAAAAATCAGGGATACAGCCGAAACAAATTCCTAAGGAAGGTTTCCGTCTAAACAAGGGCTTTAACGAATGCCTAGTAAAATGCACCGTGGATTATCCGAAGCAGATGAGCGGCCGCGAAATCGGATTCAGCCTGAAGATTTTGGATGAGGACGGAAAAATGTTTGATACCTTGTTGTACACGCTATAGTTATTGGTAAAATCGGATGTGATTGACGGGTATACGGTCAAATATCATGCGAATGGGCCAACTCCCGGCCTGTTCGCATGATAATAAATGGTCAGCCCACGATTTCACATCACTTTCACATACACCTGCCTCTGACGCGGACCATCGAATTCGCAGAAGTAGATACCCTGCCAGGTGCCGAGTACCAGTTGGCCGTTCTCTACGATCAGCTGCTGGGAGAAGCCGAATATGCCGGCTTTGATGTGTGCGGCGGAGTTGCCCTCCATATGCTGATAGCCGTCTTTCAGGGGAACGATTTTGTTCAACTCCATCAGGATGTCGCGCACTACATCGGGATCGGCGTTTTCATTGATTGTGACACCTGCTGTTGTGTGGGGTACAAAAATTGTACAGATCCCGGATATAATGCCGCTTTCGGTCACAGATGCCTGTACTTCGCGGGTGATGTTCCGCATTTCGGCGGATTTATTGGTGGTGACATTGAATTTTGTCATGTTTCACTTAATTCTCCTGTTCATTATTAAATACAGCTTACAAGACAGTGTTTACTGAAAAATATCAATATACTCTTCTTTTTATAATGATCTATAATAATTTACAGCTGTTTATAGCAAATCACTGAACAAGTCCCCGACATCCGCCGATAATTCATTGAAAACGAGCGAATTGGCAGCATTGCCCTTCTTGAATACATTATACTTGTCAATCTCACAATTATTAAATTCATACATTAAAATGCATTCCTGTTTTGTGTCAACGACCCAGTATTCCTTCACTCCGGACAACATATATGTATTTAGTTTATCGACCATATCCTTGTTTCTCGTACTTTCAGAAAGGATTTCCACAACAAGGGTCGGAGTTCCCATATACCGTCCTTTTTCGCTGACGTTGTCTTCAAGATCACAGGCTACCAGCACATCCGGCTGAAAGACGTCAGGTGTTTTAATATCCTTCTTTTTGAGACGGACATCAAAAGGAGCCAGAAATACTCTGCATTTTTTTCCTTTGAAATATTCGCTGAAAATTATGTACAGTCTTCCTAGAATCTCCTGATGCCCGATATTCGGAGATGCAAGTATATAGATTTCTCCATTGAGCAATTCCATTCTCAGTGTGCTTTTTTCAGAGATCTCCAAAAATTCCTCATAGGATACCTTTTTACCGCCGTATTGGTAGTCCAGTGCGTTTTCCTTCACCAGGAAATACTGCTCGATGTCTGTCACATAGGGAGTCAGCCTGGCTATTTTACTGCCGTTCTTGGTTATTACCACATCGTTTTGCTGTTCAACGAGATCGAGATATTTGCCCAGGTTCTGTTTGAGCTCAGTCGCTGATATGGAAACTCCTTCTTTATAATAAATCGATGTCATGGTATCACCTCCAATCTAATAATACCATGCCGCACGATATAATACAATATAGTTGTGCGAAAAATACGGACTATGTGTACGAAAATAATCATTATTAAGTGCGCACACCAAAGCACCGGAACCACGGCATCGTCAAAGTAAATTATCAAGCAGAATAATGAAATTTTATCTTGAATCATAAACAAAAGAAGGCGATGATAGAAAATATGGGAGCGATTCCTGGATTCTCATTTTCATAATAAAATCTCTTGACTCTACACATGAGTTATGGTTTATTCTGTAAATGAGCTGTATTGCTTTTTTGTTATCAGGTTTATTGTGCTTATGACTTATGCTTGATTATGCAGGGGGGTGTAATAATCCAGTGGTTTATTTTAAAATAGGTGAGATAGCCGCGATGTTTGATATTTCGATCAGAGCATTACGGCTTTATGATAAGATGAGGCTATTTAGTCCGGAGCATGCGGATGAACAAACCGGATACCGCTATTACGCCGCGGATCAGCTTCCTCTTCTGAACACGATTCTTGTACTTAAGGCGATCGGCGTCAAGCTGATTGGTATTAAACAGCTTGTGGATCACGGACTGGATCCGGGGCAACTTGTCAATACCATGAAAACGATGAAGGATTACTGGGAGAACCAGATTGAAATCGCCGGATTCAATATTGAGAACATTGAAAAAATCAAGTCTGCCGCCTTTTCAAAGCTTGAGCAGAATGAAAAAGATGGCGGGGAGCCACCGGACGCTTATAAAATGGCAAGACTGGTCTGCCTTGAGAATATCAAAACAGAAACGATCCTTTCCGAAGCACTCTGGCTATAGTGAGGTATTGAAAATGTTCAATAACAACATGGATTACCAAAGCATTTTATTTGAATCTGCAGCTGCACTGCGATTGTCGCAAGATCAATGCAATAAACCTGAATTCTTTACGAATTTAAATCTGGACCAGATTGTTGATGAGATCGTAGACGGCAAAGAGGAATATAACCTGAAGCCCTTTTTCTTCCAGAGCTTGCAGGATGCTTCAACGGTTCATTACAGGCTCGATATTATGAAGGAGCTTGAAAATACTGAAATATTCAGCAGCATCGCTGCCTTCTCTGCGAAAATGAAGAAAATCAGGGAGTATACAGGCTTCAGCCGTAGAGTCCACAATGCTTACCAGCGCGAAAAGTGGCTTCTTGATGCGGCAAACCTGTATTGCAATTCCATTATTGACCTGAACCGGTCATTAACGGCAGTTCATTTGCATTCAAGGGGTTTATCCGTCTTTTATGGCTGGTTGACTGACTACATCCGTTCGGAAAGCTTTCAAATACTTTCTGTAAGCACCAGTGATTTGATAAATACATTTGATAAAATCCGATACAGCCTTCAGCTGGAAAGCGGCAAATTGACTGTAGATGCCGATACAGATACCCAAGACTACTGTGCTGCCATTAACGGAGCATTCGAACAGTTCTGCGATGTGGCATTTGATTACAGGATTCAATTCTTTACCGAACTGGAAATGTGTGAACTGGAAAATAAGATCCTTGAAATGGTCAGGAAGTCGAATATTGATGTATTTGAAAAACTGGATGAATATGCGGAAAAGCATGTTGATTTTATGGACACGGTAATTATGTGTTTTGACAGGGAGATCCAGTTCTATGTTTCGTATCAGGAGTACATAGGGAAATTAAGGCGTCGTGGGCTGGAATTCGCATATCCCGAGGTGACTTCGGAAAAAAGGCTTGAGGTAACAGGAGGGTATGATATGGCCTTGGCGTATAAAAACAGGGATTTGGTGATGCCTGTCGTTCCAAATGACTTTACTATGGAAAGCAGGGAAAGGATTTTCATTCTGACCGGGCCTAATCAGGGCGGAAAGACCACGTTTGCAAGAACCTTCGGACAAATTCTCTTTCTGGCTTCCATCGGGTGTCCTGTGCCATGCAGAAAAGCCAGACTTTTTCTTTTTGACCGACTTTTTACTCACTTTTCAACTGAGGAAAGTCCAGGGTCAAATGCCGGCCGGTTGAAGGAAGAACTAATCCGGTTGAATTCCATTTTAAAGGATATAACAACAAACAGTATTATCGTATTGAATGAATTGTTTGCAACCACCACTTCTCAGGATGCCTATACAATGGGTAAAAGAATTCTGGAGCATTTCATTTCGCTCGATTGTATTTGCCTTTATGTAACACATATTCACGAGCTTGCCTCCATCAGCGACAAAGTGATAAGTCTTGCAGCCACGGCTATTCCCGGAAAGGATGTCCTGCGCACTTATAAAATTGTCAGAAAGCCTGCAGACGGGTTAGCCTATGCAAATACGATCGCTGAGAAATATGATCTGTCTTTTAGCCGGATAAAGGAGCGTATCGGACGATGAAACCATTTTTACTATATAAAGTGTATGAGGATAAAAATCCTGGAAAAGGTTTGAATGAAGATGAATTGACGGAGGATCTGAATTTATCGGTCATCTTTCAGGCCATGTCCCAAAAGGATAAATTTCTTCACAGTACCGTCAGGAGCATTGTACTGAACAGTTTGACTGACATCAGCACCTTGATATACAGGCAGAAGGTACTGCAGGATTGCCTTGCCAATAAGGCTGTGACAGGTAGATTATATTCTATAGCAACGGATGCATTGAATGAAGCCGCTGATTACGTGCAAAATATGCAGCCAAGTTATTCGAAAATCATCTCAACATCTACCAAGCTGATGAATTCCGTGGCATTGTTCGAGAGTCTGATCGTAAAGCTTGAAAAACTCCGGGCCATATCCCGCCAGGCGGAAAATAATTTTCACTCGGAAGGGTTCTCCAGGTTTTTCAATCAGCAGGCAAGTTATTTGACGGATGAATTTTTTATGAATCTGGAACAGCATATATCTGATCTCAAATATCTGTCCGAAGGAGGCAGGATTATTATCGGATCGGGGATCGGCACCGGTATGAAAGGGAAAGGCCACATACTCAGAAGGATTTCCAGATACACTTCGCGGGAGAATTCTGAAAAAAAAGTGAAAAAGTCTGCTGCAGGCAATGAGATTCCTCTTGATAACAACCGTCTGGCAAATAGCGCGAGAGAGATGGAAGATGCGGCGTTGATTCATATCCTGCGGCTGATCAATTATTTTAACAGCAGTATGCTGAATTATTTCCAGCTACTGCGTTATGAAACCGGGTTCTATCTGGGGTGTGCCAATCTGCATACCAGCCTTTCGGAGATAAATGTTCCGGTGACTTTTCCGGTGCCGGAGAGAATCAGCAATAGAAGTCTTATGTTTGATGGATTATATGATGTCAGCCTGGCCTTGAGCGAAAAAAAGAAGCCCGTGGGCAATGCCTTGAAAGCCTGTGAAAAAACCCTGCTGGTTATCACAGGCGCGAATCAGGGAGGCAAGACGACATTTTTGAGAAGCATCGGGATTGCCCAGCTCTTCATGCAGTGCGGGATGTTTGTCCCGTCAGCTTATTTTGCCGCCAATGTATGTGACCGGATTTTCACACACTTCACAAGGGAAGAGGATGCCTGTATGAACAGCGGGAAGCTTGACGAAGAATTATTAAGAATGAGCAGTATCATCGATCTGATTTCCGTGGACTCCATGCTGCTTGTCAATGAGCCTCTTGCAACTACAACGGAAAGAGAAGGCTCGGAAATTGCTTCAGAAATAGTCACTGCACTTTATGAAATCGGAGTAAAGGTTCTTCTTGTTACACATCTGTTCGAGTTTTCAGAACACATGTGTCATCTCAATTTGCCCAAAGCACTTTTCCTGAGGGCGGAAAGAAGCGAAGACGGCAGCAGGACGTTTTGCATCAAGCCGGGATGCCCGCTTCACACCAGTTATGGAGAAGATTTGTTCAACAATATTGTACATTTAGATGATAAACGTTGACAGAAGTCTTTCAGCTATTTTCAGCATTTTTTGCCGGTCCAGGCTTATCTGCTGTTGAATTTTACAAACAATAAGGGTTTGGAGAAGTGAATCCAAATAATCAAACGATTTGTGAAATTACATTACGGTAACAATGTTATCAACCATGGTAGAGCGAACCCTTCAACATAAACAGGGAGAATATTTCATTCTCATTGAAGAGTTAGTGGGTGAGTGTTCCCAATTGAAAAAGCAAGGGCTGCTGATTGACCTGTGTCGGCAGTCTTTATGCATAGGCTTTATCAAAATTTAGCTAAGAATTTATGCACAAAGAAAATTCAGAAGTTCTTTTGTGTCAAATTGTGCCTGTACAAAAAGTTATTTTCTAGCGAATTTTTGGGAAATTTGATAGAATGAATGTCGATGTAATAAGTTGCATCAGGGGGTTGAAATGGAAAAATTAAGTGCTTTAAAGAAATATTTTGGTTATGATTCATTTGTAACAGGGCAGGAAGACCTTGTTGACCATATCCTGAACGGGATCGATACGCTGGGAGTCATGCCGACGGGAGCAGGAAAGTCCATTTGCTATCAACTGCCCGCGTTGATTTTTGATGGTATAACGTTAGTGATTTCACCATTGATATCGTTAATGAAGGACCAGGTCTATTCTCTCAATCAGGCTGGCATCAGTGCTGCATATCTGAATAGCTCACTGAGCTATGGACAATACGTAAAAGCACTGCAGAACGCGGCCGGAAATATGTACAAAATCATTTACATTGCTCCGGAAAGACTGCAGACACAGGAATTTATTTCCTTTGCCCAAAGCATGAAAATTGCGATGGTGGCAATTGATGAAGCTCATTGCGTATCGCAATGGGGACAGGATTTTCGCCCCAGTTACCTGAAGGTTACGCAGTTTATAGACAGCCTGTCAACAAGGCCGGTGGTGTCTGCCTTTACTGCAACAGCCACTTCAAAGGTCTGTGATGATATCGTGGTTAAATTGAAGCTGAAGACGCCGCATATCCTGACCACAGGCTTTGACAGGAAGAATCTGTACTTTTCCGTAACCAAGCCAAAGGACAAGCTTGCTGAGCTGAAACAATATTTGAAGGGCCGGGAGAACAGATATGGAATTGTATATTGCTCGACAAGAAAAGCGGTTGATGAAGTATGTGCCAGACTGATTTCCTCCGGTTTTAATGCCACAAAATATCATGCAGGACTATCTGAAAAGGAACGCAGGGAGAATCAGGATTCATTTATCTATGACAATGCCAATATCATGGTGGCCACAAACGCCTTTGGTATGGGAATTGATAAATCGAATGTCTCTTTTGTGATTCATTACAATATGCCAAAGAACATGGAAAGCTATTATCAGGAGGCAGGGAGAGCGGGACGTGACGGAGAACCGGCGGAATGCCTGCTGTTTTACAGTGGACAGGATGTGATAACCAACCAGTTTCTCATTGAAAATGCCGGTGAAAATGAGGAATTGGATGCGGAAACGATCGCTGCTGTAAAGGAAAAGGACCGTCAGCTGTTGAAGCTGATGACCTTTTACTGCCATACCAATGACTGCCTGCGGGAATATATCCTGAATTATTTTGGAGAGAGACCATCCAATTATTGTGGGAATTGCTCCAATTGCGGTTCTAATTTTGAGGAGATGGATGTTACAGAGGAAGCTCAGAAAATATTATCCTGCATCAAGAGGTCCGGTGAGCGGTTTGGAATAAAAATGATTGTTGATATCCTGAGGGGTAGTAAAAATCAGAAACTGATATCAAACAAGCTTAATTTACTTACAACATATGCGATTATGGCTGAATATCCGGAAAGTAAGATCCGTGATATTTTAAATTTTTTGGCCCTGCAGGGTTTTGTTGAAGTAACAAATTCCGAGTATCCGGTGGTCAGGCTCAAAGCGAGTGCATCAAAAGTGCTTTTGGCTGAATGCAGAGTGAAAATGAAAATACTGAAACAGTATAAGCAATATGATGAATACATAGATGAGAATGAAGATAAGAAAGAGAAGCAAACGAAGACGGAAAAGATGAGCAGGCAAGCAAAACAAGCAAGTCGATCCGGAAAAACAAGGGGTAAAGACGAAAAGTCTAATGAAGAGTTGTTTGAGAGGCTGAGATTGCTGAGAAACAGAATAGCAGCAGACCAGCGTGTCCCTGCTTATATTGTCTTCTCGGATGCAACACTTTGGGATATGTGCAGAAAACTGCCGGTGAACCATACAGAGTTTATGGACGTGAACGGCGTCGGACAGGCAAAACTGGAAAAATACGGAGAATTATTCATTGAAGAAATAAGGGCCTATACGGATGAGAATGAAGAGAAGCAGATAAAACATAGCAGCACAGATTTTTCAGATCAGGAGAACGACTCGAAAAATGTTTTCCGCCAGTATAAGGAAAGGTTGATATCGCAAGGAAAGTTAAGCGCATATAATGCCTGGAGTAAAGAGGAAGACGAAAAGTTGAGAACGGAATATGAACAGAATATTAGCATATCAGAGATCAGTCAGCTGCATGGCAGAACATCAGGCTCGATCAGGAGCCGATTGAAGAAATTGGAGATATTGGAATAAGGGCATGAAGGAGTAAGTATATGCAATATCATTTTGTCCCGGAACAAAAGAAAACATAGTTGAATGCTATAACTGCGATAAATGATAAATCCGGCTGATACTAATTTCATCACGAATAAAAACCACTCTGTTAGTAAATAATTGGTACTAAAAGATATATAGGAGGGTTTCGAATGGAAACGAAATATCAGCATGCAGACATAAAAAATAACAAGGATGTACTTGATAAGATCTCGAAACTGGAGAAGGATTTATCAGAAAATCTAAAAAGCAAAATAGTTCTGATTGCTTACACGGAGTAGATCTACTAATCCTTACAACATAGCCAGCATCTTGAAATTGAGCCGCAAGGCTCTTTTCCATTTTTAAACTTACCTTTTGCGTCAGACAAATTACCGGTTTTCAGCGTTGAATATATAAAATTCACTAAATCTTCATATAATCCTACTATTATGGGATTTATAGATGAAGATTAATGACTCTGTTCAGGAAAGGGTGTATTAATATGAGTACCAGTTATAATTCGTACAATCGTGGAAGATGGATTAAATGGGGTGTTTTTGCTCTGGTAGCATTGATACTTGTTATCGGATCATATTCCTCTTATAACGGTTTGGCTGTTGCGGATCAGGAAGTGCAAAGCCAATGGAGCCAGGTCGAGAATGTGATGCAGAGAAGGGCAGACTTGATTAACAATGATGTTGCTGTTGTCAAAGGTTATGTGAAGCATGAGGAAAAAGTATTCGGCGATATCGCAGCTTCCAGGACAGCATTATACGGATCAACAGATATCGACAGTAAGCTTGCCGCTGATGAAAAGCTTGCAGCTTCAGCAAGAGGTATGCTTGTGCTGGCGGAGAATTATCCTGATCTGAAGGCAAGTGAGCAGTTCACCAATTTGCAGACAGATATCGCTGGATCTGAAAACAGGGTTGCAGTTGCAAGGAAGAATTTTATTGATTCGGTTCAGGCCTACAATACAAAAGTGATCAGATTCCCCGGTAATATTTTTGCCCGTTTCATGGGATATGAAACCAGGGATTATTTCAAGGCCAGCCCGGAAGCTCAGGAAGCGCCAAAGGTTGATTTCGGAAGCTAAGCAGAACGTTCCGGGACTTGGCAGGACATACTGACAGTGAAGCAGGAAGTCTGCATATCGTCATTTGCGTATGAAAAAGAATGGAACATAAATGAAGTAATTCAGATAGGGAAAGAGGTAGTGTCTGGTGAGAAAGCTTTTAGCTGTGATCGTTTTAGCATTAATAATAACAAGCATGTTATCGTTTGCGGTAATTGCTGCGGAAGACTACCCTTCACCTACATCTGAGTTTTTTGTAAATGATTTTGCAAATGTGCTGGATCAAAATACGCAGGATAAGATACAAGTCCTTGGGAAAGAGCTTGAGGATAAAACGACGGCACAGGTTGTAGTCGTGACGATAAATACTCTTGGCGGGCAGGATATAGACAGCTATGCAAATGAACTTTATACAAAATGGAAGATCGGTCAGAAGGGCAAGGACAACGGGGTCCTGATTCTGGACTCCGTTGAAGAGAGAATGCTGAGAATCGAGGTAGGATATGGCCTTGAGGGTGCCCTGACGGATGTTCAGACCGCACAGATAAGAACCGGATACATGAATCCGTATTTGAAAGATGAGGACTATAACAACGGAATTTATAACGGGTATGCTGCAGTCGTAGAAACAGTGGCCAGGGAATATGGTGTGACGATTGACGGGAACAGCCAGGCACGTGCTGCCACCGATAGTTCACGCACATCGTCAAGGACAAGCCGCAATATCATTTACATGGTTGTGGGTATTGCATTTTTGCTGGTGGATGGGATCTTCTTCCGATTTAGAATGACGATGGCATTAATGAGAATAGCTTTCTATAGTAGAATCTTCGGCGGCCGGGGTGGCTGGGGAGGTCGCGGCGGCTGGGGCGGCGGTGGTGGCGGAGGTTCGTCCGGAGGCGGTGGAAGCAGCGGCGGCGGCGGGAGCAGCGGCAGTTATTAATAATAGAGCGTATTGGATCAAATGTCCGATACGCTTTTTAACAATATGCCTTGTATTAACCTTAAAATTCTATGTGACATGATTCATCAGATCTTGCTCATATTCTTCAGAATATCGTTCTCCTTGAACGGTTTTATGATAAAACCGAACGCTCCTGCTGCTTTGGCATCATAAACGCTTGTCATGTTTCCCATTGTAGAAATAACAATGATTTTGGCGTTTTTTTTGATTTTCTTGATTTTCTGCAGATCATAGCAGGATACCTTTTAATATAAGCCGCAGGTCTGATACTTAATCGGAACCCTGCCCGGGATTTTCACCGGGATGGGGTTTTGTTTTTAATTGGATTTTTATATGTTAATATATAGCTATAGGATGTTGATTTCCGGGAAAATGGCTGTTTAGCATTGGGCTGGAATATTATGATGCTAATTTCGGTATAATGGAGGGTATTATGTTTGATGTAACTGCGTTAGGTGAACTATTGATCGATTTTACGCCTCTGGGCTTGTCTGAAAATGGCAATACCATTTACGAGAGAAACCCCGGAGGAGCACCGGCCAATGTATTGGCGGCATTGACACGATTGGGCGCCAGGACCTCGTTTATAGGAAAGGTCGGTTATGATCAGTTCGGCAGCTTCCTGAGAGAGTATCTGGTTGAGAATCATATTGACGTAACAGGTCTGAAAACATGTGATACTGTAAATACGACGCTGGCATTCGTACACCTGAACCGTTCAGGGGACAGATCTTTCAGCTTTTACCGCAATCCGGGCGCAGATATGATGCTTGATAAGAATGATATACCTGCAAGCGTAATTGCCGGATCAAAAATATTCCACTTTGGTTCCATATCACTGACGGATGAGCCATCCAGAGGTGCGACGATTAAGGCCCTGAACATTGCCAGGGACCATGATTTGATCATCAGCTATGACCCAAATCTCAGACCGCCGCTGTGGAGGTCACTTGCCGATGCCGAACGTGGGATCAGGATCGGACTCGAATATGCCGATGTTCTTAAAATCTCCGAAGAGGAACTTGAATTTATTACAAAGGAAAGCAGCCTTGAAAAAGGAACTAAAATACTCGATAATATGGGGATTGGACTGATCTTTGTAACACTTGGTCCGAAAGGGACGTTCTACAGGCATCATGGAGATACAGGGAAGCTGAATACATATGCTGTGGACGTGGTAGATACGACAGGCGCGGGTGATGCGTTCCTGGGCGGGATTCTCTATAAATTAAAAGACAGGAGTCGTAAAGATCTGCAATCGCTGAAGAAGGATGAGATTGAAAATATGGTGGATTTTGCAAACGCAATGGGTGCGCTAACTACGTTAAAAAAGGGAGCCATCCCTGCTATTCCGGACATGCAGGATATTATCAATTGTATGAAGAATACACCAAAGCTGATCCTTTAGAGGGTTCCATCATGGCTCAATTGGGAATGGAATGTTGATATGGCAAATGGTTTGAAGAAAATATTGGTTGTGGATGATGAACTCAAGATCGTTGAGGTAATCAAATCGTACCTTGAACATGGCGGGTATGAGGTGTATGCGGCTTTTGACGGCAAACACGCGCTTGAACTGTTTGAAAGGCTTGAACTGTCACTGGTCGTACTGGATCTCATGCTTCCCGATATTACAGGTGAAGAGGTCTGCAGGATGATTAGAAAAAAATCAAGGGTGCCGATCATCATGCTGACTGCAAAGGTTGAAGAGGAGAGTGTTCTCAGGGGACTTGATATTGGCGCGGATGATTATGTGACCAAGCCGTTCAGTCCGAAGCAGCTGGTAGCAAGGGCTGCAGCGATAATGCGCCGATCCGCGGAGGATCCTGTGCCGCTTTCGAACACAATTTCGTTTAATAATGATGACCTGATTATTGACAGTCTCAAGCATGAGGTGATAAAAAACGGGAGTTCTGCAAACCTGACGCCGAATGAATTCAGGATACTCATGACTCTTATCAAATATCCAAGGAAGACATTTACACGAAGCGAACTTGTGGATATGGCTCTCGGTGATGATTTTGAAGGCTTTGAAAGGACAGTGGACACACACGTCAAAAATCTCAGGCAAAAGCTTGAGGATGATTCTAAATCACCGGTATACCTGCTTACTGTACATGGGGTCGGTTACCGTTTTGGAGGGGAAAAGACAAAATAAGCACTCTGATGGGGCTGGTCGCCGACTAAAGTCAACTGCTCGCCCATGCATCCGGAATGCTTATTATAGGTCTATGCTTAATTTAATTCTATTGATTTATTGATCAGGCATTACACACAAATTTTACAGTATCCCTGCTGCACAATTTATCAAGAGAAGGTACTTTCTCCAGATATTCCACATTCATGATTGTATAGCCTCCTGAAATAAGGCCCTCCCAGGAATGCAGATATTCCTTTACTTCTTTATTGTTTGCTTTTATAAACTTTTTAAGATCATCCAAATTGTCAACTTTGGAATCCAGTCCACCCAGCAGCTTCAAATAAATAGCATTGTCAAACGGCAATTTGATTTTGTCTTCCTTCATTGATTTTAATGTAGCTTCATAGTCCTTAACTGCAATAATGTATCTATCTTTTTGAATTTTCTTTTTTCCAAACATTTCGGCATCTCCTTTTAGATTTTTTCATGTAACATTCGATGGTGCTGTGAAATGAAGCATAGAAGTGCATACTCTTAATATGTGCTTTTTATATACAATATGCAATCTTTATTTGCAGAATAACAGTGAAAGATTATGGAAAATTGTTTTCTGATTAAAATAATTGATTCCAGATTGCCGGAAACTCATTGCCTGGAATATAGCGTTTTGTAATCTTGCACAAATAAAGATGTTAAATTTATCACAAAGTTTATCAAATATGTATTGATATCACGTTGAAAATTTGCTATTCTTTAAAATAATCGCTCAAATAAAGATCATAATAAGTGATATAAAATAGTTAAAGGATGGTTCAAAATGGGTAATAACAAATCTAAAGTAGCAATTATCGGGGCAGGTTTTGTTGGGGCATCAACAGCATTCGCATTATCGCTGAAGCAGATGACAAATGAAATGGTGTTGATAGATGTTTTTAAAGATAAGGCTGCCGGAGAGGCCATGGATATCAATCATGGTCTGCCGTTCGTCGGTCAGATGAACGTATATGACGGAGATTACAAGGACGTCGCGGATTGTGATGCCATTATCATTACTGCCGGTGCCAATAGGAAGCCGGGGGAGACACGTATTGACCTCGCGAAGAAAAATGTCGCCATTGCAAAGGAAATTACGGCCAACATTATGAAATACTACACACGCGGCGTTATTCTGGTAGTAGCAAATCCAGTTGACATTCTGACCTACAAGATCCAGAAATGGTCGGGTCTGCCGAATGGCAGAGTTCTTGGAACCGGAACTGTTCTTGACAGTTCAAGATTCAGGTATCTGCTAAGTGAAAAATTCGATGTCGACGTAAAAAATGTTCACGGATATATCATCGGCGAACATGGCGATTCCCAGCTCCCGTTATGGAGCGCGACCCACATTGCAGGACGCAATATCAGGGAATATTTCAACAATGGTCTCAGCGATGAGGAAAGAGCTGCTATTGTTAACAATGTCAAGACTGCAGGTGCAGAGATCATCAAGAGAAAAGGTGCGACCTACTATGCGATAGCAGTCACTGTCAACACCATTCTGGAATCTCTTCTTAAAAATCAAAACACGATCAGAACAGTAACCTCCATGATCAATGGCAATTACGGCATAGAGGATGTCGCACTGAGCCTTCCCTCCATTGTAAATGCCAACGGTGTAAAAGGTATAGAGGATTTGAATCTGACTGACGATGAGCTGATTGCATTGAGGTATTCGGCTGATCAGCTTAAGATTATTTTGAATGAAGTAAAAGATATGTAATATCATAATGAAAGATATTAGTATGTGATAAAATTTTAAGGAGTGTGTTCAATGGATTACAGAAAAGAATCTTTAAGGCTTCACGGTGAATGGAAGGGTAAAATCGAAGTTATCAGCACGGTTCCTGTCAAAGACAAAAATGATCTCTCACTGGCATATACCCCGGGTGTTGCTGAACCCTGCCTTGCAATTCAGAAGGATGTGAACCTTTCCTATCAACTGACAAGAAGATGGAATCTTGTTGCCGTGGTTACCGATGGTACAGCAGTACTTGGCCTTGGCGACATAGGACCTGAAGCCGGAATGCCTGTAATGGAAGGTAAATGCGTACTATTCAAGACTTTTGGCGATGTTGACGCATTCCCCCTTTGCATCCGTTCAAAAAATGTGGAAGATATCGTACAGACGGTTAAACTATTGGCCGGCAGTTTTGGCGGAGTTAATCTTGAAGATATATCGGCACCCAGATGCTTTGAAATTGAAAGACGCCTGAAAGCGGAATGCGATATCCCAATTTTCCATGATGACCAGCACGGAACTGCTATCGTAGTGCTTGCAGCCATGCTGAATGCATTGAAGCTTACGAAAAAAGATATCGGTAACATCGAAGTTGTTGTCAATGGTTCCGGTGCGGCCGGTATTGCAATCACCAAGCTTTTAATGGCAATGGGCCTGAAGAAGGTTATCCTTTGCGATACAAAGGGCGCCATTTATGAAGGAAGAGACAACCTGAACGCTGAAAAGGCAGAAATGGCCAAGATCTCCAACCTGCATATGAAAAAGGGTCTTTTGAAAGATGTCATTGTCGGCTCAGATGTATTTATCGGTGTATCAGCTGCAGGAATGCTGACAGGGGAAATGGTGAAGACCATGGCAAAGGATCCCCTTGTATTCGCTATGGCTAATCCTACGCCCGAAATCATGCCGGACGAAGCAAAAGCAGCCGGTGTTGCTGTAATGGGCACAGGCCGTTCGGACTTCCCGAACCAGATCAACAACGTGCTTGCATTCCCTGGCCTCTTCAGAGGTGCATTGGATGTAAGGGCAAGCGATATTAATGATGAAATGAAGATTGCAGCTGCAAGGGCAATTGCAGAGCTTGTTTCCGATGAAGAACTGACTGCGGAATATGTTATTCCCGCACCATTTGATCCAAGGGTCGGCGCCAATGTCGCAAAGGCTGTTGCTGCTGCTGCCATCAAGTCAGGCGTGAACAGAATATAAGTAATAGCAATTATAGAGATAAAATTAGAGGGGACGATTCTTGGCATGAACTTTTTCAAAAATTCAATTCAAGAACCATCCCCCTTTGTTTTTTGGCCCCTTCTTTTTTTACCCATCCATTTGAGTTGAGAAGTGTGTTTTAAAACTACTATTTACCCGGCTTGGCATCCACAGTGACGCTGATGTCCACATTGAAGCCGGGGAGGAGGAAATCATCCATATTGTCTACCGTTATATTCACGGGTATCTGCGTTTCACCATTGTTGTTTGAAGCGATTCCCGAGATGTAAGATACTTTGCCGGTATACTTCCTTGTTTTGTCTGCTGTTGGAATAATGCTCACAGTTGAGCCCACTTTCACATCATTGATGAATTCTTCAGGGATATTTGCTTCCACGACAAGGGTGTTAAGATCCATGATACTGAAGAGCTTTTTCTGCGGTCCTGCAATATCGCCCTGTGTATAACCAAGGTCATAAACAAGTCCGTCATTTATATCCGAAATAACATCTGATCCCTTAATATAAGGTTTGGCAAGCCTGCTGTCCAGCAGCTTCAGATCGGATTCCAGAAGGGAGGATTCCAGGATTTTCTGATCATTTTCAGTACCCTTGCTGGTTTTCTGATTTTCGATAGCATAGGCGATATCCTGCAAACTCTTTTTATCTCCATCTACCTGTTTTTTGAAGCTGTCGAGGTCATTGAGCGTAATGCTCCCTGCAGAATAAAGTGATTCTTTTGTCTCAAGTTCCTTTGCGTCCTTGTCATAAATGGTTTGCGCATTTTTTTGGTCATTCTGGAGCTTTTTCAGGTCTGTATTGGACAGTGTGCGGTTCAGATTGCTTTTTGCCGCGGCAAGGGAGAGGTTCTTGTTTCCAATCGTATTTTCCATTTCCGACAAATCCAGTGCGACAAGCGGCTGGCCTGACTTTACACGTTCGCCCTCTTTAATATACAGCTTTGTTATGGGTGCTTGGAAATCCAGGGTGATGTTTTTTACTGAAGTGGCTTTTACTACGCCGAAAGCCTCCACATTTTGATTCTGCGACTGATCTGCAGTAGCGACAGGTGCCGCTGCGGCCTCGTTCCCGCATGCTGCCGTGCTTGCAAGCAGTCCTATTGCCAATAATACCAATAATATTTTTTTCATATTATTTCACTCACCTTTCCGTCTTTTACATTGATGATTCTTTGGCCGTATTCAGCCGCTTCCTTTGAATGGGTCACCTGAATAATTGTTTTGCCCTTTTCCTTATTGATTCTGGCAAGAAGCTCCATGACCTCCATACCTGTTTTTGAGTCCAGATTTCCAATGGGCTCATCAGCCAGAATGATATCGGGCTCATTGATCAAAGCTCTCGCTATGGCAACCCTTTGCTGCTGGCCCCCTGACAATTCCCTCGGCGTATGGTGCCGCCTGTCGGTGAGCCCGACGATTTCCAGGATATTATCGAGCTCTTTTTTGTAATCTTTCAGCTTTTTTCCATCCAGAAGAATCGGCAGCATGATATTTTCTTCCACATTCAGATTGGGTATCAGGTTGTAAAACTGAAAAATAAATCCGATTTCCTGTCTGCGAAGCTTGCTTTCCTCCTCATCCTTCATATCGGCCATCTCACGGCCTTTGATCCTGATTCGGCCGGAGGTGGGTTTGTCAAGCCCGCCGATCAGATACAAAAGCGTGCTTTTGCCTGAACCGGACGGTCCCATGATTGAGACGAACTCCCCTTCATCTATCGTTATGTTGATGTCCTTTAGTACCTCGACGTCAACCCTGCCCATGGTATATGTCTTGTTAAGGGCTACGGATTCAATAATTGCAGGCATTTATATGATCTCCCTTTCTTTTTATCGATTTGTTTTATTTAACTTTTTCTTACTCATATTTTAAAGCTGTAACCAGGTTCAGCTTTGATGATTTCATAATCGGGCTGATAGAAGCGACAAATGTTATTACCACACCCAGCAGGAATGAAAGAACAAATGTCAGCGGGTTCAGCAGGATTGGCATTGGAGCAAACAAAGCCTTCATTACATATGGAACCGTGTATATCATCATCAACCCGGCAGTGATTCCCATGATTGCTCCGATCAGACCGCTGGTGACAGACTCCACGATCATCATTTTAATGGTCTGCCGTTTGCTCATGCCAATTGAACGGTACATGGCCAGAGAACGTTTGCGTTCGATAAAGCTGATGATATAGTTGTTGATGATGCCGAATATACCAATGATCAGTGTCAGGTAGGCAAAGGCCTCCATGGAGCGGAAAACGCTGCTGTTGATTTCATAGTTTTCCTTTTCCATCTGTTTCATTGTAGTGATGGTTGGCTGATTTCGGATATATTTCTTTTTGATGGCTGCCACCGTTTTATCCGGATCACCTTCGGATCTGATGAACAGTTCCGTGTAAGTCTGAATTCCGGTGTCCGCCTTGAAAAATTTATCCGAGATCATTACATTGCTTCCATTGTCCAGCATGGTATTCTGGAAAGCGATTATTTTGTAAGCCACATCCCCTTTATTCATTTTAAGTGTTATCATATCTCCTTTTTTAAAACCCAGCTTTTCACGGAGATTATTGGACATGATCAGGCTCCGCTCTTTATTGAGAGCTTCAAACTGAGCTTTTTTATCCCCTTCCATATCAAAAAGGAAAAAATCAGGAAATTTTTCCGTATTGATGCCATAGGCACTTACGAGCTTATAATCTTTACCGACTACCTCTATTCCATTTGTGCTGATATTTCCGCACACCTGCTTCACACCGTCGACTGAGGTAAGCGATTGTTCAAAGGATCTGCCTGCGCCCGGCATGGACATGTAGATGTCGAAATTGGAGCTTCTTGTGTAAAAGCTGGCAACTTCAAGCAGTACGCTGTCACTGATGGTTGTGATCATTAAAAGGCTTGAAATGGCTATGGACAGCAATGAAATGTTATTGAGAATATTTTTGTTCTGTCTGAGGTTCTTTGCAGCGATGACACCGATATTGCCAAAGAGCAGTACATATATTTTTTCAAAAAGCAGAACAAAACCTGATGTGATAAGCGGAAGCAGCAGTATGACACCTATAAGGGAAAACATCATGCTGATACTGTCAGCAGCGATAGCCAGCTTTTCCGGCACCAACGGAGGAAGAAGAATATATAAAACCAGGAGAATAGCACCCAGAAGATACCTTTTGAACTTGCTTTTCGCCTTTTTATCCATTGAATTCAATACGATATCCTTGACCGGTATTTTTGATGTTTTGATAATCGGTATGACTGAGCTTGCAAGAGATATCAACACAGCTACCAGGAATGCGGAACCCATTTGTGCCGGAGTATAGACAAGGCTTAAACCATATCCTTTCATATAGGAGGGCGTTATAAACGACACAATAAGATAAAGGATGCCCACGCCTAAAACACAGCCGATGATGCCGCCAATCACCCCGTAAAGCAGGCTCTCCGCCAGAAGCACCAGATCGGTGGTGCGCCTTGTTGCTCCAATGCTGCGGAAGGTTCCGATCATCGGCAGGCGTTCGAGTGTGATGACCTTGAAGGAAGTGTAAATGATAAAAATACTCATAAATCCAACAACAAGAGTCATCATCATAAAGCCGACCGACATGGATTGTACATTCCGCTTCATATCTTCTTCAGGTACCGGTTCTTCTACACCGTACCGCTTATAGATGCCCTTCAGTTCTTCCGTACTCTGATTCAGATCGATGCCATCCTTCAATCCGACAAAAATGATATTGTTCAGGTTACTGTTTCCGCCGCCATAGATGGAAGATAATGTGGATTTTGGCAACAGGGCATGCACGGTCTGACCACTCTCTGCAAAAAAGCCTTCAGGGTTGGCAACTGCATAGATAGTGAATCTATAAAATTCACCTTGTATTTCCAACTTGATCGAATCGCCTATTTTGTATCCATACTTCTCAGCAGCCTTTTTGCTGAGGATGATCTTTCTGCCGCTGAAGGAACCCTCGTCTGTCGTGCCTTCAATGAATACCGGATTGATGATATTCATATCTTCAAGGGTGGTTCCGCGAAGATTTATTGTAACGGTTTCCCTTCTCTCATGATTGTAATAAGCGGATCCCTGCAAAGCACCAATGACATATTCTGTCTTTGGAGCAAAGGAGTCCATCTGGCTTATTTTCAAATAAGGAGAAGGGGAACCCTTTTCAGGATAGACCATAATATCCGTAGAACCATAGAATTGCCTGGCGTCTGCCAGAAACATTTTCACCACATTGTCGGTCACGGCTTGTGATGCAAAGAAGAGGGCGGAAGACAGAAGGATCGAAAAAAGTATTAAAAACGTCCTTAGTTTCTTTTCAATTATATTTCTCAAAACATACTTGACTATTATTCCCATTGAATGCTCCTGCTCGTTTTTTTGCGGAGCATAGTGCTGGCTTGCTCCTAAATCCGGTCGGGCTCGATGCCCCCGGGATTTTATTTACGTGAACATGGGATAATACGTCGTTTTTTTATGTGTGTCTGAAATAAATATGGGAAAAATTATTTAACGGCTAAAAACAGGTCCATGTCCGCCGCAGACCATTACCGGTTTTTGAAGACCTTTTTGTATAGCTTCGATCAGTTCATTGATCTGCTTTCTCACATCCGTTGCCTTCTGCGAATCGATATTGACACTTCGCATCAGATAGGGAGCCAGTGAATTGAATTCCGACATCTCTTCCGAGAAGCCGCTGATATTGACCAGATTGTCGCCTGTGAAAAGGATGCCGTATTCTCTGCATGCAAAAACCATTTCACCATCCAGATGGCCTCCGCTGCCTTCAAACACTTCAAAATCCACACCGGAGAAGGAGAACCTACCGATATGGAGCAATGTGTCATGCTCCTGGGGTGTATCCTTGTCAAACAGTTCAAAACGGGTGGCATCCGGCGGCGCGTATCCGGAAATGATCCTGCTGAGCTTGCTGTATCCCAGATTCAATTCGCTGTTTTCTCTGAAATCCGGTTTTCCTGATATCTGACGCTCCAGGCTGTCGGCGCTTTTACGGTTCAGGCAGATCCGGACGTTTTCCAGCTTGGAGAGCAGACCGCAGTGGTCGACATCCGCGTGTGTGATCAGAACCCTCCTGCAGCGGCTTTTCCAGCCGGGGCACAGATTGTCCAGGGCACTCATCAGTTCATCCGCATAGACGGCATATCCGGTGTCGATCAGTAGCAGTTCCTCCTGAGAATCCAGAACATAAGTGTTGCTTCCGCAGGGGGGGTGTATTGCATAAAGGGTGACCGTATCGTTTATGATGTATTTTGCTGTTTCAGCTCTGTAATGCTCTCCGCGGTGTCTGCTGATAAAGTATGCAAAACGGCGGATGTACTCAAAGACTTTATGCGGGTTCTCACCGATTTCTTCAAGTGTCTGCAATATCCTGTTCGATTCGGCGATGAACTCCATTGTTTTATCCGTATCCAGATCCATGAGCTTTTGCATTTCGTTTGCAAGCCGGATGTAGAAGATCGTATTATCAAGCGTTTTCTCAGAATCGTCATAGTCTGCGATATCGATCTGATAGAGCTCGCTGATATCGTCGAGCAGCATTTTTATTATCCTGGGATTTTCAATAAGCAGCCCCATCTTAAAGTTCTGAAACCTTGTGTCATTAGAGTTTGAATTCATATAGGAAATGTTGACGTCGTATCTGTCGAGAATTTTAAGTATGGGAAGGACAGCCCCGGGCTCGTCAGGTATCTTGATTTCAACAACAATTACCCGGGTCTCTGATATTTTGTTATTTAAATAACCTATGCTTTCCAATTCGTCCGCTATCGCCCCGAGATCTCTGTCGGATGCCTCAACATCGATAAAGAGCGTGTGCAGGTCGACCGCCTTGTTGTAGCTCACGCGCACAATGTTGCCGTTGTGCCTTGCAATAATTTTCGATGCCAGCAGGAATGCCCCTGTTTTGTCCGGCATGCTTGTGATATAGGATTTTCTGGCCATGTCGTACCTCGTAAATTATATAAAATGAAAAAAATAGGATTAACGATTATTTCACTTGTATTCTATTCATTGACTTGAAATTTTTCAACTTATTACGGTACATATTTTGCTCCTAAAGCCCTTGCTATGATAATAGCTTGTTCCATATCTATTTTTGCATCCCTCAGATTAAGCTGCATGATCTCAACATTTTCGATACAACTGTTTCTGATATCAGCGGATTTGAAGCTTGAGCCGTTCAACTTTGCATTGGAAAAATTGCAGCCGCTGACAATTGATTTGGAAAAGTTGCAGTTGGATAAATTCGCATATTCAAAATTGATGTTGTAGAGCTTCATATTGCTGAAATCAACGTCGGTCAGTATTGTATAGGACCAGTTCCCCGCTGTTATGGAGAAGGCTTTGAAGGTAGTGCTCGGGAAAGAGGAGCCGGTCATTTTACAGTCATCAAGAGTAGTGCTGAAGAAATTGGCATATCTGAAAATGCAGTTTACAAAGGCTGAGGACTTGATGATTGAGCCATTCAGCTTCGAGCCTGTAAAATCACATGCATCAAAGTAACAGTTATTCAGTGTGACATCAGAAAAATCAGCGCTCCTGAAAGAACATTTTATGAATTTCACCTTGTGCAGTTCGTCAAAATCGGCTTTTATGCCGGAAAAATCACTGTTTTCATAAGATGGATCTGTAAACATCTTTAACCTTCCTCAACATATGTCTAGTTCCCACGTGTGACTATGACACTTCCATTATAACATGAATGATAATAAATGTAGTATTACTAACATCCATGTAGTTTAATGGTAAGAATATTTTTTAGTTTTTCTGTTAATTTACAGAATGGGACAGTGTATAAATCTTATCAAAAGCGAATGAGGTATCTTTCATAAGAAGCTAGTTTGTCGAAAAGTAAATTAAAATTTTATAGTGACTTGTTCACAATATTACAAAATAATTCTTTTGCTTAATGTATTATTAGTTACATATTAAGGCAATAATTACAGAAAAAAGATATAATCTTTCCAAAAGGATACCACAGAGACAAGTCGACAGATACACGGGTGATTGCTAATGTTGAGCTTGAAAGACAGGTTTCAAATGTTCAAAAGACAATCGGAAATCATCAAGCTAATGTATCTTTACAGGTATATATCCTTGATATGTACTTCTGCATTCTATTTTATCGGGGTCACCAGTCATCCAATTGGCAGAAAGTTATTTATTATCATATGTATAACCTTATCCTCTGTAATCTTAAGCAACCTTTATATAAAAAATATAGGTGATACTGCTCATATTTTGCTGTTGATTTCAATCGAAACATTAGGAAACATATTACTCCTCATACCTTCAGGCGGAATAAAAAGTCCGTATGTATGGTATTGCCTGAACACAATTCTGATTGCATCAGTGGAATTAAAAAAACGATATTGCTGGGCGAATCTCTTTATTTACCTTCTGGTTGCAAACTGGATTTCACAAATTGTCTTGACTAAAAAACCGTACAGTTTTATTGAAGCACTAAATAATGAATCAAATTTGACGCTCAGCTTTATTCTTGTCACAACAGCCATGCAGCTGCTTGCAAAATATGCCGGCGACATTGAAAAGGAGAGCAGGAAACTTTCTGCAGTTGTTGGACAGCTTAATACTGCCAACCAAAGAATTAGAAAATCCATGGTTTATATTATGGAACTATATCAGGCAATTAATTTACTTTCAATTCAGAATAATACAAATCAGGTTCTGGAACTAATCAATCACTATGCAAAAAAATCCACAATGGCAAAAACAGTTTTGTTTTATTCAATAACAAATGATCAAAAACAATTAATTATTGATACGGACGGCAGCTGTGAGATTGAAAGGGAAGAACTGAAAGCGAAGCTGGATGAATTGCCAGGTAGGGGTATAGATGCCGATATGCCAATTAATATGAAATTTTATGGAAAGGAGTTTTTACTGGTATTTGTAAAATCAAGTTACATAATATATGGGATATTGGGAATTGAAATAATGCAGCAGGAAGACGTTGATGAATACATGTCAATTGTCGAACAACTTAAAATATTATCGGGACTTAGTTCAATAGTTCTTCAAAAGATTGAGCTTGAGAATGTGAATGCGAGGTTGTTGATTGCTGAAGAACAAAACCGCATTGCAAGTGAGATTCATGATAGTGTACTGCAAAGGCTTTTCAGCATATCCTGCGGCATATTCACTTTAGCCAGACAGCAGGAAGGGCTCGGCAGGGTTCAGATGAATGATGATTTGCAATTAATACGAAATTCCATCAGGAATATTATGAAGGATCTGAGGACAACAATTTATGGACTCAGCTGGCAAAAGGAGGGAACTGACAACTTTTTGCCTGATCTGCGGAGCCGGATTAATGAAATAAGGAGCATGAACGGAAATGAGATCAACTTTATTGTAAATGGGGATCCATCACAGCTCTCCGTTTTTAAAAAGAAATCCTTGTACAGAATCATATGTGAAGGAATCGGAAATGCAATTCATCATGGCAAGGCAAGTAAAATCGATGTCACTCTTGAAGTCTGGCCAACAGAAACAATACTCAAAATTTATGATAATGGAGTGGGCTTCAACGTCGAAAATGCCAGGACAAATGGGCGGAAGGGTCTGGGTATCAACAATATTCATCAACTGACATACTCTCTTGACGGAAGTATACGTATTGACAGCGAGCCTGGGAAAGGCACAGAAATAGAAATTGGTTTTCCAAATAATCAAAACTATAAGGAGCAGATTATATGAAGGTATTGATTGTAGATGATCATCCTCTGGTTAGAAAAGGGCTTTTATCTGCATTAGCCATGGAAGACGGTATTATTGTTATGGAAGCTTCAAATGTTGAGGAAGCTGTGCGTCTGATATCCAGACAAAATCCTGATATTGCCATAATAGATTTGAGACTTGGTAATGAGAACGGCCTGGAAATTGTCAGTTCCGTAAAAGCCCAAAAATTATCGACAAGATTTATTGTACTGACCTCCTCCTCGAAAAAGGAAGATTTTCTCCATGCTCAGAATAGTGGCGTTGAAGGCTACATCCTTAAGGAGTCCTTTATTGAAGATATAGTGTATGCCTTTCATGTTGTAGCGCGAGGGAAGAAGTTTATTGATCCGGAAGTGTTGCACTTCAGGACGGATGAGACGGTGCAAAATATGGACATGCTTACAGTCAGGGAGCAGGAAGTATTATATGAACTTGGAAAGGGTTTATGCAATAATCAGATAGCCAGCGAGCTTTTTATATCGGAACATACTGTGAAAAAGCATATAAGCTGTATTCTATCAAAGCTGGGATTAAACCATAGAACAGAAGCAGCGCTTTATGCCAATAATTTGTTAACAATACGAAACTGAATAAGTGAGTAAGTAATTTGATACGGGGTGGTGCTTTAGTGGTAAGAAAAATAAGAAGAGATGGATTCATTGGAAAAAACATATTAATTGCCTGTGTCATAATTGCCTTGAGTACGGCTGGGATCAGCTATGCTTACTGGAACAGCGGAATGAACATTACGGCATTGGTAAGCACAGGCGATCTGGATGTGCAGTTCGACCCTAATACTGAATATGAGGTGGTAAATGGAAGTGGGAACCTCTCAGTTACATTTCAGGATTCCAAAACCTTATTAGTGGAGGGGACGATTGAGGAAGCCGTAAAAGAGGTCACAGAGGAATCTGAAGAAATGACGATAATCAGACCGGAATATTCCGACCATTATGGAGTTCTCAAGTTTAAAATAGTGAACAAGGGTGGGGTTCCCGCAGAACTTGTGGACAGTATACTGGAGAATGCTGATGGCAATGTCATAAATTGCTCGGATAGCAAAAATACTATACTCTTTCCTCAGGAAGACAATCGGGGCAATCGTATGAATCAGGAGATCCAAATCAGTGCAGGCGCAGATAAAGATACCATAGATTTTAATGCAGAATATACATTTAATCAGCCTAAATAACGGAGGTGTGCATGTGAGAACCAAATTAGTTATCTTATTTTTTTGTACGTTGGCAGCCTTCCTGCTGGTTAATGCGGGATATGGTCTGTGGGATGAGCGACTGACAATAAAAGGCCATATAACAGTGATACGACCGGAATATGAAACAAAGACAATTTTGAAGGAAAAGCCATCTGTAGAACTAACGCCTGCAGCAATTACTGCGGATAGTGTGACGCCTGGAGGCATAGTCACTGAAGTTGTTACTGAAGGCGGCATAGCTACGGATCGCGTTACTTCAGATGCTGTTACCACAGAGGGCAGTAATAAAGAAGGCAGCAATACAGAAGGCACTAATGCAGGTGCAGTTACTACAGAGGGCGGCAATACAGAAGGCACTAATACAGAAGGTAGTAATGCAGGTGCAGTTACCGAAGAGGGCAGCAATACAGAAGGCACTAATGCAGGTGCAGTTACAACAGAGGGCAGCAATACAGAAGGTACTAATGCAGGTGCAGTTACAACAGAGGGCAGCAATACAGAGGGCAGCAATACAGAAGGCAGCAATACAGAAGGCACTAATGCAGCTGGAATTACTACAGAGGGTATTGATACGGGAGGAACTGCTGCAGGTACAGTTAGTATAGAAGGTAATGGTTCTGAAGGGACTACTACGGGAAGTGAAGATAACGGAATACCAGTTCCGGCACAGACCGGGACGGAAGACGGTTCAAGTGAATCTGTAAAAACAGAAAATGCAGGGAATAGTTCTACTATTCAGTAAATAATTTATAATGGAGGCAAAATGTGTAATGCTTAAGAGATATTTACCAACACGGCCAACAAAGGGCAGATGCCTTTTGCTGGTCTTATTCATGCTGATTATTTATTTATTGGACAACCTTCCGGTAAGCAAGTATATCGATTATGGGATATTCAGCAATATCATCAAGCCATTATTATGGGTATTACTGGTTTTTATCATATGGCTTTTCCCCAGGGCCCATCCTGGAATACCTGAGAGAACAAAACAGAATATATTTTGGTGGGCTGTCATATTTTCCGTAGTTTATATAGCAGTTCAGGTCTGTGCAGGACTCTTGTACGGCTTGGGGAAGAGTCCCTTCAGTCACTCGGCCACAGGTATTTTGCTGAATGTATTGACTGTGGGAACAATGGTGGCAGGCAGAGAAGTGGCCAGAAGAACCATTACAGTCAGCCTTGTCAAAAAAGAAAATTTTATTATGCTAATATTTATTTCACTATTTATTACACTACTTGGCTATCCGGTTTCCAGATTTACCGGACTAAAAAATACCGAAGAAGCTGTAAAGTTTATTGCGCAGTATCTTGTGCCAGACTTTTGTCATAATTTATTTGCCACTTATTTGACTTTTATCGGAGGGATTGCCCCTGCTGCGGCATACATGGGCATATTGCAGGCATTTCAATGGCTGTCTCCAATACTGCCAAATCTTAAGTGGATTACTGCAGCGCTAATTGGAATTATGTGCCCTATTTTCTTTTTTTCTGTCATGCAAAGCATATATCTCAGGGAAACAAAAGCTATCAAAAAATCTGAAAGAATTAAGGAAAACCCCGCAGGCTGGATGGTCACAGTCATACTGTCAATTGGCGTCATCTGGTTTGCCGTAGGTGTATTTCCCGTTTATCCTTCAGTAATAGCAACAGGCAGCATGGAGCCTCTAATAATGCCTGGAGATGTGATCCTTGTAGAAAAAATTCAAAAGGAAGAGGATTTGAAAAAATTGTCTGAAGGAGATATTATTCAGTTTAAAATGGAAGATTTCCTTGTATCACATAGAATTATCGGAATAGTGGATGGAAAAAGCGGAAGGAGCTATCGTACAAAGGGAGACAATAACAATACCCCTGATTCGGATCTGGTGCTTCAGCAAAATATAAAAGGTAAAATTGTTCAGATCGTTCCAAAGATCGGCTGGCCGACTCTGCTGGTCAAACAAAGGACAGATGTGCCTCTGGAGAAGGTGGAGTTTTGAATAAAAGATCTAAACAAAAAAGCCAGGCTAAGCTGGCTTTTTAAGATAGTTTACCTTTAGGAGCGATCTTAGTTAATTTCATTATACTGCTTCCATTCCATATGGATATTGACACTAAACCTTCTGTTTTCGAATTCATTTCCAAAGGCCGAACTGAACAAAAACTTTATTTTCCCACCCAGTTTGTTGACGGTACTTTGACCTTGATCGCTTACCACCTGAAGGTATTGACCAGGCTCAAGCCTAATATTGCCATTTCCAAGAACCGAATTTATTTGGCTATCCAATTGACCAAGGCTAATTGTAGTTTCACTAACGCAGTATATTGTCTGGCCTATCTTATTATCGTTACTGTCAAAAATCTTAAAATAAAGACTGCTTATCTTTAAGTTTTCATTGAGTTGTAATAGTAAATCTGCCTCGCTTTCTCCAGGATGAATGTATGAGTCATCCATATCACTGGTTACAGTACAGCGTTTGAAAATAGCTGGTATTGTACCATTATTCTTTATTTTAAAAGGTACACTGTAATATAGTCCAGGGAATACGTTGACAAATCCTGCAGACAACGTATGGTTGGCATCCTGTAAAGTAAACGGTACTACTCTGCAATCCGGAAAATCTATTGGATTGTTGTTATAAAGAACCATCGGATCCTCTACTTCAATCCGATTATCATAGGGTTCAAATTCCACACTCAATTCTCCTGTAGAAACAGTTTCGTTTATCGTTACAGTTTCGCTCCAATACGCGTACCCTGCTCCTAAAATAGAGAGTGAAAGTAAAAGTATGAGAGCAAGAAGCTTAACCTGGTTCATAGCAATTTCCTCCCTTCTTCATATAATGAAGTGCTCAGCTTTCCTGTATAACTTTAGTAAACAAGGGAGCTGGGCACTTGATTTAAATCGACAAAGCAGAGGCAATGAACCTCTGCTTTGCGTAATTGAACAAATATTACTGCTGATTCCACTGGAGGAATTCAGGTGCAAATCTGAATGATAAATCGCTCTTAAATTCATCCCCTTGTTCGTTTGAAGGCATGGATGCTGTGATTGTAAAATAGCAGGTTTCGCCGGGAACAAGAAATACGTCGCCGGAGAAGGTGCACTCTCCGTTGTTAGGGTTTATGGAAAGAGAAACTGGAGAACTATCATCTGTAAGTGACGGGCTGTAGCTGATGCCAACATAATCATAACCACGAACTGCGGCATTGTTATCTGTAAAGGTTACAATTGGCTTGCCAAGTTTGACCTTCATTGTGCCAGTATTTTTAACAGCGACTATACCTGAGCCAAAAGCGCCAGGGTATAAGTTAGTTACGTCGATATTGCAAACTTCGCCATTGTCATTGCCTTCAATGCTTGACACAGGTGTAACTGTTACACCCACATAATCAGAACTCGCTGTATTTGGTGTTACTGCAGCAAGATCAACATCCAAATACCCTGTTGTAACGTCTGTTGTAATCGTAACGGTTTCACTCCACCATGCATAACCAGCGCCCATCAGCATTACAGCTACGGCTAGGGCAAGAACTAAAAACCTTGTCTTTTTCATATTAGAAATCTCCTTTTCAAATTTAATTTTCAATGATCATAATTAACCGCAATAATCAGGAAACTATCTGCCGGCGTAGCATTTTCTGCTTATTGCAGCATCCTTTAACAGTATAAAATTTTTCTGGTCCCATTGCGGCGTATAAAAGGATAATTTTCGCTGGTACAATGGAGGTAACTTTGATAACGCAATTGCTTCAGTAAATGCTACTTTAGTAGTATAACCTGTATGCTGACATATTTTCCAAAAAATAAATATTCCCCTTTGAAAAAATTACATAATATGGTAGAATCGAAGACGGATGGATTATTATGGACTAGTTTGAGGAGAGTACAATATGAAAACAGGTATTAACAGAAATTTGAAGAGGGTAGTTATTCCTCTTGCGAGCGTGCTGATAATAGTTTTGCCATTTTTATTTTATTTTGAGTTAACTACACCAAATTTCAAGAATGTAAAAAATAAAGCCTTTACATGGAGCAGTAAAGGGAACATAAACTACGAAGTCCTACTAAAACCGAATATTTTAAATACGGCGCCCAGCCAGGAGGAAGGGGGAGTGTATATAACGGAATTTTCCGATATCATCCAGGCTGTTTTCTCGTATGAATTCAATGGAGACAAGCAAGCCGATATTAAGGCGGATTATAATATTGTGGCGGTGATAGAGGGATACCAGAACGGACAGAATGAGGCCGGAGATAATGCAAAAGTTGTTGAAAGTGGAGATAAAACGGAATCGGCAGTCAAAGCAGTATGGAAAAAGGAATATAATCTTTTACCGGAGTCTTCGCTGGAACTGACGGACAAAGCTGTTTCGATCACAAAGAATGTTTCACTAAAATATTCAGATTACAACGACTTTGCCCAAAAAGTGATTGAAGCTTCGAAATTAAGCCTTCAAACAAGGCTTATAGTCACAATGAATATTAATTTGCATGCCGATACGGGTAAAGGGTTGATCGAAGATAAGGCATCCCAATCCATAGTTATTCCGTTAGGTAGTAACAGCTTCAGTATAACGAAAAATGAGTTGCCGGAGAAACCGGGAGCAATTGAAGAAGTAAAAAAGGTGCTGCTTCCTGTGAATACCTTGCTTTTAATCTCATATGGTGCAGGTGCAGGTTTGCTGGTAATTCTGCTGGTATTTATAATCTTTTTTACTGCAACCAAGCCTCGAAAGAGTGATTATTTAAAGGCATTGGATAAAATCTTCAAAAAATATGGGAATCGACTTGCAGCTTTGAGCAATGCAAAATCTGATGATTATTGCAACTACATAATGGTCAGATCGATCGACGACCTGATCAGGATTTCAGATGAGATCCAGAAACCGGTTTTATACAGGTATGATTCCGAATACAGCAGCATTTCATGGTTTTTTGTTTATGATAATGAAAGGATGTACTTGTTTGACCTGTGGGAATATATCAGCAAAATAAATAAAGACCAGGGTGAACATGAACACATTATCATGAAACCTAATCCGGTTACAGGTGAAAACACTTCATCCTGATTTTAATGAAGTACACAGATACTACATATGTACTATTTAAGATAATCACAATGAAGTACTTCAAACTATTTTTTAGTGGGGGTGAAAACCGTGCGAATTAATTTACAATATTAAGCATATGCGAGGTGGTATGTGTGATAAAAAGTGGGAAAGATACAGTGAAAAAAGTATTGAATATTATTTTAATTGTAATAGTTGCCATTTGTTTATTTCAGGGTGTTTTAAGTATTACCTATGCAAATGCTGATTTGAATAAGCCGGATGTTACAGTTACTGTGGATGAGCAGGGTCGGACTGTTTGTGAAGGGGACTTGCTGGGTAACGAATTATGGTATCCTGGAAAAGAGTATAATGGTGTGATAAGGGTTTATAATAATTACAAGTCGCTTATATTGAAGGATTTGAATGTCAATGTTACCTTAAAAAATTCTGAATATGGCATGGGTTATGATTTGGTATATGATTCATTTTTAGAGAATATGAAACTGACTATAAAAAAGGGTAAACTCCTGATTTTCAATGAGACTCTTTTTAAAGATAGAAGTTTTTTACAGCTTATGAAAGCGAACAATGGCAATACTGACGAAAATTATTCCACAATGAGAAGCTTTAGACTGACTAACGGCGATTTTATTGATTTGAACTATATCCTGCATATGGATGAAAAATCCGGTGATGAACTTGAAAATTTGACTGCTTCAGTCGAAGTTCAATTGAACCTCGGAGATGATATAGAAGAATAATTTATACCTAAAATTTGCTAAAATTTACTATAATTCTATCAGACTTACTTCAATACACATCCTGCGTATCCAACCATTCACTCAACAATGTGCCTCACCAATTTCACTGTCTTTCATTATAGCTGTATTATTCTACAATTTCCATGCAGCTATTTCTAAATCTTCCGACTTGAAAACAGATTATTGCTATTTTCTCTAATAAAACATTGACAATTAATTAACAAATGGACTATAATTAAATTGTTAATTAATTAACAATGCGGTGCAATCAAATAAATTATCTGTATAGTTGGAAATAATATCGTGACAGGAGGTAATAGAAAATGTCAGAGAAAATGAAAACTCAGGAAAACAATGATTCGTTGGAAGTAAAAACATCCATTGACGATTTGGCTTCCAGGGCACTAAAGGCACTTGAGCAGTTTATGCATTTCGATCAGGGGAGAATTGACGAAATCGTCAAGAGCATGGCAATCGCAGGGCTGAATGACCAGATGAGGCTTGCCAAAATGGCAGTGGAGGAAACAGGCAGGGGAGTCTATGAAGACAAAATCACAAAAAACATTTTTGCTACGGAATACATTTATAACAGTATTAAAGATATCAAGACTGTCGGAATAATTAATGAAAATGAAAACGAAGGTTACAATGAGGTGGCAGAACCCGTTGGTGTAATAGCAGCCGTTACTCCGGTAACCAATCCAACCTCGACAACGATGTTTAAAGCGCTGATTGCCATAAAAACAAGAAATCCGATTATATTTGCATTCCACCCTTCTGCTCAGAAGTGCAGCGCAGAGGCGGCAAGAATCCTGAGAGAAGCAGCATTGTCAGCCGGAGCGCCGGAAGGCTGCATTCAATGGGTCGAGAAACCTTCCATCGAGTCTACCCGGCTGTTGATGAACCACAAGGATATATCTCTGATTCTTGCGACCGGAGGAGCCGGAATGGTCCAGTCGGCATATAGCACAGGAAAACCCGCTCTTGGTGTCGGACCCGGAAATGTGCCCTGTTATATCGAAAAAACAGCCAATCTGAAGAGAGCAGTAACGGATCTTATCCTGTCAAAAACCTTCGATAACGGTATGATTTGTGCTTCAGAACAGGCTGTTATCGTAGACAGGGAAATATCAGGGGATTTTGAAGTTTTTATGAAGGAAAACGGATGTGTATTTCTTACCCCGGAGGAAACAGAGAAGCTTGCCAAAACTGCCATAGATGAGGACAAATGCGCCATGAATCCAAGTGTGGTCGGACAATCTGCCTTCACGATAGCCGAACTGGCTGGGCTGACAGTACCTGAAACCACAAAGATCCTGATTGCCTATCAGGAGGAGGTTGGACCGGAGTATCCGCTGTCAAGGGAAAAGCTAAGCCCGATTCTGGCTTATTATATCGTTGATTCTTCCAGTGAAGGTATCAATAGAGCGGAACAAATGGTCGAGTTCGGCGGACTGGGCCATTCTGCAGTTATCCATTCACAGGATGAGAACGTCATTGATGAGTTTTCCAACAGAGTGAAAGCCGGCCGTCTGATGGTCAATTCACCATCCACCCACGGCGCCATCGGAGATATTTACAATACCACCATGCCGTCGCTGACATTGGGCTGCGGTTCTTACGGGAAGAATTCCACTACGCAGAATGTTTCTGTGGTGAACCTGCTCAACAAAAAGAGGGTTGCAAGGAGAAAGGTAAATATGCAGTGGTTCAAGATTCCAGAGAAAATTTACTTTGAATTCGGCGCAACCCGGTATCTGACTGATATGCCCGACATTTCAAAGGCCTTCATCGTAACCGACCCATATATGGTGAAAGCGGGGTATGTTGACAAGGTGTTGTATTACCTGAGAAAGCGGCAGCAGTATGTTCATTGTGAAATATTCGCCGAGGTTGAGCCGGATCCTTCCGTGAACACCATCATGAAGGGCTGTGAGCAGATGAACAGGTTCAAACCGGACGTGATCATCGCTCTGGGCGGCGGATCGGCAATTGACGCAGCCAAAGGGATGTGGCTCTTCTATGAGCACCCGGATGCAGATTTCAACTCGATGAAGATCAAATTCCTGGATATCCGCAAAAGAGTCTACAAGTTCCCGAAATTAGGGAAGAAAGCCCAAATGGTAGCGATACCGACCACTTCAGGAACGGGCTCCGAAGTGACTTCCTTTGCGGTTATTACAGATACGGAACGGAATGTGAAATATCCTCTGGCTGATTATGAATTGACACCGGATGTGGCAATCATCGATCCGGAATATGTGATGACCGTACCGCCAGGCGTAACGGCAGATACCGGACTTGATGTACTCACGCATGCGATTGAAGCCTATGTGTCCATATTGGCCTCGGATTTTACCGATGGCCTTGCAATCAAAGCGATCCAACTGGTATTTGAATACCTGCCCATAGCTTATAAGGATGGGAACAACCGTCTTGCCAGAGAGAAAATGCACAATGCTTCCTGTATTGCAGGTATGGCCTTTACCAATGCGTTTCTTGGCGTAAATCACAGTCTGGCTCACAAGCTGGGCGGCGAATTCCATATTCCGCACGGCAGGGCGAATGCGGTGTTATTGCCCTATGTCATAGAATACAATGCTCAAAAGCCAACAAAATTTGTTGCTTTCCCGAAATATGAGACCTTCATCGCAGATAAAAAATATGCAGAAATAGCAAAAGCACTTGGCCTTCCGGCTTCAACGGTGCAGGAGGGAGTGCGGAGTCTGATTCAGGCAGTCAGGGCCTTGATGATGGAATTGAATATGCCTATGACCATAGCTGAATGCAAGGTAGACAGCAGAAGGTTCAATGAAAAGGTGAGCGAGCTTGCGGATAAGGCTTTCGGAGATCAATGCACGACAGCAAATCCAAGACTGCCGCTGGTAAGCGAGCTTGAGACGATTTACAGGACCGCTTATAACGGGAATAACGAGCATGAAATGAAGTAAGATTAAAGATAACTATTCAAGGGTTTTATCAGATAAAGATAGATAAAGATAGTTCCTATAAAAAGATTGAAACATATTTACATTTGAATCAATATAGAAGTATAATATAGCGATACTGTAGACAAGGAGAAATGGGCTGCATATGTGTCATTATGAAATCCTCACAATTGATTTAGCTAAATGAAGGGGTAGTTTGCCCTTTTATGGCTGAACAATTAATTCGGATCATTAATGACAGGATGCAACTGCTTTTTCCAATAATATTTAAAACAGCAAAGGGAAAAGGTTCAACCCTTTGTTTTTTTTGTTTACAGGAGGTTCAAATGAAGGGATATATCAAAGAAATCATAAAACTGCCCGGCAGTGTAAAATTTTTCATAATAACAGAAATTATTATGGGATTGGGTATGGGTATTTGGAGCCTGAATCTTAATTTTTTTCTTTTGTCCAGAGGAATGCTTTCAGATCAAATAGGTTTGGTTGTGTCAGTCGGGACATTTTCTACTGCAATATTTGCAATATTTGCTGGGGGTTTGAGCGACAGTCTCGGATACAAACGATGCATGCTGGCCGGATTTTTGCTGAAGGTGCTAGCAATGGCAGGGACAGCTGTTGTTCCGGCAAGCATGCTCCTGTACTTACTGCGGGGGATTAACGGGTTGGGGGACTGCTTTGTAATGGTATGTGCATATCCGTATATAACTTCGCTGGTCGATGAAAAATCCAGGAATATGGTATATGGCCTTTTACTTTCAACATCTATGCTTTCGCTCTTTCTTGGCAACATCATTTCGGGAATTCTAACAGAAAGCTTCAGGTCATATGGGGCCATGATCCTTATAAGCGCCGTTATAGTATGTTTTGTAGCTGTTTTAAGATTTTTTCTTCCCGCCAGGCCGGGAAAAGTGACTGTATTCAGCACAAAATTATATTTTCCACGGCAGAACTATATCAAAGTATACCTTGTATATGAATTGTTGGGCTATTGCTGTTACTTTCTGGCATATTCCATGGTCAACGTGGTATGCAAAAGCAAGATGGGGCTTTCAGATGGAATAACCGGCTTAGTAACAGGAATGATGACATTAGTTTCCGGAATCGCGATTTTTTCAATTCCTGCTGTAACGAGTAAACTGGGACGTGCAAGAACAAATGTCTTCTTAATGATTTGCCTGGTTTTTCTTTATGCAGTGATGATAGTTACCAATGGTCCGGTTTTTCTGATACTGATAATCGTCACAGCTGCAATGCAATGTATGATGGCTGGGCTGATCGACGGATTGATGCTCGGACGGGTTTCTGAAAATGAAAAGGGTAGCTTTTCAGGATTGAAACTACTGCTCCAGAACACAGGAACCAGCGTTGGAACATTTCTTGCCGGAGTTATGATTAAGGATATGCCTGATCTGTCAATATTGTATTTATTGGTATGTTTATTGGTTATAATCCAACTGGTACTCTTTTTATTTGGAGTGATGAAGCATATTGTAACGGAATGAGGACGGATAGCAGTGATACGCCTGTATGGCTGACGCTGAAGGTTGCAGCGCACATGGGAAAAATAACTTGAACTTTGGCAGTCAATATACTAGAATTAACGTGATATATGCTCGGAATTGTATGCATTCGGGAAATAACGAGGCGAAAGATGTCCCCCGCCTCAATGGCACTTTTGCTTCGGGAAAAGCCTTGGCGGCGGGTACCGATTTGGTTTTCAGACGGCGAGCATGTCTCCCGTCCCGGATGCATGGGCGAGCAGCGAGCTTAGCTTGCGACCAGCCTCGTTGAAACGCAGCCTGGTATAAAATTTTTCTACAATCGAAAAATTTTATTTTGAACCGATGCGTTATAACAAGGCAGTTTTGCAGAATTGTGGATTGAGAGGGTATCTGGTTTGAACATAGTTGAGAGAGAGTTTTTACCCGTATTTCTGGGAAGCGATATAAACACCTACAGTATGTCCAGAGCGTTTTACGAACAGTATGGGGTGAAGTCCATCGTCATTGGCAAATTCAATATAGGGCCGAGCTGCAACAGCAGGATCATTGATTTTCGTGCAGTGCCGGACATACGAAGGCCTGAGGGCTTTCTCAGAACTATCGGCGGGCTGACGCATGAATTTTCCGGCAAAAAAATAATCCTCATGGGCTGTGGTGACGACTATGTAGAATTGATTATCCGTAACAGGTCAAAGCTGGGTGCAGACATCATTACGCCTTATGTCGACGAGGAACTGATGGACAGCCTCATGACGAAGCTGAAATTTTACCAGATGTGCGATCAGCACGATATCAACTACCCGGGCACGTTCATCTATGACCGTTCAATGAAAGATGACTTTTCTCTGCCGTTCGGATTCCCGGTCATTTTGAAGCCTTCAAACGGGATCAAATATTGGCAGCATGAGTTTCCGACGCAGCATAAGGTATATAAAATAGATCATGCGGAGAGGCTCAAAAGTGTTATAAGTGAGATATATGAAGCAGGCTATGATGATCAGCTGATCATTCAGGACTTCATTCCGGGCGATGATTCCCAGCTGCGCGTTATGATATGCTATTCTGGAAGAGACAAAAAGGTGAAGCTGATGTCGCTGGCCCACGTCATGCTTGAGGAGCACACACCGCATGGATTGGGCAACACAGCTGTACTGACAAATGAATATAACGCAGAGCTGTCCGGGATGCTCCGGAGGTTCCTGGAAAATGTCGGTTACACAGGCTATTCGACTTTTGATGTCAAGTACGACCATAGAGACGGCCGGTTCAAAATCCTTGAGGTCAATCTCAGACAGGGCAGAAGCAATTATTACGTAACGGGTGCGGGGAACAACCTTGCGAAATATGTGGTCGAAGATTATATCTATGAAAAAGAACAGCAGTTGGAGATCGCAAATGCAAGGAATCTCTGGTCGGTGATTCCGCTGAAGGTGGCATTCAGATATGTGAAGGGTGAAACGAATATTGAACAGATGAGACAGCTGGTCAAAGAGAAAAAAGTGATTCACCCGCTGTTTTTAAAGGGTGATAACAAGCTCCGGAGAATGCTTTTTTTATACAAGTCACATATGAGCCATTATTTTAAGTTCAGGAAATACATGGATTAAGCAGGTTCGTACACCTGACAGGTAACTGATACGCAAGCGGCAGAACAATAGGCGGGCTGCGAGTATACAGACGGCAGAATTACGGATGGGTGTTGAAAACTAAAGGCTATAAATTGGGAGTGTAGAAAATTGAGCGATAACAAGGATATGAAAACCGGCGATGCCGAGGCATTACATAAGTATGAGGAGTTTCTGCAGGGACATGCCAAAGGCCATTTCATGCAGTCCCCGCAATGGGCGAAGGTGAAATCCTTCTGGAAGAACGAGATCGTCACGGTGGAGGATGAAAAAGGAAGGATCAAGGGGGCGATGAGCCTGCTGATCAGAAAAATTCCAGTTCTGCCTTTCACTTTGATGTATTCTCCGCGGGGGCCGGTTTGCGACCCTCATGATGTACAAACGCTGAAGGCGCTGCTTGAAAAATGCAGACAGCTTGCGAAGAAGCACAGGAGCTATGTGCTCAAAATGGATCCGGATATCGAGATAGAGGATACAGTCTTTGAGGAAACTGTAAAAAACCTGGGTTTCAAAGTGAGCCGCGGTCTCAAGAATTATGAAGGAATCCAGCCGCGGTTTGTTTTCAGACTTGATCTGAGGGGCAAGACAGAGGATCAAGTCCTTGCGGACTTTCACCATAAGGTCCGCTACAATATCAGGCTGGCGGAAAAGAAGGGTGTCACAGTAAGGGTCGGCACAAGGGAAGATGTTGCGGTATTCCACAGGATGATCGTTGAAACGGGCGTACGCGATAATTTTGTTGTCAGGGGCAGGGAATATTACGAGAAGGTTTTCGATTGCCTGGCTCCGGAGCATCTTCGCGTATATATCGCTGAATATGAAGGGAGCCCGATTGCGGGCACCATTGGTATTCTTTACGGCAACAAGTGCTGGTACCTTTATGGGGCAAGCAAGAACGAACACCGCAATCTGATGCCCAATTATCTGCTGCAATGGAGCATGATCAGGTGGGCTGTCGCATCAGGCAGCGACATGTACGACTTCAGGGGCGTCCCGGGAAATATTGATGAAAGCAATCCCATGTACGGGCTTTACAAGTTCAAGGTTGGCTTCAAGGGTAAATTCACCGAATTTGTCGGAATGCTCGACTACATATTCAATCCGTTTGTTTTTTTCTGCGCGGAAAAAGGCGTAGCTGTCTTCAGGGAATTGAGAAGAAAAGTATATAAGAGAAAATAGGAAAGACATTATTGCAAATACACTGTCACCTCTAAACTTACAGTGTATCAGGGGTATCAAAGTGGACAAGCAGTCTAATGCCAGGGGCTTTACCATATTAAGCATTGCCAGTGTGATTAACAAATTGTTGGGTGTTCTTTATCTTCCAATTTTGACGATCATTCTGGGCAATGTCGGAAATGGTATCTACAACGCCGGTTACACCATTTACATCATGGTATTTGTCATTACAAATGCCGGAATACCTGTTGCCATTTCAAAACTGATTTCAGAGCAGCTGGCCTCATCACGGTATGATGTATCCTACAGAACATTGAAGGTTTCTGGTACTCTGCTTATCAGCATAGGGTTCTGCACAAGTATACTGACCGCTGTTTTCGCAAGGCAGCTTTCGTCTCTGGTCGGCGCTCCGGGATCCTATATGACGGTTCTGGCCCTATCGCCAACCATGCTTTTCACTGCAGTGTCCTGCACCTTCAGGGGATATTTCCAGGGACGGTCCAATATGGTGCCTACGAGTATTTCGCAGGTCATAGAGCAGGCAGTCAATTCAACGCTTACCATATTATTCGCATGGATCATGTACCGTTACGGCAGGGATTATGCATTCACGCACGGTATTACCGGAGAGAATGAAATAAACCTGGAGGCTGTAAAATTTGCTGCGGCAGGCGGAACAGTCGGGACTTCCCTTGGTGCGCTTGCAAGTGCAATCTACCTCTTCTGGACATTTTTGAAAAAGAAGGCTGGAATTCTAAAAGAGATTAAGGAAACGATACAAAGCGAGCAGTTCAAATATACGACTAAAATGATACTCCGGAAAATATTCCAGTACTCCATCCCAATCACACTGGGTTCTGCTGCGATTTATGCAGCAAGTCTGATAGATCTTAGTTTTATGATGAGAAGGCTGGTAGCCGGCGGTTTTAGCATTACTGAAGCAACTGCCAGGTACGGTGTTTTTTCAACACAGTACCTTAAAGTGCTGTTCATCCCCGTCACAATTGCTACAGCCCTTGCAACAGCAATCATTCCAAGCATTTCTTCAGCAGCGGCGGTCAATGACAGAGTTTTACTGGGACGGAGGATATCCAGAAGCCTGAAAACAATCCTCATGATCTCGGTACCGGCAGCAGTTGGAATGACAGTGCTTGCACAGCCTATTGTAAAAATACTTTTCCCAACGGCGCCCGATGGCTGGGATTTGCTGATGCTGGGCTCGTGGACACTGATACTGATATCGTTGGTATCCATACAGACAGCGATTCTGCAGGGCATCGGAAAGACCTATGTGCCTACCATTCATCTCGTGATAGGGCTTGTACTCAAACTGGTTATCAATTATAATCTGATTTCAATAAAGTCGATCAATATAAAGGGAGCACTTGTCGGAAATGCTGTTTGCTATATCTTTGCCAGTTATATGAACTACAGGTCCATTAAAAAACTTACCGGTGTGCGGCTGAATGTGAAACAGCTCTTCAACAGGCCGCTCAGTGTTTCGATCGTTATGGGGCTGATTGTCTATCTCTCCTACGAGGGGTTTACGTTTATGACAGGAATTCTGACCAAATCATCATTCCTTCAAAACCTGGCAGGCGGCAGTCTGGCAATTGCAGCAGGCGGCATCATCTATTATTTGCTGATGATCGTTGCAAAGGGCCTGACAGCAGACGATATCAGAAGCTTCCCGCAAGGCGGCAAACTTTTGGCTATTACCATGAAGATCCCGATGCTGGAGAAGTATCTGATCAAGTAAGTCATAGCAGTTGAGAATTCAAATTTTAGTCATACTCCCGAGGACTGTAATATTGCTGATCATATTTTTTCTTTCGCATTTTTCTTGAGACCCTGCGCAGGATCATGCGTGTGATTACAAGTACTGACAGGATGACAAGGATGCCTAGCAAAATGTAGGAATAGGAGTGGTTCGGCTGAGACTTTTGTGTCTGTGAGGCTGTATTTTCCTTTACTGCAGCCGGCGACTGTTCAACAGATTTCGTTGCAGTAACTTCGGTTGTTCCGATCAGTACGCCTTTATTTCTATATTCCGCTTTCCCCAGGATATCGCCTTTGTTTACAGGTGCTTTTATCGGTAGCGGTACATTCACCTTTGTTTCAATATCCTTGAGGTCCATTCCCATCGGCAGTGCGCTGCTTATATCAGAGGCGGCCTGCAAGCCGATACTGACGATTCCATCTTTCGCACCTTCTACGGTTTCATTAGATAGGATTTGTCCGGCGGTGCATATTTTTTGCATTGAATAATTCTCAAAGCCATACCGCATAAGTGCTTTCGAGTATCCATAGATTTTGTTCGGCTGTGTCACATGCATGACAACACCGATGATTTCCATTCCGTCTTCGCCTGTTGCCGAGGTCACGAGATTGTTTCCGGCTGCAACCGTATAGCCTGTTTTCATCCCTGTAACGGTATATTTATGCTCTGTACCGTCAATCGTATAGGGGTAAGTATTGTCATTCCAGAGGAACTGGTTTGTATTTCGCAGGATTCCCCAGTCATCGTGTTTGTCGGTAACCGGCATGTCTTTATAATACTCTGTGCCGACGATCTCCCTGAACTTCGGAAGAGCCATGGCATATCGGGCTATGGCTGAAAGATCCCTCGCTGTGGTCAAATGGCCTGCATCTGCTTTTTCGGTGTCCTTGCCGCATGGATTCTTAAAGGTGGTATTTACTGCCCCAAGCTCCTTTGCTTTTGCATTCATCATATCGACAAACTCGCTCCGGGACGGGGCTATATTCTCAGCGATGATGTTGGCAGTCTCATTGGCGGATTTGATCAGCATTACATGAAGCAGGTTGTCCAGTGTAAGTCCATTTTCACCTGCCATGATGCCGACGTTCATGCCGCCGCGTCCGATATCGTTTACGGCTTGCAGTGAAACGGTCATTTCCTTGCTGAGATCACCCTTCTCCAACGCTAATATTGCCGTCATGATCTTTGTCGTACTTGCAGGTTCCAATCTTTGATCGGCGTTTTGTTCGGCGAGGACCTGGCCTGTTTTGGAATCAATCAAAATGTAAGCAATATCGGACGGTATGCTGATAGATTGGGCTACAGCTGTAGCCGGGAAGGAAAATAGAAGTATGAATATGAATATAATTAATAGAAGTTTTTTCATATGTTCTCCAGTAAATTCGTCGAGTATGGTTTTTAAGCTATTTATCAAAGCCTTTACATTATATCCCGTGGAAAGAAAAATATTCCACAAACACACGGCGTAGATAATTGGACTGCTGAGTTTTCAATTGTATTACACTATCTGTATTTTTGGTATAGAAAATTTACAATCGCTTATTTTCAGTCATTTTAACATTTTTATTTCACAGCTTCAAGTCCGATTAACGGATTATTAACCATTACAGCGATAATTGCCACAGCTGTTTATATGGATTACCGCAACTATTGTACCCTGATGTAAGTCTAAACGTCCATGAAAAGGGTAGAATATTAATAAGTAAATATCCTGACAAGTCGTGCGTTTGGAGGATATTTGTAGTACAATATAAACAGATTGATAAAATACTGAAATTTTACTGATCAGACTTTTATATCATATTTGGAAGGAATATTATACCAATGAACTTTCGGGTATTTGTAAGAACACTTTTTTTTGTAGCAATCATTGCAGCGGTTACATTTACTGTTTATGCAAATATGGCAGCAACAGACAGGAACGCCGCGGAGGATAGTACAGGACAGATAGCTGCTGTAAATACGGAAACTTCGGCAGATGCCGGTCAACAGCAAAAAAGCGGCGAAACTGCATCTGCTGAACAAACGCCGTTAGCAAGTGCTTCAAAAAGCTCAGCGAATCAGGAAAGCAACGCGAGCCGCAGCTATGTCAAGGAGGCCACTGTCATTAAAATCAGCGCGCTTGGTGATGTTGCCCTTGGACAGGATCACAGATACAACAACACGGATTCGTTTGATTACGTTTTTGACAAGCAAAAGGGCAATTATGACTATTTCTTTTCAAATGTAACCGACATACTGTCAAAAGATGACCTGACCATTGCCAATCTAGAGACAACGCTGAGTACGGAGACAGAAAAAGCTGAAAAATATGATATTGGCAACAATTACTGGTTCAACGGCAATCCTTTATATGCAAACATACTCAAGGCGGGCAGTGTAGAAATTGCCAACCTTGCCAACAACCATACATATGATTACGGGCAGAAGGGCTATGACGCAACGCGCAATGCTCTGAAGACAACAGGCGTCGATTATTTCGGGTATTCGGATGTGCTGATCAGGGAAGTGAAAGGCATAAAAGTCGGGATGGTCGGCTTTAACCAGCTTGGCAATGTGGAACAGGGACTGGATATGAACGTATTTAAAAAGGAAGTCGTCGACATGACGAAGAAGCTCAGGGGAGAATGCGACCTGCTCATTGCCAACTTCCATTGGGGCAAGGAATACCAGTATCAGTACAACGCATTGCAGAAGGAGCTTGCGACTCTTGCAATAGACTCGGGGGCTGACCTTGTCATAGGAAATCATCCGCACGTTCTGGAACCTATTGCGACTTACAAGGGAAAATATATCGCATACAGCCTTGGCAATTTTTGCTTCGGGGGGGTCAAGAAGCCCGACGATTATGATACAGCCATATACCAGCAGTCTTTTGTATTTGATTCCGACAAGATGCTGCAGCCGATAAAGGCACCGACGGTCATACCTTGTTCTGTTTCATCGGCAAAGGGCTTTAACAATTATAAGCCGGCTATTGCAGTAGAACCGCAGATCAGCAGTGTACTGGGAAAACTCAAGTTCACTCCTTCAGCAGAAGCAAATTCCACATCTGCAGGAAATAGTGCTGCTGCGGGAATCTCTGCAGGAAAGGTTGACAAACAGCTTATGGTGATACTGGACAACGTGGTAAAGGATATTGTGATCGATCTCAGGTATGCATCCTCCGACAATATAGTCGGAAAGCCGGTATACGAATCCAACACGGCCTATCTCAGGAAAGGCACGGCGGACAAGCTGAACAAGGCAAACCAGCTGCTTCTGAAGCAGGGCTACAGGATAAAGGTATGGGATGCCTACAGAGCTAAGAAATATCAGCAGATTTTGTACGACAGCGCGACTGACAAAAATTATTTTGCAAATCCCAAAACGATCGGCTCCAACCATACAAGAGGTGCTGCAGTCGACATAACACTTGTAAATAGCAAGGGTGAAGAACTGGATATGCCAAGCGGGTTTGATGAACAGTCGACAAAGGCTGCCAGGACCTATGCAAAGGCTACGCCTGAACAGAAGAAAAATGCACTTATACTGGAAAATACGATGAAGAGCTGCGGTTTCTTGCCACTGAAGACGGAATGGTGGCATTTCGACGACAGCGAATATAAGAACTACGGTTTTCTGACAATTTATCCTGAAGAAAAATAATGTATACGTAGAAGAAACAGCCAACCGGGGAAGAAACAGCCAACCGGGGAAGAAACAGCCAACCGGAGAAGAAATAGCATATCCGATAGCAAAATAGCATGTCGTGATGAAAAAACAGATTAACAGTTTATCCGTACGAGAAAATAGATTACTCGAAAGTAGAACAGACTAATTTCAATACGAGGGTGAGATGGAAAGATACGCGCTGGAAGAATACATGCAGCAGCTACAGGAAAAGAATCTGCTGCTGCAGCACAATTGTACACGTGAAACCGGTGTAAAGATCATAAGGAATATCGCATACGACTCCAATAAAACTACGCAGAATACATTGTTCGTCTGCAAGGGGACCAACTTTAGGGAGGCCTATCTGGACGCTGCAACTGATAAAGGCGCGATAGCCTATATCAGTGAGAAGGATTACGGTAAAAGTATACCGTGCCTCCTTGTCAATGATGTAAAGAAAGCATTGTCGCTTGCGGCGGTCATCTATTACAATAATCCCGCAAACAAGCTGAAACTGGTTGGTATCACCGGCACAAAGGGAAAGTCGACAACGGCATATTATGTAAAATACATATTGGATGAGTACCTGCGTGCCGAGGGAAAGCCGGAAGCAGGCATCATTTCCTCCATAAACACCTTTGACGGTGTGATAAATGAGGAATCCCATCTGACCACACCCGAATCCCTCGAATTGCAGATGCATTTCAATAATGCCGTGGAAAGCGGTCTTCAGTACATGATCATGGAAGCCTCCAGCCAGGCTCTGAAATATGGCAGGCTGCACGGTGTTGAATTTGATGTCGGTGTTTTTCTGAATATTTCAGAGGACCATATCAGCCCGATCGAACACAGTGACATGGAGGATTATATTACCTCCAAGCTTAGAATGTTCAGCCACTGCAAGACGGCCTGGGTGAACCTGGATTCGGACAACCTGTCAAGAATCATGGAGGCTGCCGGAGAAGCTAAAAGGATTCTGACCTTCGGAACTTCCGGGACTGCCGATATTTATGGCGGCAATATCAGGAAGGAAGGCTTTGATACGATCTTCAGCGTTAAATGTGACAGGTTCGAGAGGGATTTCCTTCTTACGATGCCTGGACTTTTTAATGTAGAAAATGCTCTTGCTGCAATCGCTGTCGCATATTCCCTGAGGATCCCCGAGCAGTATATGTATTCCGGCCTCCGCAGAGCGCGTTCAAGCGGGCGTATGGAGGTTTATACGAATGAAAACAGAGACAGGATCGTTATCGTAGACTATGCTCACAACAAGCTGAGCTTCACAAAGCTTTATGAAGCAGTCAAGTCTGAATTTCCGGGCAGGAAGGTTTATACCGTGTTCGGCTGTCCCGGCGGAAAGGCTTTTATACGCAGAAAAGACCTTGGGCTGCTGGCTGGACTGCATTCCGACAGGGTGTTTCTGACGGCGGAGGATCCCGGCCCCGAAAATGCAAGGGACATCAGCGAGGACATCGCGCAGTACGTCCGACAGAACAACTGGAACTGCGAAATCATAGACGACAGGGGAGAGGCCATCAGGGAATCCATACTGACGTCGGAACCCGGGACAGTGATACTGATTACGGGCAAGGGCAATGAAACACGCCAGAAGATCGGCAGGGAGTATGTGCCTGTGCCTACCGATGTTGATTATGCGAAGATATATCTGAGCGAACTGGAGAAGGGTGCATTGGCATAAACGATATGCAGGGACCATAAATATTATGTCATAAGTAGTTAGGCATAGGGGCGGAATGTGATGAAAATTGTATCACTGGTCAGCAGCTGCAATTTACTGTCCAGCGGGCGTGTTGGATGAGAGCGGGAATCGATAAGAATTCTGTTGATTATAAATATTGGCACGACAACGGATGGCTTGAAAAAGGCTGTAAGTATTATTTTCGGCATGGATCTAATTTCTTCAAGGCTGGATTCGCGAACCTGTTAGGTAGGATAGCTGCTATCTTTTTCATTTGATCTGTCAATAATCAATGATACTTGGATTCTCTTGCCTGTTTCTCAAACTCTCTGCAGCCCATTGGCGGCAGACTGCGATTCTTGCACCCTGCGGCTTGTCGCCATGTTCAGGATCGAGGTAGGAGTAAGCATACAGCTTATCGCAAGGGAGGATGTCACATTCGCCGCAGTGAGTAAGTCCTTTATTCTGACAGCAAGTGGCAATCGGACATTCACCATGAAACGGATGTCCTTGTGTTTCGATACAACCGCCGCAACCGTGGGATTCCTTCCATTTGCAGCCGGTACAGTGGAGTCCGCAGCGCGAGTCGATCATATCTGCTCACCCCGTAAGGTTATAAATTCATTATCGATCCACAATGTCGCTTCTTCGGTTTCAAATTCGAGGATGCAGTAATCAGGGTCGTCGATTCCTCCCGGAAAGTGATTGATAAACCAGTCAAGCCACATTTCGGCTTTGACTGCACGATCATGTATCACAGATACCTTGCCGACCATGGTTACACTATTGCCATCGCTGTAAAAACAAGCGCCTGCTTTTGAATTTTCGCTAAAATGCCTGACCTTTACGGATGACACACCTGTTGCGACCCAAAATTTTTTTATGCCCTCTGACTTAATTTTTGAAAGCACACAGATTCGAGGATAGCCGTTTTCGCTGATTGACGCGAGTGAGATCTCGCTGCATTTTGTGAGCATTTCGGCTGCTTTTAAAGTGATTTCCATATTTTTATACCTCTCTTTTTTCTTCCAGTATATCATCCGAAGTGGACAACTATATGTCCTGTTCATTTATAGTTATTCATTTTTTATTATATATTATATAGAGAGACAATGTTTTTTGCTATTTGGCATATTTCCCCGGCTATATCGACAGGTTCCAGGACTTTTACCTTATCACCGAAGCCGAGCAGCCAGTTTAATATATAATCCCGGCTGGTGTAGCCGATTTCAAGGCGCAGCTTGCCGCTGTCCGTTTCAGTGTAGCAATTCTGTCCGTAAGTCTCTATCAGTTGATATTTGGCCGAGGCGTCAAACAATGCTGTAAGCCTCAGATGATCGGTGAGCCGTGCGTTGAAATCCCGCTTTTCAGGCGGTATCTCACGCGGTGTAAAGCTTTCATCACATTGTTTAAGGTCCCACAAACGGGCAAGTTTGAATAGCCGCCAGTCCTGCCTTTCCAGGCAATAACCGAACACATACCAGGCGGTCCATTGAAATGCAATGAAATATGGCTCGATGCGGCGGCAGCTTTCGCCTTTTTCATAGTAATAATTGAACTCGATCAGTCTATTTTTATGGATGGCTTTCTTAATTATCTCAATTTTTCCGGTCAAACTGCCCTTGTGATGGGAGGCAAGGTCGATGATAACGCTCTCTCGTAATGATACCACGGTATCTTTGTTTGCCGAGAACTTATCCAGCATCCGTTCGATCTGCGCTTTTTCCGACACGGTGCCAAGTCCCTTGAGCGCTGCGATCATGTTCGAAAGCTCGTCTGTGGTAAGCACACTTTTGTCAAGCTTGTAACCTTCAGCAATGGATATGCCGCCATTCCCGCCCTGCTGCGTCACAATCGGGATACCCGCCTGACACAGGGCGTCCAGATCACGGCTGATTGTGCGGCGGCTGACTTCGTATTTTTCCGCAAGAACCGGCGCACTGATACGATCATTCCGGAGCAGCGTTGTCAGAATGCCAAGTAAACGGTCGAGCTTCATATTCTGTCCTCCTTAATCTCACTGAGCCTTGCTTTTTCAAGGCGTGTCAGTTTATCCACCACACGTTTGTACGAATGGTCTATCATCTTGA
>WSSedL1CaDRAFT_10000136_pt1 | contig 48081 bp, 33 predicted proteins | sample WetSurSL1Cattail_FD_9464 | JGI IMG/M metagenome (IMG submission 9464)
CTAAACCACTCTGCACTGAAAGTGCAGAGGTTTGTTTGACGAGAGACTGAAAGTCTCTCAATTTTGAAAACTATTTATCAATGCTGAAAAAATCAGAATATCCTTTTTCGCATTACTAAAGTACTGCAATAAATTGCAGGGTTTTAGACCCGAAACTGAGACCAATAAAAACTGCAAATCAAATTAAACTACATTTTATTTCCATAAGCTTTATTAATCACTAATTTGATAATCAAGTTCCTGATACCCAATTTCGCCTTCTTCAGAAATAGCTTCAACAATTACCGTCATTTCTCCTTTGTTATCGGTATTGTAAAAGGAAGTAGTTACTTTGCCAGAATCGTCTGTGTTTACTATAGGTTGCCAATGTATTAAACTTCGAATATCAGGATGTTGCCAATCATCGTCTTTTAAGTTTTCATAATTTGGTGCATAAAATTCTTTAGGAGGATTAAAGACTGGAATAGTTTTTTGTGTCAATCCTTTTGGTTTTTGTGCACCTGAAAGGCCTACTCCAGCATGAGTATATATAGCTATTATATGCCCATAAAGTAATTCACGATTCATTATACAATTTTCAATTTCTGGATGAACTTCGCAATACAGATCTATAAAACCATTAACAAATTCAATAATTTCAAAACTAGTTATTTCACTAGGAGAGATTGCAGGAATATGTGGGTAACTTGTAAACGGTATAAGAATGCCATCAATCATAACCACAGTAGGCATGTTGTGTACTGATGCATATAAGAAGCCGTCTTCTGTTTGTTCTATTCTCACTTTATCAGGATACTTATACGATAATACGCTATATAATCCATACGACCATTTTTGTTCTTTGGATAGAATTTCTTTACCACTAATTACGGTTTTTGGTTTGCCGTATCGCTCTATGACTTTTTTTCGATTTGGATTTGAATCATTCGTAATTTTTACTTCATTTAAAAGAATACTACCAAATTGTAGATCTAGTTTATCATCGATTTCTTTTTGCTTCATACTCTTTTTAATAAAAGGGACAACAACACTATCTATTTGTTCCACAGCTTTATTATGTTCAAAAGAAATAGAAGGCGGTATTTTGTAATCAATCACAATTGGATTGTTTGTTTTTTGATCTGATTTTTTGGCTGTTTGAATGAGAATTTCTATCTCTTTACCGTATTCGTCATTTAAATTGAAATTAAATTTCCCCAGACTATCTGTTGCTTGGGTGTAAAAGGATTTGTTTGTTCCAGAAGTCATCAGGGTTAGTTGGATGTCTTTCATTCCTTTTTTTTGAGAAAAAAGCCTGTTTACTCTTCCAGATACTGTTAGTGATTTTTCCGGAATAATATTCAGATTTGGATAAGGTTTAGCATAGTTGTACTTAGTCCAACCTTGAGTAAGCATGAGGCTTTCTAAATCTTCATGACGACTGTTGTTGTCCTGAAAATAATATCCTGGATTTTCAACATTCCCTTTTAATTCAGAATCCATCAAAAAATACGATAGTATATTTTGACGCAGTTGTTGCATACTTCCTAAGTCTTTTTTGTTGATGACCAATACTGAAGCATTTGTTTTTACTGCTTCATTATTCATATTTGTGGTTTGAATATTCAGTTTGGTCAACTCACGTTTGCTGTAGTTGCTTTTTTCTGTTTCAAGGTGGATTTGTAATCTGTCTTGCGGTTTTTGGTTAAAATAAAGCCTTTGTGCAATGGGTATTTTAGTATTGTCTAAAATGCTAAAAGCTACAATTCCCTCCGGAATTAGTGTAGTAGAAATCAAAGATTGATAATAACCTTGATTTAATTGTACTTTCTTTTCATATAATTCGATTCCTCTAAAAGTTATTTTAACCACAATACTATCGTTTAACATGTAGTTAGAAAAAACTTTTAGCAGTATATTTTCTCTTTGTTTTTGGATGTTTAGCGTATTTCCTTTTTCAACAGCATTAGGAAGGGGATAGGTTTTTGTGTTGCTTGATAAAGCCAATTTTGGTTTGGCAAAGTATTTTTTAGTAGTGTCAACATGGTACAAAAAGAAAGTCCCCATTCCTAACGAATTACTCTTGAAGGAAGTAATAATATTGTCTTTTTCATCTACAATATCACCTTCAATTGCTATTCCTTTTCCACTGCTATCAATGGCTTTAAAACCTAATTTACTTGGGATTTTGTGAACCAATTCACCTCCTTCAGGAAAAAACTGTAAGTCTATGTAATCTGGATTTAAAACAACTGTTTTGCTATAGGTTTTTTGATTTTCGGTTTCTATTTTTAAATGGGCCAATTGGCTTTCTTTGGCAATGGGATAATCCAGAATGTATTTGTCGTTTTTTCCTTTTCGAATGAGCAAACTGTCTTTTTTTGCATCAATAGTAACATACACAATAAGTTTATTTTTTTGCAAGGAATCCAACACTTCAGGATGAAAAGTAACTTCTAAATGATGGTTTTCAGCTTCCTCTTTGATAAGTTTAATGTTCTGAATGGGGTCTGTATATTGCGCTTGATTAGGAACTACCTGAATGTATTGTTCAAACACAAAAGCATCATCAAAATTTTCATTCCACTGTGTATAAGCTCTGATGAGGTAATTTCCTTTGAGCATTTTTTTATCTAAATCAAAGTTTCCCTGACCGATACCGTTTGCCACTTTGATTATCTTTTTTTGAAGAATACTTTTATTAGCATCGATAAGTTCTACATACAAAACTCCGCTCAACAATGAAGGTAGGTGTTCAGAAGCATTAGCAACAATACATTTAAACCAAACGGTATCACCATTAGCATATAAGTTTCGATCGAATTGCAGGTATATTTTCTCAGCAAATGAAGCATTTGAAATCAATAAATTGTCCTCTTGCGCCTTGATGTGTGTGGGGAATAGGAATAAAATCCAAAAAAGGTAAAGGATGGTTTTGATGTAGTTTGTATTTGGTGTTTTCTCCATATTTTAATTTTTATATCATTGCTATTATAAAATCATTTAGAAAAAAAATTTAGAAGAATGGTAAACGGAATTAATTATTAATTCATAATTCAGTTCTTGAGCCCTTATTTCCCCTATTTTCGAAATAGCTTTAACAATTATCACAACTCCTCCTTTGTTACAAATCATTTTTCAGCACAAAACAAATTATAATAGTGTTTATTGAAAAATCTGTTCAATAATCAACTATTCATATTCTATTTTTTTTTGAATATTTCTCACAAATAATTACACCTAAATTTCAATTTTGGATACTCAAAGTAGAAGTGTTATCTAAAATAGTGTATTTGTTTAATGACGGAACATCAACAGGCTTGAACAAAAACTGAGAAAACATATACAAACCATTTTTCCAAACTTTAAAATCATGTCCGCCTGGTTCTAAATAATACACATGAGGCACATTATTTTGAAGTAAATAGTCGTGGGTGCGTTTACTGAAATTGAGTAAACCATCAGCATCACCGCAGGAAATCCACAGCAATTTTAATTTTTTCTTTGCCTCTTCTGGATTTGGAACTAAAACTTCAGGTAATTTAGTGTTGGGAGCAGAAGAAAAACCTCCAACCCAAGCAAATTTATCTAAATTTCCCAAACCAAAATTAAGAGATTGTCCACCTCCCATAGAAAGTCCTGCAATGGCGCGGCTTTCTCTATCCGTTAAAGTAGGATAAGTTTTTTCGATAAATGGAATTAAATCATCCAAAAGATCTCTTTCAAAAGTAGCAAATCCTTGTACTTTTTCTGGAGCCATAATGTTTCCTGTGGCTCTATCATCTTTAATTGCACGTCCATTTGGCATAACCACAATCATTGGTTTAATTTTTCCTTCGGCAAATAAATTATCTAGAATTATTTGTGGAGCACCTCCTTTTAACCATTCTTTTTCATCGCCACCAATACCGTGTAGTAAATAAAGTACAGGATATTTTTTATTTTCAGAGACACCTGGAGTGGTATAAACTAGAGCTTTTCTAGTTGTACCTACAGTTTTTGACGCATAGGAAATGGTATCCATTTTACCGTGAGCAATTGCAGTTTTTTCTTGGTCAAATCCTTTTGGCCCTTCTTTTTCGATTTTTTGTGCAACAATAATTAGGTTACACATAAAAAGCATTGTTGCTGTAGCAATAATTTTTTTCATTATTTTATTTTTAGGTTGGTTGATAGATTATTTATTATTTCAATTATTCTTCTAATCTTTAAAAAGCAAAGGAGCTAATTCTTTCATACTTCGACGCCAAGTCAAAAACTCGTGTGCAGTATTCTCGGAAACAAAAGAAACGGCATTGACTCCAGTGGCTGTAAGACTCGTTACCGCATTTTTTACTCGATCTGGATTTTCACGACTTCCACAGCTTATGAAAATAAGTTTTATTTTAGATTTATCTTTGATTTCTTCTGGAGTGTAAATTCCTCCGCTAAGCAGTGCATAATGAGAAAAAGTATCTGGTTTATTGAGTGTTATTGTGTGCGTTTCCATTCCTCCCATAGATAGCCCAGCCATTGCACGGTTTGCCTGATTGGCGAGTGTACGGAAGTTAGAATCCACATAAGGAATTAATTCATCTATTAGTACGGTTTGAAAGGGTTCAATTTTAAAACTTGCCATACCTCCCCATTTAACTTCATTAGTAATTCCATAAGTCATTACAATAAGGAAAGGTTTTATCTTGCCTTCGGCAATTAAATTATCCATAATCAAATTAACACGACCCTGATTGCTCCAAGCAGTTTCATCTTCGCCCCAACCGTGTTGCAAATACAATACTGGAAACCGTTTTGATTGTTCTTTAGCATAACTTGGTGGTGTATATACATAAGCTCTGCGTGAAGTATTGGTGCTTTTTGAAGGAAAGAGAATTTGCTGTACATTACCGTGAGGAACATTTTTGAGAGCGTAGAAATCTTGATCGTGAGCTGGAATCTCAATACCACTTTCCCAACGCGTAGAACCATAAAAATTCAATGCTCCTGGATCATTAAAAACTCCCCCATCAACTGTTATGTGATAATAATGAAACCCTTCGTCCATTGGTCCCGCTGTAGTTCCTGTCCAGAATCCATTCTCTTCTTTAGAAAGTTCTGTTCCTCCTTTTGCTCCCCCCAATCCTAGACTTACAACAACTGATTTAGCATCAGGTGCCTTAATTTGGAATCTGGCATAGCCTTGAGAATTCACTTGCGGGTATTCTTGTCCTGGTTGATTAACGGTTGAGGGTTTGAAATTTTCAATGACCGTAGTAGAGGATGTCTGAGCCAAACAAACATCAGCTGTCAAGATAAATGGTATAAGAATTGTTAAAAATTTGTGGTTCATTTTTTTGGTTTTTTATAGTTAATAAATTCATTAATTTAATTGCGGACTAATAATTTGATATTTCCCACTTAAATGCATCAAACTAAAAGATACATCAAACTGTCATAGTAAGGATTAAAATACCCATCCTCATAGGGTTCTAGTTTAGCATTCCAAATAGCGTGTACAAAATCTAAACTTCCCTTTTCATCATTTATTAATGCTGTTGTCGCTGCTGTAGCAATTAACCCGATTGAATGTCTTAACTTTTTTACGGGTCCTGCTTGTAAAATAAATTCTAGGGTTGAACCATCAAGATCGAATAGATCATTATAAGTATCTATTCCTTTTGATCTTAAAAATTTTTGAAAACGTATTGCATATTCTTTCTGCCAATTTTTATCCTTGCCAAACCAAGCATAATCCATCGCAATATTCATAGGAACTCGCCAAGAATCATAACGAAATCCTGCCGACATCCAAAGTGTAGGATGAGGTTGTCCGCTGAATTCGGTATAATCTGAATTAAGTGCCGTTACAGGATGTGTTGCTCTATGAAAAAACACTCTTGAAGTATCTGCACAAGCTTTATAAAATTCTTGATGGCCGTCTTTTGCATATTCTGACCAAACTTCATAAAAAGCAGGCAAATGATAGGATGGATCTGTCCAATTTCCTTCAAGGACAAAAGTTATTTGTTTATGTTCCGTATTAATAAGATTATAGATATTGTCTGTCCCATCTTTTTTCCACATAGCATCTAATATTCTTCGGGCTTCTTTGTAATAATTTATTCCAGTAGTATTGCCCCATCTCTTTGACGCAAATAAAAGACTGGTTATATAATCCCCCCCCCAATCCGATGGTGATCCAGGTGAGTTTTGTTTCATTGTAATAGGATTAAAACTCCAAGCAAAATAGTCTTCTCTTGGGCCGCTTTGATGCTGTAGATATGCTTTAGAAAATCTCCAAATTTTGTCAAAAACCTCTTTTTTATCGAGTTGAACGGCAACCATCATTCCGTAAGACATCCCTTCGGTTCTTACGTCCTTATTTTTCACATCAGAAATATAAGCCATCGTATCATTCACAGTAAAATAAACACGATTAGATCCTTCAAAAATATCATAATAGGCTTTTGAAAGTTTCTTGTCGATATCCTCTTTTTTGTAACCTGCTTCTTTAAAAACATTTCGATACTTTATAGACTCAAAAGTGCCATTCGATTTTTTCTTTGCTTGAGCAAAAACAACAGTCGAAGAGAAAAAAATAGTCATTAAAAACAAACCTATTTTGGAAACATATAGATGCAACTGCTTTTGGTTTTTCATATTTCGTAATGGATAATTTTATTGGAATAAAAATCATTTTTTTAGGAAAGCATTACTTTTTAACCAATCTAATAATGGATTCATCCAACCAGAGTGCTTAAAAACAAATCCGTGTCCTCCTTTTGGATAAATGTGCATTTCGGCATCCACGTTATTATGTCTTAGTTTTTCAAAATATTGAATGCTATTATCAACATCAATCGTGGTATCATCAGCAGTATGGGTTAGATAAGCAATGGGCGTATTCGCTTTTACTTGCATTTCATTTGAAAACAAATCGACCTCTTCATTTGTTGGTTTTTTTCCCAATAAATTATCTCTTGAACCTGTATGAGTCAAAGCTGTTGTCATACTAATAACTGGATACACTAAAATTTGGAAATCGGGACGCAGACTGGTATTTTCTTTATTTTCTATATAAGATTTCTCAAAATGAGTTGCTGCTGTTGAAGCTAAATGCCCTCCTGCCGAAAAACCCATAATGCCAATTTTATTTTTGTCCAATCCCCATTTTTCAGCATTATCTCTAACTAATTTAATGGCTTGTTGCGCATCTTGTAATGGCCCTATTTTTTTATCAATCATTATTGCATCATTAGGTAATCTATATTTGAGTACAAAGGCTGCAATTCCTTTTTCTGCCAATGCTTTGGCAGTACTTACTCCTTCGTCATTATAAACCACTACCGAATAGCCGCCACCTGGAACAATGATTACGGCTGCTCCCGAAGCTTTTTTAGCATTGGGTTTGAAATATTCAAGTGTTGGGATAGTTATATCCTTATACATTCCTGCTCCCGACTCTTTTATAGTTGAAGGTTTTGAGTCAGGGATTTTAGAAGGATATAAAGTGATTATTTCTTGTGCATTCATAAACACAGTAAAAAATAGAAAATGCAATACTAAAAATAGCTTTTCTTGAGTATTATCTCGAAAATCTTTATTTGCTTTTTTCATTTAATAAAATTTATTTGGTTATAAACAGCATTTCTTTTCTAATCTCTACAAGCTTATTTTTGCTAACCAAGCTTACTTGACTTTCACATTAATACTTTCTATTGGCCCTAAATAACTCGGTTTTAATCCTCCTGCATCAATTACAAATTTTTGGAAAACAATACCTGAATCAATCATCCATATTTTGAGTGTATGCTTTCCAGGCTTATCCACTTTATGAGTTGAGTTTTTTATTTTGATGTGATCTCCAACTGATTTTAGCCACCAATCGGCATATTCATAGTCTGGTTTAACTTCGCCTTTGTTGATATTAATGATTTGTGGTTGTTCCTCATCAATTGAAATAGCATATTGCAATCCGTCTTTTTTATGAAAGTCCTGAGTGGGCGATAAGAAACTTTCGACTGTCAAATTTCCTTCTTTGAAAACAGTAAAATCATATTCAATATGTGGTGAATTAGCCGTCAAAGTTTGTCTGTTTGCTGTTACAGGCTCAGTTATAATTGAAGAGTTAGTTCTTCCCAAGTTGGGAACTACTGTCCAATGAACCTCTTTGGAGTTTGTTTTTCTAGTAAAATTTGCAGCTTCGAATGCTATTACGCCTTCGTTTTCTACAAAACCTGATGCTTTTGAAATCGTGTAGCGTATAGGAACTTTAACCACATATTCTTTTCCTGTTCCAGAAATAATGATTTCGCCAATAGTATCTTTTTTAGGTGCTTTTTCCCAATCAATACTTACATACACTTTTTCGTTAAACTGTATCGTTCCTTGTTCCTTGGAAAACTTAATCCAATTGTCTTTTGCTTTAATGCTATAGTTTAATTTTTCCTCGCCTCTGTTGATGATATCAACATAATAATTCTGGTTATTGATAGGATCAAATTGAGGTAGTTCTTCGCTAAAGGCCCATTCTGCTTCAACATTCAGCCATCCCCATTGTGGTTTTTTCCCATATTCTAACAGATAGCCTAATTCTGCTGGTTTGTGAATTTGAACATACGAAACTGCAGGCATCATATTCAATGGAGGATGATCCCAATAGGTATAACCAATATGTGTTTGTGACATCATGTGGTTCCATTTTCCGTCTTCTAATTCGTGGTAGGTTTTTGCTAATTCAGCATCTTTTTTGAACAATTCTTTTACTTTATCAGCATAGAAATTGGCAGATGCTGCACCACGCTCGCCATAATATTTATTTTTAGCTGCGGCAACATACATTTCGTTGATATTTGCACACATCTCAATTGGAGAAAGCACCAATTGATAAAATGCCGTTTTATATTTTTCATCAAGCAATCCATAAATTTTTTTGCTCTTTTCTGCCAGTGTATTGTATTCGTCAACAATTCTGTCCGCTTCTCTATAATTTTCAAGGCTGTAGGTATTTGGCGTTACCATTTCTGGAGTACGTCTGGCGTTGTATTTAGTATAAAGTGAAAGCAGTTTTGCTATTTCGTTAGTATATTCATTACCAAATTGCTGTTTTGACCAATTGGCATAATACTTTGGTAGATCTTCAGCTTGAATAGCATCGGGATTCCAAGCGTAATCCATAAAGAAACTAATGGGTAATTCCATAGGCTTGATGTCGCCAACATTCGTTATCCATAAATTTTTTACACCGTGTTCGTAAGTGAGTTTCATTTGTTCCCATACTCGTTCAATTTGTGTGGTATTCATCCATTTGTATGAAACTGGAGCACCCACATATTCAAAATGATAATACATACCATATCCTCCAGAACGTCCTAAGTCTTGTTTTTTAGGAAGATAGCGTATGTTCCCCCAGTTGTCATCGCTAAACAGAATGGTTATATCATCATCTACCCGCATTCCCTTATCATAATAATCCTGTACTTCTTTATAAATAGCCCATACTTGAGGCGTTTTCTCAGCTGGTTTGCCTGTTACTTCGGCAATAATTTCACGTTGATCTTTAATGATAGTTTTCAAAAGATCTACAGCAGTTCCTTCAGACATTCCTGCATCGCCATCGCCACGCATTCCAACAGTAATGGCACTTTCATAGTTTTTGTTGCGTTCCACTCCTCCTCGCCAAAAGTCTTGAAGTTGTTTTTTATTAGTTTGATAATCCCAAGCACCACCTTTGAACAACGACCATTCATTATGAGCACGCATCATCGGTTCGTGATGACTCGTTGACATAACAATCCCAAATTCGTCGGCAGTTTTAGGGTTTAATGGATCATCGACGTTAAACATAGTAGGCAACCACATCGAAGGCCATAAGTAGTTGGCTCTGTTTCGCAAAAGTAATTCGAAAATTTTTTCATAGGTTTTGTGATTAATGCCTCCAAATTTTTCGAATGCCCAATTTCGGAATGCTGGCGATTCATCGTTTATGAATATTCCACGGTATTTTACCGCTGAACCATTCGAAACATAGTTGCATTTCTCAAGATAGAGTTCATCCTTTTTCACAATTGGAGCATCTGCCCACCAATACCAAGGCGATACACCCATTTCTTTGGAAATGGTAAAAACTCCATAAGCAGCTCCGCGTCTGTCGCTACCAACAATAATTAAAGCTTTTTTTACTCCAGGAAATGGATTGTTTATTGTTTTAATAATAAATTTTTCCCATTGATCTTTAATAGCGTCAACGTTTATTTTCTTTTCTGCCACTAATTTATTGATCAGACGATTGTTGCCAATTGTTCCAATAATAATGACATTGTTCCCTTGCAAATTTTCAGTGGAAGAAACGACAGGCCGTTTCCCTGAAACTTTCTCAATGTCATCTGCAAAAAAATCAGACGCTTTTTTTACTAATATGTTTTCTGAACTGTCATAAAAAATGGTAGCAACAGCACTCTTTTCTACTATAGAAAAATTAGTGTTTTTTTTATCAATGGTGTTGCTTACCCTTATTTGAGCTAATGACAAATAAGGCAATACTGCCAGCAGTGTTAAAAATTTTTTCATTATTTATTTTTTTAAAGCATTTTCCAAAATTTCTCAGAAAATATTTTATTAATTTAATAGCTAGTTAACCCAAATCCTATACTAGTTAGAAGCTTTATTTTCTGATAGGCTCTGAAAAAACGGTTACCTTGTCATTATTGGGGCATCCGATTGATTACACATCAAAGTTGTTTTTTCTTCCAGCGTTAATCTTGAAATTAAATCTTTTATGCGCTCGGTCGAACTAAGCGACGGATTTCTAAAGGGAAATTTTTGTGCGTTTAAGTTCACTTGAGAGTAGAAACCAATTAGAGACTTAACTTTTCTATTGAAATTGAATTTAGTAATATTATTTTTGAAAAAAATAAGTTGAAAATTAATTCATATTTGAAATTTTCTCTTCTATATGGAAATAATCAAAATCAACAAAACCACCTGGATTTTTAGTAGCATAATTGAACAAACCAAATCTATATCCCATAAAATGAGGCAGTGTATATGGTAATTTTATGGTGTTTCCAATGAAAATCCATTTTTTCCCATCCAAACTGTAATAAAAAGTTCCTTTATCGGCGTTGTTTTTAAAGTCACATTCTGCTTTAAAATACACTTTGTCTTGATTTAGAGGAACACTTTCAATTTCTTTTGGATTGCCTTTTGGAGCTTCTATCATTACAATTTTTTTGATGCCATTTTCAACTTTTACAGCTACATAACCATATTCTTTTTGTAAAAGAGAAAGTCCTGCTAAATCGCCATCTTTCATTTTTGAAACCTCAACAAGTGTCGCTCCTGAACATTCAGGACCAAAAGTTCTTTGTGTTAAGGTATTTTTGGCTTGAACAAAACTGCTGTCTATTCTAGCCGTTTTTAATCTTAAATATCCATTTCGCTCTCTAACTGACCAAAGAGAATTATCGGGATTATGATTCCATTGCCAAACTAAAGGCAAGTCTTTGTCCTTTTTTTTACGACTAAAATCATCCGAATTTACAATGCCAGGAATCAATCCTTTGCTTGGAGGTAACTCAAGATATTGGGGCACTTTACCATTTTCTCCTAATATTGGCCAGCCATTTTCCCATTTCACAGGAACTAGATAAGGAATACGACCAACGCCACCATTATCTTTAAATAGATAAGAAAACCATCTACCATCTGGAGTATCAATAAGTCCTCCTTGTGCGACTCCTTGATCTTGTAATCCTACTTTTCCTTCCCAAGGACCATTAATGTTATCGGCACGATGAATAACCACGGTACGCATTCCACCTCTTGGCCAGCAAATATTAAACAAATAATATTTTCCTTTAATTTTAAAAAGTTGAGAACCTTCAGATTGCAACATAATATTATTTCCTGCAGGTGTACTGGCGTTTTCAATCAAGACTCGTTTTGTTTCTTCTTTAACCCCAGAAAGGTCACTATTTAACTCCATCATTTGAAGTTTTCCTGCTCCCCAAATCATATATACTTTACCATCATCATCAAAAAAAATGGAATGATCGTGGTAAGAATTATTTAAAACGACTTCTTTCCATGGTCCTTTTTCAATGTTTTTTGTAGAAAAAATATATGTTTTACCCGTTGTTCCTGAAAAAGTACTTACATAATAAATTCCATTTTGGTAACGTAAACAACTTGCCCAAGATCCTCTACCATAATCATTCTTGCCATTATCTAGATTGAGTCTATCATTGTTGTCTTCTAGAGTTTCATAAACATAATTAACTAATTTCCAGTTAATTAAATCAGTAGATTTCATAATGGGAATACCAGGGTTCAAATGCATTGTGGTACTACTCATATAATAAGTATTACCTATTCTAATCATTGATAAATCTGGTACATCTGCAAAAATAACTGGGTTTTGTGCTTTTTTATCTTGCGAATAAACAACCGTTTGTATGATCAAAGCTAGACAAGAAAAAAAGAAAATAATTTTATTCTTCATAGGATTAAAATTTAAAATTGTAGTGAGTTTTTATTTAATTTTATTAACGCCTTCGGTAGTTTGTATTATTTTTTGAATAGTACCATCTTCATTATAATACATATAATCTACACATACAGAACGTCTGTAACTCCCACCAGTAGGTAAGATTCCGTTATGATAAAAAAAGTATGATTGTCCTTTGTACTCAATAATGCCAGGATGTGTAGTAAAACTATTTGGTACATTTTCCTGAATAATTCCTTGATATGTCCAAGGCCCTGCAATATTTGTAGTGGTACAATATTCTATCATTTCTGGTTTAGTTCCGGCACTAGCATAAACTAGGTAGTAAATCCCTTTTCTTTTGTAAATCCAAGGGCCTTCTATAAAATTTTTAGGTTTGAAAGTGTTAATTGGGCCATCCATCTCTATCATATTGTTTTTTAATTTTACCCATTTACAGCTTCCATTACCCCAAAACAGATAAGCTTGTCCGTCATCATCTACAAATACAGTAGGATCAATATCGTCCCAGGCGTGTGGTAAATCTTTAGTCATTTCATTGATGATAAGTGCTTTTCCAATTGCATCTTTGAAAGGGCCTGTTGGTCTATCCGAAACAGCAACCCCAATGGCTGCTCCGCCACCACTGATTGCATCTTTTTTGTGGAAGGTAGAAACAAACCAATAAAATTTGCCATTTCGTTCAATGCACTGAGCGGCATAAGCTTCTCCTGTAGCCCAAGAAAAGGTGCTCGGTGAAAGTGGTGCTCCGTGATCTTTCCATGTAGCCATATCGGTTGTTGAAAACACATGCCAATCGGCCATTTTATAATTGGTATCCGCTTCTGTAGCTACATCGTGTCCAGTATATAAAAACAAAGTATCGTTATGTACAATAGGAGATGGGTCTGCAGTAAAAATATGTTTGATAATTGGGTTTTGGGCAGTTGTTTTAAGTATTGATAAACAACTGATTACTGTCAATAGGATTTTAAATTTATTTTTCATTTAGTATGGTTTTTTGTCGGTTAATAACATTATTGCGATTTACACTATTTTATCTTAATTCTAATTAATTATTTTTTACTACGACCTTTTTACCTGAATATTTTATGGTTTTGCTAACAGTATCATTTTCATTTCCTGAAATCCATTTAATGTTTATCGTATAAGTAGTTATTTGATTTTTATAATTTCCAATTTGATTTGAGAAAGTTAGTGTTTGATTTTTTTCGTTCCAGTTTATAGGAATTTCAATGTGTTTTCCTTTTTCATAATTGTAATTATCCCCTTCGTCATCATACAATGTAAAAGTTGCGTTTTTACCTGTATAAATTCGGATTTCAAGTACATCTTGCTTGTCTTGAGTACTCTGAATTACATTTCCCAGAGGTACAATTGAACCTTCTTTTACAAATACAGGAATCTTATCTAATGGCGCTGGCGTTACAATTGTTTGTCCACCTTCAAATTTTTTACCCGTCCAGAAATCATACCAAGAATTGTTTTTTGGTAAATAAACATTCCAATCGGTAACATTAGGAGTTGTTACTGGTGCAATCAATAAGGCTTTACCAAACATATATTCATACGCTTGACTTACAGCAGTAGTATCCTCATTAAAATCCATAACCAATGGTCGCATCAAAGTAGAATTATTGCTAGAAATCTGCCAAGCTTCAGAATAGATATAAGGCATCAATTGATACCTAAGATTCATCATAGACCTCATATTATTTTCTACTTTTTCTCCATATTTCCAAGGTTCTGTTTCAGTTTGATATCCGTGCATACGAAATATGGGATTGAAAACGGCCCATTGAAACCAACGAGTAAGTATTTCGTGGTATTTTTCGTCTTTATATTGCCCTTGACCAGGACGGAAAAAACCTCCAATATCAGTAGTCCAATAAGGCATTCCAGTAAGATTGTAATTCAACCCCGCTACTATTTGACGTTTATAAGTATCCCAATCCCAACCGATATCACCTGACCAATTGATGGTGCCATAACGTTGTTGCCCTAAAAATGCCGAGCGGGTCAGGGTAACAACTCTTTTTTCTGGGTTCGTGTTTCTTTGTCCTTCATAAACCGCTTTACTCACAAATAAAGGATAAGTCAAACGATAGAAATCGCCCAATCCAAAAAAAGTTTTTTTGCCTCTTAATGCATCATTTTCGGGTTCTGTTGCATCCATCCACCAAGAATCTACACCAAGAGTAAACAAATTAGTATTGAGCGCATTCCAATGTGTTTTTTGAGCCTCTGGATTATAAATGTCTATCCAAGGACTATTGGGTATGAATAAATTTTTGTCCAAATAAGGTTTTGCAATTTCAGATTCTTTATTCAAATTTTCCCAAACAGAAATAGAAAAATGCGTATTCAAATCGTGTAATTCTTTGATGAATTTTTCTGGTTCAGGATAATGCGTCTCATCAAATTTAGGAACTCCCCAACCATATTTTCCCCAATATTGCCAATCTTGCACGATAACATCTACAGGTAAATTGCGTTTTCTAAATTCTTTAATAGTTGAAACTAAATGTTCTCCTGAAGTATAACGCTCTCGACATTGCCAAAAACCAAAAGCCCATTTAGGCAACATTGGTACATTTCCTGAAAGATTTCTATAATTAGCTATAATTTCATCAATATCTTTTCCTGCAAAAACTACGTAATCCAATGATTTTGCATTTGGTGAATTAAAAATGGTTTCATTATTTGAAAGTTTTAAACCAAGTATTGGCGTATTACTCGATTTACAAACCACTTTTACGGTGTGTTCTCCTGCTTTCAAATTCACTAATGTACTCACTGCTGGCGGAAGCCATAAATTGGATTGGTTAATTACATCAACATCATCAATCAAAACCAAATGGCGGCTGTCCATATCACCTAGATCTAACATTAGAGAATATTCGCCTTCTTTAGGCACTGAAAAACTACCCGAATAAACCGATTGCTGTTGCGAAACACGCTGCGTTCCTGAAGTAGTGGTTACTTCAACTTCACGTTTTTCACCCTCTTTTATATCATTTTTAACCAAAGGAATATTTTGATTACTTGGATTAAAAGTAGTCAAACCGTATTGATGCCACAATAAACCATATCTTTTATTAGAAACTAAAAATGGAATTGCGATTTGTGTGTTGACTTGAATTAACTTTCGGGTAGCATTTTTCAAATTATATAATCCGTCTTGAAATTGTCCTAATCCAAACAAAGATTCATCTTGAGGCGATTCAAATCCTTGTTCCGCTACAAAACAAGCTTCTCCCATAATTGTGCTGGGTTTCAATAATCTCGAATTTGCTTTTTCGCTAAGGAATATTTTTCCATATTTATCTAGATATTGAATTGCTGTTGTTCTTTTATCGAATACAGCAGTAATTTCTTTTGTTGAAAGTTTTAGACTATTTGCGCTTTCTTTTAAGGTAAAATTTGGTGTTTTTGGTTTATTTATCAACACAAACTCCTGTGATTCCTTTACATTTCCAATTTGATACTGCACTCGAATGGACTTATCTGTTAGAGGAATTATTTTTAAAATCCCTTCAGATAAATCTATAGATAATCTATCTTTAGTTAATGTATGTTTTAGATACTGTTGTGCACTTCCTGATATCGACAGTAAGCCTAAAAATAAAATGTTTATGAGTTTTTTCATTTTAATATTTAATGTCATTTTTGAATTGGATTTAAAGAAACTACAAAACCTCCTCTTCTGAGCAGTTTTACGTCGATAGTACTTGTTTTATCTACCACGATTACTTGTGAATTAAAATCCTTATCGTGCTTACCATCAGCAATGATAAGGGCGCGATAACTCATACCTTCTTTCAAAAAGTCTAACTTGATTTTTTTTGTTTTTTCTTGGCGTTCAGAAGCACTAATCCCACCAACATACCAAGCATCTCCTTTTTGGCGCGCTATGGTGACTTCTTGTCCTGGATAACCATCAATAAGTTTCGTATTGTCCCAAGCCGTAGGCACTTCCTTCAGAAAAGTCTTGGCCTCATCAGGAAGATTATAATAACCTTCTGGTCTATCAGCCAAATGTTGCAAAGGAGATTCAAAGATTACTGAAAGTGCCAATTCATGTCCGTAAGAAGTATGATGAGGAAATTGGGAATTTGTAAAAGTAACAGGCGTATAATCCATTGCTCCAACTACATTTCTTGTAAAAGGCAAAATAGTATTGTGTTCGGGTGCTGTAACACTAAATTCGGGACCATTATTATACCATTCGGCTCCACGAACTGCTTCGTAAGTCATTAAGTTAGGATAGGTTCTTGACCAACCACGAGGAACAATACATCCGTGAAAATAGACCATCATTTCAAATTGAGCAGCATCTTCCAAAATATCAAGATAGTATTGTATCATATTTTGTTTTTCGCTTTCAAAAAAATCAATTTTGACTCCAGCAACACCTAATTTTTTCAATTTTGTAAATTCTTCCACTCGGTTTTCGTGGGTAAGCATACGGTCTTTTGGAGTAGAAGAAACCCAAGTATGATCGCCTCCAGAGTTGTACCACATCAAGGGTTTTATCCCTTTAGAATGAATGTATTTCAAAGCATCTTCAAGATTTCCACCATTAGTCATTCCGTCCCATTCCCAGTCTAAAAGGGTATAAGGCCAATTCATTTTTACAGCCAAATCAGTAAAATCGCAAACAATTTTATAATCTTTCGTACCGTGATTACTTGACCAATAATTCCAAGAAACTTTGCCTGGTTTTATCCAATCGGTATTTTTAAAATTAGTTGGAGTCGATACATCTTCAACCAAAGTACTTTCGACAATATCTGCCAAACTACCAATAGTAATTACCCTCCAAGGTGATTTCCAAGGAAGCGAAATATTAGGTTTTGATTCGCCAGTTTCTCTACCATCTCTGGGATCAGGAAAAGTAAGTTTGTATGTATTTACATCCAGCGTATTACTTAATTTTGTTCCACAATAATTGCGATCTAAATCGGCCTCGTGAAGTAAATACCAACAGGATTTGTCAATTGAATTGAATAATGCTGGATAACACCATTCTTGTTGCAGAATTTTATCTTCACTTGAAGCAGCATACAAACCTTCATTGGCTGGATTCCATTTTTCTAACCATCGCATACTTTTGTTTGGTATTTGATATGCGGTAAATTCGTCCTTTATAGTATAGGAACCCTGCTTTTCTGGAAATTCATATCGAAAAGTAATTCCATTGTTATATGCTCTTAGGATAAGATTTAATTTGGCTTTACTTGGATTTTCGAATGAAATAACTATTTCATTGGCTTCATTATTGCGTACTATTTTTTTTCCGAAAGGAAGTTCGTAGTGCTCTTTTATTATTTTTGGTTTATTTGCTTTTAAAAAAAGAAGTTCTTTCGAAAAATCTTGATCACTTCTAGATAATCCAAGATTTATTTTTGGAAGAATTTCGGATGTGTTTTTGTCAGCATTGTAGGATACTTTCAAATACCATTTACCTCTATTGATTCCATCAACAGCAAACAATTCCACTACGTTTTTTTTATTTGGAGATTGTAAAATTATTTGCTGGGACCAAGCATTAAATGAATAAAGAATAACAACTAAAAATAAAATAATCTTTGCTTTCATAATTTTTAAGTTTTGCTTTTCATATCTTATTCAATTCTAAAAACAACGGATGTGACAAAAGTCCTTTTTTTGGGATAAGTTATTGTAAGCCCATCAGCTTCTTGTTTCCAATTTAGTTTTCCTTTATATCCTAGTAATTGAACCGAGGTAATTTTTTTGTCTAAATATCTCTCATCAGCACCAAGTGATTTAATTTTTATTTGATCATTGGAAGAAGGTATGTTCATACAAAAGGCATAAAGAGAACCATTTTTTCCAATAGTAAATCGTATATCCTGAGCATCAAATTTAAATTCAGCATGCTTGCGATTTAATGCGCCACCTGGAAGCATTTTCAATTTTCCGTCAACTATTTCTCCTTCAGATGGAATTACCCAAGCGTGACTTCCGTAAACGGCTTCGCCATTAATTTTCATCCAATTGCCAACTTCTTTTAACATTTTTTGACTTTCTTCATTTATAGAGCCGTCTGGCAATAATGAAATACATAGAGCCGCATTGCCGTCACGCGCTATAGCTTCAATTACATAACGAATCATCATTCCTGAATCATAAGTGAAACCTGGAGCATAAAACCAATCGCCCACTGGAGCTTCGGCAATCCACGGCTGATTTGTTTTAATATTAGCTGGAATGCTATGCTCTTCGGTATTTACTGTTCCATTAGTTTTGTTTCGAAATTTCACTATGCTAAAAGTGTTTACTTTTCCACGATTTTGCAAAGTACGGTTGTAAAAATCAGCAATAACACTTTGCATAGCATCTGCTTTAAACCCTGTTCCTGTTCCATTTCCTGTAAATGGACCTTGAACGGTTCCGTCAGTATAAATAAAATCAGGGTCATAATGTTGTACGACATCCATCATTCTTAAAGCCCAATTTGTAGCATACCATTTAGCATATTCCAAATGATTGGTAAATATTCCTGCTGGTGCAGGAGACCAGTCTTGATGAGCTTTTGCATCGACACCTTTGTATTCGCGTAAATCGATACCGTAAAGCATTTTTGGATCGTATCCTTCCCACCATTTTCCTTTTCCATCAGCGAGAGTAAGATTGCCATCATAAGGGATTCCTTTCTTACTTCCTTCATTGTCGCTACCAAATGCAGTTTGCCACCACCACCAAGAGTACTCATGATGAAAGGTAACCCCATAATACAAACCATTTGCTCGGCAAGCTTTTGCCCATTCGCCTATTAAATCTCTTTTGGGACCAATATTGACTGAGTTCCAAGGTTGATATTTCGAATTCCATAGGTCATAATTATCATGATGAACCCCTTGAATCATAAGGAAACGAGCTCCCGCATCTTTATATATTTTAGCTAGTTTTGATGGATCAAGTTTGGTTGGATTCCAATCGCGTAAAACTTCTTTGTAGCCCACTTCTGATGGATGTCCATATTTTTTCAGATGATTTTGATAGGCTCTTTTATCCGATTTATATAGATTTCTTGCATACCAATCGCCGCTTTCTCCCGCAGATTGTGGTCCAAAGTGAACCCATATGCCAAATTTAGCTTCACGAAGCCATACGGGTTCTCCAGGATAATTTTTTTCTATAGATTCCCAAGTTGGTTCAAAAGGTCCCTTTGCAATAGGAATGTTTAATTTCATTTCTGGAAATGATTTCCAATCGCCCATAGTCTCACTATCTATTGGTTTTGGTGTCGGAATGGCAGGCATAGGATTTTTATCCTGCGCAAATAGGCATAACTGTGTTGTTAATAAGGTGAAAAATAAAATTTTAGCTTTCATAATAGATGAAAATAAGTTTGGTTTTATGTTTTTTGTAATTAGAGCACTTTAAAAATTACTTCCTTTTGGTTTTTTTATTTCCTTGTATTGAAAGCATTTTTGCAGCATAACGTTTGCCTAACATTCTATATCCTTCAGCTGTAAAATGAAGATTATCCTGAGCATCTGGACATCCGCTTGAAGAAATCACATAAGAATTAGGAATTACCTCTGGCAAAGTAGCGATGATTGTATTCATACTAGCACATACACCTCCTTGATCGGCATTTACTACTTCGCCGGCTAATAATGGCGTAGATTCTGCTTTAAGATTTAGGTCTTTCAAAAGGTTATCATACACTACTTTTACTTTTTTTGTCCAAAGAGTGTCATTCGTATTCGATTCTCCTTGATGCAATAATATCCCTTTTATCACACCCGTTTTTTGAGCTATTTTAGCCAACTCTACTAATCTAGCATAAGGATTTCCGTCATATTGAGCTATCATACCTTTCATCCAATCTGGTGCAGTTGCTATATAGTTTTCATAATTATCTTTATCAAAAAGTTCAATTTTACAGCCACCAACAGCTACATTTATTACGCCAACAGTTACATCATCAGGAAGATTGGCAATCATTTCTCTTCCAAAATAATCTGCTGGAGTCAATCCTGTGGTGCAACGACTTAAGGGTGGAACGGCAGCGTACCATTCTCCTTTTTTTCTTTTCAAATTTTCGCAATCTACAGCTTCTAAAACTTTGAATCTTTTATTGACTATGGTGTCTTGTGGTTCAAACTTGGCATTTCCTTCCATGTTGGATTGTCCAAAACACAGATAAACATAAAATTTAGGATTTTGTGCGAATGTATTTGATACACAAAATAATACTGCTACTAAAAACAGTCCTTTTAATTTATTTTTCATTTTGTCTTATTTTTAAATTTTATATCATTTTTTTACTTAGTTACGAACGTGTAAATCTTTCCCTTTTCAGTTGCTATGTCAACTAAAATTGTAGGTTTTAATTCCAATGGTTTAATAGTAGCTTCTTTTGATATAATTGGCTCTGCGGTTTCATTTACAAAATAAAAAGGATTTGGATTTTCTCCTTTTGCAATCACTAAATCAACTCCTGATTTTTGTTTCATAGTATTTGGTAAACGCAACCTTAGATTTCCTCCTAAAGTTGATTTCACTACTAATTTTGAAATTTTAGCATCTTTCCATTCCATCTCAACAATTTCAAAACCACCTCTAGCACGTATTCCGCTAATGCTTCCATTTTTCCAGACATCGGGTAGGGCAGGCAATAGATGAATGGCCCCATCAGAACTCTGAACTAACATTTCGGTAATTCCAGAAGTACAACCAAAATTTCCATCAATTTGGAATGGTGGGTGTGCATCAAAAAGGTTGTTGTAAGTACCTCCACCTCCTTTATTTACACCCAACGGAGTGAGTTGATTTTTAATTAACGAATAAGCGTGATTGCCGTCTTGTAATTTTGCCCACCAATTTATTTTCCAGCCCATACTCCAGCCTGTAGATACATCACCGCGTTGCAATAAGGTGTTTTTAGAAGCTGCAAATAATTCTGGCGTTTTGTAGGCTGATATTTGATTAGACGGGAATAATCCATATAAATGTGATATATGGCGATGATTGTCTTTTGGATCATCAATGTCGTCTAGCCATTCTTGAAGTTGGTTGTATTTTCCAATGTGCATTGGTGCCAGTTGGCTGCGCATTTGCTTTAAAGTATCGATTAAGGCAGCATCTTCATTCAAGATTTGTGCAGCACGAATGGTTGTATTAAAAACATCACTCACAATTTGAGTGTCCATTGTTGTTCCTGCATCTAGTGAGGATCCATTATGAGCTTGTGGTGCGTTCTCTGGGGAATTCCCTGGATTGACAACCAACCAATTGTATTTAGGATGTTTTACTAGAAAATCGACATAAAACAAAGCTGCACCTTTCAACACAGGATATATAGATGTCAAAAATTCTTTGTCGCCTGTATAAAGATAATGTTCCCATAAATGCTGACTAGTCCATCCGCCTCCTGCAGTCCATAAGCCCCAGAAAGCGCCATCTACAGCACCAGTTGTGCGCCAAATATCCGTATTGTGGTGCGCCATCCAACCTCTTGCGCCATACATTGTTTTGGCTGTCTCTTTTCCAGTTTCAGCTAAATCTTTTACCATTTGTAAAAAAGGCTTGTGTAACTCAGAAAGATTTGTTTTTTCGGCTGGCCAATAATTCATCTCGGCATTTATATTGATGGTGTATTTACTATCCCAAGCTGGATTCAAATTATTGTTCCAAATTCCTTGCAAATTAGCGGGTTGCCCTCCTGGTTGAGAAGAAGATATGAGTAAATAGCGTCCATACTGATAATACAATGCTACAAATTGTGGATCATTGGTATTTCTAAAATTTTTCAAACGCTTATCAGTTGGTAAATTTGCTTCTGGAGTTGTTCCTAAATCAAATTTAACACGATTGAAATACTTTTGATAGGCAGCAATATGGGCTTTTTTAAGTGTTTCATAAGATTTCCCATAAGCCTTATTCAAATAGTCCAAGGCACGCTTATTTTCATCACCACTTACATCATGATAATTATTAAAATTAGTCGCTATCGATATAAATAATGTAGCTGAGTTTGCACCTTTTACGGTAAGTGAATTTTCGGTTTGCTCTAGTTTTCCTTTATCTAATTGAATGCGAGTGATTCCTTTGAAATGAATCAAACTAGCCACACCCTCATGATCGCTAGTGGTACCTGAAATTTCTAAGTATTTAGAATTGCTTACTGCAAATTTTTTGATTTTATGAGGTGAAGTATAATCGGCAGTAAAGGAAATACTTCCTTTTTTGCTTGCCGTAAGATGAATTACGATAACTCTTTCTGAAAATGAAACAAAAGCCTCACGAGTATAAGTTACCCCATCAACCACATAAGTAGTTTTTGTTATTGCTTTTTCTATATCCAATTCACGTCTGTAATTTGAAAAATTTTCATGTCCTTCAAAAGTCAAATTCAGATTCCCTACGGTTTGAAACGTTTGCCCATGTGACTTTTTTGAAATAAAAGCTTGGTTACCTAAATTTTCAGCTTCTTTATGTTTTCCTTCAAAAATTAATTTTTGAATTTCGGGCAAAGCGGCTAAAGCATCTGGATTATCGTTCCTATTAGGTCCACCGCTCCAAACTGTATTTTCATTCAACTGAATAATTTCATGTTCAACATTTCCATAGACCATTGCGCCTAAAAAACCATTACCTATTGGTAAAGCATTTTCCCAGGTACTACCTGAGGGCTGGTTGTACCAGAGTTTAAGATTTTGATTCTCTTGCGAATAACTGCTCAAAAAACCTAAAAGCAATGCTATTAAAAATTTTTTTTTCATTATCTAAATTGATGTAATTCTTAATTATGTATTAATTCCTTATATTTATATGCTTAACTTATATGTGTTTAAATCACACTTAAAAAAAAGGAAAAAAAACCTTGTTTTAAGGGCTTTTACAAAGTTTAATAAATTGCTTTTTTTATAATCTAAAGAATAAAACTAGCTCCTTAAAGACAAACATTTTTTAGATAAACATTCTACGTAAATAATACGACTATCAAAACTTAGTCATAAACACAATACCTACTCTTTAGCTTTTATTAATATCAAGAAATAGATAATTCAACTTTACAAATATATAAAATAACACAATCGGTTGCGTTTTTTTTATTTTATTTTTTTTAAAATAAACACTATTTATTACAGATATGATTTTTATATACTTTAAAAAAAACAAAATTCATAAATCAACTTAATTATACAACTACATCAATAATATAATAAAAAGTCAATCTTAAAAATTTTCTATTGCAAGAAGAGCAGTATTCTTGAAATTTAAAATAAAAATAATAAAGCCTATTTTCCTAAAAGAATAAAAAGCCTTCATTATTCATTATGCTCAAAGATATAATCTAAAATAAATCTTATCCGTTTTTATATAAAATTATAAATAGATTAAATAATTATGAGAATACAAAAGCTTTTTTTAAAGATCATCTTTCATAAACTTTAAATTATAAATTCAAATCTTTATTCACTTCAAAATTAAAAAAATTAAAAATACAATAGTTATAGTATTAAATTCAAATTATGGAAAAATTTTACTCTCCTAAAACAAGCCCTAAATATATACTATTTACGATATTCTTTTATTTCTATCTATCGTAAATCATGCACAGGTTAGAAAGACTTTTACACAAAGAACTTCATCTGCAACACCTTCAAAAATAATTCAACATCAAAGGTGACTTTACCATGTTAGGAAATACCAACCTAACTCTTAAAATTTACTATAAAACGAATGATAAGTAAATGTTTACTTAGAAATTAATGGAGATTCAAATACTAAAAAATCATCTTCTCTAAAAAACAAGATCATTTTACACTAAAAACTAAGTTTTTTATATTGTTTCAAATAATCAGTTTTCACTTTCTTTATACACTAAAAAATGTACTTAATCGTATTTTTAATACATTTTATCGATTTTATTGTAAAAAAAACAATATTTTTACAATAAAAATATTCCTGTTTTATGAATTGATTTAATTATAAGGTTTTCGATCTAATCTTTTATTCAAACTAACAATAGCTCAAATATAAAATGGCTTATGAAGAAATTTTACCCCCAAAAAAAAACTAATTATCGCTTTTATTGCATCATTATTTTTATAATAATAACGCTACATAATAAAATAGGGGCTCAAAACCTGACGTCTCCACAAGTGAATTTCATACAAAGAAGTTCAACTGCAACACCTGAAAAAAAGATTTATAACATCAAAGGTGACTTTACTATGTTAGGAAATACTAATTTAACTTTAGAAACATATGGTAATAATACCAACAATGAAGGAAAGCCAATGAAATACGTCGATATAGATGGCGACAGCAATACTTTAAATTCCTCTATGGCAACTCTTGAACTTTCTAATGGAGAGGAAAACAGCGCCAACCAAGATTGCTCTACAGTCGTTTATGCAGGACTGTATTGGACTGGAAAATCTGATGATGCAAATGAGACTTTTTCAGTAACAAAAGGTTTCGTGACTAAAAATTATGACAAAAAGAAAATCTCTCTAAAGGGACCTGGTGATACTGCTTATACAATAATAACATCCAATTCGGATATTCGATTTCCTAAAGCTGCACAGAGTGGAATTTTTATTGGCTACCATGAAGTTACTGATTATGTTAAGAATCATGGACCTGGAGCTTATACAGTTGCTGACATAGCCTTAAAAGAGGGAACAAATGGAACAAGCGCGCAAAACCCAGGTTACTCTGGTGGATGGGCTATGATAGTTATTTATGAAAATCCTGTGATGAAAACCCGAGCTGTAACTCTATTTGATGGTTATGCCTATGTTAATGGACAAAATAATGAATATGGAACTATTCCTGTCTCAGGTTTTACTACAGTAGCTTCTGGACAGGTTAATATGAAATTAGGAGTAATGGCTGCTGAAGGAGATGTAAATTCTAAAGGAGATTATCTAGCTGTAATGAAAGCAGATAAAAACCTCACACCATATAATACTGATAATTACCTAACGTTTAATGATACTGGAAGTTCAAATACTCAAAATTTTTTCAATTCTTCTATTGAGACAACAGGAATGAGAAATCCAAACTTACAAAACAATACTGGAGTTGATTTTCGAATGTTTACCATTCCAAATACTAACAATTCAGTAATAAAGAACAATCAAACCTCAACCACTTTTAGATATGGTTCTACTTATGAAGTGTATACAATTTTCGGTTTTGCTATGTCTGTAGAATCCTATATCCCTGAGCCAAAAGGATTAATAAGTGTGAATTCTATAAACAATAATACTAACCCTTCCGACTTAAATGCTTTACCAGGACAAGCAATTAATTATTCTCTTAACATAACTAATGAAGGTACAGAAGCAACAAACAACACTATCATTTCAATTCCTATACCCGAAACTGCTATTTTTAACGCCGGAAGTATTACTTACAACACCTATCATAACTTTACCCCTGGTACTATACCAACTTACGATTCAGCCACTAATAGAATAATCTGGAATTTAGGCACTTTGCCTATTACTGCTGGTCATCCGGAGTACATCTATGCCGATTTAAGTTTTAATCTTAATGTGACTACAGATTGCGCCATTTTATTAAGTGCAGGTTGTAATCCCGCAGTTTCTTTAGAAACTGGAACTATAATTGGTACAGGTGCTGTATCAGGTTCCTCGTTTACTAAGTATTTTTTTCAAGGCTATGACAACAGCACTTGCCAGCTACCTATTAACGGTTCTATAAAAGTTGCTATTGATGCTAGTTCTTGCTTATCCAGTTTAGCTGGCTCGGACCAAGTAACCTATTGTGGAGGTGAAACCGTTACACTAAATGCATCATCCGGTGCTAGTGGAACTTGGTCTATTGAAAGTGGCCCATCAGGTGGTGGAGAAATTTTCTCTAATGAAACAAGTCCAACTTCTACTTTCTACAGTCCAAATATTGGTGTATATACATTAACATGGACAACAAGCTGCGGTACAACTGATAATGTTTTAGTTACATTGGAACTTTGTAATGTGGTTAACTTTGATGGAGTGGATGACAACATTAACTTCAAAAATAAATTTGATTTAAACAGCGGCAATTTCAGTATTGAAGCTTGGGTGAAATCAAACGAAACTAATAGCAATATTCAAACAATACTTTCTAAACATCTAAGTCCAACTGCTACTAATGGTTATGACTTAAGAATAATAAATAATGTTATATCGTTCTATTGGAATAATAATTCGATTACTACTACTCATAGCATTGACACTGACAGATGGTATCATATTACAGTTACTTTTGACGGGACTAATTATAAATTATACATTGATGGAATATTAGAAAAAATAACTTCTGGTTCAAATCCAGTATCAAATAGTGCTGATTTTATTATAGGTGCTATGAGCCAAAATACTGATACCCCTTATAACTATTTTAATGGATGGATAGACGAACTTCGAATTTGGAATATCCCTTTGAATGAAGATCAAATCCGTAGAATGATGAATCAAGAAATCATTAACGATGGAAGCAATAATGTTAAAGGAGCCGTTGTTCCCAAAAACATTAATGGATTAAACTGGACTAATTTATCTGGATATTATCAAATGAATAAAGCTAGTGATGTTAGTAAAGGCTATTTAGTAGACAAATCTGGAAATGCTATTAATGGAAAATTAAAAGGTATTTATCAACCTGAACCCGATACTGCACCAATCCCGTACACTTCTAGAATTGATGGAGAATGGGAAACAGATGAAACATGGAGAAATTATGATGTTTGGGATCCTCCTTATAGTTTAGGAATTGATAATTCAACTGTTATTGAATGGAATATTATAGAAAGTTCACACAACATTACTTCCGTCGGTAACAAAACCGTTTTGGGATTACTAGTTGACAGCAATACAATAAGCGCTAACAATGATTCTAAAATAGAGATTTCAAGTTACCTAAAACTAGATGGAAAAATAGATTTGGTTGGAAAATCCCAATTAATCCAAACCTTAGACAGCGATTTAGATATAAGCAGTTCTGGTTCTATTGAAAGAGATCAACAAGGACAATCAAATCTTTACAATTATAATTACTGGAGTTCACCAGTAGGAACTATAAACACTACAGCTAATAATATTAATTATACAGTTAAAGGAGTTATGAAGGATGGAACTACAACAACTCCAAAAACTATTACTTGGATTGGAGGATATAATGGATCCCCAACAAGCCCTATTAGTATTGCAAGATTTTGGCTTCTTAAATTTGATAATTATGTTAATGCTTATGCTAGTTGGGTACAAATGAATGAAAATACTGCAATAAGAGTTGGACAAGGTTACACTATGAAAGGTAGCGGAGCAACCTCAGACACTCAAAACTATAGCTTTGTTGGAAAACCTAATAATGGGTTAATTAATTCAAATACTATAACTTCTGATCAAATGCTTTTGGCTGGAAACCCTTATCCATCATCACTAGACAGCGAAGCTTTTATCAATGATAATAAATCTTCGATAGATGGAAATATTTATTTTTGGGAACATTATGCTAGTAATAATTCTCACTATTTGAATGATTACCAAGGAGGATATGCAACTAGAAACCTTACTGGAGGTGTAGCTCCATCATCAGCAAATGTTGATTTTATTAGTAAACTAGGAACACCTTCAAGAGGAATTCCTAACCGTTTTATTCCGGTAGGTCAAGCTTTCTTTGTAATTGGAAAATCAGATTCTGGAGGAACGATAACCTATAACAATAATCAAAGAAGTTTTCACAAAGAAGACGATGCTGCAAATTCCAATGTAATTTATAAAATTACGCCTCAAACTAAACAACTTTGGCAAAACAACAATAACGATATAGTAATTGAAGAAAATTATAAAAAAATTCGTTTAGGATTTAATTCTCGTAACGACTATCATAGACAAGTATTACTAGGTTTTATAGATGGAAAAGCTACTGACGAAATGGATTTTGGCTATGACGCTTACAATATGGACAACTTTCCTAATGATATGTTTTTTCTAATAGGAGAAAATAAATTTGTTATTCAAGGAGTTGGTACATTTAACAAAAATGCCTCTTACCCAATTGGAGTAAAAACGGATGCTGAAGGAATAGTGAAATTTATGATTGATGATGTTGAAAATTTTGATCCAAATCAAGCTATCTATATTTATGATGGTGAAACAAATACTTATAATAACATTAGAACCAATGATTACGAAGTCAATATGGTTGCAGGAACAAATACAACCCGATTTTCTTTGCGTTTTTTAAACCCCGCAGATATTATAATAGACAAAGAAGAGGAATTGGACACTAATGATTATATTGAAATTATTCATATTCAAAAAACAGATCATATCAATATCAATAATCATATAAAAAATAGCAACGTTAAAAAAGTTAGCCTATTCAATAGCACAGGTCATCAAATTGACAACTGGAAAATTGAAGAAAACCGAAATCAACATAACATACAAGTACACATCAAAAAACCAAAATTAGGAGTCTATATTGTAAAAGTAGAAACTACTAAAGGCGAATTCACTAAGAAAATTATTATTCAATAAACTAAAAAATCTTTTTTCATTTACCCATAAACACTATTCTGTCATCCCCAAGTGATTTTATGAATCAATTAGGGATGATTTCTTTTTTAAAAAGAACAACTTCACAATTGATAATATCATTTTTATTTCTACTTTTGTTTTATTTTTATTTATTCTAAATAGAAAAACAAATTAAACCAAAAAGAAAAAACTATATCTAATCGTAAACAATAAAAATAATGAAGAAAAATCTATTTGTTTCGCTCGTCTTGGCTATTACATTTTTTGCTAATGCTCAACAAAAAAATTCGCTTTTAGAACAATCTTTTTGGAAATCATCTCCTGATGTGAGTGCTGTAAAAGCAGAAATAGCTAAAGGAAATAATCCTTCAGAAAGTACTAAAAATGCTTTTGATGCTGTAGTTTATGCTATAAATAGTGATGCTCCTAATGAAACAATTAAATTTTTAATAGAACAACCTGGCAATTCTGTTAGTAAACCAACTCATGATAATCGCATCTATCTTCATTGGGCCGCCAATAAAGGAAACGTTGAAATAGTAAACTATTTGATTGCTAAAGGGGCCGATATCAATCTTGAAGACAGTCACGGAACTACTCCAATTGCTTTTGCTGTTAGTAGTGGACAAAGTAATACTGCTATTTACGATGCATTTTTTAAAGCAGGAATCGACCCAAAGAAAAAATACAAAGACGGAGCCAATCTTTTACTTATGGCTATTCCAAATGATAAAGATTTAAGCCTAAGTACATACTTTATATCTAAAGGGTTATCCCTAAAAGATACAGATAACAACGGCAATACTGCCTTTGATTATGCTGCAAGAACGGGCGATTTAAATTTGATGAAAACCTTATTGCAAAAAGGAGTAAAACACACTAACAACGCACTTATTATTGCATCACAAGGTTCTCGTCGTGAAGCTAATACAATTGAAGTTTACCATTATTTAGTTGATGATTTAAAGCTAAAACCAACAGTAGTTTCAAATGATGGCGAAACAGTACTACATAATTTAGCACGCAAATCCAATCAAACTGAAATTATCAATTACTTTTTAAATAAAGGAATTGATGTGAACAAAGTAGATAATGACGGAAATACAGCTTTAATGAATGCAGCATCAGGAAGAGATACTGAATCTTTAGAATTGCTACTTCCTAAAGTGAAAGACATCAATACTCAAAATACCAAAGGAGAATCGGCTTTATCAATTGCAATCCAATCAGGAACACCAAAAGCGGTAGAACTTTTGTTAAACAAAAAAGCTAACATCAATGTTCTCGATAAAGATGGTAATAATTTAGGCTTTTATTTGATTCAATCCTACCGTCCACAAACGATGGGTCGCGGACCTGAATCTAGCAATATTCCTAAAGAAGACCCATTTGGAGTAAAATTAAAACTTTTGCAAGACAATGGTTTGAATTTAACTCAAGCACAAAAGGACGGAAGTACCTTATATCATTTTGCTGTGCTAAAAAATGATTTAACTTTGTTTAAAAAAATAGCCAATTTAAACATAGATATCAATGCTAAAAACAAGGATGGATTAACCGCTTTGCACAAAGCAGCCATGATTGCAAAAGATGATAGTATTTTGAAATATTTACTTTCCATTGGTGCCAAAAAAGAAATCAAAACCGACTTCGATGAAACTGCGTACGACTTAGCCAAAGAAAATGAAACCCTAACTCAAAACAACGTTTCTGTTGAAATTTTAAAATAATAAAATGAAATCTATACTTAAAACTGTCCTATTAAGCGCAATAATCAGCCTTATTTCTTTTCAAGCCTCAGCACAAAGTAGCAAATACAAATGCATGCTCCAAATGTCTAATTATATGGGAGAAGGAGCATATGTTGTGGTTTCATTAGTGAATGCAAAAGGCGATTACGAAAAAACACTTTACGTAATGGGAGATGATAAAAAATGGTACAAAAGTTTGAAAGAATGGCATAAATTCTATGCTAAAAAACCAACTAATATTAGTGCAATTACTGGTGCTTCAGTTACAGGGGGCGATAGAAGTATTACTACAATCGAAATTGATGATGCTAAAATTAATAGCGGATACAAATTGCGTTTTGAGTCAGCAGTTGAAGATCAGAAATATCATACAGCCGATTTAGAAATTGCACTTACAACAGCTGGAATTGCAGCAAAATCAGAAGGAAAAGAATACATCCGTTACGTACGATTAAGCAAAATATAACAGCATAGCTAGATGACTCTTTCTTTTTGGCGGTACGCTCACCTCACTTTGGCGGTATTTTCTTCTCTATTTTTACTTTTGGCATCCATAACAGGCACTATACTTGCCGTTGATGCCATACAGCAGAAAATACCTTCCCATCGAGTGGAAAATTTCGATGCTATTACATTGGATAAAACTTTACCTATTCTTCGTGAAATTTATCCTGAAATAACCGAATTAAGTATCGACCACAATAACTTTGTAACTTTGCAAGCTATTGATAATAATGGAGATGACGTCAACGCTTATATTGATCCTACAACTGGAAAAATAATTAGTACACCAACTAAAAAAAGTGATTTTATAAATTGGATTACCAGCCTGCATCGTTCCTTATTTCTACACGAAACAGGGCGACTTTTTATTGGAATCAATGCTTTTCTTTTAGTTTTAATTGCTCTTTCTGGATTTGTTTTAGTTCTTAAAAGACAACGAGGTTTACGCAACTTCTTTTCTAAAATTATTAAAGAGTATTTTGCTCAATATTATCACGTTTTATTGGGACGCTTGGCATTAATTCCTATTTTGATTATTGCACTTTCTGGAACCTATTTATCTATGGAACGTTTTCATCTTTTTGATTCTAAAAATAAAAACAAAGCTGAAAAAGCAACTAAAACTGTAACTACAAAAACATTCGATTTAAAAAATACTCCTTTATCTGAAGTTACTAAAATTGAATTTCCATTTTCGGATGATGAAGAGGATTATTATACTTTCGAATTAAAAGACAGAAAAATTGAAGTCAACCAATATTCGAATGCAATAGTTTCTGAAGAATTATTCCCAACATCAAAAATGTTAGCCGACTTAAGTTTGGATTTACATACTGGTCGAGCTAACGGAATTTGGGCATTCATACTTGGGTTAGCAGCATTAAATATCTTGTTTTTCATCTATTCAGGATTTGCTATGACTTTAAAAAGAAGAGCAAGTCGCATCAAAAATAAATACAACGCTGCCGAAAGCAAATACATTTTGCTAGTCGGCTCAGAAAACGGAAGTTCTTTGCGTTTTGCCAATGCCATTTTGAAACAACTTATTGACAACGGTGAAAAAGCGCATCTTGCACAACTCAATAATTACAAGGCTTATCCAAAAGCAGAACAGTTACTGATTTTCAGCTCAACTTATGGCTTAGGCGACGCTCCTTCTAATGCTAGTAAATTTATTTCATTATTAGAAAAACAAAATCAGCAACAACAAATTAATTATTCGGTAATTGGTTTTGGATCCAAATCCTATCCTAATTTCTGTGGTTTTGCCAAAGAAATCGATACACTTTTAGAATCCAAAACTTGGGCCAATCGCATTTTAGAAATACAAATGGTAAATAATAAATCGGCAGAAGAGTTTGTGCAATGGGTAAAATTATGGAGTGCCAAAACAGGAATTTCGCTTAGCACTACTCCATCCGTTTACAATCATATTCCTAAAGGATTACAACAATTAATGGTTTTAGATAAAACCACTATTTCAGAAAACGAACAAACTTTTTTATTGACTTTGAGAGCAGGAATGCGAAGCAAATTCACATCGGGAGATCTTTTAGCTATTTATCCTGCCAATGACAATCAGGAACGTTTGTATTCTATAGGTGCTATTGACGGAAACATTCAATTGTCAGTAAAATTACATCCTTCGGGTTTGGGTTCTGGTTTTTTATACGATTTAAAAGTTGGTGATACTATCAAGGCACAAATCATAAACAATCATTCTTTTCATTTCCCTAAAAAAGCAACTCAAGTGGCTTTGATTTCTAATGGAACAGGAATTGCTCCTTTTCTAGGAATGATTGCTCAAAATAAGAAAAAAATAGAAATTAAATTATACGCAGGCTTCCGCCAAAAAACGGAAATCACAATGCATTACGAAGAATTTGCTGCTGAAATGATGCAAAAACAATATCTAGACAAGTTTCATTTGGCTTACTCTCGTGAAGAAAATCATCATTATGTGATGGATTTGATTCAAATAGATGCTGATTTCTTTGCTAATTTATTGAAAAACGGTGGTATCGTGATGATTTGCGGCGCATTAGCCATGCAATTTGACGTAGAAAAAGTATTAGACAGCATTTGTATTTCTAAAAACAATACGCCTCTTTCTGACTATAAAAACAAAGGTCAAATCTTGACTGACTGCTATTAAAAAATAACTATATCTTTTTCAAATGACAAGTAAATCCTTAAATAAAATAACTCTTTTTATTGTTTTATTATTTGGTTTTTCTTGCCATGCACAAGTTTTACGAAAAAGAACAACAATGCTTATGGGTGGCCGTTTTGATATTAGTATTGTTGCCAAAGATTCTCTTGCAGCCGAACAAAATATTGATGTTATCATTGGCGAAATTAGCAGAATTGAAAACCTCATCTCCGATTGGAAACCAACTTCTCAAGTTTCAGTAATCAATCAAAATGCTGGAATTCGTCCAGTAAAAGTAGATCGTGAACTTTTTGAATTAACAAAAAGAGCTCTTCATTTTTCTGAAATTACTCATGGTGCTTTTGATATTAGCTTTGCAGCAATGGATCGAATTTGGAAATTTGATGGTTCGATGACCGAAATACCATCGGCAGAAGCCATCAAAAAATCAGTTGAAAAAGTAGGTTATAAAAATATTATCCTAGACAGTATAAACTCCTCTATTTTCTTAAAATTCAAAGGAATGAAGATTGGGTTTGGTGCACTTGGTGAAGGTTATGCAACTAACAAATGTCAACAAATAATGCTCGCTAAAGGAATTCAATCGGGAATTGTAAATGCAACGGGCGACATGAGCATTTGGGGAACACAGCCTGACGGAAATCCTTGGAATATTGGCATTACTGATCCGTTTCATCCTGATACTATTCTAGCTACAACTACTTTAAAACAAGGAGCCGTTACCACTTCTGGCTCTTACGAAAAATTTGTTGTTTTTAATGGGAAACGCTACTCACACATCATCAATCCTACTACTGGTTATCCCGCAACGGGATTGTGTAGTGTAACCGTTTTTGGTCCGAATGCTGAAATGGCGAATGGTTTTAGTACCTCAGCCATGGTTTTAGGTAAAAAAGAAGCTAAAAAATTGCTGAACCAATATCCTGAATATAGTTTCATTATGTTCACCGACTCGGGGAAAATGATAAAGTCAAAAAACTTCCCTAAACATCAATTGAAGAAATATAAGTAAGTCAAAAAAACAGCTCTTAGCTCTTCAACTTTATAGTCCATTCAAAATCCATTTCAGAAACGGGCTCGCCTTTTTCATTGGTTCCAATAGACTTTAACCAAAAAGTTTGACCTTCTCCAGTTGCTATTGTTTCTTGGATTGCCGCTTCTATTTGATTTTTATTTTGGCATACAAATGTAATTCGTCCTGTTGCTTTTTTAGTAAAACTACTTTTATTATTAGCAACAAGCATAGCAATATTTCGATGACTCTCTTGTATGTGCAACATGACTAAAGCTCCAGTTGTCAATTCAGCCGCCATAGCTTGAACAGCAAAATACATCGAATTGAATGGATTTTGGTTAATCCATCGGTGTTTTACGGATGCGGTACATTTATCTGAAACTATTCCTGTAACCCTTACTCCACATAGGTATGCCGAGGGTAATTTAAAAAATAAAAAACGATTCAGTTTCGCTGCTGTGAGTTTCATTGTCTTGGTTTTTAACCAATATACGAAATATTTTTCTAGTTTCTTTTATTTTATTAAAGTTAATATTTTGTTAATATTTAGTACTTTGCAATACATAATACCTTCTTTAAGATATATATTTGCATAAGAAATTACTAGAACCTAAAACTATGGAAACCAAGAACGAACAAACTTTAGCAGCATTAACCCATTTAAGCTCTTTATCACAATACTTTATTCCTTTTGGAAATTTTATCTTTCCAATAATAATTTGGAGTAGTAAAAAAGAAAAATCAGAGCTTATTGACTATCATGGAAAACAAGTAATTAATTTTCAATTAAGCTTGTTAGTATATTCACTTGTGTGTATTCTAATTGCTATTCCAGCATTTTCAACTATTATTTTTAGCAGTATGAATTGGAATGAACTCTTCAATAATCAAGAATTCTTTTGGAACAACATTAATATTGATGAAAACATTTCATTTTTAGCCATAGGAATTGTTAGTGTATTGTTATTCTTTGCTTTAAAAATAGTAGAGTTTTTTTTAATCATCATAGCAGCTATAAACACTTCAAACGGAGAACCTTTTAAATATCCATTCACTATAAAATTCATTAAGTAAACAAAATAAATCATGAACATTGAAAACACAAAAGCCCAGATGCGAAAAGGTGTTCTCGAGTTTTGCATCTTATCTGTACTAAAAGAAAAAGATGCATATACATCCGAAATATTAGAAACCTTAAAAAACGCAAAATTACTAGTCGTGGAAGGAACCATTTATCCTTTATTAACCCGATTAAAAAACGACGGATTACTAACCTATCGTTGGGAAGAATCAACCTCAGGACCACCCAGAAAATACTATGGTTTAACCGAAACAGGACAAATATTTCTTAACGAACTGAATGGCACTTGGACAGAACTTTCAAATGCTGTAAATTTAATCACAAATCAAAAAACAGAGTCATGAACAAAACTGTAAACATAAACTTAGGCGGAGTGTTTTTTCACATTGACGAAGACGCATACCAAAAATTATCTCGCTATTTTGACGCTATTAAACGTTCCCTTTCTAACGCTTCAGGTCAAGATGAGATAATTAAAGACATTGAAATGAGAGTTGCTGAATTGTTGAATGAAAAACAAAAAAGCGACAAACACGTAGTAGGTTTAAAAGAAGTAGACGAAGTTATTGCTGTAATGGGACAACCCGAAGATTACATCATTGAAGATGAACCGAAAGCTTTTGAAAATCAATACCAACAAAACACTAGAGTTAAATCTAGAAAACTATATCGTGATACTGAAAACGGTATGATAGGTGGCGTTCTATCTGGTTTAGGACATTATTTTGGAGTTGACAAAGTATGGCTTAGAGTATTTTTACTATTAATGGTATTTGTTTTTGGATCTGGAGTATTGGCATATATTATTTTATGGGTAGTTATGCCCGAAGCCAAAACAACAGCTGAAAAACTTGAAATGTATGGCGAACCCGTAAATATTTCAAATATCGAAAAAAAAGTTAGAGAAGAATTTGAAACTGTTTCTGACAAAATTAAAAATGCCGATTACGACAAATATGGCAATCAGATAAAAAAAGGAGCTAATAAAGTGGGGAATTCATTGGGGAATTTTATTCTTAGTATTTTCGGAATCATAGCCAAGTTTCTTGGGGTTTTGTTAATCATTACTGGTTTAACAACATTAGTATTTTTATTAATTGGCGTTTTTACTTTGGGAACCAATACCTTCATTGATTTTCCTTGGCAAGGATTTATAGAAACAGGTAATTTTACTGATTATCCTATTTGGGCTTTTGGTTTACTTATGTTTTTCGCAGTGGGTATTCCGTTCTTTTTTCTAACCTTATTAGGTTTTAAATTACTAGCTCCCAAAACAAAATCGATTGGTTCTATTGCTAAATATACGCTGTTAGCACTTTGGATTATTACTGTTACCTTAGCTATATCTTTGGGTATAAAACAAGCCTCGGCCTTTGCAATGGATGGTCGAGTTGTCAAGAAAGAAACACTAAATATTCCTATAAACGATACTTTGCTTATTAAATTCAAACACAATGATTATTTTGCCAAAGATATTTACGATCGTTCCGACTTTAAAATTACCACCGATTCAACCAATAATGATATTATTTACTCTAACGACGTACGCATTCAAATAAAAAAATCAAACGAGAATTACAGCTACATTCAAATTGAAAAAGAAGCCAAAGGAAAATCTTTTGCGGAAGCGAGACAAAAAGCAGAACAAATTCGTTACCAATACAAAATTGTTGGAAACCAACTTATTTTTGATAATTATCTAATAAGCGATTTAAAAAATAAATTTAGAAATCAAGAAGTCGAAATTACCTTATTTCTTACCGAAGGTACACTGTTTAAAGTTGACTCTACAGTTAACGATTACAACCATTCAGACAATGATTTTTTCGATTTAGATTACGACAGTACTGAACCATTGTATAAAGTGGGCTATTCTAAAGTAAGCTGCTTGAATTGCATTGACACTGATATAGAAGAGCAAATAGAAAAAATTAACAATGAAGTCACAAATGCTAGAAGAAACGAAATTGAAAATGAGATTAAAAAACAACAAATTCTGATACAAAAATCAATAAATAAAAACCAAAATGAAATTCCAAAATTAAAAGTAGATAAAAACGGTACCATCATTAAAACCAATTAGTTATGCTAAAAACAAAAGGCTATACATACATCATAATCACTTCGATAGTTCTATTATTCACATCATGTATCAATTGCGAAAGAACAGAAACTGTAAAGACTATAGAATCTTCTGGAAATGAAACACGCGAACGCAGGTATTTTGATGAAGGATTTGATAAAATTAGTGTAAACGATGGAATTGAGGTAATTATTGAACAATCAAATACAACTGAAGTCACAGTAATTACCAATGAAAACTTTCAAAAAAACATGATAACAAGAGTAGAAAACGGTACTTTATATTTATCAAGCAATATAACTAAAACTTCTATTTCGATATTGGGATATAAACGAAGTAGCACAAATGATGCTGCAACTAAAAAAATTATTATTAAAGTTCCAATAATAAATGGTTTAGAAGCTAATGCTGCCTCAAAAATTGAAAGCAAAGGAACTTTAAAAGGAAATACTATTGCTCTAAAATCAAGCAGTGCAAGCGAAATTAATCTTAACTTAGAATTCGAAGAAATTAATGCCGAATGCAGCAGCGCAAGCAAAATTAATCTTGAAGGAATGGCACTCAATTTAGATGCACATGCATCAAGTGCCAGCAAAATAGATGCTGATGATTTATTAGTTAATACAGTAACTGCACAATCTTCTAGTGCTTCAAAAATTAGTCTTAACCCTATTGTAAATCTAAAAGCAAATGCCAGCAGTGGAGCAACTATTAAATACAAAAAAATGCCGAAGCATATTGAAAAAATAACTAACTCAGGCGGAAGCATTAAAGAAGAATAACAGAAATTCTCGTTAAAAAACTAGAAATCGTCTATTACTAATAGGCGATTTCTTTATATTTGTAAGCAACCTAAATGAAAATGAACATGAAAAAAATTAGTATTATCCTTTTAATATTTTTATCTACTACAATTGTTTTAGCTCAGAAAAAAGAAAAAATAAGTGGCTCTAAAACAATTGCAAACAAAAATAAAACCATAGGTAACTTTAGCAGTATTGAAGTGGAAGACAACATAGAAGTTTCCTTAGAAAGAGGAGAATTGCCTGAGCTAAAAATTGAAGCCGATGACAATCTAATTGATATTATCGATATTGATGTTACTGATAATGTACTGCGTCTTTCTACTTCTAAGCGAGTGGTAAAAAGTAAATCTTTAAAAATAAAAGTCACTTATACCTCAGCATTAAATACTATTACTTCAAAAAATGAAGCTGTCATTAATGCTATTCAAGAAATCCTTACTGATAATCTTAGTGTTAAAACATTAGATGACTCTAAAGTATTAATGAATGCCAATACCAAAAACTTTGTTTTACAAGCTGATGGCGATTCGGAAATTGAATTGAATTTGAAAAGTGATAAAACAAAAATTGAACTCACTAAAGATGCCGAATTGAAATCATTAGTAAAAACAGACGATTTAGCATTAGACATGTATCAAAAAGCAAAAGCTAAAATTGAAGGAGAAGCAAACAGCAGTGTTATTCGATTGGAAAACAACTCTGATCTTGATGCTTCTAAATTGGTAATAAAAAGCATCCAATTAATTACCGAAGGACAAAGCAAGGCTAGTGTAAATGCAAAATCAGATATTAGCATTACCGCTACCGAAAAATCAGAAACTGATTTGTATGGCGATGCAAAAATCGATATGACAAAATTTAGTGATAAAGCAAAATTATCTAAAAAATAAAATTTTAAAAAAAATCTGAATTAAAAAAGGCTGTTTCACAATGAAACAGCCTTTTTATATTTAATTAGATCTAAAAATTACTCTTTAGATGCTAAATATCTTTCAGCATCTAATGCAGCCATACAACCTGTACCAGCAGCAGTAATTGCTTGACGATACACATGATCTGCAGCATCTCCAGCAACAAAAACACCTGCAATATTTGTTTTAGAACTTCCCGGAGTATTTATAATATAACCTGTTTCATCTAAGTTTAAATACTCTTTAAAGATATCTGTATTAGGTTTGTGACCAATAGCTACGAAGAAACCAGTAGCAGGAATATCATACGTTTGACCATTTGATTTATTCAATACTCGAATTGCTTCCACAACTTGATCATCACCTAAAACTTCTAATGTATCGTGATTCAATAAAATTTCGATATTTTCAGTTTTACGAACGCGCTCTTCCATGATTCTAGAAGCTCTAAATTTTTCGCTTCTTACTAACATGGTAACTTTTTTACAAAGTTTTGATAAATAATGTGCTTCTTCACAAGCTGAATCTCCTGCTCCAACAATTACAACTTCTTGATTTCTATAGAAAAAACCATCACAAACGGCACAAGCAGAAACTCCACCTCCCATTTGCAAATAATGCTGTTCTGAAGCTAATCCTAAATATTTAGCAGAAGCACCTGTAGAAATAATTACCGTTTCACAGTGCAATTCGATAGAATCATTAATCCAAACTTTATGAATATCTCCAGAAAAATCAACTTTAGTTGCCCATCCGTCACGGATATCAGCACCAAAGCGTTCGGCTTGTTTTTGCAATTGAATCATCATTTCTGGACCTGTAACTCCATCAACATATCCAGGGAAGTTTTCTACTTCGTTAGTTGTAGTCAATTGACCTCCAGGTTGCATTCCTTGGTATAAAATTGGATTCATATTGGCTCTAGCAGCATAAATTGCCGCTGTATAACCCGCAGGTCCTGAACCTATAATAAGACATTTTATTTTTTCGATTGTATCAGACATAATAATTATGATTTAATTTTAAAACAGCACAAAAATAAGTTTTTATTATTGGATAACTAGATTAGAGTAATCAGTTTTTATTATCCTAAAATAGATAAATAAAAAAACCTCCTTGGTTCACAAGAAGGTTTTTGTCGGGGTGGCAGGATTCGAACCTGCGGCCTCCTGCTCCCAAAGCAGGCGCGATAACCGGGCTACGCTACACCCCGTAACGCGGCTGCAAATATACAACTCTTTTTTGCTTTTGCAAACTATATTTTAAAAATAAAATAGGAATTTAAAAAAGAGAGTAATCCGTAAACGCTAATCCCCCAAAACACCTCAAATCAAGCTTTAACAAATGTTAACAAAATAGATTTTTAGAAACAATAATAAATTGTATTTTTACCGTTCAAAATTATACAAAATAAATGGGCAAAATCATTGCGATTGCTAATCAAAAAGGAGGCGTTGGAAAGACTACAACATCTGTAAATCTTGCTGCTTCCCTAGGTGTTTTAGAAAAAAAAGTACTATTAATCGATGCTGATCCTCAAGCTAATGCTAGTTCTGGATTAGGTATTGATGTGGAAAGTGTAGAAATTGGTACCTACCAAATTCTAGAACACAGCAATACTCCTAAAGAAGCAGTAGTAAAATGTTCGGCTCCCAATGTAGATATTATTCCTGCTCACATTGACCTTGTGGCTATCGAAATCGAATTGGTAGACAAAGAAAATAGAGAATACATGCTTAAAAAAGCATTAGAAAGCGTAAAAGACGACTATGATTTTATCATTATTGACTGTGCTCCTTCTCTTGGTTTATTAACATTAAATGCATTGACAGCAGCCGATTCTGTAGTGATTCCTATCCAATGTGAATATTTTGCATTAGAAGGTCTTGGAAAACTATTGAATACTATAAAAAGCATCCAAAAAATCCACAATCCTGACTTAGACATTGAAGGTTTATTATTGACCATGTATGATTCGAGGTTGCGTTTATCCAATCAAGTAGTTGAAGAAGTTCAAAAACATTTCAATGATATGGTTTTTGAAACTATTATTCAACGAAATGTGAAGCTAAGCGAGGCACCTAGTTTTGGAGAAAGCATCATTAACTATGACGCTACTAGTAAAGGTGCTACAAATTATTTGCATCTTGCTCAAGAAATTATAAAGAAAAACATCCAGTAATTTTATGACTAAAGCGATAAAAAAACAAGCCTTAGGAAGAGGTTTATCTGCATTATTAAAAGACCCAGATAACGATATCAAATCGGTAGAGGATAAAAATGCTGACAAGGTTGTTGGAAATATTATTGAGCTTGAAATTGAAGCTATTGAAATCAATCCTTTTCAACCTAGAAGTAATTTTAACGAAGAATCTTTAAGAGAATTAGCTACTTCCATCAAGGAATTAGGTGTAATTCAACCTATTACTGTTCGTAAATTAGATTTTAATAAATACCAATTAATTTCTGGAGAGCGTCGTTTGCGTGCTTCAAAATTAGTAGGATTGACTACAGTTCCTGCTTATATCAGAATTGCGAATGATAATGAATCATTGGTTATGGCTTTGGTTGAAAACATTCAACGCCATGACTTAGATCCTATTGAGATTGCACTTTCTTACCAACGTTTAATCGATGAAATTCAATTGACTCAAGAGCAAATGAGCGATCGTGTAGGCAAAAAACGTTCGACCATTGCCAATTATTTACGCCTTTTAAAACTAGATCCGATTATCCAAACTGGAATTCGCGATGGTTTTATCAGTATGGGACATGGTAGAGCCATTATCAACATTGAAGATTTAGACGCACAAACTGATATTTATAAAAAAATTGTAAGTCAAAATCTTTCTGTTCGCGATACTGAAGCTTTGGTAAAAAACTATCATGAAAGTTTAAAACCAAAACCAGCTGCAAAGGCTAAAACAGCTTCTTTTGATATTGACGAAAGTCAAAAAAGAGCATTTAATTCTTATTTTGGAAACAAAGTAGACATTAAAGTGGCTAGTAACGGAAAAGGGAAAATCACCATTCCTTTCCAATCTGAGGAAGATTTTAATCGAATTATGGAACTAATTAAGGGATAGTGAATAAAATTCTTTCCATAGCACTATTTCTTATTATCTTAAGTAACACCGCTGCATTGGCACAAAAAACCAGCAAAACAGAAATGGTAGCAAAAGATACTTTAAAATCTATTGATATCGATCCATTAACACCTGCAAAAGCAGCCTTTTATTCGGCAGTTTTACCAGGTTTAGGTCAAGCTTATAATAAGAGATATTGGAAAATTCCATTGGTTTATGGTGCCATTGGAACCAGTCTTTATTTTTATATTGACAGTAATAAAAAATACCATCAATTTAGAGACGCTTACAAACGAAGATTAGAAGGATACTCTGACGATGAATTCTCTTATTTAGATGATAGCCGATTGATTTCTGCACAGAAATTCTACCAGCGTAACCGTGATTTATCTTCTTTATTCGTTGTAGGTTTTTATGTTTTGAATATTATTGATGCCAATGTAGATGCTGCGTTAATGCAATTTAATGTAGACGACCGCTTATCTATAAGACCTACACTGTATCAAAACAATCTCAACTACAAAACAAATGTAGGGCTAAGCCTGAACTATAATTTTTAATCAAATACAAGAGAATTGATTGATTCAAATCTTTTAATTAAATAATAAAACAAATGAAAATTGCGCTTTTAGGATACGGAAAAATGGGACAAGTAATTGAAAGAATTGCTTTAGAAAGAGGTCATGAAATTGTTTTGAAAAAAGACGAATTCAACACTTACGATACACTTTCTACTGCCGATGTAGCAATTGATTTTAGTGTTCCTACAGCAGCTGTAGACAATATTTCGGCGAGTTTCAACAACAATGTTCCTGTAGTTTCTGGAACAACTGGATGGCTAGACCGTTATGACGAAATGATTGCTTTATGCAAAGAAAAAAATGGAGGTTTTATTTCTAGCTCTAACTTTAGCTTAGGAGTAAATTTATTTTTTGGACTAAACGAATATCTAGCTAAAATGATGGCTAATATCGATGGTTATAACGTAACAATGGAAGAAATTCACCACATCCATAAACTAGATGCTCCAAGCGGAACAGCAATTTCATTGGCTCAAGGAGTGATTGAAAACAGTAAATACAGCAATTGGACACTTGACAACGGAACAGAATCTGATATTCATATTGAAGCGGTACGTACTGGTGAAGTTCCAGGAACACATACTGTAACTTATGATTCTGGTATTGATAGCATCGAAATCAAACATACTGCTCACAATCGCGAAGGATTTGCCCTTGGAGCTGTAATTGCTGCCGAATGGTTAGCTGGAAAGCAAGGAATCTTCAGTATGAGAGATGTACTTAATATAAAATAATCAAACCAAATTAATCCTTAATTCAAGAGCACTATGACACTATATCAATGGTTTGTATTCTTCCTTTTAATCCAAATTGTTCACTTTTTAGGAACTTGGAAACTTTATGAAGCAGCTGGAAGAAAAAAATGGGAAGCTGCAATACCTGTTTATAATGCTATCGTCCTAATGAAAATTATTGGTCGACCTACTTGGTGGACTTTATTGCTTTTTATTCCAATTATTAACTTGATTATGTTTCCTGTTATTTGGGTAGAAACCTTAAGAACTTTTGGAAAACGCAGTCAACTGGATACTATTTTAGGAATTATAACTTGCGGATTGTATATCTACTACATCAATTACACCCAAAAATTAGACTACAACAAAGACAGAAGTATTCATGCTGCAAATAAAACTGCCGACACGGTAAGCTCGCTTTTGTTTGCCATTATTGTTGCCACTTTAGTACATACTTATTTTGTACAACCCTACACTATTCCAACTTCTTCTTTAGAAAAATCATTATTGGTTGGTGATTTTCTATTTGTTAGCAAAGTGAATTATGGAGCTAGAGTACCTATGACTACGGTAGCTTTACCAATGGTTCACGACTCCATTCCAATGACCAAAAGAAAATCATATTTAAGTTGGCCACAATTGCCTTACTTAAGATTACCTGGAATTGAAGACAAAATAAAACGCACAGACATCGTAGTATTCAACTGGCCTGTAGATACTGTTCATTACTTTTTTGAACCAAAAGGCAGACCTGGTGTTATCAAACCTATTGATAAAGAATCCAATTACGTAAAAAGATGCGTAGGTATTGCTGGAGATAGTTTAGCTATTAAAGACGGAATTGTATACATCAATGGAAAAGTTTTAGAACTTCCTGAACGCGCTAAACCTCAATTTTCTTATGCAGTAGCTTTAGATGGGAAAACATCTATTGACTTTGAATATCTATTGAAAGATATGGATATCACAGATGGTGTAGGTTATAAAAGCGATCTAAAAGATACTCTTTACTTTAGAGCATTAACAGCAGCTGGAGCGGAAAGATTAAAAAATATTCCTGGAATAACTGCTGTAAAAAGAGAAATCGCTAAAGGTCCCGAAGACGGAATTTTTCCAAATATCAACAAATGGAATCGTGACAATTTTGGTCCTATTTACATTCCTCAAAAAGGAAAAACTGTTCCTCTTACACTGGAAAGTTTACCATTTTACCAAAGAATCATTAACACTTATGAAAAAGATGATAATGGAAATCCAAACGATTTAAAAGTAACTGGAAACGAAATCCGATTGAATGGAAAAGTAGTAACTACCTATACTTTTAAACAAAATTACTACTGGATGATGGGAGATAATCGCCACAATTCAGAAGACAGCCGTTATTGGGGTTATGTTCCAGAAGACCACATTGTAGGGAAACCTGTTTTTATCTGGATGAGTTGGGATACTAATGGAAAAGGATTGAACAAAGTGCGTTGGGATAGAGTTTTTACTACTGTTAGCGGTGAAGGTCAACCACAATCGTACTTCAAGATCTTCTTGATTTTACTAGCTGCATTTTTTGTAGGCGAATATTTTTGGAAAAAAAGAAAAGAGAAGAATAGTTAATTTGTTATTTGTGGATTTGGTTATTTAATAAACTTATGTGGATAAGTTTATTTTTATAAGATTATTTATTTTTAAATTTAAATTAGCAATGATATAAAATCACCAAATCCACAAATAACCAAAACTATGTATACATTTTCTTTTGAAAAATTAGAAGTTTGGATAGAGGCCAAAGAATTCTCAAAAATGATTTACCAAATAACTTCAAATTTCCCTGAAGCTGAAAAATATGGACTAATCTCTCAGTTACGTCGTGCATCTATTTCTATTGCGTCAAATATAGCTGAAGGTTCTGCTAGAAAAACTTTTAAAGACAAGGCTCATTTTACAACAATTGCTTTCGGTTCAGCAGTAGAAGTATTAAATCAATTAATCATTTCTTATGAATTAAATTTTATAAATGAAACAGATTATTTGAACTTGAGAAAAAATTTGGAAAGCATCACAAACAAGCTTAATTCTCTAAGAAATTATCAATTAGAAAAGTCTGAAACCAAATAACCAAATCCTCAAATTAACAAATGAAAGCCTTATTACATCCATCCTATTTCCCATCGATTAGCCATTTTGTTGCTATGTTGCAATCAGAAAGTATCGAGTTTGAAATGGAAGATAATTTTCAAAAACAAACTAATAGAAACCGAACTTATATTTATAGTCCCAATGGTATTCAGCTTTTAAATATCCCGGTAAAGCATTCCAAAGCAAGCCATCAAAAAACAAAAGATATCAAGATAGAAAATGATTTTGATTGGCAAAAACAACATTTTAAGTCCTTAGAAGCAGCTTACAGGAGCTCTCCTTTCTTTGAATTCTTCGAAGATGATTTTGTTCCTTTTTTCGAAAAAAAACATACTTTTTTAATGGATTTGAATTTTGAAGCATTAGAAATTATTTCAAAATGCATGCGAACTAAATTCAACTTCGAAACTACCACAGAATATTTCCACGAAGTAGATTCGAATGAAATTCAAGATTATCGATTTTTAGTAAATGGAAAAAAAGACCCTTCTGTTTTTGAACCCTACACCCAAGTTTTTGATGACAAACATGGTTTTATCAACAACTTAAGCATTTTGGATTTGCTTTTCAATGAAGGTAAATTTACAGTTGATTATTTGAAATCACAAGAGTTAATTATCAAATAATACTTTTCTATTTTAATCCAAAGATAATTTAGCCATTATAGGAAAATGATCAGAATTATCAAATTCTGGAAAAGTCTCAAATTGCTTTACTTTCATTTTATTATCTGCAAATATGTAGTCAATTCGGGCAGGATAATATCTGAATCGGTATGTTTGTCCAAAACCTTTTCCTTCTTCTTCAAATGCATCATTTAACCCTCCTTTAATGATGCGATATACATAAGAAAAAGCACTGTTATTCATATCGCCACAAATAATTACAGGATAAGGACAATCTTTCAAATTTTCCTTTAAAATTTCGGCTTGTTCTTGTTGTTGTTTAAAAGCTTTGCTAATTCTAATAAACATCATCTGAGATTTTTCTTTATTAATCACATCAATATTTTCAGAAATTTCATTGACGTCAGGTGAAATTTTAATGGACTGTAAATGCATATTATACACTCGAATAATATCTTTTCCTTTCTTTATATCGGCATAGACCACATTATTATTCGAATTAGGAAAAACAATTTTCCCTTGTTCAATAATTGGAAATTTAGAAAAAATAGCTTGACCCGTTTTTATCTGTTCACCATCCATAAAAATAGTTCGGTGTGGATAGACTTTAAAGTCAATATGCGCCGAATTAGAATACTCCTGAACACATAAAATATCTGGGTTTTTATCATTAATAAACTCCAAAATAGATTCTGGAATATCAGTTTTCTCATCCCATTTAAACAAATTAAACAAGCGGACATTATAGCTCATTACTACAAAATCCTTTTCACTTGCAGGATATTCTTTAGCCGAAAATTTATAAAATTTATTTATAAACGTAATTCCTATTAAAAGAACCAAACCCGAAACCATCATTCTTTTTTTGAATTGAATGGCCCAATACACAAAAAAAAGACTGTTTAAAATAAAAAACAAAGGCATAAACAACGTCAGCACCGACAATAAAGGGAAGATTTTTGGTGCCAAAAAAGGCAACACATAAGCGATAAAAGTGACGGCGATGAGAACAATGTTTAAGAAAAACATTCCTCTATTAAACCACGAAAGGTTTTTCATTTCTTTTTATTTAACGTCCAAAGTCACAAAAAAACTTCAAACAATTATTTCCCTGATTGGAATAAAAAATCCTTTTCTTCTTTTGTTAAACTATCATAACCCGATTGACTGATTTTATCTAAAATCTCATCAATTTGTTGTTGCGCTTTATCTTTACTTACAATTCTAGAAGTTATTCTTTTTTCAACTGGTTTAGTATAATTTTTATGTACTTTCTTAAAAGGTTTTGAAGGTGACTTTTTAAAAATATTGGTAAAAAAATCAATGATTTTAGTCACAATCACACTCATATCTGTTCCATTTTGCAAAGCTCTAATATATACAAAACCAAAAAAAGCTCCCGCTAGGTGCGAAATATGACCACCCATATTCTCTAAACGAAGTTGCATCAAATCTAGTATAAGCAACACCGCAGTAATATGCCATAATTTGACATTTCCTATTAATAACAAACGTACTTGCATTAAAGGTTGGTAAGTTGTAGCAGCCATCAATACAGCCATAATTGCTGCTGAAGCACCTACAATTGCAGAA